>Ga0310913_10001620_pt1 | contig 11724 bp, 6 predicted proteins | sample GREbulkMGOX082_FD_203447 | JGI IMG/M metagenome (GOLD analysis project Ga0310913, IMG submission 203447) | Lab enrichment of tropical soil microbial communities from Luquillo Experimental Forest, Puerto Rico - GRE.bulkMG.OX082 | ecosystem: Environmental > Terrestrial > Soil > Tropical forest >...
ATGTCTCGAGCGGCGCTCCGCCAGACGCTTCTTTACGCTGCTCTTCGCTTCTTTCAGGTAGTGCTCTCATTCTTTTTCAATGTGATCACTCCCTGAAGCCTTCCAGTCCACAGCGTGTGTGGTGCGGTGTACCAGGACCTGCGAAAAAGGAAATAAGCGAACAAAGTTGGCCAAGAAAAAAATCGCAGCCAAAATTTTGCAGGAATCAGGTCAAAGCCGGCAACCACGCCAAGCAGAGAAGCGAGCCTTGGTTCTAGCGTCATCGTGGTGGTGGTCAAGCCCCGTACGAGCGGCGGTAGCGCACCACAACACAGGGCACCCGCACGTTCATATCGCCCTGAGCGGTATCGACGCCGAAGGACCACATGGTCTCGGCCGGGACTACGTCAAACAAGGCATTGGAGGCTTTGGAAACGGCCTGAGTGCTTGTAAGGCAGCACCGACTTTTCTACTCGCTACACCAAAGGTTCGATTTCGCATGTCCTTAACTTAATTCAGGGGAGCTACTTTCGCTCAAGGCTAGAACCCGTTTTGACCTCGGAATTTGGAATTGTGACACAGCTTTAGCACAGTTCCGATGAACCGCCTAAGCTGCCATGAGTTCCCATAAGACACGGCGAAACTTGGCCATTTCGGCGTCGGTTCCGATTGAAATGCGGATCATCGTGGGCAACGCCGGGAAGGGGCGCCCAATTCCCACACCTTGGGCGAGCATGCGGCTCTGCATCTCGCCGGCTGGGTGTCCGGTTTCAATCATGACGAAATTCGCGTGCGGCCGTATGAACCCGATCCCTTTGGATTCGAGCCAGGAGCACAACTCCGCTCGAGTATGGTCGATCTTCGCACGCCGTTCCTCGATTAGTTTTGGTCCGAGATCAAGCGCGGCGAGTACGGCACGAGCGCTGACGAAGCTGATCACATTGTTTCGGTAAGGCGCCATGCGAGCGATGAGATCCGGCCTGGCTGCTCCGTATCCAACTCGGAGACCGGCCATGGCGTAGATCTTGGAGAACGTGCGCGAGACGATCACGTTCTTGTCGCTCTTCACATACGGCATGGCGGTCGTCACCTCAGGCGAAGTGGCGTAGTGTAGATAAGCTTCGTCGACCAACAGGTACGTATTCTGGGGAAGGTTCGCCACCAGCCAAGCAACTTCATCATGAGTGGTAACGGTGGAGGTGGGATTGTTGGGATTGCACAAGTAGATCAGCCCGCCACCGGCCTTTTCCGCCTCTTCAGCCAGGCGGTGCACATCAAAAGAGCGTGCCGGAGTCAGCGGAGTCTTAATGACGCGATGGCCCGCGAACTCGGCCAGCTCCGGAGCGGCCTCATACGTCGGCCACGGCGTGATGAACGGGATGGTTGGCGAAGTGAACGCATCGACGGCGGCGTGAAGAATCTCGCTGGAACCGGCGCCCACAAGGATCTGTTCTGCACGGAGTCCCTGACTTGCAGCGAGGGAACCATAGAACGCCGGGAATTCCTGATAGTGATACCGGTTCGATTCGTGGATGGCGCGGGCCATCACCTCGATGGACTCTTTTGGAGGCCCCTCAGGAAACTCGTTTCCATTGAGCCAGACTGTGTCGGCCGGCGCGGTCCCGGGGACGGCCGCGCGTTGCGCGAACGCGGCCTCAGTCAAGCCGGCTGCAATCATTGCTGCGAATCCACGACGACTAAACATAAAACACTCCTTTCATCGATCCTATCGACGGGGATTAGCGGAGACGGGAGAACTGGAACCCAGTGCACTATGCTTACCAGGCTGTGCACAATCTCTTCGTGCGAGTATAGCACCTTTTCCCGGGATCAATCTTTGAATTTCGACGCTGAGGCGCTGAGGGGGTTTCTTTACCACATAGCCGGCGTAGCAGTTTGCGAGTGAGAGAGTCGTGGAATAATGCCACGAATGGAAACCGGGCCGTAGTCGGCTTGAGCCCGCCAACCCACAATACGTCCCGGCGATGCGGATCGAACCGCCCGTATCCGTACCGAGAGCGCCATAGTACAAGCCGGCTCCGACAGCCCTCGACGAGCCGCCGGACTTCTTTAAGTGCCTCGTAACTTCGGCGTCCCGCTGCGGTACACGGTCATCGAAGACGGCGTTGGCCGAGGTGCGGACTCCCGCCGTATCGACATGGCCGAGAAGCGGCCCGCGCATTTTGCCGGAACTCTGCTCCGAATCGAGGTCGCGCAGGCGCGCGACACCAAAAACGGATGGATGCCTCGCTACTGCGCGTAAATGGGTTGGGATTAAGCTGTTTTTTACCGGAATCACTCGGAGAAGCTGAAAGCCCGCGAAGAGCGTGGGGCACGCCAGACCGACAAACCCTGGCCGGCTGCTGAGGAAGAAGAGCAGGAAATAATCGAGGCCACGTTGCCTCGACAGGACGGGGATCTTATGAGGCACTGGACGCGGGGTGTTTCTCTCTTCAGCCACGGCCTGGTGGAATACCTCGAGGGTGAGATCGCCGGAACGCGAGCAGCCTTTTCATATCCAGGTAATCGGAACACAGGATACGACTCGGATTGACGTACGCGTCGGAATTCTGAAGGCGTTCACGTCAATGACGCCCCATTAGACTCCTAAACTCACGTGCAAAGACCCGGACAGTCGCGGCTGTATTGCTCACAATTAAGGCGGCTCTGACAGGGGCGAAAGTTCAGCAAGCCACCCGCACCAGAAAATGAGCATCAATGGCATCATCGGTGAGCAGGCTGATTACGGCGAGCTCACCGTCGCAATTTTCAATGAGGGCGAAGGCGCCTCGGGTTCACATCATGGATGGCAGTGTTTTGTCGAGTGTGCCATAACTTGATCAAGAGGTCGAGGAATCCTGCCCAGAAAGGCCAGAATTTCCGGCTGCGGTCTGCCCGGGGCACGATGGGAAATGAGTCTAGCAGCGTTCGACGAAACGGCCGCACAAAGATCTACGTCGCTCCGGAGGGCCGACCCTCGCTCACATCGGTCAGCACATTCCACATCGCTAAGAGGCAGAACAGAAGTGTTCGCGCCACAGCTGTAAATGGGCAACGCCACAGCTCGTTATAGACACTGGGTACTGCGCGTGCGCGTCCGCACTGATCCATCGCTGCAAAAGCGTGAAGACGTTCGCGTCGGGAGGCCTCCGACGAGAAAATTGCGGTTTCCATTTCTACAATGGCCAGAAAAATAGCCAGAAAACTGTTGCCGTCATCTCCCTTCTGGAGTAGAATCCCTTCATTCTGGGTGAAATTGTTTCGCCTACCGCGGTGTGGGCCACCGACGTAGCCTTGAAGCTACTATGAACCAAGCAGAATGAAGGCGTCGCCAACTTCCTGGACCAAATTGTAAAGCCGATCGTTTAGGAGGAGATATGAAATTCGTTCGTTTCAACGAAACGTCCGTGGTGTGCCCGATCGGGCTGAAGAATGTGGCTCTGCGTTCGCTGTTCGCGGTGGCAGTGCTGGCAGCAGCCAATGGAAATGCGGCGGCACAATCGATCTATGGCAGCATTCGCGGCCTCGTGATGGACCCGGCCTCGGCCGCCATCCCCAATGCAAAAGTGACCCTTACCAACGAGGGCACCGCAGCCCAGCGCGGCGAGCAGTCAAACAACCTCGGAGAATACGTCTTCAATCAGGTAATTCCGGGGACTTACACAGTGGCTGTGGAAGCTCCGGGATTCAAGAAGTTCGAGCGGAAAAATCTCGTGCTGGAAACGCAGAACCAGCTTACGGTCGACCTCCGGATGCAGATCGGCTCCGTGGCTGAAAGCGTGCTCGTCAGCGGGGAGACACCGTTGATCGACACCGCTACGGCTTCACAAGGGCAGGTCATTGATAATAGGAAGCTTCTCGATCTGCCGAACATTGGTCGGAATCCGTTTATGATGTCCAAGCTGGCCCCTAATATTCAGCAGGTCGGCAACCCCGCTTACATGCGCATGCAGGACCAAAGCGGCTCCTCCCAGATCTCGCTGGCCGGGGGTCCAGTTCGCGGTAATAATTACCTGCTCGATGGCGTTCCGATCACCGATATGCGCAACCGCGCGGTCATCATCGCTTCTCTCGAGGCCGTGCAGGAGATGAAGGTCCAGACCAATACCTATGATGCCGAAATCGGGCGTACCGGGGGTGGGATGTTTAATGTCGTGCTCAGATCGGGTACAAACGATTACCATGGCAGCCTGGGCGGCAGTTTACGAAACACGGATTGGGAAGCTAACGCCTTTTTTGCGAACCGCTCCGGAACTCCACGTACGGACCAGCCGAATCGCACCTACTACGGTAGCTTTGGAGGAGCGGTCCGGATTCCGAAAGTCTACAATGGCAAGAGTCGGACTTTCTTCTGGGTGGCGCTTGAAGGGTATCACGATACGCAGGGCAACTCGGGGGAGACGGCGGTGCCGACACTAGCCGAGCGGACGGGTGATTTCTCTAAGAGTGTTGACACGGCGGGGAATCTGGTCCTCCAATATGATCCCCTGGCGGGGCGCGACGCCAACGGGAATCGTACTCCGTTTGCCGGAAACATGATCCCCCAGCCCCGTCTTGACAAGACCGGCCTGGCGATCGCGTCGACTTTTGCCAAACCAACCAAAGCAGCACCGTTCGGCGCAACCAACGTCGCATACTCCGGTATCCTGCCCAGCGAGGCCGGCCAGGGGACCGTCAAGGTCGATCATCGATTAACCGAGTGGTGGAGCGCCAACATTTCATTCCTGCGTTACCACAGTAATGAACCCGGTGAGAACTGGTTTCCGGATTTGCCTTCCACGCCCGAACAGTGGGTTCTCGACCGCCATGTGGACGCCACGCAGATCAACAACACCATCATTGTCGACCCCACTACCGTCCTGGCGGTTCGCTATGGGTTCAACCGTTTTCCGAATGACACCAAGGATCATAGCCTGGGCTTTAACCTAACCTCCCTCGGTTTCAGCCCGGCTCTGGCGGCTTCTATTCCCAGGCCGACTTTCCCGATTGTCAAATTCCAGAACTATTATCCCGGCGACTACATGGTTACCAACCTCAATAACAACTATTTCGTGCCTTACTCCAGAAATGTTGTTGGTCTGATCTCGAAATATATCGGCCGGCACAGCTTGAAAGCCGGCGCGGATTGGCGCAGCATCAGCAACGATGGCATCGATTATGACGGCAACCAGGCCTCACTGTACTTCGAATTTGACGATCGTTTCACCCGGCAGAATGCGGCCAAGTCCGGCGGCGGCTCCGATATTGCCAGCCTCCTGCTCGGCTATCCCGCTTACGCCTCGGGATTCCGGAGCACCAAGCTCTTCGAGAACGTTCAATATACATCGGCGTTCTTTCAGGATGACATCCGTATCAACTCCAAGCTGACAGCCAATGCCGGCCTACGCTGGGAACACGAAACCGGTCTGCGGGAAAGAAACAACAACCTGATCGTGGGCTTCGATCCGAATGCGCAGAATTCGCTGGGCGCAAGGGTCGGCGTTCCGGTGCGGGGAGCCGTGGAATTCGCCGGCCAAAACGGCTATCCTACGCAGACCGGCAACGCCGTTTTCAATAAGCTCTCACCCCGCCTTGGCCTGGCCTACCAGATCAATTCCAAGACGGTAGTCCGCGGTGGTTGGGGTCTGTTTTGGGCGCCTTCGATCAGCCTGAATTCTCCATACACGCCGGAAGGCGCGACGGCCACCACGCTGCCGCTGCCGAGCAACGACGGATTTAATACCCCGCTGATCCAGCTTTCCAATCCCTTCCCGAATGGACTGGCTGCGCCCGTGGGCACCGCCAATGGCGACGCGACCGGACTCGGCATCGATCTCTCGGTGTTCGATCGGAACTCGCGTTCGACGTATATCGAACAGTTCTCATTTGACATACAGCGGGAACTCCCGGGCAATGTCGCAGTATCGGCGGCTTATGTCGGGTCGCGCAGTTATCACCTGGTTCTCGGCACTCCCGCTCTCAATATCAACCAACTGGAGCCGAAATATATGTCGCTGGGAACGGATGCTCTGGCGCAAAAGGTCGCTAATCCCTATTTCGTTCAGGGCGGACCGGGAATTATTGGCAGCCAGCAGATTTCACGGGCCCAATCGCTTCGCCCATTTCCCGCCTTCGGCGACATCAAGCTGATCTACTCAGATCAGAACCTGGCACAGTATGACTCCGTGGTGCTGCGCGCACAGAAGCGCTACTCGAATGGGACCACTTTCCTGACGTCCTACACCTACTCGAAGAACCGCGACCGCAGTGCCGGCGGGTCTGGCGTCCCTGGCGTGTCGGGCAGCGACGTCAACGCCGGCAGCACGGGACCGCAGAATGTGTACGATCTCCAATCGGAATGGGGTCTATCGATCTTTGATGCCACACACCGGCTGAGCATGACTGGGTCGTATGAGCTACCATTTGGGCGGGGCAAGCACTTTCTCGGTAGCGCCAACCGGGCGGCCGATCTGGCGGCCGGCGGATGGATACTGAATGTGGTCAGCGTGTACTCGTCGGGATACCCGTTGGTTATCAAACAGAGCACGAACAATAATGGACAGTACCTGTTCAGCGCTAGCCAGCGTCCGAACGCTACGGGCATCTCAACCGCGACTTCCGGCGACATCGGCCAACGCATCGATAACTGGATCAACCCGGCGGCGTTCTCCACGGCTCCTGCGCTGACATTCGGCAACGTGAGCCGCACGATTCCCTTGCGCGGGCCAGGATTGGCCAACTGGGACATCTCGTTATTCAAGAACTTTACGATTCGGGAGGGCGTCAAGGCGCAGTTTCGCCTGGAAGGGCTGAACGCCTTCAATACACCGTACTTCCGCTCTCCGAATATTTCACTCGGGACCACAAGCTTCGGGAAGGTGCTCTCGCAGGGCAATTTTCCGCGGTTTGTGCAAATCGGGGGACGATTGTACTTTTGAAGAAAAGGGATGGGTTAAAGCCGCAGTTCCCTCCCGGCGCGGAATACACACGGTCCTTGCGTGCGCAGACTTGTCACTACTGGTCTTCTTCGCCGTTCCGTCCCCCGCTGGCGAAGTCCAGTCGGCATCGAGGAGCACCAGGAGTGGCTGGTCGAACCGGTCGATAAAACGGACTGCGGACGGCGGTTTTTCCAGAAGTCTCTTTTCAGCGCGGGAATCTCTGAGAATTTCCGCATCGGCCGCGCCGCTTGGCGGCCCAACTTGCGTTATTCGAGCGAGGCGTCATCCCCCAATGTCTTGCGCACAAGTTTGCTGGTAACGGTTCGGTCCTTCCCGAATGGCTCGGCGCGCCGAGATGAGGCGGATCACATCCCGAGAATCGTATAACTGCCAATTTGTAGCGCCTGCGGAGCTTGTGACCATCCTTCGCACGGTTGACGTTCAGGGTAATCCCTACGTGCGAAATTGGCCAAAAGTTAGACTGTCGTTGCATCCCAGGAAGGGTCATAATATTCCAAGTGCCGTCTGAAAAGAAACGGCTGCGCAGCGCCTTTTCCTTCACGCTGTCGGCTCTGTTGCACGGCTCCGTTCTGGCTTGGGTGGCGCTCGGGCCCCTGGTACCTGAGGCACGACTGGCCAGCGCGTACGATCAGCTGATCCGTCCCCTGGAAAGCAAGCTCATTTGGTACGACTTTCGGAAGCGCCTGCCCGAGATCACGCCGCCGCGCCGGGACCCGCGCCCGCCTCGTGCGAATTCGCGGTCACAGCAGACCTTGGTGGCGGGACCGCAGGATAGTCAGCGTCCACCGCAGTTGATTTGGACGCCCGCTCCCGAAATTGCGCCGCAACCGATCGTACAAGCGCCAAACATCGTCGCCCTAGTTCCCCCGGCCCTTCCGGTGAAACCATTTAGCGCTCCGGCCGAGCTCGTTCGACGCGAGGCTCCCGCACCAACGCTGCCGGATGCCCCTTCCATCGCTGTGGCTGAGGTAAAGCCTGTAGACTTGCCACCGCCGGAGCGCCCTCGCCGAGTGTTCACTCCTCCGCCAGAACTCATCCGGCGCGAGACTCCCGCACCCACGCTGCCGGATGCGCCTCGTTTGGCCTTGGCGGAACTCAAATCGGTAGCGTTGCCGCCGCCGGAGCGTGCCCGGCCCCGCGCCTTTACTCCGCCGTCGGAAACACAACCCGCGGCTCCCAGACCTGCGCTACTGGCAGCGCCGGAGATCACCATCGCGCTGGATCGCAAGACTGCCGGCTCGACGCTGCTACCTCCCATCCAGCCGGCGCGGAAAACCTTCATTCCGCCCTTCGAGGCCCCGCACGCGTCGCCCACACAGAACTTGCCGGCAGCGCCGCAAATCGCCACGCACGCCCCTGTCAGCTTACCGGCATTGCCGGGGGCGGCCATGGCGCGGGCGGTCCGGCCATTCGCCGCGCCGGTAGAAGCGAAGCGTCGATTATCGGCTCAGCCCACAAACTTGCCGGCGGCGCCGCAAATCGCAGCGCCGGCGCCTGCCAGCTCTCCAGTACTGCCCGCGATGACGATGGCGCGAGCCGTGCGGCCCTTCGCCGCGCCTGAGAAAAAACCAAGCCCCGAAGCCAGACCGGTTCCTTCGCTCGCCGACGCGCCGACACTCTCGTCCGCCAACCGCAACTCGGATGCGGCGTTCGCCATTGTCGGATTGTTCCCCACGCGCACGAAGGAAATTCCGGCGCCGAAGGCGTCGCAGCAAGCCGGCTTTTCGGCGGGACCACAGCCCCGCCGCGATGCCGGAGATTCCACCGTCCAGCCCGGCCAGCTCACCGTGCCGGGCTTGTTGGCGCGCACGGGCGCTCCCCAGCCGCAGCCCAAGCTGACGGCCAGCTTGGAGGCGCCCACGTCCAGCCGAAACCTCGCGGTCGCGTCGCGGTCGGTCCAAGCGGGGGGCACGCCGGCCGAACTGGAGATGCGGGTCACGCCGACCGCCCCCGATCCGCGGCTGGCAGGACGGGTCGTGTATACGGTTGCGATCCAAATGCCGAACATCACGAGTTATTCGGGCAGCTGGATCGTATGGTTCGCTGAAAGTGAGCCTCTACGCGGCCGGGAGCTTCCCGTCATGCGACCGCCCCGCCCGCTGCGCAAGGTGGATCCCAAATATGTTCCTGCCGCCGCTGACGAGAAGGTGGAAGGCAAGGTGCGTCTGGCCGCCATCATCCGCAAAAACGGCCACGTGGAGCGGGTGGAGTTGCTGCGACACCTCGACAACCGGCTGGACCAGAGTTCCGCCGAGGCGCTCGCCAAGTGGGAATTCGAGCCCGCCACGCGCAACGGTACCCCCATCGATGTAGACGCCGTGTTCGAGATTCCTTTCCACATCGCCCCAAAATCCGCCAAGTAGACCAATCCGCCGGCGCACAGACGGCGTACCGCCCTCCGCTATTCCGGTTTTCGATTGTGTTATAGTCGAGTCAAAGCCATTCTCGGGAAAGGGGTGAGATATGTCCCGAGTCCGTGACATCGTCTCGTATCGAGAGCTCTACTTTGCAAAGGAAAGCGAGGCTGTGGCCGATGTGGCCAGGCAAATGGCGGAACTCCACGTGGGTGCCATCCTGATCCTCGATGGACAGCACCTGCGCGGTATCTTCAGCGAACGCGATCTGATGCTGCGCGTGGTGCTCGACCGCCGTAATCCTGAACGCACGCCCGTCGGCCAGGTGATGACCACGGCCGTCGTTACCATCAGCGAGGAGGCTAGCGTCGAAGAGGCCATGGAGCTCATGCAAGCCCACAACTGCCGGCACCTGCCGGTCATGCGCGGGTCCAGCGTCGTCAACTTCCTTTCGATGCGCGATCTGATGAAGTATGAACTCGCACGCAAAACCGAGGAACTGCATTACATGCGGGCTTACATTCAAAGCGCTACTTGAACCACCAAAGCGCTACTTGAACCACGGTCTCCACTTTCGATGCGCGGTGCGCCGGTCAGCCTTCGAACTCCCAGGGGCGAAAACGGTGCTGGTGCTCGGCCATATCGACGTGCTTGCCGCGGAAGCGAACGCCCTCGAACTCCAGGCGGGTTCGCTGTTCAAGCGCAGCCTCGTATTTCAGCTTGATGGCACCACCGGAGCCAACGACGCGCTGCCAGGGCAGCGAGCCACCGGACTTGCGCAGCAACTGGGCCACGTGGCGGTGATAGAGCGGGTATCCGGCCGCGGCCGCCACCTGCCCATAGGTCGCGACTTTTCCGCGCGGAATCTGGCGGATAATGCGGCGGAAAGCCGCATCCCGTTGCTCGTTCTTCGGCGCACGCACCAATTTCCGCAAGGCTTCGCGAGCGGTCATCTTCTTATTCATAGGCCATAGAGGCGCCGTGCGTTGTCGCGGAGTACCATACGGGCGATCTCTCTCGCGCGCGCGCGCGAAATCTCGCCGTCGCGCATCATGCCGGTAAGCGCGAGGGCCAAGGCCTGCCTTCCGGTGTTTGCGGCAATCCACCCAGATTCTTCCCAGCCTAGTTGATCCGAATATGGATAAGCGTCGGTGCCGAACAGGACCTTTTCCGGAACCCACTCCAGCCACTCGCGCAGCGTTGCGGCCAAGGCCATGGGCGGTAGCACGAGATCTTGCGCCGAGTAATCCAGCCAGGCATTGGGTTTCTCCAACAGAGCCGTGATCTCGCGGGTAAAGGGCCAGCCGCCGTGCACCATCACGAACCGGGTCGTGCGCAGAGACGGGTCATTGAGAACGGATTCGAGTCCCAGTGGATTGGCGCCCGCAACACTAAAATAACTGCCGGCACCTGCCATGGTGTGCAGGTGGACCGCCATGCCGAGGCGCCCGCATTCGGCCGCGATGTAGCGGAACAGGTAGTCCTCGAGCGCTTTGTAGTCGGCCTCGGGAGGCACGCCGCGCCCCGCGTAGCGAGCATACACTCGATCTGCAACCGCACGATCCACGGGGTCGAACTCAAGCGAGCGCAAGTAGGCCGCCTCAAACTTTTCAGCGAGGGCACCATTTTGCTTCTGCCTCTCGAGAGTCGGTGTGACCACGCGGGCCAGGTACTCCGACAGGCTACGCGGCAGCCCGGAGTCCGCCAGATAGCGGCTTCGCAGCTGGTCTTCCAGCGCAAAGAAGGCCTTGCGATCGGAATTCCGTGTCGCAAGATGGGAGTTATCGAGCGGGAAGATCAGCGCGTCGGCGTATGGCACCCAGCGGAAGCGAGGCGCCTCAATTCCGCCGCCCATGGCGACGCGGTTGGCGAGCATGATGTCGACACCGATCCGGTCCAGCACCCAAGCGGGGTAAGCGTCGCCCTTCTGCCGCTGAATTTGCGGCTTGCGATCGATACTGCCGAACAGCCGACGCGCCGCCTCCGCGGCGGCGGGAGCATTCGCTCGCAGGTTCACAGGATCGGAGGCTGCCTCCATGTTGTCAACCGGCAGCGCGTCGAACTCGCGATCCGGCGGCCCCTCGAGGATGTTGCGCACGGGGTGCGCGTGATTGTCGATGGCCGGCGTTTTCTGGACTTCGGCGGCAATCTCCGGGTCGGGCGCGCTCTCCCGTAAGGAATTGCAGCCCGTAAGAACCAGAACCCCGACCAGCCATTTCGCACCGTGCACTAGCGTCATAATCTAAATTCCCGGTCTGATACCACCGCCTTTCAGGCGGTTAACTTGAGGTTGGTCTTGTTCTATATTTGCATTACGCGACTCGCCGTCACAGTCAAGCTCTCGCCTGCCGACCCGGACGGATTGCGCCGTACCTTCGAGACTGCCAATAGGGCCTGCGATTGGATTAGCGACCACGCTTGGCATCACCAGACCTTCCGGCAGTTGGCACTCG
>Ga0310913_10001626_pt1 | contig 11707 bp, 8 predicted proteins | sample GREbulkMGOX082_FD_203447 | JGI IMG/M metagenome (GOLD analysis project Ga0310913, IMG submission 203447) | Lab enrichment of tropical soil microbial communities from Luquillo Experimental Forest, Puerto Rico - GRE.bulkMG.OX082 | ecosystem: Environmental > Terrestrial > Soil > Tropical forest >...
GTCATCCATCTCGTTGTTGAGGAAGAAGCCGGTGCCCGGGGCGATCACCGCAGCGCCGAAGCTGCCGTTGATCGTGTAGGTCACCGCAACGGCGTTGCCCTCGCCGTCGACCACGGAATAATGGGTCGTCTCGGCTTTTTCCTTGGATGGTTCGAGCGCTGCGGCGGGCGGCGGCTTACCGGCATCGATCGTCGTGCGAATCGCGGCGGCGTAGTCCTTCGACAAGAGGCGGTCAAGGGGGTTCTGCACAAACGCCGGGTCGCCGAGATAAATATTGCGGTCGTGATAGGCTTGGCGCATCGCCGCGACCAGCAGGCGCACCGACTGCGGCGAACGGAAGCCGAGCGCCTTCAAATCGTAGCCTTCGAGGATGTTGAGGATCTCGCAGATCGTCGTGCCGCCCGAGCTCGGCGGCGGCGCCGAAACGATATGGTAGCCGCGGTACGAGCAGGTCAATGGCGGTCCCTCGGTCACCGTATAGTCGGCAAAGTCACCCGCGGTCAGGATGCCGCCGTTCTCGCTGCTCGCCTTCTCGACAGCTATCGGGATCCGGCCTCCGTAGAAGGCGTCAGGGCCCTGCTGCACGATTGCTTCGAGCGTCGCCGCGAGATCGGTTTGCACAAGCCGGTCACCCGGTTCGAAGTGCGAACCATCGGGCCGCAGGAAGATCCTCGCGGCAACGGCGTCTTTGGCGAACCGGTTGCCGTCGAAAATGTCTGCGTCGGCCCGGCTCAACACAAAGCCGTCGCGGGCCAGGGCGATCGACGGTGCGATCAGGGCAGTGCGCGCGAGCCTGCCGTATTCCGTTGCAGCGCGCTCGAGCCCCATCACGGTGCCCGGCACCCCGGCGGCGAGATAGCCCGCGCGGCTGAGCTCGTTGATCGGATGGCCGGCAGCGTCGAGATACATCGCCGCGGTCGCGGCAGCGGGGGCCGTCTCCCGGAAATTGATGAAGGTGTCGCGCCCGTTCTTGAGGTGGATGGTCATTAACCCGCCCCCGCCGAGATTGCCGCAGCACGGGTCGACGACGGCGAGCGCATAGCCGACCGCGACCGCCGCATCGATCGCGTTGCCGCCCTCGGCGAGGATCCCCGCACCGACCTCGGAGGCGTAGTGCTGCGCCGACACCACCATGCCGTGTTCGGCCTCGACTGCCGCGGTGGAGGCCGCTTCAGCTTCGCCGATCGGCACCGCGATTAAGGCCAGCGCGCCAAGCAGCCAGCGGTGCTTTATCAGCCTCACAGGTGACCGGTGAAGGCGACTGCGCTAACGGATTACTTGGTATAGCCGCTCGTCATAGAGCGCACCTTCGAGCGGCGTCAGCTTGTCGCGAAACTCCTTTGTATGCGACGCCGCCACGCTGGCATCGAAGGCTTTGCGGTCGCGCCACGCCTCGACCAACGTGAAGTGATTGGGGTGCCCGTCCCACTGCACCACGTCATACCGCAAATTGCCGTCGTCCTTGCGGGCAGCTTCCGCCTGCGCCTTGACGAGCTCGACGGCCTGGTCCTTGCCGGCCGGAAAGACATCGACGTGGGTGAGAACATAAACCGCCTCAGGAGAGACCTGAGCCTTTGGAGCCGCGATCGAAAGACCGCTGTGAGTCCGTACCCCGAACCCGCCGACCAACGAGGATTGCAGCTTTTGAACCAGCGCCGTCGCGGCTGCCCCTTTGCCATGCGCCTCAGCAGCGTTCTTGTCGCGCCAGACTTCCACGACCGCAAATCGGTTCGGCCGCGCGATCTCCTGAAACATCACGAAGGCACTGTTCCCGTCTTCCTTGCGGCTCGCCTCGGCATATTCCCGGGCTATGGCGGCAGTTTGCGTCGCAGCCGCCGGGGCAGCCTCAAAATAGACGACGGTATAGACGGAGCCGCTCACGGTCTCCTCCGCGTATTCGGGCCGCGCCGTCGCAAGGACGAGCGCCGCCAAAGGAAGGATCAAGGGTGAAAGGCGCATCTCCAGGTTCCTCCTATCCTAAGCCGGAGCGAGGCGGAAACGGCAGTCCGCGTCGCGGGCGATCTGGTTGACGAGGTCGATTTCCCAGGCGAGGTACTCGCGCATGTAGCGCTCGCGTTCGGCCGGCGGCCGGTCGCGGGCCGAAACCGAGACGTCGTCGGGCTTGCTGGCGAGCGGCCCCACGCCGGTGTCGAGCGGCAGCCCGGCGGCCTTCCACGCTGCCGTCCCGCCGGCCAGCACTTTGACCGGGCGGTGCGTACGCAGCTCGGCCGCTGCATAGCGTGCGGTGACCCCATCTTCACTGGTCAGCACCAAATCGCTTTGGTTCGGAAGCTCGTCGAGCGCCTCGGCGAGGCGGGCGCGGATCGCAAACCATGCACCAGGGATATGGCCTTGGCGGTGGTTCCGACTCAGCGCCAGATCGACGATGACGGCCCGTTCCCCCTGCAATTCCTTCGGCTGTATGGTCGTGGGCTCCGGGCCGTCGAGCGGGAAAATACCGGTGGGGACCGCCGGCATTCCCTGCTCCAGCTCGGCGTCATCGAGCCCGCCCCCAAGCCCATTATCGAGCACCACCGCATCCCAGCCCATGCGGCGCAGCCACGATGCAGTCATGCGCGCCCTGACCCCGGTGTCGTCGACCAGCACGACGCGGGCGCCCCAGACACCGAGCCAGCTATCGGTCTCCTGCACCAACTGACCGCCCGGCGCCATGAGCGAGTGAGGCAGGTGACCGGCACGGTATTCGGCCGGGTCACGTACATCTAGCACATAGAGGGTACGGCGGGCGGCCTCGCGCTGCCATTCGGTGAGTGTTGCGCGATCGATTGCCGGCACGCCATAATGTCGAGCCACGGCATCGGCGCGCTGCCGGGCTGCAGTGATCCCCTTGAGCGACACCTCCGGGGCGCGCGCCGTGGCACCCGCGACGACCCCGAACCCGGCGAGATGCCAGGCCATCGTGCCGTCCTTTAGCGAGACGACGCGGTTCGGCACACCAGCATCGATCAACGACTGCGCGCCGATGATGCTGCGCGTGCGTCCGCCGCAATTGACGACGACGAAAGTGTCGGCCGACGGGACCATCTCGGTGAACCGATAGACGAGCTCGGCGCCGGGGACGCTGACGGCACCGGGGATGCTGTTCGAGTGGTATTCCTCGTAGGACCGGCTATCGAAGATCACCATCGGCTCCGGTCGCTTCTGGCGCTCGGCGAGCTCTTCGGCGCTGATCCATGGCGTACCGTATTCGTGCTCGACCACTTCGGCGAACGCCTTGCTCGGCACGTGGACGCCGCTATAGAACGGAAACCCCGCCGCTTCCCATGCCGCGACGCCGCCGGCCAGCACCGAAACATCGGTATAGCCGCCCTCGATCAGCCGCGCCGCGGCGCGTTCCGCGAGGCCCTCGCCGTCATCGCAAACGACGACCGGCGCCGACCGCCGTGGCAACAGGCCAGGTGCCATCAGCTCCACCCGGGACAGCGGCAGGCACGAGGCCATCAGCAGATGCCGCTCGTGAAAACTCCCCTCCTCGCGGGCGTCGACGATCGCGATCTCGCCGCCCGCTTGGCACCGCTGCCGCAATTCCGCTGCAGTGACGCTTCCCGGTGATGTTGGCATGGCTGTCCTCCCGCGAAATCCGCATTCCGTTTGCCCCAATTCGCTGCACGCGTCAAAGTCCTCCTCGGAATGCCCTGAGGTGAGGTGGGAAGAATGTCAGAAGCAAGACGCGCGCGCCCGCAGCCGACACCTGAGACGCAGCATTTCTGGGACGGCACGCGGGCGGGCGAATTGCGCCTGCAGCGCTGCAACGCCTGCCATAAGGTCTATTTCCCGCCGCGGCCGTTCTGCCCTGCCTGCGCGGCACGCGAGGTCAGTGTATTCGCGGCGAGCGGCAAGGGCCGGCTCTATTCCTATGTGATCCACCACCGCCCGGTGCCGGGTTTCACCCCGCCCTACGCGATCGCCGTCGTTGAGCTCGACGAGGGGCCGCGCCTGATGACCAACATGACCGGCTGCCCGCAGACCCCCGAGGCGTTGCAGCTCGACATGCCGGTCGAGGTCGCCTTCGAGAAGCTCGACGACGAGATCACCCTCCCCCTCTTCCGTCCGGCCCGGAGGTAGCTGCAATGAACAGTATGACCAAGGGCTCGGCCCTTTCCTCTGTCGTCATGGCCGGGCTTGTTCCGGCCATCCACGTCTTTGCCTCGCACTGCGTCGCCCGTCGCGGACGCTTGGATGCCCGGAACAAGTCCGGGCATGACGTTACTGGATATTCCGTCATGAAAGACCTGCAAGGCAGGAGCGGGCGATGAAGCCGAAATCGATCGCCATCGTCGGTGCGGCCGAAACCACCAAGCTCGGTGTCATTCCCGAAATGTCGCAGATCCAATTGCACGCCGACGCGGCATTGAACGCGATGGCCGATGCCGGGCTCAAGCCCGCCGACATCGACGGGATCGCCACCGCCGGCGAGACGCCGGTGACGGTCGCGCACTATCTCGGCCTGACCCCGAAATGGGTCGACGGCACCGCGGTCGGCGGCTGCTCGTTCATGATCCATGTCCGCCACGCCGCCGCGGCGATCGAATCGGGTCTGTGCAAGACGGTATTGATCACCCATGGCGAAAGCGGCCGCTCCGGGGTCGGGCGAACCCGCAATGTCGTCTCGCCGGCGAGCCTCGCCGGCCAGTTCGAGCAGCCCTATGGGCCGATGGGGCCGCCGACTTTGTTCACGATCCCGGTCCTGCGCTACATGAAGACCTATGGCCTGACGCATGAGCAATTGGCGATCGTCTCGGTCGTGCAGCGCGAATGGGCGGGCAGAAACCCGCGAGCCACTTTCAAGACGCCGATCACCGTCGAAGATGTATTGAACTCGCGGATGATCGCCTACCCGTTCCGGCTATTGCAGTGCTGTTTGGTGACCGATGGCGGCGGTGCATTGATCTTGGTCGCAGCCGAGCGCGCAAAGGACTTCCCGCAGAAGCCGGTCTACCTGCTCGGCACTGGCGAGAGTGTCGAGACCCCGATGCTCAGTCAGATGCAGGTGTTCACCTCCTCGCGCGCCTTTCGCGTCGCCGGCCCCACGGCCTTTGCCGAGGCCGGCATCACCCATAAGGACGTCGACCATCTGATGATCTACGACGCCTTCGCGCATCTGCCGATCTACGGCCTCGAAGATTTGCGCTTTGTGCCGCCCGGCGAAGCCGGCGCGTTTATTGCCGAGCGCAACACCGCCCCCGGCGGCAAATTGCCGCTCAATACCAATGGCGGCGGCCTCTCCTACATGCATTCTGGCATGTACGGCATGTACGCATTACAGGAAAGCGTGCGCCAGATGCGCGGCACCGCCCCCGCCCAAATCCCCGGCGCCAAGATCTCGGTCTGCCACGGTGTCGGCGGCATGTTCGCCGCCAGTGGCACGATCATCATGTCAAACGAGCCGCCTTGATTTTGTAACTGGCTTTAATCAGTAACGCGGCGCCTATGCGACGACGGCGCTCGAATTTCCTTGTCAAGTAAGCGATCATCCTCAAACGTGACGTGGATTACCCGCCCATAGGGTTGGGAATCCCGGGAGGGGGCGTTCGATGGGGCAGTCGATAGGATCAGAGTGGGCTCGCCGTGCATTGATCTCCTTCGTCGTGGCAGTGGCGGCAATCCCGCTGATCCCCGGCCCCCGGGCGGACACGGGCTCCAACCCGCCGAGCTGGAGCCCCCAGGAGCAGCAGGCGTTCTACACCGCCGATCAGGGATCGCGGATCATTCCGATCCTCTGGTTTCTCGCGCTCAACAAGGCCGACGGAAGCGCGCTGTTCGCGGCGGACGGGTTGGCGCGGTATGGCTATCTCGCCAACCCGAAATCGGCGGTGAACCCGTGGGGGCTGCCGGTCGGGTTCATGGTGGCCAACGACATTGCCGCCTATGGCGGACGACCCACTCTCGCAATGAATTGCGCCGCCTGCCACACCCGCGAGATCACGATCGAGGGCCGGCCCGTCCGGATCGATGGCGGTCCGGCAATCGCCGATTTCTATGGCTTCCTGAGCGATCTCGACGCGGCGGCGGAGGCGGTCGTCGGCGGCGGGGCCTTCGACGACTTCGCCCATCGCGTGTTAGGCGCGAAATACAGCGCCGCTGCCGCGGTGGCGCTGCAAGTGGAAGTAGAAGCTTGGTACGCCGAATACGGCTCCTTCATGAAGGCTGCCCTGCCCGACCGATCCTGGGGGCCTATACGCCTCGACGCATTCGGCATGATCTTCAACCGCGTCAGCGGGCTCGATCTCGGTCTGCCCCAAAACATCCGTAATGCCGACGCTCCCGTGCGCTACCCGTTCCTGTGGAACGCGTCTCGGCAGGACAAGACGCAGTGGAATGGCGCGGCGGAGAATGGCCTTTACACAATGGCAATGGGGCGCAACCTCGGCGAGGTCTTCAAGCCGATGCGGAACGTGCTCCTTCCCGACTTCGTAAATTTCGCTGGCCGGAACAACTCTGCCAATTTTCACAACCTCCAGCAGCTCGAGACCTTGATCGCCAAGCTACCGGCGCCGCGATACCCGCTGCCGATCGATCCGGCGCTTGCCACAAGGGGAAAGGCGCTGTTCGTCTCGGAACAGTGCATGAATTGTCACTGGCCCGTACCGGGCCGCTTCAAAAATACCTGGAAGACGCCCCTTACCCCCGAGGACACCGATTCACGGATGTTTGTCAACGCTCAAACCAAGATCAAGGCAATCGCCCCGCTCGAAGGCGTCACGGTGCCCCAGCTATTCGGGCCAAAACCGCTTACGCCAAACTCAGGACAGATCGACGTCCTCGGCACATCGGTAGGTAACACTTTGCTAGAACAACTGACCCTAGACCCGGATGGCGTGCTCGAAGCAATCCTTGCTGACCTGCGGACGCTCACAATTCCTCAGGCGAAACCGACGCCACGAACTGCAGCGATACCAACCGCGGGCGTAACGCCGCAAGCGTTCTTGCAGAGCCAGATGCGCGATTTGTACCGCCAGGTCGGGCTCGATCAAACAGGTGCGGCCTATGAAGCCCGCGTGCTGAACGGAATCTGGGCCGTGGCACCTTACCTGCACAACGGCTCGGTCCCGAACCTATGGGCTTTGCTGCAAAAGCCGGCCGACCGGCCGAAGAAGTTTATGCTGGGAAGCAAGGAGTTTGATCCGAAGAATGTCGGTCTTGACACAACGACATCTCCGTTCAATTTCACCTATTTGGCTACACCCTGCGATATGATAAATGATGGCAACAGTAATTGTGGCCATTACTGGGGCACTAACCTGTCAGACGACGACAAATGGGCGCTGATTGAGTATATGAAACAGTTATGAGCGAGTTTAATAGGTTCTCTGTCAGAGGCGCGGAACAGCTATCCTTCGATATTGAGCTAATACAGTACCTCGCACAGCAAGTGCTTATCGCAGCCGGAACTTCGTTTCGAGCGCTATTGGTTCAATCGCGACCGACGCCGCCAACAGGCGCTAAACCGTCGGCGAGACGCCGGTGGCGCTCTCAATTATCTCGGCCTCGCGCCGAAATGGGTCGAGGGCACGCGGCGGGGTCCCCGGGACCGCCCGCCAGGGCCCGCTCGAGGATCGTCCATGATTTCGTGTCCGCCGCGAGGAGCGGCGACCCTCGGGCCTCTGCGAGACGGTGCTGATCACGCATGACGAGGGCGACCGCTCCGGCGTCGGGCAACAGCCGCAATATCGTGGCACCTGCCAGCCTCGCCGGCGATATTGACCTCAAGGTCGAAGCGCACATCTGCACCAAGTTTCGCTCGGGTGCACGGGTATGGCGAGGGCTTCGCTTTCCCCCTGCGCCCCCCTGTTAGCCGTTTTCGGCCGCCTGTTAGGCCGCTTCGACCCCCCTGCAAACCTCGTGCGGTAGTCTCGCACACGATCCCGTTAACATTTGATCATCAAGGATTTTTCGCCAGCTATAGGCGAGTTTCACGGCCGATTAGTTTTTTTTCGCCCTGTTTTCCCGTTTAACAGGGGGCGTGCTCACTCCCATTCAATGGTTCCGGGCGGCTTTGAGGTCACGTCGTAGACCACGCGGTTGATGCCGCGGACCTCGTTGATGATACGGGTCGCGGCGCGGCCGAGAAACTCGTGCGGGAACGGGAAATAGTCGGCGGTCATCCCGTCGGTCGAGGTCACCGCGCGCAAGGCGCAGACGAAATCATAGGAACGGGCGTCGCCCATCACGCCGACACTCCTGACCGGCAGCAGCACGGCAAAGGCCTGCCAGATCGCGCCGTATAGCCCGGCGTTGCGGATCTCTTCGAGAAAGACCGCGTCGGCCTTGCGCAGGATCTCGAGCTTGGGCCGCGTGACCTCGCCCGGGATGCGGATCGCCAGACCGGGGCCGGGAAACGGGTGGCGCTCGACGAGGTGCTCGGGCAGGCCGAGCTCGCGGCCCAGGGCGCGGACCTCGTCCTTGAAGAGATCGCGCAGCGGCTCGATAAGTTTGAGCTTCATACGCTCGGGCAGACCGCCGACATTGTGATGCGATTTGATAGTGACCGACGGTCCGCCGAGCGGGCTGACCGACTCGATCACGTCGGGATAGAGCGTCCCCTGGGCGAGGAACTCGACCCCTCCGAGCTTCGAGGCCTCCTCGTCGAACACGTCGATAAATGTGGCGCCGATCGCCTTGCGCTTTGCTTCGGGGTCGATAACGCCGGCGAGGTTCGCAAGAAACAGATCGCTGGCGTCGCGATGCACGAGCGGGATGTTGTAGTGGCGGCGGAACAGATCGACAACCTCCGCGGCCTCGCCCGCCCGCAACAGGCCGGTGTCGACGAAGATGCAGGTCAGCTGGTCGCCGATCGCCTCGTGGACCAGCACCGCCGCGACGGCGGAATCGACCCCGCCCGAGAGGCCGCAGACGACATCCCCATAGCCGATTTGGCGACGGATCTTGTCGATCGCCTCGGTGCGAAACCGCGCCATTGTCCAGTCGTTGCGGCAGCCCGCGACCTTATGGGTGAAGTTGCGCAACAGCTCGGCGCCCTCCGGCGTGTGTGCCACCTCGGGATGAAAGAGGGCGCCGTAAAAGCGCCTGTCGTCGTCGGCGATCGCGGCATAGGGTGCGCCGTCGCTCGCGGCGACCGCACGGAAACCCGCCGGCAACGCGTCAACTCGGTCGCCATGGCTCATCCACACCTGCTCCCGCGAGCCCTTTGGCCACAGCCCGTCGAACAGCAGGCAGTCGTCGAGGATGTCGATAAAGGCCCGACCGAACTCCTGATGATCGCTTAGTGCCACTCGGCCACCCAATTCGTCGCACATCGTCTGCATGCCGTAGCAGATCCCGAGCACGGGAACCCCGATCCGGAAAACAATCTCGGGCGCGCGCGGCGCGGTGCCCTCGGTCACCGAAGCGGGGCCGCCGGACAGGATGATCGCCCGCGGAGCGAACTCGCGGACCGTCGCGTCGTCAATCGTGTACGGGTGGATCTCGCAATAGACCCCGCTCTCGCGCACCCGGCGCGCGATCAGCTGGGTAACCTGGCTGCCGAAGTCGAGGATCAGGACGCGGTCGGACATGGCTGGCGCTCGAGGATGGCGACAAAGAAGCCGTCGGTGCCGTGTCGTGCGGGTGTCAGCCGCAGATAACGCTCACCGCCCGGTGAGAGGCCGCCGATCGTCTCGTTCCAGACGCGTGCGGCGGGCACCACGGAAAATTCGGGCTCGGCCACGAGAAAGGCTTCGGCTTGCGCCTCATCCTCCTCGCGCAACACCGAGCAGGTCGCGTAGACGAGCCTCCCGCCCGGGCGAACAAGCCGCGCGGCGCTGCGGAGGATCTCCTGCTGTCGGACTATCAAACTGGCGAGATCTTCGGGGGTGACGCGCCACTTGTCACCGGGGTTGCGCCGCCAGGTTCCGGTGCCCAGACACGGCGCATCGATTAATACCCGGTCAAAGTCGCCGGCGTGACGCTTGACCCATTTGTCGCGCTCGCTGGTCAGCGCGCGCCGCTCGGCATTGCCGACCCCGGCGCGGCGCAACCGGCGCACGGCGCGCTCGAGCCGATGGGCCGAGACGTCGCAAGCCACGAGCTTGCCGCGGTTGGCCATACCGACCGCGAGCGCCAGGGTCTTGCCGCCGGCTCCGGCGCAGAAATCGACGACCCGCATTCCCGGCCGGGCATCGGCGAGGAGTGCGGTGATCTGCGAGCCTTCATCCTGCACCTCGACGAGGCCTTCCTTGAACGCGCTGAGCCCGCCGAGCGGCACCCGCTCTGCGAGCCGCAAGCCCACGGGTGACCAAGGGGTCGGCTCGGCCGCAACCCCTTCGGCGGCGAGCGCTCGGCGTGCTGTCTCCCAGTCGGCTTTTAGCAGGTTGACGCGCAGATCGATTGATGCCGATGCGTTGAGCGCTGCCATCTCGCGCTCCAACCCTTTGCCGAAGACCCGTTCGAAGTAGGGTTCGAGCCAGTCCGGCAGATCGCTCGCCACCGCTCTCGGCATCTCGGGATGGCGTAGGGTGCGCGTGGTAAGGCCGCGCAGCAGCCGATCCTCGGCCTCGGTCAGCGGTGCCGGTCGGAACCGGTCGCCGTCACAGCATGCGGCGACGACTTCGGGACGCCAGCTCTCGGCCAAGACGAGAGCGGCCAGCACCCGGCTTTTCGGCCCGATGTCCACCGGATGTTTCGCGATCCACCAGTCGAGCGCCGAGCGGTGGCGCAGCACGGTGTAGACATGGCCCGCGATGTGCCCGCGGTCCTTCGCACCGATGTAACGCCGACGCCGGAAATAATCGGCCGCGACATCGTCGGCCGGGCGGTCGCCCAAGTCGATCGCGGCCAGAATGTCGATCGCGGCGGCGACCTGCGCGCCCGGTGTCAAATCGCTCCCGAATGTCTGGCCAGAGCGTTTGTATTCGTCGCCCCCGCGCAAGCGGGGGTCCAGAGCCATGCGCAAGGCGTTGGCGTTTCTAGATTCCCGCTTTCGCGGGAATGACGGGTTATCAAGATCAACGGTCAGCCGGGTAGTTCGGCGCCTCGCGGGTCATCGCGATGTCGTGGACGTGGCTCTCGCGCAATCCGGAGGGAGTGATCCGCACAAAGGTGCAGTTTTTCTGCATCTCCTCGATCGTGCGGTTGCCGGTATAGCCCATCGCCGCCCGCAACCCGCCGATCAGCTGGTGAATGATGTTGCCGACCGGTCCCTTGTGCGGCACGCGCCCCTCGACTCCTTCGGGCACGAGCTTCAACGTGCTCGTCACTTCCTGCTGGAAATAGCGGTCGGCCGAACCGCGCGCCATCGCTCCGACCGAGCCCATCCCGCGGTAGTATTTGTAGCTGCGGCCCTGATAGAGAAACACCTCACCTGGGCTCTCGTCGGTCCCGGCGAAGAGCGAGCCGAGCATCGCGCAATCCGCCCCGGCGGCGATCGCCTTGGCGAGGTCGCCCGAGAATTTGATGCCGCCATCGGCGATCACCGGCACGCCCGCCTTGCGGCACTCGGCGACGGTATCGACGATCGCGGTGAATTGCGGGACGCCGACCCCGGCGACCATCCGGGTCGTGCAGATCGAGGCCGGGCCGATGCCGACCTTGATGGCATCCGCACCCGCCTCGATCAGGGCCTGGGCGCCCTCGGCCGTCACGACATTGCCGGCGACCAGCTGGGTGTAGTTCGACAGCCGGCGGATTTGGTTGACCGTCTGCAGCACCCGCTGCGAGTGGCCGTGCGCGGTGTCGACGACCAGCACGT
>Ga0310913_10001636_pt1 | contig 11672 bp, 8 predicted proteins | sample GREbulkMGOX082_FD_203447 | JGI IMG/M metagenome (GOLD analysis project Ga0310913, IMG submission 203447) | Lab enrichment of tropical soil microbial communities from Luquillo Experimental Forest, Puerto Rico - GRE.bulkMG.OX082 | ecosystem: Environmental > Terrestrial > Soil > Tropical forest >...
TCGCGATTATCGAGGCTGCCACGCGTCAGCTTGGTGACGTAAAGCTTGATTGCTTCGTCCAGGCTGTCGACGGCGTTGTCCATGCTCGAGACCTGGTCGACCAACGCGCGATCGTTGGTCATCATGGCTGTCATGACGTTACGGAGCATGGTCTCGACCATGTCGCCCATTCGGAGCGTTTCCCGCGCGGCATCCGCAAGAGCAAGTGAGGGCGTCTCCAATGCACTCTCGTGGAGATAGCGCGCACGCGCCGGGTCGCTTTCCCGCACGCGATCCGGCAGCAGCCATTTCAGGGCGCGCGCAAGGCTGTCGAGCACGCCGATAAAAATGGCCGCCATGAAGATGTTGAAGAGGATGTGGAATTCGGCTGTAGCCTTGGCCAGATCCGGTTGCCAGCTCTGCAAGTGCACCGCTATCGGCCCGAGGAACGGCAGAAACAATGCCGCGCCGAGCAGTCGGTTGAAGAGATTGCCCAGGGGCAGGCGATAGCTTGCCGGATTATCGCGACGCGCGCCTTCGATCAGCGGGTTGATGGCGCTGCCGATGTTCGCTCCCAAGACCAGCGCCAGTGCTGCCGCTGGCGTGATAAAATGCGCATATGCCAGCGACATAATGAGGAGCACGCTGGCGACACTCGAATGCACGGCCCAAGTGATGACTGCCGCAAGGACGACGCAAAGCACGGGATCGCCGGTCATCGCGCCCATCAGCACGCGAACGCCTGGCGCATTCTCCGCCGGCGCAAGCGTATCGAGCAGGATATGGAGCGACAGCAGCATCAGGCCCAGGCCGATCGAGACGCGCCCGAGATCCTTGAGGCGGGAGCGCGGCCCGCTGCGGAAGGCAACCAGACCCAGAACAAAAAGGACCGGCGCAACGGCTGTTATATTGAACGAGAGCACCTGAACAATCAGCGTGGTGCCGACATTGGCGCCCAGCATGATCGCAAGCGCCGGCACCAGACCGACGAGACCGTCGGCAGCGAAGGAACTCGTCATAAGGGCAGTCGCAGTGCTGCTCTGGAGCAGCGCTGTCAGTCCGATTCCGGCGGCAAAGGCGCTCAAGCGGTTGTTGAGGGCTTTTCCGAGCCACAGCCGGAGGTCAGGGCCGAAAGCGCGCAAAACCCCGCTGTGGACCATATGCAGGCCCCACAGCAGCAATGCCACGCCGCCCATCAGATCGAGAAGAACCATGCTTCCCATCGTTCAACACTCGGCTTGTGTCAAAGGTTCAAGCTAACGCCAATCGATAGCGGATCAATGTTTTTGTTGTTGGAAGTTTCCTGCCGGACCGAAACGCGCCGCAGGCAACTGGGATCGAAGTAAATTCATGCCGCGTTGAACACCGCAAAGCCGCGGTCGAGATCGGCCTTGAGGTCCTCGATATTCTCGAGCCCGATATGCAGTCGCAGTGTCGGACCGCCCGGCGCCCATTTGGTCGCCGTTCGGTACGCTGAGCAATCGAAGGGGATCGCCAGGCTCTCGAATCCACCCCACGAAAAGCCCATGCCGAATAGTTTCAGGCTGTCCAGCATGGCGTCGACGGCGGCTTGCGGCTTTGGTTTCAGCACGATGCTGAACAGGCCGGATGCGCCCGTAAAATCGCGCTTCCAGATCGCGTGCCCGGGGTCGCTTTCCAGCGCCGGATGCAACACCCTGACCACTTCGGGCCGATCCGCGAGCCAGCGGGCCATGTCAAGGCCCGCGCGGTAATGCTGCGCGAGGCGGACGGCGAGCGTGCGAGTGCCGCGCAGCGCAAGGAAGACGTCGTCGGGACCGGCGCACACACCGAGCAGGCGGATCGTTTCGGCGATCAGCGGCCAGGCCCTGGCATTGGCCGAAATGATGCCGAACATGATGTCCGAGTGGCCGCCGATATACTTGGTCGCGGCCTGCATGCTGATATCGACACCCTGATCGAGCGAGCGATGATAAAGCGGCGTTGCCCAGGTGTTGTCGTCGACGACAAGCACGTCGCGCGCATGCGCCACGCCCGCGATCGCAGGGACATCCGGCATCTCGAACGACTGGGAGCCCGGGGCTTCGACCAGTATGGCCCGCGTGTTCGGCTTGAACAGCTTTTCGATGTCGCTACCGATCAGAGGGTCGAAATAGGTGGTTTCGACACCGTAACGGGCGAGCAGTCCGTTGCAGAAATTGCGTGAGGGACGATAGACGTTGTCGCAAACCAGGAGGTGATCGCCCGCCTTCAACACGGAAAGCAGGGTGGTCGATACCGCCGCAAGCCCCGACGGCGCCAGCCCGACGCCCGCGCATTGGGGGCCTTCGAGCGCCATCAGCACGTCCTGCAGCGCTCTCGTGGTCGGCGTGCCGTGGCGGCCGTACTGGAACTCGCCGCGGTGGGCGTGCAAATCCTCGACGGTAGGATAGAGAACGGTGGAACCATGCACGACGGGAGGATTGACAAAACCCTTTTGTGCCTTGGTGTCCCGGCCTGCCGTCACCAATCTGGTTTCAGCCTTCAGCGGGTTGGCTGCGGTGGGGCTGTGAGAGGAATCCATGCGTTCGCCGTTGTTCAAGGTGCTTCTCGCCGCACGCCCCTAAACCGGCCCGGCCTTTTGCGGATTTGAGCCAGGGACCGTTAATAACAGCGCACAGAACAGGGCCGTCAACCCCTTGACCCGGCTCGCCAGTCGTTCTGTGATGGGTCCGAGCTACTATGTCGCCGCACGTTGAGGGGCTTGCCGCGACTTTCGATCCATTGCCTGACTGATGTGCGCCTCCTCCAGGGGAGGAGCGCGAGCGATGGAGAATTTAGGGCTGGCCCGTCGGTGTTTTGCGATTGCAACAGCGAACGTTCACAGGACGACTCCCTGGAAAGGCTTAGCCCATGAAACGCGTATCCCTGGTTTTCACCCTTACTCTCGCCGCCGGCCTCGTATCCCAGACCGCCCAGGCGGAAACGCTCAAGACGGTCAAGGACCGCGGCATGTTATCGTGCGGGGTGAGCCAGGGGTTGCCTGGATTCTCCTCGCCCGATGACAAGGGCAACTGGACCGGGCTCGATGTCGACATCTGCCGCGGGATTGCGGCTGCCGTCTTCGACGACCCGACCAAGATCAAATTCGTGCCGCTGTCGGCCAAGGACCGTTTCACGGCGCTGCAATCGGGCGAAATCGACGTGCTGTCGCGCAACACCACCTGGACGCTGTCGCGCGACACCTCGCTCGGCGCCAACTTCACCGGCGTGACCTATTATGACGGCCAGGGGTTTCTGGTGAAGAAGTCGCTCAACGTGAATTCTGCGCTGGAGCTGAACAGCGCATCCGTTTGCGTGCAGACCGGCACGACGACCGAGCAGAACCTCGCCGACTACTTCAAGGGCAACAAGATGAAGTATGAGGTGATCGCCTTCGCCAGTGCCGACGAAACCGTCAAGGCCTACGAATCGGGACGCTGCGACGTCTTTACCTCCGACGTGTCGCAGCTTTATGCCGAGCGGCTAAAGCTTTCCAATCCGGCCGACCATGTCGTGCTTCCCGAAGTGATCTCGAAGGAGCCGTTGGGGCCGATGGTGCGTCATGGCGACGACCAGTGGTTCGACATCGTGAAGTGGGTGCTGTTTGCGATGGTTAATGCTGAGGAGCTCGGCGTTACCCAGAAGAACGTCGACGAGATGTCGAAATCGGACAAACCCGACCTCAAACGCGCTTTCGGCACCGACGGCAATCTCGGCGAACAGCTAGGGCTGACCAAGGATTGGTTCTACCGGATCATCAAGGCGGTCGGTAACTATGGCGAGTCTTTCGACCGCAACGTCGGCTCGGGCTCGAAGCTGCAGATTACCCGAGGACTCAACCAGCTCTGGAACAAGGGCGGAATCCAATACGCGCCGCCGATCCGCTGACTGTCGCCAGGCCTGAAGGCTGCGGCAATGAGCATACAGCCCCGGTCACCACCGCTGCAGTTTGGGCTTCGGCTGAAGCGCGCGCTCGGCGGTCGCGCGGGCTGGGGCGGATTTGCCCTGCAGGTCGCGTTCGTCATTCTACTGGCGTGGATCGGGTTTGAGATCGCAGCCAATGCCCGCGCCAATCTGGAAACTCAACACATCACCTCCGGATTTGGCTTTCTGAAGAACACGGCCGGATTCGACGTCAGCCAGAATCTGATCCCCTATTCGGGCTCGGACAGCTACACCCGCGTTTTCCTGGTCGGACTGCTCAATACGCTCCTTGTCTCGGTCATCGGCATTTTCTTTGCAACCGTGATCGGGTTCATCGTGGCTCTCGGCCGGCTTTCGCCGAACTGGCTGATCTCGCGGGTGGCCGGCGCTTATGTCGAACTGATACGCAACCTGCCGCTGCTGTTTCAGATCCTGTTCTGGTATCTCGCGGTGCTTGCAGCCTTGCCCGGCCCTCGGCAGAGCATATCGTTGTTCGGCGTTTTCTTTCTCAACAACCGCGGTCTGATCGTTCCGACGCCGATCGGCGAGCCCGGGCTGCTGCCGTTTACGATCTCGGTCGTGCTTGCGATCCTGGTCTCGTTTGCGTTGCGGGCCTATGCACGGGCTCAATTGTTCGGGAAGGGCAGGTCGATCACGATCTGGCCCTATGTGATTGGCCTCCTGATCGGGTTGCCGCTTGTGAGCGGGCTGGTGTTCGGCGCACCTTTTGTCCTCGAATGGCCGGTGCTCAGAGGCTTCAATTTTGCGGGCGGCTCGCGCGTCATTCCCGAATTCGTGGCGCTCCTGGTGGCGCTGTCGACCTATACTGCGGCCTTCATCGCCGAGATCGTGCGCGCCGGCATTTTGTCGGTCCACAGGGGTCAGATGGAGGCGGGCCTGTCGCTGGGTTTGAAGCGTGGCTCGGTGTTGCGCCAGATCGTGGTGCCGCAGGCGTTGCGGGTGATCCTGCCGCCGTTGACCAACCAGTATCTTAATCTGACAAAGAACTCCTCGCTTGCGGTTGCCATCGGATATCCCGACCTGGTTTCGGTTTTTGCCGGCACGACGTTGAGCCAGACCGGACAGGCGATCGAGATCATCGGCATCACCATGGGCGTTTACCTGCTGATCTCGCTCGTTACGAGCGCGATCATGAGCTTCTATGGATGGCGGCTTAGCCGGAGCCTCGGTACATGAGCGACATCGCCATCACGTCATTTGTCCGCAAGGAGCTCGTTGACGAGCGACCGGCACCGGTCAAGACGACCGGTTTCATCGGCTTCTTGCGTACGCGGCTGTTCAATTCGCCGACCAATATCCTGTTCACCATTGTGGGTGTGGCGTTGATCTGGTTCACCGTGATTCCGGCGGTGAAATTCCTGTTGGTCGATGCGGTCTGGAGCGGTAGCGACCGCAACGCCTGTCTGGAGCAGAATGCCGGCCATCCGGTGGGCGCGTGCTGGCCCTATATCAGCGCAAAATTCACGCAATTCATTTATGGATTTTATCCGGAGCCGGAACGCTGGCGAGTCAATCTGACTTTTGCGCTCGCCGCCCTGTTGTTGCTTCCGCTGCTGATCCCGCGACTGCCGGCGAAGGGCTTATCAGCCGGATTGTTCTTCATCGCCTTTCCGGTGGTTGCGTTCTTCCTTCTGCATGGGGGCGGTCTGAACGGCTTTGCCGTGAGCTGGATTGCGAACCTGCTGTCGAGCTTCGCCGACAGCGTCGCGAGCGCCGGGGAAGCGCTGAAGCGCGCCAGCGCCTCGGCGCCGGTGGTCGGCTCAGTGTTGTGGCTTGTGGGAAAATTGATGGTCTTCCTCGGCACAGTCATCTCGCTCGTGCTCTGGCCGCTCCTCTGGCTGCGCGATCAGATCCAGTCCGCGGGACGTCCGGTGTGGATCGATCTCGCGATCACAGCCGCTGTGGTCTCGCTGCTCGCGTTTTTCCTGAACGGCGGCGCCCGCGCCGGTTGGCGGCCGTTGACTTTAAGCCTTGTGACCTTCGCCTGCATCGCAGCCGTGATCGGGGCGATGGGTCTTGACCGCGGCGGCCTGCCGATTGTCGACACCAGGCTCTGGGGCGGGCTCCTGGTAACGCTCGTCGTCTCCATTACCGGTATTGTCGCCTCGATGCCGATCGGGATTGCGCTGGCGCTGGGGCGCCGCTCGACGATCCCCCTGATCCGGGTCTTTTCCGTCACCTTCATCGAATTCTGGCGCGGCGTGCCGCTGATCACCGTGCTGTTTTTCGCAACCTACATGCTGCCCTTGTTTCTGCCGGGCAATTTCACCGTAGACGGCCTCGTGCGGGCGCTGATCGGCATCGCGTTGTTTGCCGGGGCCTACCAGGCGGAAGTCGTGCGCGGCGGGCTGCAGGCGATCCCGCGCGGCCAGAGCGAAGCGGCGAGCGCGCTCGGACTTTCCTGGTGGAAGACGACGGCGCTGATCGTCCTTCCGCAGGCGCTGCGCCACGTCATCCCAGGTCTCGTCAACAGCTTCATCGCGCTGTTCAAGGATACTTCCCTGGTCTCGATCGTTGCGCTGTTCGACCTGCTCGGGCAGCTCAGGGCGTCGTTTTCGGACCCGAACTGGGCGACGCCGACGACCCTGTTCACGGGCTTTGCATTCACCGGAATGATCTACTTCGCCTTCTGCTTTGGCATGTCGCGTTATTCGCTGTTCGTGGAGAACAGGCTTAATGCGCATCGACGCAATTGAGACATTGAGACCAACATGGCCGAGAACCCGATTGTCAGCATTTCCCGTCTCAACAAATGGTACGGCGATTTCCACGTGCTGCGCGACATCGACCTTGCGGTCGGAAGAGGCGAGCGCATCGTGATCTGCGGTCCCTCCGGCTCGGGCAAGTCGACGCTGATCCGCTGCATCAATGCGCTGGAGGAATTTCAGGAAGGTGAGATCAGCGTCGACGGCATCGATCTCGGACCGAACCTGAAGCGTGTCGACGAAGTGCGCCGCGAAGTCGGCATGGTGTTCCAGAGCTTCAATCTGTTTCCGCATCTGACGGTTCTGGAAAACTGCACGCTGGCGCCGATCTGGGTGCGCAATATCCCGCAGAAGGACGCGGAGGCAACCGCGATGAAATTTCTAGAGCGGGTCAAGATTCCGCATCAAGCCAACAAATATCCGGGCCAGATGTCGGGCGGTCAGCAGCAGCGGGTCGCGATCGCCCGCGCGCTCGCCATGAATCCGAAGGTCATGCTGTTCGATGAGCCGACCTCGGCGCTCGATCCGGAAATGGTCAAGGAAGTGCTCGACACCATGGTCGATCTTGCCAAGGAAGGCATGACCATGCTGGTTGTGACTCACGAGATGGGATTTGCCAGAGAGGTTGCCAATCGCGTCGTCTTCATGGACGCGGGACAGGTCATCGAGCAGAACACGCCGCAGGAATTTTTTGCCAATCCGCAGCACGCGCGGACCAAACTCTTCCTCAGCCAGATCTTGCGGCATTGAATGAATGGCGAATCTCAAATCGCCAACCTTCGCTACTCGAACGGCACCTCAACCTTGATGCGCCTCTCCAGCCATACCGGCACCGGCAGCTTCTTCGATCGCATGAAATCCGGATTGAACAATTTCGACTGATAGCGACTGCCGGAGTCGGCGAGGATAGTGACGATTGTCTTGCCGGGGCCGAGCTTTCTGGCGAGACGGATGGCGCCGGCAACATTGACGCCGCTTGAGCCGCCGAGGCACAGGCCTTCGTGTTCCGTCAGCTCGTAAATGACGTTCACCGATTCTTCGTCGGGAATGAGATAGGCATCGTCGACCTTCGCTGTCTCAATGATCGCCGTCACGCGGCCGAGCCCAATGCCTTCGGAGATCGAGCTGCCTGGCGTCGCCTTGGCCTCTCCGTGCTTGAACAGCTCGTACATCGCCGCACCCGGCGGATCGGCGCAGGCGATTGCCACATCCTTGTTCTTTTCCTTCAGGTACCGGCTGACGCCGGCGAGCGTCCCGCCGGTGCCGACAGAGCAGATGAAGCCGTCAATTTTGCCCTCGGTCTGCCGCCAGATCTCGGGGCCGGTCGATTCATAGTGCCCCTTCGGGTTGTCCAGATTGTTCCACTGGTCGGCGAACAACACGCCGTTCGGCTCGCTCTTGCGCAGGCGATCGGCAAGGCGCCGGCCGACATGCTGGTAGTTGTTCGGGTTAGCGTAGGGCAGGGCGGGCACCTCGACGAGCTCGGCGCCGCACAGCCTGAGCATATCCTTCTTTTCCTGGCTCTGCGTCTCCGGGATAACGATCATCGTGCGATAGCCGCGTGCACTCGCGACCACCGCGAGCCCGATGCCGGTGTTGCCAGCAGTGGCTTCCACGACGAGACCGCCGGGCTTGAGTTCGCCGCGCTTCTCGGCTTCCAGTATCATCCATTTGCCCGCCCGGTCCTTCACGGACTGGCCCGGGTTCATGAACTCGGCTTTGCCCAGAATGGTGCATCCCGTCGCTTCAGAGGCGCGCTTGAGTTTGATGAGTGGCGTGTTACCGATCGCTTCGATAACGTCTTTGTTGAAGATCATATGAGGGATTCTGCTCGGGGTTTCCTGGGGATTTTTGGCGACCCTAAATGACCCTCATCAGGTACACAAGCGCGACGGTCATCGCTGTTTGGCGAAGACGACCTGACGCACGTCGATGTTCCCCGAGAGGAAACCGGCCTCGCAGTACGCGAGGTAATATTCCCACAACCGGCGGAAGCGATCGTCGAAGCCGAGCTTGGTCAGGTTCGGCCAGGCCGCGCGGAAATTGTTTCGCCAGGTTGCGAGCGTCTTGGCATAATCTTCCCCGAAGATGCGCTCGCGGATGACGGGGACGCCGAACCGGTCGCCGAGCGATTTGAGGATCGCGGGTGACGGCAGCATGCCACCAGGGAAGACATATCGCTGGATGAAGTCGACCTCGCGGCGATAGTGCTGGAACATGCTGTCTTGGATGGTGATCGCCTGAATGCCGGCGAGGCCCCCGGGCAGCAACCGGTCACGCAATTGCGAAAAATACTTTGGCCAAAACTGCTCGCCGACCGCTTCGATCATCTCAATGGAAGCGATCCGATCATAGCGAGAACGCTCGTCGCGATAGTCTTGCAGCCTGATTTCGACTTTCTCGGCAAGGCCCGCTTCGTGGATGCGCCGCTGTGCGAAATCGCGCTGCTCCTTGCTGATGGTCAATCCGACCACCCTGGCGCCGAAGGTCTTGGCGACATACTCCGCAAAGCCGCCCCATCCGCATCCGATCTCGAGCAACCTTTGCCCCGGCTGCAGGTCGATCGCCTCCGCAAGCCTGCGGTACTTGTTGTTCTGCGCGGCCGTGAGGTCGACGGTATCACCTTCATAGAGGGCCGAGGAATACGTCATGCCGGGGTCGAGCCAGGCGGAATAGAAGGCGTTGCCGATGTCGTAGTGCGCGTAGATGTTCCGGCGCGCCTGCCGTCTGGTGTTGCGGTTGAACCAATGCCGCACGATCTGGACGAAGCGCATCAGCGGCTTGTCGCCTAGCATTGCCTGGATGAGCTCGTGGTTGACGCAGAACAGGTAAAGGAACTGCGTGAGGTCGGGCGTGTCCCAATCGCCGTTGAGATAGGCTTCGGCAATACCGATGTCTCCACCGTTGATGAGGCGCGCGGCGAAGTCATAATTGGCGAGGGTCATGGCAGCGGCCGGACCCGGCTCTAGGCCGCCCAGCCGGATCACGCGGCTGTCGGGCAGGGTGACGTCGAGCGTGCCGCGTCTGAGCCGTGCGGCGAAGCCAAGCGCGAGCCGGGCCATGCGCGGCAGATCGGCAAGCACGGTGTCGATATTGTCCGGGGTCACCCGAATCAGGTTTGGCATGAAAAGCCCCATCAAGACCGCGGCGCTTGATCCAGAGGCCAGCCTCAAAGGCTCGGACGAGCGACGGCCTTCATCGAACCACCACCAGTGGTCAGCGCCGTCGACTATATAAGCGCGGGTTCCATCGCCCGCCAAGGAGGTATTGGAGGCGTTCGCAGTGCGGCATTTCCGCGTGCCACCAACGAGGGCAGGAAGCGGCAGCGAAACGAGGGATCGCAGCAGCGCCGAGGTTGTCAAGGGCGATCGCTGCTCGCTGAAGGTGGCAGCAAGGAGGGACTCTTTGGATCGGTCTCGAGAGTTCGGCAGCGCATGGCCATGGCGCGGCATCTGAAACAGTGTCTCCAGGCGCGCGCGTGAGTTCACCAAAATAGAGCGTCGCGGCGAGCGTCGGCTCTGCCGGCTCGGCGGGCAACGGTCGAGTTTCAGCGCGAAGCCTGCGGGAGAGTCTTGCTTTGGTTGAAGCGCGGGATGACGAAGCGTATAGGCGGCCCTATGTCGGATCTTGCTGAAAATAACAGCGCGGCGGCAGCCGTGATGGATTGCCCGCACTGCCTGAAGCCGCTGCCGCTTTGCATCTGTGGCAGCGTCACGCCGATCGAGAGCCGGATCTCGCTGTTGATCCTGCAGCATCCGCAGGAGCAGGACAGGGCGCTCGGCACGGCGCGTTTGACCGCGCGGCATTTTGCGAACGCAGTCGTCAAGGTTGGGCTGTCCTGGCCCAGTCTCTCCAAAGCGCTGGGCCGTCCGGTCGTCGACCCCTCACGCTGGGCCGTGCTCTATCTCGGGTCGGCGAACGTAGCGAGCCTCGATACCGAGAGCGATATCGTAGCGCTCAACCGGAAGGGCGGAGTAGCTGATCATCAGCGCGCCATCCTGGAGCGGATCGAGGGTGTGGTGCTGCTCGATGGCACCTGGAGCCAGGCGAAAGCCTTGTGGTGGCGCAACCCCTGGATGCTGAAATGCCAGCGCGTCGTTTTAGGACCAACACGGCCATCGGCTTATGGGAAGTTGCGGCGGGAGCCGCGCCGGGACGGGCTTTCGACCATCGAAGCTGCCGCAATGTTGATTGCGCGCCTCGAAAAACGGCCAGAGATCGACGTTGCGCTAAAATCCAGTTTCGAGCGGATGTTGGCACGATATCGCGACGTGCAGGGAACCATGCCGGAGCTCGCACCGTGGCCAAAACCGCGCCGTAAGCGCGATTTCCGGCGCTACAAAAGGGGCTGAGGACCTCTCGGTTGCCTCTTCAGAAGAGGCCGTATATGAGTGCGCCCCAGTGGGGCCACGTGGCGGAGTGGTTACGCAGCGGTCTGCAAAACTGCTTTGGCTGTTCCTTCCAGTCCCTGACTGTCCCTGACTATCTTGTTTTGTTGGGGTTTTCCGAGGCGCTCTGCTTTGCTGGTACCCGGTGGTCCCGGCCAATTTTATTGAGTTGGGTGCCAATTGCGGTGCCAACTTAGCGTTGCACTTCGCGGCACGCCCCCGAAAAACAGCATGGCATCTCCAGCTTTGTGCCGTTTGGCAGCCGCCAGAGGCCTAGAGCGTGGTCGGCTCTGTTGGATCGGGACCGATCATGCTTCAATTTTTTTGGTTTCGGCGTTTCGGTCTAGGGCCGTCATCAAGCCGTCGAGACGTGGACGTGAGAATAGCCTTCCGGCGCGGGCCGGCTCTCAAAGCGAGGAACCCGGCATGCAGGCGACGATCGTGAGTGCCGATGCCGAACTCGTCCCCTTCTGGTCGGCCCTCATCAGGGACAGGCGAATCGCGCCGGCCCTGGGCCTGGGCTTCACGTCCGGCATGCCGTTTCTGCTGACCTATTCGACGCAATCGGCTTGGCTGACCGATGCGGGCGTGCCCCTGGCGACGATTGGCTTGCTCAGCGAACTGACCCTCGCCTACAAGTTTAAGTTCGTCTGGG
>Ga0310913_10001641_pt1 | contig 11655 bp, 10 predicted proteins | sample GREbulkMGOX082_FD_203447 | JGI IMG/M metagenome (GOLD analysis project Ga0310913, IMG submission 203447) | Lab enrichment of tropical soil microbial communities from Luquillo Experimental Forest, Puerto Rico - GRE.bulkMG.OX082 | ecosystem: Environmental > Terrestrial > Soil > Tropical forest >...
CCTGACCCGGCATGTCAAGAATCCGGAACGCCCCTCGCTGCCGGACGTCGTCGTGTCCGAGATCGTCCTGTCGAATATCCGCGTGCTCGCGATCGATCAGGCGCCCAAGGAAAAAGACGGCCAGAACGCGGTCCTCGGCAAGACCGTGACGCTCGAGCTGAAGCCCGACCAGACCATAGCCCTCGCCGGCTCGCGCCAGGCCGGCACGCTATCGCTGGCATTGCGCAGCATCGCCGACGCCAACGCGGTCGAGGCCACCCAGGACGAGCAGACGAGACGCGGCGTGAGCGTCAATGTCGTGCGCTACGGCATCGCCAGCCAATCCACCGCACAGAAGTGACGATGAGGAATACCCACATGAATTGCTGGGCAAAAGGATCGACAACGCGGGCGTCGCTGATTCGTGCGCTGTCATTTTCAGCGGTGTTCGCGCTGACGCTCGATTCCGCGCTGGCGGTGGACGATCCCCCTCCCGTTGCCGCGGCACCGGCGACGACCGCTGCAAGCCCGGCACCCCCTGCAACCGAAGTAGCCACGTCGGCGCCGGCGGTGACCGGAAGCATCCCGGTGAGAACGCGCTTTCTGCCGCTCGGCATCGGCAAGTCCGTCGTCGTCGACCTGCCGCGCGACGTCAAGGACGTGCTGGTGGCCGACCCGAAGATTGCTAACGCGGTGATTCGCTCGCCGCAGCGCGCCTACATCATCGGCGCAGGCGTCGGCCAGACCAACGTGGTGTTTTTTGACGCCGACGGCCAGCAGGTTTCGTCTTACGACATCGCCGTCAAGCGCGACCTCAACGGCATTCGCGTCGCGCTGCGTCAGATCTTGCCGGGCGTCCAGATCGAAGGGGTCGGCGAAGGCGTGGTGCTGACCGGCTCGGTGTCGAGCCCGGTCGAGGCGCAGCAAGCGGGCGATATCGCGGCGAGACTCGTAGGGAACCCCGACAAGGTCGTCAATTCGATCGTCGTGCGCAGCCGCGACCAGGTGATGCTGAAGGTGCATGTCGCGGAAGTGCGACGCGACATCGTCAAGCAGATGGGCATCGACCTCAGCGCCAGCATGAACTACGGCACCGCGGTCGTGAACTTCAACAACGCCAATCCGTTCACCGCAAATGGCGCCCCTCTTGTGTCCGGCAACGCCTTCTCCGCTTCCTCCATATTGAAGGGCTTGCCGACGGTCACCGCGACCATCCGCGCGATGGAAAACGCGGGCGTGGTGCACACTCTCGCCGAGCCGAATCTGACTGCAATCTCCGGCGAGGCGGCGACCTTCATCGCAGGCGGCGAGTTCCCGATTCCGGGCGGCTACTCCTGCGATCCCACCACGCATGTCTGCACGACGCAGATCACCTACAAGAAATTCGGCATCTCGCTCAATTTCACCCCCGTCGTGCTGAGCGAAGGACGCATCAGCCTGCGGGTCATGACCGAAGTCTCGGAGCTCTCCAACGACAACGCGATCACGGTATCTCAGGCGCTCACCGCCAACACGACCAACTCCATCGTGATCCCCTCGATTAGGACGCGCCGCGCCGAAACGACCCTGGAAATTCCCTCCGGTGGCTCCATGGCCATGGCCGGCCTGATTCAGCAGCAGACCAAGCAGGCGATCAACGGCCTGCCCGGGCTCGATCAGGTGCCGGTGCTGGGCCAGCTCTTCAGAAGCCAGGACTACGTCAACAACGAAACCGAACTGATGGTTCTGGTGACGCCCTATGTCGTTCGAGCGGTCGCCCAGAAAGAGCTGTCTCGTCCGGACGACGGGTTTGCGCCGGCATCTGATTCTCAATCGGCGCTGCTGGCCCGCATCAATCGTATCTACGGCGTGGCCGCCCGCGTCGAACCGATCGGGGGCTACCAGGGCAGTTTCGGCTTCATCATCGACTGATACGCCGCGGCGCAAGGCAAGGGGATGGGGGACATCACGATGACAAACGGACAGCCGCTCGATCGCCTTCGGACCCCGCGCCTGCTGGGCGCGTTGGTCGGCCTCTCCGTCGCCCTCGGCGCGTGCACCTATGCGCCCGAAGCGATCATCACGGGCGGCGCTCCCGACGATTACCGCTTGCGTCACCCGATCGCGATCACGGAGGCCAACCGTTCGATCGTCGTTTTCGTCGGCCATGCGCGCGGAGGCCTCACGGTCGCGCAGCGCTCCGACGTGATCGGCCTGGCGCGCACCTGGCTTTCGGAAGGCACCGGTGCGATCCTGGTGGAGGTGCCGGTGGACACGCCGAACGCCCGCGCCGCGGAAGCCACATTCCACGAAATTCGCGGACTGCTCCTCGCCAGCGGCGTGCCGGGGCGCGGCATCACGCTGCAGCGCTACCATCCGATCGATCCGCAGACGCTTGCCACGATCAAGCTGACCTATTCGAGGATCGCTGCGGTGGCGGGTCCTTGCGGGTTGTGGCCGGAGGATCTCGGCCCCTCGATTAATAATCCGGCCTACAACGAGAACAAACCGTACTTCAATCTCGGCTGCGCGACCCAGCGCAATCTCGCGGCGATGGTCGACAACCCGTCCGATCTGGTGCAGCCGCGTTCCGAAACGCCGCCCTATACACCCCGCAGGAGCGAGGCGTTCGAGAAGTATCGCAAGGGCGAAGCGACAACGACCACCTATCCCGAAGCCGAAAAGGCCAAACTCAGCGATACAGGCAAATGACCCGCCAGTCCCCAAAAGATTCCGAAGAGCTGCCGGACACCGCGCCGCCAGCGGCCAACGACTATATCGCCGCCGCGCCCCGTATCTCGGTTCAAGCCTTCTGCGTGACAGAGGATACCGCCGCCGCCGTGCAGTCGGCAGGAGAGGACCGCCGCCTCGGCAAAACGCATCTCACCGTCAAGATGGGCGGCATGGGTGGGGCCGTCGATGCCTATCACAATGCGCCGACCCCGAACGTCATTGTGATCGAGAGCGAAGGGCAGGGCGACATTCTCGCCGGCCTCGACGAACTGGCCAGCGTTTGCGATCCCGGAACACGCGTGATCCTCGTCGGCAGCGAAAACGATGAGGTGCCTTATCGCGAGCTGGTGCGCCGCGGCGTCAACGATTACGTAATCGGGCCAGTCAGCCCGCTCGACGTGGTGCGTTCGATCTGCAGCCTGTTCTCCGCCTCCGAAGCGATCACCGTGGGCCGCGTCATCGCCGTTGCTGGAGCCAAGGGCGGCGTCGGTGCGTCCACCATTGCGCACAATGTCGCCTGGGCGATTGCGCGCAACCTCAAGCTCGACTCGGTCGTGATCGATCTGGACCTCGCCTTCGGCACGGCGAGCCTCGACTACAACCAGGATCCAATGCAAGGAATTGCGAACGCGGTATTCCAGCCGGACCGGCCGGATAGTGCGTTCATTGACCGCCTGCTTGCGAAATGTACCGATCATCTCAGCCTGCTCGCGGCGCCGGCGACGCTCGATCGCGTCTATGATTTCGGCGCCAACGCGTTCGACGCGATTTTCGACACGCTGCGCATGACGACGCCATGCATCGTTCTCGACGTTCCGCACCAATGGTCCGCATGGACCCGGCGCGCGCTGGAAGGCGCGGACGACATTCTCATTGTGGCCGAACCGGATCTCGCCAATCTGCGCAATGCCAAGAACATGCTGAACGCGCTGAAGACGTCGCGGCCCAACGATCGGGCGCCGCTGTATTGTCTCAACCAGGTTGGCATGCCGAAGCGGCCGGAAATCGACCGGCGCAGCTTTGCCAAGACGCTGGAGAGCCAGCCGGCTGCGGTGATCCCGTTTGATTCGCGATTGTTCGGCACCGCGGCCAATAACGGGCAGATGATCGCGGAAATCTCGGCCAACCATCGCACCAGCATGATGTTCCTGGAAATCGCGCAGCGGCTGACCGGTCTCGGCGAGACCAGAAAGAAGAAAAGCTCGCTGCTGGCTCCGATCATCAACAAGCTGAAGCCGAGGTCGGCGCGCGCCTGACAACTCGCCGCAGCGCGCGACCGCGAGCCTTAACTATCCGTTTGGAAATCAGTTGGCATGCGTCGCGGCAGCGGCGGCCGACGCGCGGTTCGCGGCCGGACCACGTGCCACCTCCTTCCGCGCCAGGAGCCGCTTCAACTCGGCGACGTTCGCCGTCGCCTCCTCGACCGGCAGATCGGCCTTCGCAATGCCCTCCGCATCGCTCATGCGGCCCTGCAAGCCAAGCACCACCGCGAGATTCATCCGCACATGCGGGTCCTTGTCCGCGTGATCGTAGGCGCGGCGCAGGACCTCTTCGGCCTTGGTCAGGTCCTTTGACAGGACATAGGAAAGACCAAGATTGGAGAGCACCGTCGGCTCGTCGGGCGCTATCCGCAAGGCGCTCGCATAGTACTGCCGTGCCTCTTCGAATCGACCGAGTTGATCGAGGATTGCGCCCTGCACCGAGAGGATCCGCCAATCCGGATCTTCGGGCGAGTGAGCCTGGCTGAGGACATCGAAGGCCTGCTGGAAGTTGCCATTGTCTGCCAGCGCGCGCCCGTAACCTGCAAGCAGCGTCTTGTTGCCGGGATTGCCGATGCTGGCTTGTTCGAGCACGGCCACCGCCTGCGATCGCTCGCCTGCTGCCCGCAAGGCCCTGGCGTATTGCAGCGCTAGCTCCGGATCCTTCGGGTTGGCGCGGTAACGCTCGCGATAGGTCTCCACGTCGCGCCGCGGGTCGGCCGGTCGGGCGCTACCGGTATTCGTGCCGAGCGAGCCGGTGACTTCGGACGGGTCCGTCGTCTGGCAACTGCAGAGGCAGAGCAACAAAAGCGCGGAAGAGAACGGGAAAGCAACGAGCCGCGCAGAGCGACCTGGTCTTGGGAAATTCCGGAACATGCAGTTTTGGCCTGTGGTCGCCCTGGGCCAAAAAATGCTTACAGCTTAACCCTAAATTCCGGTTAACCGGGTTCCATGTTGCTGCAACCGCTCTTTGGCGCTCCGATGCCGGGCGCCGATGTCGCGCGCAGAACGTATCGCGCTTACGCGATGAACTCGGCGCCGAACTCGCAGCCGATCCGCCAGACCAGCCGGCACTGGCGGGGCCGGCCCTCTGAGAAGATGAGCGTAAACTCCGGAGGGATTTCGACATGTTCGGCGACGACCTTGACGCCCCCATCCGAGATGTCCGTGACCACGCAATCGCGCGGCAATGAGCCATTCGCGGATTGAATCTTCGCAAGGCTCCTGCAAAGACGACGTTCGCTTCTACGACGGTTCGCCAACATATCGGTTCTCACCCCGCTGGATGCCTCTGCAAATCCGGCACGAGGTCGGGTTTACCGAATAATTCTTGGGATATGCCTAGCCGCATCGCTCGCAATCTATGGTTTATTTTCGAGCGCATTTTATGGATCCCCGGAATGAGCCCGCGCCGGGCGCCCGTAACGGGCATGTGTTCCTGTAATGTTCTTGCCTGTGCCTTCGGCTTCCGCTACCTTTGATTGAGGAATGAGGGGGCGGGATGGTTCAGCGGGTTTCCACCGTAGCCTTTGAAGGCATCGAGGCGCGCGCTGTTGACGTGCAGGTACAGGTCTCACCGGGGTTGCCAGCCTTTCACGTGGTTGGGCTCGCCGACAAGGCGGTATCCGAGGCGCGCGAGCGGGTACGCTCGGCCCTGATCGCCTCAGGCCTCGCGCTGCCGGCGCGCCGCATCACCGTCAATCTCGCGCCTGCCGACCTGCCGAAGGAGGGCAGCCATTACGATCTGCCGATCGCGCTCGGTTTGATGGCGGCAATCGGCGCCATTCCGCCGGACGCGCTGTCAGGCTTCACCGTGCTCGGCGAACTCGGCCTCGATGGGTCGATCGCTCCGGTCGCAGGCGTGCTGCCGGCCGCGATCGGTGCCAATTCGCGCGAGGAAGGTCTGATCTGTCCGGCCACCTGCGGTGCAGAAGCAGCCTGGGCAAGCCCGGATATCGAGATCATCGCAGCCAACTCGCTGATCCAGATTGCCAACCATTTTCGGGGTACGCAGGTGCTGTCGCGGCCGCAGCCGAAAGTACGCCAGGCGCCGGCTACGCCGCTCGATCTGCGCGACATCAAGGGACAGGAAAGCGCCAAGCGCGCGCTGGAAATTGCAGCGGCCGGCGGACATCACCTTTTGATGATCGGCTCGCCCGGCGCCGGCAAATCGATGCTGGCGGCGCGCCTGCCATCGATCCTGCCGCCGCTGTCCCCTGCCGAATTGCTCGAAGTTTCGATGATCGCCTCCGTCGCCGGCCAAATCGAAGGCGGCGCGCTGACGTCGCAACGACCCTTTCGCGCGCCGCATCATTCCGCCAGCATGGCGGCTTTGACCGGCGGCGGCATGCGTGCAAGGCCCGGTGAGATTTCACTGGCGCACCAGGGCGTGCTGTTTCTCGACGAATTGCCGGAGTTCGACCCGCGTGTCTTGGACTCGCTGCGACAGCCGCTGGAGAACGGCGAAGTTTCCGTCTCCCGGGCCAATCATCGGGTCACCTATCCGGCGCGTTTCATGCTCGTTGCCGCGATGAACCCTTGCCGCTGCGGCCACGCCTTCGAGCCCGGCTATTCCTGCAAGCGCGCCCCTATCGACCGCTGCACCGCCGACTACCAGATGCGCATCTCCGGCCCGCTGATGGACCGGATTGATCTGCGGATCGAAGTCCCGGCCGTAAGCGCAGCAGACCTGATCCTCCCGCCGCCCGCTGAGGGCTCAGCGGAGGTCGCCGCGCGCGTAGCGGCAGCGCGCGACCTTCAAGCCGCGCGCTACGCCGCAGCAGGACTGCCGCATATCCGCACAAACGCGGAAGCGCCCGCTTCGCTCCTGGAGGAGATCGCGCAACCGGATGCGCAAGGTCAAAAGCTGTTGCGCGACGCGGCCGAGACCATGCGCCTCTCGGCGCGCGGCTATCATCGCGTACTGCGCGTCGCGCGCACGCTCGCCGACCTCGACGGCGCGGACAAGGTCGGCCGTCTGCACCTCGCCGAAGCCCTCTCCTATCGCGCGCTCGCCGAAGATGTCCGCCACGCGGCCTAAAACCGCGATCCCGCACCAGGCCCCGCGTATCCGAAGCGCGCTAACCGCAACGTCGCAAAAGCGGGCGAGCTTCGGTTTGGGGAAAATGAACCGTTAACCCTTCATCAACCCTGTTCTCATCGCGTCCCGTGGCGTCACTCCGCTTCAAGCACTTTGCAAGATAGCCGACGCATCGTCGGCGAAAGCTGCGACAGGGACGACGACAAGCCATTAAGGGGCGGCGATGGGATGGTTCTTCCGGTTCAAACTGCAAATCCGCCGCTTCTCCCGACGCCATCCCTGGCTGATTGCCTCGATCCGTTCCTTCATGATCTTCTCGGCAGCCTTTGGCGGCGCCTATGGTTTTATCGCGGGCAGCCGGGCCGAGAGGTCCGGCTATGACGCGCATGCCTTCGCGATCGGAGCGAGTTTCCTGTTCGCGATCGCCTGTGTTGCGCTCGCGACCCTGAGCATCCGGCTGCGCTTCCTGCACCGCAAGCTGCGCAAGATCGCGCTCCACAATGAAGCGCTCATCGACCGCAACTGGGAGCTGCAGGAAGCCGAAGGACGGGCGCGCAGCCTGTTCGAATCGCAAAGCGACCTGATCGTGATTCGGAGCGCGGACAGCGTGATCACCTTCGCCAACGACGCCTATTGCCAGATGGCCGGAGAGCCGCGTGAAGCCCTGATCGGCAGCCGACACACATTTGGGGTGATCGAGCAGGGCGACGGCGCGCTGGAGCAGAGCGGCACGCGGGTCCACGACCAGAAGATCGACAGCCCGTTGGGACCGCGCTGGATCGCCTGGCGCGAAGGTCTGGTTCGCTCGGACGCCGGTCAGCCGGCGGAGCTGCAAAGCGTCGGGCGCGACGTGACCGATCGCACCGAGACCGAGCGCGCGCTGGCCGAAGCGCGCGACCATGCGGATGCGGCCAACCGCGCCAAGTCACGCTTCCTTGCCATGGCGAGCCACGAGATCCGCACGCCTCTGAACGGCATCGTCGGCATGAGCGGGCTCCTGCTCGATACGTCGCTGACGCCCGAACAGACAACCTATGTCAGGGCGATCAAGAGCTCTGGAGACGCGCTGTCGTCGCTGATCGAGGAGCTTCTGGATTATTCCAAGATCGAAGCCGGCAAGATCGACCTCGAACAGCGGCCGTTCGCGCTGGTCTCGTTGATCGAGGACATCACCGAATTGCTGGCGCCGCGCGCAGAGGCCAAGAAGCTGGAGATCGCGGCCTATGTCGACGAACGCCTGCCGCACAAGGTGATTGGCGACGCGGCACGGCTGCGCCAGGTGCTGCTCAATCTCGCCGGCAACGCCATCAAGTTCACACAAAGCGGCGGCGTGGCGCTGATCGTCGAACCCGGCATCTGGCCCAGCGAGATCAGCTTTCTCGTGCGCGACACCGGCATCGGCATTGCACCGGAAGCGCGTGAACGGATCTTCCGCGAGTTCGAACAGGCGGACGAGCGCATCGCCAGGAATTATGGCGGCACGGGTCTGGGCCTGAGCATCTCGGACCGAATCGTCAAACGGATGGGCGGCCGCATCACGCTGGAAAGCCACCCCGGCGCCGGCTCGACCTTCGAAGTGGCGATTCCCCTGCCCGCTTCCGACTGCGATGAGCCGAGTACGTTCGCCGCGCCCGATTTGACCGCCCGGTCCGTCATGCTGGTCGCTCCGCAGAATATCGAGACGTCGCTGATCGCCCGCCGCCTGCAGCGCTGGGGCGCCCAGACCTGCCAGATCTCGGATATAACCGTCGCACAAGCGCTGCTGCCGGAACGTTCCTGGCATGCCGTGCTGATCGATCGCGCGCTCGGCGCCGACGCGGTCGAAGCACTCGCCGACGCCGCGCGCGTCCACGCAATGCAGCGGATCGTGATGTTCACGCCTGCCACGAGACAGGAGCCGACATCCTCCTCCGCCCTCACCGGCTATCTGGTGAAGCCGCTGCGCGCCATCTCGCTTGCGGCGCGGCTTTCGGTGGCGCCCGAGGCGGCCGCACCCAATCTTGCAAGCGACGCTGCGGCCGACACGGAGAACCAGAACGAGAAGCCGACGCGCGGCCTTGCCGTTCTGGTCGCCGAAGACAACGAGATCAATGCCTTGCTGATCCGCTCATTGTTGAACCGGCTCGGACATCAGGCCGTGATCGCGACCAACGGCGAGGCGGCGCTGGAATCCTGGCTTGCCGCCAGATCCGCAGGCGCCCCTTACGACCTCGTCCTGACGGACATCCAGATGCCTGAGCTCGACGGCATCGAGACGGCCAAGCGCATCCGTGCCAGCGAAGGCAGCGAGCCGGGCCCGCGCACGCCGATCCTTGCGCTGACTGCGAATACGCTGATCGAGGATCGCTATGCCTGTTTCGAAGCCGGCATGGACGGGTTTTTGATCAAGCCGCTCGATCGCGACAAGCTCGCCGAAGCGCTGGCGGGCCTTGCCGGCACGCGGCACATGGCAGCGTAGCTTCAGCGCACTTCAGAGCCGCCGCAGCGCCACGGTTTGCACCACGTGATCGGCGCCCTTCTTCAGGATCAACGTCGCACGCGGGCGCGTCGGCAGAATGTTGTCCTCGAGATTGGCTAGGTTGGTACGTTCCCAGATCGCGATCGCGGTTGCGGTGGCTTCGTCGTCGGACAGCAGCGCATAGCGATGGAAATAGGATCGCGGATCGGCGAACGCCGTGTCGCGCAAGGCGAGAAAGCGCCTGACATACCACTCACGCAGCACCGGCTCGTCGGCGTCGATATAAACGGAGAAATCGAAAAAGTCGGACACGTAAGGCACCGCCTTGCCGTCGCGCGGCAGACGGCCGGTCTGCAGGACATTGACGCCTTCCACAATGAGGATGTCGGGCTGATCGATCTCGACCCACTGGTTCGGCACGATGTCGTAGGTCAAGTGCGAATAAACGGGCGCGCGCACCGGATGCCGTCCCGCCTTGATGTCGCTCAGGAACGCCAGCAGCGTCGGCAAATCGTAGCTCTCCGGAAAGCCTTTTTTCTGCATCAGGCCTTGCCGTTCCAGCGCCGCATTGGGAAGCAGGAAGCCATCCGTCGTGATCAGGTCGACCTTCGGCCGCGGCGACCAGCGTGCCAACAGCGCCTGCAGCACGCGCGCCGTGGTGGATTTGCCGACGGCGACCGAACCGGCGACACCAACGATGTAAGGCATCTTGCGGTCGCGGATGCCGAGGAATTGGCGCTGGGCGTAATACAGCCGCTGGGTGGCGTCGATATAGATCGAGAGCAGCCGCGACAGCGGCAGGTAGATGTCCTCGACCTCCTGCAGGTCGAGGCGATCATGCATCGATTTCAAACGGGAGAACTCGCCCGGCTCCAGGGTCATGGGCGTGTCGTCGCGCAAGCGCGCCCACTGTTCGCGAGAGAAGATGCGGTAAGGATTATATTGCTGGTCTGTTGCGCGGATATCCATCAGGCCGCCTCTGGCTATGTCTGCTTGCGCGACGTCTTCTCTTCAAGTCCGGACATCGAAGTTCGTTGCGCCAAGGCGGCTTCAACTTCTTCGAAACTGACGCCTCGCGCCTTCAGGAGCACCAGGAGGTGATAGAGAAGGTCGCCGCTTTCGGCGATCAGATGATTGCGGTCGTTCTCGACCGCGGCGATCACCGTTTCCACCGCCTCCTCGCCCAGCTTCTTGGCGCAATGCTCGGCGCCCTTGTCCAGCAGCTTTCTCGTGTAAGACGCCTCGCCCCCAGATGCCGCGCGGGCATCGATGATGGCAGCCAGGTCGTGGACGGTAAAACGCGACATCAACAAAACTCGGCACACATGTCCGCAGAAAATGCGGGCGCTTCAGCCGCTCATGTAGCACTTTTATGACGAGGAGTCGTCAGGGATCGAGCCGCATCGGCAACCCGGCGCGCACCATGTGGTCCTTCGCTTCGCGAATGGTAAATTCGCCAAAGTGAAAGATCGAGGCCGCCAGGACCGCGGTCGCGTGGCCCTCGCGGATCCCGTCCACCAGGTGATCGAGGTTGCCGACGCCGCCCGAGGCGATCACCGGCACCGGGATGCTGTCGGCAATCGCTCGGGTCAGCGGGATGTCAAAACCCTGTCTCGTGCCGTCCCGATCCATCGAGGTCAGCAGAATTTCCCCCGCCCCCAACGACACCACCTCCTGGGCGTATTCGAGGGCGTCTATCCCGGTGGCATTACGTCCACCATGGGTGAAAATCTCCCAGCGATCCGAGCCGGCGCTCCGTTTCACGCGCTTGGCATCGATCGCCACCACAATGCACTGCTCGCCGAATTTCTCCGCAGCTTCCTTGACGAACTCACGCCTCGCGACCGCGGCCGAGTTGATCGACACCTTGTCGGCGCCAGAGCGCAACAACGTGTTGATGTCGTCGATGGTTCGTACGCCGCCGCCAACGGTGAGCGGCATGAAGCAGGCTTCGGCCGTGCGCCGGACCACGTCCAGCATGATGCCGCGGTTTTCATGGGTTGCCGTGATGTCGAGGAAACAGAGTTCGTCGGCGCCGGCTGCGTCATAGGCAATCGCCGCTTCCACGGGATCGCCGGCATCGCGCAAATCGACGAAATTGACGCCCTTCACCACGCGGCCGTCCTTGACGTCCAGACAGGGAATGACGCGCACCTTGAACATCTGAAATCTCCTAGGCGGCGGCGCGCGCGTTTTTGATGAGCTCG
>Ga0310913_10001647_pt1 | contig 11645 bp, 10 predicted proteins | sample GREbulkMGOX082_FD_203447 | JGI IMG/M metagenome (GOLD analysis project Ga0310913, IMG submission 203447) | Lab enrichment of tropical soil microbial communities from Luquillo Experimental Forest, Puerto Rico - GRE.bulkMG.OX082 | ecosystem: Environmental > Terrestrial > Soil > Tropical forest >...
GCCATCGGGTCGGCGTTCGGCGGGAATTGGTGAATGTTGGGGAGTATGAAGTCGGCAACGCGCACCCACACCCGGTCGCCCTGCCGGCGCGTGTCGATATAAACCATGCCGACCGGGGTCTCCATCCAGTCCCATTCGCCGAGCGCGCCCAGATCGTCGGTGAACCCCTGGCTACCTGGCAACGTATGTAAAAAGGCGAGATGCGCCGGATCCATGCTGTTGTCCTTGACCTGCAGCCAGTTGCATGGCCAGACGGCGCCTTGGCGCGCCGTCATTTGGTACCCGGGCAAGTCGTAGGTATCGAGGACCGGAAAATCGGGCTGAGCGTCGGGCGGGCCCATATAGGCGAACACCAACCCACTGTACTCGTGCACCGGATAGGCGCCGTGAAAGAGGCGGTCCTTCAAGGTACTGTCTGGCGGCTCGCCCGGCGTCTCGAGGATCGTGCCGTCGACGTCGAAGAGCCAGCCATGATAGCAGCAGCGGATCCCCTTTTCGCCGACGAGACCGAATTCGAGCGAGGTCCCGCGATGCGAGCAGTGCAATTCGAGAAGGCCCACGGCACCGCTCTTGTCGCGGAACGCGACGAGATCCTCGCCCAGAATCCGCAAGCGCCGCGGCAGTTCGGCTAGATCCTCGGAGAGAACGACCGGCTGCCAAAAGCGTCTGAGGTATTCGCCGCAAGGTGTGCCGGGCCCCACTCGGCTCAATTCCTCATCCTCGGCCGGCCGCTCGCGGTGGTGGTAGGCGCTGAAGGCGGTGCCCAAAAACGGCGCTCGCGTTGGCATTGCCATCGCGTCTCTCCTTTGCGGGCGATTAGAATCCTTGGGCGAGGAACCGGTGGGCGACCGAGGCGTGCATCGCAATGCCAACCGCCATGCAATCCTCGTTCAAGATCATGCGGTTGGAGTGGCACGGAGCGACATGGTCGTGCCCGTCGTGGCCCTCCGGCATCACCCCCAGCATCATCATGCAGCCGGGAATACGCTGCAGGACATAGGAGAAATCTTCCGCACCCATTAGCGGCGCCGGCCGGTCGACGTATTTGTCCGCGCCGAGAAGTTCGGTCGCGACGCCGCGAGCGAAATCGACAAAACCATGGTCGTTGACGGTGACCGGATAACCCGGCCTGATCGCGACACTGGCCTCGCACAGATGCGCCGCGGCGATGTTCGCGGCGACCCGATGGATCCCCTGATGCGCCTTTTCTCGCGCCGCCTCGGAAGTGGCTCGCAACGTGCCGACCATCTCGATCGACTCGGGGATCACATTGCTGGCAGTGCCGGCGGTAACCTTGGTGCATGTCAGCACCGCCGGATCGGCAACGTCGATCCGCCGGGTGACGAGTGCGTGAAGCGCCAGCCCGATCTCGAACGCCACCGGGATCGGATCAACAGCGTCGTGCGGCATCGAGGCGTGACCGCCGCGTCCCCTCACCGTGATCGTCCAGGTATCGACCGAGGCCAGCATCGGGCCCGGCTTGCCGATGATCGCGCCGGCCTTCGCGGTGGGCCAGATGTGCAATGCGAAGGCGGCGTCGGGCTTGGGCTCCGCGTCGAGCAGCCCGTCCTGGATCATCAGCCGCGCCCCGCCATGCCCCTCCTCGCCAGGCTGGAACATGAACTTGACGGTGCCGGCGAGTTCGTCCCTGTGCCGGTGCAGCAGGTGGACCGCCTGCACCAGCATCGCGGTGTGGGAGTCGTGCCCGCAGGCATGCATGCGGCCGGGAAATTCACTCGCGTAATCGAGCCCGGTATCCTCCGGCATCGGCAGTGCATCCATGTCGCCGCGCAGCAGGATCGTGCGGCCCGGCTTGGCGCCGTTCAATGTCACGATCAGGCCGGAGGTCGAAGGCCCGCGGGCGATGCCAACATCGAGGCCATGCAGCCCGTCGAGCACCGCCGCGGTGGTCAGCGGCAGGTCGAGGCCGAGCTCGGGCTTCTGATGAATGCGGCGACGCAATGCCACGGCGGCAGGCAACAGCCCGCGCGCCTCGTCGAGAAACCGGTGCAACTCGGACATGTTCGCCATCCTCCCCGTCGTCTCCGGCAACTATGGACCAACCGCTGGAGCCGTGCCAGCCTCGTCGGTTGCCCGCGTCCTCGCCTACAATGTTCGCATCACCCGCCAGCTCCCGATGTTCGTCCACTCGCCGTCGGGAGCGACGATGACCGGATGGTCGAGAACAAATTCGCTTGCTTCGACGCGCCGCGCGCATTCTTCGGCGATGCTCTTCAGGCTGCTCTCGTCTGACGACCAGCTCGGCTGACGGTGGGTTTCGTCTACCGCGTAGAGGAGGCTGATGTGGGGTGGCGGCGGCGCGACCGCACCGGTGATCCGCCGCAAGTCGTCGCGAAACTTTCGCAGGTCGAGAGTGTCCTCGACCTCGATCACCACGGCCATCATCGGTGCCGTCGTCGAGAACGAGATGCATTTCTTCCTAACGCGGAGGGGCAGCGCCCTGCTGCGCGAGACATATTCTGCCGCAGCTTCCCAAGAAGCTGCCGATTGCGGGCTGCAGACCGTCAGATGGGGCTGAAACGGCATCGTCCCATGTGCACCCGCCAACCGCTCGATCAGGGCCCGCAGCGCGGCTTCCTGTTCATTGCTCAACCGCAGCCAGATCGACGCGGGCATCACATCACTCCTCGTCAAGATGAGGCAAGATCGACGGGTGCTGTTGGACCGCCGAAAGGGCCCCTGTTATCGTGTGGCGGGGTTCGAATATCGAGAGCAGGCGAATGACGGAGCCGAGCCGAAGCGTCGTGGTCTTCGATGTCGGCGGTGTGCTGATCGATTGGGACCCTCGACATCTTTACCGCAAGCTTTTCGCGGGCGACGAGCCGGCGATGGAACATTTTCTGGCAAATGTGTGCACCCATGAATGGAACCGGAGCCAGGACGCCGGGCGCAGCTTTGCCGAGGGCGCCCGTCTGCTCAAGCGCGAGCATCCTCAACATGCCGAACTGATCGATGCCTACGGTGCCCGCTTTGACGAAATGATGGCTAGGCCGATCATAGGCGCGGTCGAGATCCTCGCCGAGCTGCGCGAGCGCGGCACACCCCTCTACATCCTCAGCAATTTTTCGGCCGAGACCTTTCCGCCGGCCTTCGAACGCTTCGATTTCCTGCGCTGGTTCCGCGGCATGGTGATTTCGGGCGACGTCGGGGTTATTAAACCCGACCCGCGCATTTACGAGATCATGCTGGCGCGCTTCGCGATCGATCCGCACAGGGCGGTTTATATCGACGACGTCGCGGCCAATGCCGAAGCAGCGCGGCCGTTCGGCATCCACGGCATTCATTTTACGACACCGGGAGCGTTGCGGGAGGAACTGGTCCGGCTGGCGCTGCTCTGAGACTATGGGCTCGTCCGCGACCTCGCTCCGAGTGCACGAGGCCCGCGTGTGCTACGGCGCGCATTGGGTGCTTGATGGCGTCTCGCTGAGCGCCGAGGGGGGCGAGTTCATCGCGCTTCTCGGCTCGTCGGGCTGCGGCAAGACGACATTGCTGAGGGCGATTTGCGGCTTTGTCGCGGTGGCGAGCGGCGCGATATCGGTCGGCGGCCGCGACATCACCCGACTGTCGCCCGACAAACGTAACATTGCGATGGTATTCCAGTCCTATGCGCTGTGGCCCCATATGACGGTAACACAGAACATGGCGTACGGCTTGAAGCTGCGTCGTGCGAGCCGCACTGAGATCGCCGCGCGGATTGCCGCTCTGCTGACCATGCTGCGCCTGGAGGGACTGGGCGAGCGCAAGGTGACGGCACTCTCCGGTGGGCAGCGCCAGCGCGTAGCGCTCGGCAGAGCGCTGGCGATCAACCCGCAGATCCTACTGCTGGACGAGCCGCTCTCCAACCTCGATGCGCGCATCCGCGAGGAAGTGCGGCACGAGATCAAGACAGTGCAGCAAAATCTCGGCATCACCACGGTGCACGTCACGCACGACCGCCAGGAGGCGATGGTGATGGCCGATCGGATCGCGATCCTCGATGCCGGGCGGGTGGCGCAGATCGGCACCCCGGAGGAGATCTACAATCGGCCGAATTCGCCTTTCGTGGCCGATTTCATGGGTGCCACCAATGTCGTGCCGCTTACGATGAGGCGCGCCGAAGAGCAGATCGTCATCGCCGAAGGTCGGTACAATTGTGGCATCGCCATCGATCAGCCGGGCTTCGTCGCCGACGGCATTGGGCAGACGTCCGCGGGCACCTCTGCGGTGGCTCACTTCCGCAGCGAGCAGGCGCGGCTCTGCCCGCCCGATCAACCGCTCGACGGCTGCTTGGTGCTGCGAGGGCGGATCACCCAAGCCTCATATCTCGGAGGCTTTTACCGTTACGCGGTTGGCGTCGGTCCTCACCAATATCTGGTTGACGACCAGCGTCGGCTGAGCATCGGCGACGCGATTGGTATCGCCTTGCCGGGGTCGGCGCTGCATCTCTATCCGGCTCAACCCGCCCAGTAAATTCACCGGAGGCAGTCATGCACCGAATCAGCATTGTATTGGCCGCGCTAGCGGTGCTCGCTCTGGGCCTGTCGGCGACGGCTCAGCAGACAGTGTCCTTGAACGTTGTCACTGCGGGTGACCAGAACATGGTCGATTACGTCAAGGATTATCTGGGACCGATGTTCGAGAAGGAGCATCCAGGTGTCACCGTCAGGGCGGTCGGTACCGGACCGGGCGATGCCGGCTCGCAAAAGATTTACGAGAAGCTCGAAGCCGAGAAAGCCAACGCCGCTTGGGACATCGACGTCGCGGTCATCCACCAGAAGGCAGCCGGCGAGATGGTTGGCAAAGGACTGCTCGCCCATTACGCAGCAGAGATCCCGACCGGCAAGCTCGTCACCTCCGAAGCGGCGAAAAACGCGCTCGGCGCCGATGTCGGCGGCTACGTCATGCCGATGTTCAATAGCCAGACCGCGATCGCCTACAACACGGCGATGGTCACCGACCCGCCGGCGACTTACGACGCGCTCGAAAAATGGGTCCACGCAAACCCGAAGAAGTTCGGCTACAACGGCATCAAGGGCGGCATGTCGGGGGTCAGCTTTGTCGTCGGCTGGATCTATGCGCACTCGCCCGACACGGAGCGGCTGATCAAGGGCCCTTACAATCCCGACACCAAGAAGAGCTGGGACCCGATTCTCGCCGGGCTTGCGGGGTTCAACAAGAACGTGGTGTTGACACCGGGTAATGCCGGGACGCTCGATATGCTCAATCGCGGCGAGATCGCAATGGGCCCGGTGTGGGTGGACATGTTCTACACGTGGCAAAACGAGGGCAAGATCCCGCCCGGCGTCAAGCTGAAGCTTATCGGGCCGGGCATGCCCGGTCAGCCGATGTATTACGTCGTCCCGGCCAAGGCGGCCAATGCCAAGGCTGCCGAAGAATTCATCGCGCTGGCGACGAGCCCAAAGGTTCAGGCAGACGGCATCGTCAAGCGCTTCAACTGGTACCCGGGCATCGACGCCGCCGCGGTCAGGCCGCAGCTCGACGAGGCAAGCTGGAGCAAACTCTTTGTCGACGTGACACCCGAAGACCTCGCTGCCAAAGGCAAACCGTTCCCGATCGCGCCCTATTTCAACGACATCCTGGAGAGCTACGAGCGCAAGGTCCAGTGAACAACACTTCAGCGCACAGGACGCCGGAGATGCGGTTGATGAGGCGGTGGACTTGCTTGTCTTGGGCCCGTTTGTCGAAGTGATCGGAGCCGAGGTCCTCGTAGAGGGCTCCCTTCTTCAAGATATGATAGGCCGCCGTCAGGATCGAAGCGGCGATGGCACCAATCGCCTCTTTTGAATGACGGAGGTTGTCATTGCGAGCGGAGCGAAGCAATCTCGTGCCGGCATCTTTGCCAACTCTGGGAGACGATAACTATGGCGACACTGCTTCCCTATACCGGCAAGGAATTTCTCGACAGCCTCGATGACGGCAGGGAAGTCTGGATCTACGGCGAGCGCATCAAGAACATCGCCGAGCACCCAGCGTTCCGCAATACGGCACGGATGGTGGCGCGGCTCTACGACGCGCTGCATCGCGACCATGAGGAGGGGAAGAACGTACTGGCCTGTTCGACCGAATGGGGCGGTTTCACCCACCGCTATTTCGTCGCACCGCGCTCGGCCGAAGATCTTGTCGCATGCCGCGATGCGATCGCGGCCTGGGCGCGCACCACCTACGGCTGGCTCGGCCGCTCACCCGATTACAAGGCGGCTTTCTTGGCGACCCTGGGCGCCAATGCCGAGTTTTATGCACCCTACCAGGAAAACGCCAAACGCTGGTACCGCTACAGTCAGGAGCGGGTGCCCTTCGTCAATCACGCGATCATCCATCCGCCGGTCGATCGCGATCGCGCGCCGGGCGCGCCCGATGGGCCGAGCGACATCTACGCCCATGTGACGCGTGAGACCGATGCCGGGATCTACGTTACCGGCGCCAAGGTGGTCGCCACCGGTTCCGCCCTAACCCATTTCACTTTTGTCGCGCATCACGGGCTGATCCCGGTACAGGACAAGAAATACGCCATCGTCTTCCTGGTGCCGAGCAACGCGCCGGGCATCAAGTTCATTTGCCGCGTCTCGAACGAGCAGCGTGCGGCGGTGCTTGGCAGCCCATTCGACTATCCGCTGTCGAGCCGGCTCGACGAGAACGATGCAATCTTCATCATGGACGACGTCCTTATTCCCTGGGAAAACGTTTTCGTCTACGGCGACATCGATACCGCCAACAATTTCTTTCCCCGCACCGGGTTTGTGCCGCGCGCCTTTCTGCAAGCCTGCACAAGGCTGGCAGTCAAGCTCGATTTCATCGCCGGGCTGTTCATCAAAGCAACCGAAACCGCCGGAACGCGCAATTACCGCGGGGTCGAAGCCAATCTCGGCGAGGTAATCACCTGGCGCAACACGATGTGGGCCTTGTCGGACGCGATGGCGAAAAGCCCGGATCCGTGGACGGGCGGCTTCGTGCTGCCGAACTCGGAGGCCGCATCGGCCTATCAGGTGCTGGCGCCAGAGGGCTATGCCCAGGTCAAGAACTTGATCCACAAGACCGTTGCCAGCAGCCTGATCTATCTCAATTCGCATGCCAAGGACTTCGCCACGCCGGAAATTCGCCACTATCTCGACCGCTTCGTCCGCGGCTCGGGTGGGGTGTCCGCGGTAGACCGGGTCAAATTGATGAAGCTGTTATGGGACGCGGTTGGCAGCGAGCTCGGCGGACGCCACGAGCTTTACGAGATCAACTACGCCGGCAGCCACGAGGAGATCCGCCGTTACGCACTGTTCGGCGCCCTCGCCTCGGGTCAGGCCGACCGCTGGAAGGCATTCGCCGATTCCTGTATGGCGGAATACGACCTCGACGGCTGGACGGTACGGGATTTGATTAACCCGGACGACGTCAGCGCGCTGCGTTAAAGGGCGGCATGATCCTCCAGCTATTGCTGCTTGGCGACGCGCCGGTTGCGAAGCTGGTCGAACGTGCAAGACTGGCGGAGGCGAACGGCTACAGCACTGTATGGGTGGCGGACGAGCGGTTCTATCGCGAGGTCTATTCCTGCCTCGGCCAACTCGCCGTGCACACCTCAAAGCTGCTGCTCGGCCCATGCGTGACCGATCCGCTCGCCCGTCATCCCGCGCTGACGGCAATGGCGATTGCGACACTCGATGAGATCTCCGGTGGACGTGCGATCCTCGGGATCGGCGCCGGGATCTCGGGCTTTGCCGAGCTCGGGATCGAGCGGAAGAAGCCGGCGCGGGCGATCTGCGAAGCGATCGAGTTGATCCGCGCATTGCTGCGCGGCAAAACCGTCGACTATCGCGGCGAGGTTATCGCACTCAACCATGGTCGATTGAGCTTTGCCCCTCCCCGCCCTGAGATACCGGTTTATGTCGCGAGCAATGCCCCGCTCGGGCAGCGCGTGGCCGCCGAAATCGCCGACGGTGCGATTATGGAAGCTTGCGCTTCGGCAGCAGAAGTGCGCGCGTTTCGGGCCGCGGTCGAGGGTGCCGCACGCAAGACTGGCCGCGATCCGCAGGCGATACCGATCATCACAAGGCTCAACATCTGCATCGCGGCCGATGGCCGCGTCGCACGCGACGCGGTTCGTCCGACCGTCGCGCGATATCTCGGCGCCGGTAGGTTGAGGTCGCGAACCGCGACAGCGCAAGGGCTCTCACTGCCTCCGGAAGCCTTGGCCGCCGTCGCTGGGGCGGCCTACGCCGCCGGGGCGACACCCTACCTGCGGCTGCTGCCGCTGATCACCGATCGCCATGTCGACGCCTTCACCTTGGCCGGTACCGTCGACGAGGTCACCGCGCACTTGATTGAATTGCGCGAAGCCGGCGCCGATGGAGTCATCGCGCGGCCCTTCGCCCCCGAGTGCGGAACGATCGAGGAGACGATCGTTACGCTCGGTTCGGAGGTCTGGCCCAGAGTCCTCCAGTAGAAGGGTATCGGTTCGCTCATTCCCTCTGACCTCTCTCGGGTTGTCGCGGACAGGGCGCGCGTGGTATCCCGCCTCTCTCGCCGGGGGGACCACCGGACGGAGGCCTATCCGATGACCACGCCCGGAGCGGCGGGGAGCTCAAGCCTAATTTGCCAGCCAGTGCCCGCGGCCCTGACCCGAGCGGCGATCTTTCTGGTCGTAACTGTCAACCCGGGCGACGACAACGCCGCCAAGGTGCGGTCGCTGTGTGCGGATCTAGCCACCCTCTTGCGGGCGATCGGCTTCCGCGAGCCGGCACAAAATCTCTCCTGCATCATGGGGTTCGGCTCGGCGGCGTGGGACCGTCTCTTTGGCGAGCCGCGGCCGGCGGAACTGCATCCGTTTCGCGAGTTCAGGGCCGGATCGCGCCACGCGGTCGCTACCCCGGGTGACATTTTGTTCCATATTCGGGCGGAGCGCATGGATCTCTGCTTCGAACTGGGAGCGCAAATCATGAACCGGCTCGGAGGGGCCGTTGCGCCGGTCGACGAGGTCCACGGCTTTCGCTATTTCGACAGCCGCGACCTGCTGGGCTTCGTCGACGGAACCGAGAACCCTACCGGGCAAGAGGCCGTCGACGCCGTTCTGATCGGTGACGAAGACCCTGCCTTTGCCGGCGGCAGCTACGTCATCATACAAAAATACTTGCATGACATGGCCGGCTGGAATGCGCTCTCGACCGAGATGCAGGAGCGCATCATTGGGCGCACCAAATTGTCCGACATCGAACTTGCTGACGGGGTAAAGCCGAGCTGGGCGCATAGTGCGCTGACCGTTATCGAGGAAAATGGGCGGGAGATCAAAATCGTTCGCGCCAATATGCCGTTCGGTGTGGCCGGACAGAGTGAGTTTGGCACGTATTTTATCGGCTACAGCCGATCGCCGACCACAATCGAGCAAATGATGGAAAACATGTTCGTCGGCCGCCCACCAGGCAATTACGACCGCATTCTCGACTTCAGCCGAGCGGTCACCGGCAATATGTTTTTCGTGCCGACTGTGACGTTCCTGGAAAACGTGACACAAGGCGTGCCGCCGCCGGAGCCCAGCGCTGCGGCCCCGTCACCTTCGCCTCCGCAAGCCACTCCGCTGATGTCCGATGGTTCCCTCGGCATCGGCTCGCTCAAAGGAAAACCCCGGTCATGAACAACCTGCACCGCGAGCTTGCGCCGATCTCCGATGCGGCGTGGGCGCAGATCGAGGAGGAGACTTCGCGCACCCTAAAGCGCTATCTCGCCGGTCGCCGCGTGGTCGACCTGCACGGGCCGAGCGGTGTGGCATTGTCCGCCGTCGGCACCGGCCATCTTCAGCAGATCGCGGCGCCCGATGAAGGCATCATCGCCAGACAGCGTGTGGTAAAGCCGTTGGTCGAATTGCGCGTGCCGTTTGAGCTTGACCGCCAGATGATCGACGACGTCGAGCGGGGCGCCAACGATTCAGACTGGCAGCCAGCCAAGGACGCGGCAAAAACGATAGCGTTCGCCGAGGATAGCGCGATCTTCACGGGCTATTCTGCCGGCGGTATTCAAGGCATCCGCCAGGGAACGAGCAACGCGATCGAGCCGCTTCCTGGCGACGTACGCAACTACCCCGATGCCATCGCTCACTCCATCAGCGTCTTACGTCTGGTTGGGGTCAATGGGCCATATTCGGTGCTGCTGGGCGCCGACGCCTATACGGCCGTCGCCGAAGCCAGAGACTACGGTTACCCGGTACTGGAGCACCTCAGACGCATCGTCGATGGCGAGATAATCTGGGCTCCGGCGATCGCCGGCGCTTTTGTCCTGACTACCCGGGGCGGCGATTTCGATCTGCACATCGGCCAGGATTTCTCGATCGGCTATTTGAACCATACCGATACGACAGTGCGTCTCTACTTGCAGGAATCGTTCACTTTTCTGGTGCTCACGGCCGAGGCCGCAGTAGCTCTGGCGGCTGCAATGCCAGCCTGAGCGCTATTTGCGCTCCCGGCCCCGGGCTCAGATGCCTGGCGTTCTGGCAACCGGCACGGCGGCGGAAGATGTTACGGTTACGCCCGCCGTGGCCCAGATAATGGAGTGTATCATGCAGGTGGCATCTGCTCGGGGCGCGACCCAATCGCGGCTTGTTGCCGGTCCGCGAGATGCGGCGTCGCGGGCGGCACGGACCTGCTACGACCATCTTGCCGACCGTCTTGGTGTGGCGCTCGCAGAAGCGTTGGTCGAGGGTGGCCGGGTGGAGCTTACGAGCGATGGAGGAATGGTTACCAAAGCCGGCGTCGCGTTTTTCGGCCGAATCGGCATCGACCTCGATGTGCTGGCGACCCGCAGCGGCAGGCGCTCGGCTCGCGTTTTGTGCAGACCATGTCTCGACTGGAGCGAGCGGCGCCCTCACCTAGCCGGCGCCATTGGCGCAGTCTTATGCGCGCACTGCTTTGGGAAGGACTGGATACGCCGCAACAACGGCACCCGCGCCGTCACGATCACCCGAAGGGGTGGCTCGTCTTTCGTGACGAGTTCGATGTAAGATTGGAGTAGTTTCTTCCGCATACTGTGTCGGCGGCCATGGCTGCGGTGAGGTCGGCGATAAGCGCTTGACATAGATGGTAAGTCTATGCTAACATAAGTTATGGCTTACGAAGCGACCCTGGCTGCACTTTCGGATCCGCCGCGTCGGCCGGTTTTCGAGCGCATCCTGGGTGCGCCGCGGCCGGTCGCGGCCATTGCCGAAGGTTTGCCGGTTAGCCGTCCGGCCGTTTCTGAGCACCTGAAGGTGTTGAAGGAGGCCGGGCTGATCACCGAACGGCACAATGGCACGCGGCGGCTCTATATGGCCGATCCGCAGGCGCTTGGCATTCGGGCTGGGAACAACTCGGCGACGCCGCCGCAAGCCTGCGTAAGCGCTATAACCGCGGCTGGGGCAGAGTGTTCGAGCGCTATTTCGTTGACTACGCCAATTCCGCTGCAACCTAAGGAGAGGGAGCTCTCATGACGTCAAGCATGATCGTTCACGGGGTCCCCGGCAGCCTCTATGTGCGCGCCGCCCTGCTGACCCTGGAGGAGAAGGCCGCACAGTACGAATTCGCTGCAATGGCCCTCGGCACGCTGAAACAGCAGCCGCATTTGTCGCGGCATCCGTTCGGCCGCATTCCAGCCTTCGAGCATGACGGCTGGATGCT
>Ga0310913_10001659_pt1 | contig 11614 bp, 5 predicted proteins | sample GREbulkMGOX082_FD_203447 | JGI IMG/M metagenome (GOLD analysis project Ga0310913, IMG submission 203447) | Lab enrichment of tropical soil microbial communities from Luquillo Experimental Forest, Puerto Rico - GRE.bulkMG.OX082 | ecosystem: Environmental > Terrestrial > Soil > Tropical forest >...
CGGGATGCCCTCGCGCAACATCGGCACGCCGAGCACCGTGCGGTAGCCGCCCAACCTCTGGGCCTCTGCCCATGTGTAGTCCGGGTCGGCCAAGACGTCGGCGATATGGATCACTCGACCCTCCAGCAGGGCCCGTCCAGTCGCTGTCCCGCGTGCCCGCTCGACTGGCGTAGCCTTGACATATTCGATGAACTCGGACGAGTAACCGTAAGCCTCTGCGAAGAAGAGCACCCCGTCCTTCTGCCGAGTTATCGTGGCGTAGTCGGCGCCACAAAGCCGGCCAGCCGATTCAACGAGCGTTTGCAGCACCGACTTGAGATCGAAGGTCGAGCGGCTGATGACCTTGAGCACGTCGGCGGTGGCGGTCTGCTGCTGAAGCGATTCCCGCAGCTCGTTGAGGAGGCGCGTGTTCTCGATCGCAATCACCGCTTGGGCGGCGAAGTTCTCCAGCAGCTCAATCTGCTTCTCGCTGAACGCTTGCACCTCCTGGCGGTAGATGGATAGGTACCCAATCGGCTCACCCTCCTTGAGCATAGGCACCAGGACGATGGTGCGAATGCCGGCGAGCTCGGCGCCGGCGACCACGCCGGGATCGCGCTCGGCATATGACGCGTCGTTCAGAAGGTCCGCTACGTGCACGACACTTCTTGTTCGCAGCATGCGGCCAGGCGGAGAGTCGGGGCCGGGACGATAACGCTCGCTGCGACGGCGCTCCACGAAATCAGGCGGCGTATTATGCCAAGCGGCGAGACGGAACAGCTCGCCTTCGCGGAGGTAAAGGTTGCCGAAATTGCCGGCGCAAAGCTGTACCGCATTCTTCAGCAACGCATCAAATACCGGTTCGAGTGCCCCGGGCGATGCGCTGATCACCTGCAGCACCTCGGCGGTGGCGGTCTGCTGCTGGAGGGACTCGCGCAGCTCGTTCAGGAGGCGCGTGTTCTCGATGGCTATGACTGCCTGCGCGGCGAAGTTTTGCACAAGTTCAATTTGCTTCTCGGTGAACGGCTGTACTTCTTGGTGGAAGATGGAAATTTGGCCGATCAACTCATCCCCTTTGAGCATCGGCACGTTGAGCATCGTGCGCGCGCCTGCAAGTTCAAGGACTGCAAACCGTTCGGGATCGCTGGTGAAAGCGGGATCGGCGCGAATGTCTGCAATCTGCACCGGCTGTCTGGTCGCGGCCACGCGGCCCAGGGCCGTGCCAGGGTTTACCGGCCTGATCGGCTCGCGGCGGCGCACTTCGGCGAATGCCGGCGGCGCGTTATGCAGTGCCACCGCGCGGTAGGCCTCGCCCTCGGCCAGGAACAGCGCCCCGAATTTTGCCCCGCAGATGCGCACCGCGTTTGCCAGCATGGTTTCGAACACGGGCTCCAGCTCGCCGGGCGAGCTGCTGATGACCTGCAACACCTCGGACGTCGCGGTCTGCTGCTCCAGAGCTTCGCGCAGCCCGTTGAGCAGCCGCGTGTTCTCGATGGCGATGACGGCCTGGCTGGCGAAGCTCTTCAGCAGATCGATCTGCTTGTCGGTGAACGGGCACACCTCCTGGCGATTGATGGTGATCGCGCCGATTAGCTCATTGTCCTTGAGCATGGGAACCCCGAGTATCGTCCGATAACCGCCAAGCTCCACGGGGGCGACAACAAAGGGATTGCGTTCGACATAGGACGCTATCGTCGTGATATCGGCAGTGTGGACCACCTGCTTCGTGGCGGCGAGACGCCCGAGCGTCGCGTCCGGGGGCGGTCGTATCAGTTCGCGCGTACGCGCCTCGACATAGGCAGGCGGCGCATTGTGAGTAGCAACCGTACGGAAGCCATCTCCCTCGCGGAGGTACAACGTGCCGATCTTCGCCTCGCAGATGCGCACCGCATTCGCAAGCATGGTCTGGAAGACCGGCTCCAGCTCGCCAGGTGAGGTGGAGATGACGCGCAGCACCTCCGACGTCGCCGTCTGCTGCTCCAGCGCCTCCGTGAGATCGCGCGTGCGCGCCGTGACCTGGTCGTGAAGCCGTTTACGCTCCAGGCAGGCTCCGACGCGGGCGCGCAGCAACGTCGGATTGAACGGCTTGGGCAGGTAGTCCTCGGCACCAAGCTCAATGCAGCGGATGACGCTGTCGATCTCGTCGACGGCGGAAATCATGATGACGGGGATGTGCCGCAGGCGCTCGTCCGCCTTCATAGCCGCCAGCACCTCGTAGCCGTTCAAGTTCGGCATCATGATGTCGAGCAGCACGAGGTCGAACGGTCGGGAGTTGAGCAGGTCCAGGGCCTGCTGGCCGTCGGCGGCGGTGGTGACGTTGAGATAGCCCTGACGTGCGAGCCGTCGGCTCAGCGCGAATCGATTGTCCTCGATGTCGTCGACAATGAGCAGCGCGGCTTCGCTGTCGCTCATGATGATCCGCGTCCCGCCGGCGCCAGCGCCCGGATCTTGCCGATGAGCCGCTCGAGCTCCACCGGTTTGGTATCGAAGTCGTCACATCCTGCCGCGAGCGCTTTCTCCCGATCGCCGGCCATTGCATTCGCAGTCAGCGCGATCACCGGGATGCGCTTGGTGGCCGCATCCGCTTTGATGCGCCGGGTCGCCTCCTCGCCGTCGATACCGGGCAGGCTCAGGTCCATCAGGACGAGGTCGGGCTGCTCTGATGCGGTCATAGCAACGCCTTCCGCCCCGTCGGTCGCCACGATGACGGTGAAGCCGGCGCGCGTGAGCCGGTTCTTCAGCATGTAGACGTTGTCCTCGTTGTCCTCGACGTAGAGAATCTTCATCCGATCCTCGCCGCCCGCAGTTTGACGCACCTGCTGATCTCGCGACCGAGTTGACGCAGCATTTCGTCGCGATCGCTCTTTTGAATAATGCGCTCGACGCCGCCGTTGAGGCGATCGCGATCCTCGTCGGTCAAGTCTTTTGCGGTGATGACCACGACGGGGATATCCTGCCAGTCGGGGCGTCGGCGCAGCTGGTCCATGAACTCGAACCCATCCATCGTCGGCATCATCAGGTCGAGGATGATCACGTCGGGCTGCGCGGCCGTGAGCGAGTCGACCGCTATGCGGCCGTTCTCCGCCTCGGTCACCTTCCACCCCAGCGGCTCGAGCGCCTGGCGTACGCTGCGGCGGACCAGCTCGTCATCGTCGACCAAAAGGGCGCGTCCTGCGGTTGCGCCGCAGATGGTCCTCAGCGTCGCCACCAGCTTGGCGCGATCGACCGGCTTCACCAGGTAGTCCGCCGCGCCGAGCGCGTAGCCGCGGTTCTTCTGGTCGACGATCGAGATCAGCACCACCGGAATGTCGGCCAGTTCCGGATCGCCCTTGATCGCGGCCAGCACCGTCCAGCCGTCGAGATCGGGCATCATGATGTCGAGGGTCACCGCCGCGGGCCGCAATTCCCGCACCAGGCGCAGCCCCTCTTGGCCGCCGCGCGCCGCGACCGCCACGAAGCCCGCGCGTTCGAGATGCCGCACCACGAGCTCGCGCACCGTCGCATCGTCGTCCACGACGAGGATCAGCGGCTCTTCCGCTTCCTCGGCGACCGGATGCAAGGGCTCCGCACGCGCTTGGGATTGGTCTTGGATCGGAAGCGTTTCGATGCTCTCGACGATGCGCGGCAGGCGGATGGTGAAGGTCGAGCCCTCGCCCAGCTTGCTTTCGGCGGTCACGTCGCCGCCCATCAGGCGACAGAAATGCCGGCTGATCGCAAGACCAAGGCCGGTGCCGCCGTATTTGCGGCTGGTCGAGGCATCCGCCTGCGAGAACTCCTGGAACAGCCGCCCCATCTGCTCCTCGGTCATGCCGATCCCGGTGTCGGTGACGGCAATGGTGATCCACTCGCGACCATCGAGCTGTTGCGCCCGCGCAGCGATGGTAACGGCGCCGCTTTCCGTGAACTTGTTGGCATTGCTCGCCAGGTTGAGCAGCGCCTGCCGGAAGCGGGTCTGATCAGCGTAGATCGTGCCGAGATCCGGCGGGCAATCGATCACCATGCGATTGGCGTTGTTCGCCGCCATCGGCTCGACCGTCTTGGCTACGTCCTCGATCGTGGGCACGAGCGAGAATGATTCGAGGTGAAGCTCCATTCGCCCCGCTTCGATCTTGGACAAATCGAGGATGTCGTTGATCAAGGCGAGCAGATGGCGCGCCGCGCGCAAAACGCGATCGAGCGGCTCAAGCTCGTCCTCACGCTTGAAATCGCGGGCATCCTCCAGCAGCATCTCGGTGACGCCGATGATGGCGTTGAGCGGCGTGCGCAGCTCGTGGCTCATGCTGGCGAGGAACTGCGACTTGTGCTTGCTGGCTTCCTCGAGCTGCCGGCTCTTGTCCTGGATTTCCTCGAACAGCCGCACGTTCTCGATGGCGATGGCGGCTTGGTCCGCGAACGTACTGACCAGTTCGATTTGCTTCTCGGTAAAAGGCCGCACCTCGGAGCGCGCCAATGCCATCACACCGATCGGCACGCCTTCACGCAACATAGGAACGCCGAGCGCGGTGCGAACGCCGCCGAGTTCCCGGGCCTCCGCGAAAGTAAATTCTGGATCGGCCCGAACATCTACGACATGAACACTGCGGCCTCCGAGCAGGGCGCGTCCGCTGACACTTCCGCGTTCCGGTTCAACCGGCATGGCTCTGACCCGATCCATGAATTCAGCGGAGAAGCCGCAGGATTCAGCCCGATAGAATACGCCATCTATCTGCCGGGTGATCGTGCCCTTGTCGGCATCGCAAAGCCGAACAGCGGATTCGACCAGCGTCTGCAGCACCGCTTTGAGGTCGAAGGTCGAGCGGCTGATGACTTTGAGCACGTCGGCGGTGGCGGTCTGCTGCTGAAGCGATTCCCGCAGCTCATTCAGCAGTCGGGTGTTCTCAATCGCGATGACGGCCTGGGCGGCGAAGTTCGTAACCAGTTCAATGTGCTTTTCGGTGAACGGCTCCGGCTCCTGCCGATAGATGATGATATAGCCGACCAACTCGCTCTCTTTCAGCATCGGAACGGCTAACAAGGTCCGCGCACCAGCATGCATCGCCAACTGCGGGCCGGCGAATCCTGGCGGCGTATCGAAGAAACCCGGTTCGGTTCGCACATCGGCGATGTGAACCGCCGTTTTCGTACGCATCAGGCGGCCAGCGGCTGTGTTGGGTCCGGGACGACGCAGTTTGCCCTGCAGTTTCTCGACAAGGGCGGGCTCTACGCCGTACATCGCGACTGACCAAGCTTCTTCTCCCTTACAGAGAGACAACATGCCATACTTAGCCCCACAGATACGCACAGCGTTTCGCAGCATCGCGTCGAACACGGGCTTAAGCTCGCCGGGCGAGCTCGAAACAACCTGAAGCACCTCCGAGGTCGCCGTCTGCCGTTCCAGCGATTCGGAAAGCTCACGCGTGCGTGCTTGCACCTCGTCGAACAGCCGCACGTTCTCGATCGCAATCACCGCCTGGTCGGCGAAGGTCTCGACCAACTCGATTTGCTTGTCGCTAAACGGCCGCACGGTTTTGCGTACTACGTGGAGCACACCAATAGGACTCCCCTCGCGCAGGAGCGGCACACCGAGCATTGTGCGAAAGCCGCCTTTCTTCTGCGCTTCAGCCAGGGTGTATTCCGGATCGGCTAGAACATCGGTGATATGAACTGGCTTGCCCTCGCGAAGAACTCGGCCGGTTACTGACCCCCGGCCCGGCTCCATTGGCAAAGTTTCGATGTATTCATTGAAGCCGGATGGGAACCCATGCATCGCGACAAGATGGTAGTTTATGCCTTTCTGACGAGCGATCGCCGCCGCATCCGCCTCGCAAAGTCGGGCGGCTGATTCGACCAGCGTGTTGAGCACGGCTTTGAGATCGAAGGTCGAGCGGCTGATGACCTTGAGCACGTCGGCGGTAGCTGTCTGCTGCTGCAGCGATTCTCGCAGCTCGTTGAGCAGCCGCACATTCTCAATGGCGATGACGGCCTGCGCGGCGAAGTTTTGCACAAGTTCAATCTGCTTGTCGGTGAACGAGCGGACTTCCTGGCGGTAGATGGCGAGCACGCCGATCAGTTCGTTCTCCTTCAGCATCGGTACCACGAGAACGGTACGAGCGCCGGCCAGCTCGGCCATGGCGACCGGCCCTGGCTCGCGTTCGATGTAAGACCGCTCTGTTCTGAAGTCGATAATGTGTTGCAGTTGCTTCGTCGCGACAATGCGGCCGAGAGGATTGACGGGACTGAAGCGGATTACGGGCTCGCGTCGCCGCAACGCGTCCCACTCCGGCGGCGCGCCGTGCATCGCCACGATGCGAAACGCGTCTCCCTCGTACAATAGGAGGTTGCCGAATTTCGCCTCGCAGATGCGCGTCGCGTTCTCCAGCATCGAGTTGAAGACCGGCTCGAGTTCGCCGGGTGAGCTCGAGATGGCCTGGAGAACCTCCGATGTCGCGGTCTGCCGCTCCAGCGCCTCGGAGAGTTCGCGCGTGCGCTGCTGTTCGGCTTCGAACAGCCGCACGTTTTCGATCGCAATAACCGCCTGGTCGGCGAAGGTCTCGACTAGCTCGATCTGCTTCTCGGTGAACGGCCGGACCGTGGACCGAGTAACGACGAGGACGCCGATCGGAACGCCTTCCCGCAGCAGAGGCACGCCGAGCAAGGTGCGATTCGCTCCGATTCTCAGGACTGGGGAATCGTATTCCGGATCGGCCAGTACATCCGGAATGTGAACCGTCTTGCCTTCCAGCAGCGTCCGACCTGTGATTGTGTCGCGGCCCGGCCGAATCGCGAGCCGCTTGAGCGTCTGTTCATGCTCGGCCGAGAGCGCGAATGTCGCGGCAACCCTATAGACGTCTCCGCTCGGCCGCCAGATGTTGGCACGCTCGGCTTCGCACAGCCGTGCCGCCGATTCGACCAGCGTGTCGAGCACCGCCTGCAGATCGAATGTCGAGCGGCTGATGACCTTGAGCACGTCGGCGGTGGCGGTCTGCTGCTGCAGCGACTCGCGCAGTTCGTTGAGCAGCCGCGTGTTCTCGATGGCGATCACGGCTTGGCGGGCAAAGTTCGTCAGCAGCGCGATCTGCCTGTCGGTGAAGGTACGGACCTCCTCGCGGATCATCGTGAATGCGCCAATCAGTTCATCGTCCTTGAGCAGCGGAATCGCGAGGACGGTCCGATAGCCGGCTTTCACGCCGGGGGCGACGAATGGATGGTCGCGGGACGGTAGCGTCCTGATATCAGCGACCTGGACTACCTGCTTGGTGATTGCGAGGCGTCCCAGGGGCGCATCCGGCGGTGGTCGCAACAGCGGATTGCGCATGCGAGCCTCGACGTAGGCGGGGGAGTCGTGGTGTGCAGCAACCATGCGAAAGGCATCTGCCTCACACAGGTACAGATTTCCGAAGACGGCCTCGCAGATGCGCGTCGCATTCGCCAACATGGCCTGGAACACGGGCTCAAGCTCGCCGGGCGAGGTAGAAATGACCTGTAGCACCTCCGAGGTTGCGGTCTGTTGCTCTAGTGACTCGCGCAGCTCGTTGAGCAGGCGCGCGTTCTCGATGGCAATGACGGCTTGATGCGCAAAGCTCGTGACGAGCTCGATCTGCTTGTCGGTGAACGGGCGGACCTCCGGGCGGTAGATGGAAATCGCGCCGATCAGCTCGTTGTCTTTGAACATCGGGACGCCGACAAGCGTACGCGCGCCGGCGAGCTTGGCGACAGCTGAGCTGGCGAAAGGCTCTTCCGCGGTGACGTCGGCAATGTGGATGATCCGCTTCGTTTCGAAGAGGCGGCCCAGGGGCGTTATACCACCCATCGGAATCTTCGGGTCCCGACGCAGCCGCAGGTCTTCGAACGCGCGCGGAGCGCCATGCATCGCCACCATCCGGAATTCACCGCCTTGGACGAGCGCGAGATTGGCGAAGTTGGCCTCGCAAATGCGGGTTGCGTTCGCCAGAATCGAAGCGAAGACCCGGTCCAGCTCGCCCGGCGAGCTCGAAATGACCTGCAACACCTCGGCGGTCGCCGTCTGCTGCTCCAGCGACTCGGCGAGCTTCTTTTTCAGGTCGGCATTGGCTGCGCGAAGGCGGTCAACGTGAGTTTTCGCCTTCGTTGTCTTCGAACGAAGACCGCTAATGCGGGTTCGGCTCTTCGCCCCTTTGTGAGCCAAGGTCACCTCGTCGGTACTCCTTCGGTCGGCCCAGCCAAGGATCGAGTCTGTCAATCCTAACAGAACCGCACGATGAACTCGCGGCGCTTCATTCAAGCGCCTCGTCGGCGCGCAGCAAGGAACATCTATTTCAGGTTCGCAAGCACGCGCCGAATAGTCGCGACCAGACTCTCAAATTCAATCGGTTTCGCGTCGAACTCGTCACACCCCGTGGCGATGGCCTCGTCGCGTTCGCTGGCCAGCGCGTACGCGGACATGCCGATGATCGGGATGTCTCGTGTTTGCGGATCTTTCTTGAGGCGTCGCACGGATTCCCAGCGGTCAGTGACTGGCATTTCGAGGTCCATCAGAATTACGTCCGGGCGCTCGGTCACGGCCAACTTGCAGCCCTTGTCGCTGTCCTCCGCCGCGAGAACTTCGAAGTCGCCGAGCAGCTCAAGCCGGGTCTTGAGCATGTAGAGGTTGTCATCGTTGTGTTCGACGTAGAGCACTTTGGTCACATTGCCGATTCCCTTTGTTTGATGGCTTACCTCTTCACTCGATCACCTCGTCGGCGCGCGCGAGCACCGACGCCGGCAGCTGGAGGCCGAGCGCCTTGGCCGTCTTGAGGTTGATCACAAACTCGAACTTGGTGGACTGAATCACCGGCAGATCAGCAGGTTTGATGCCCTTGAGAACTTGACCGGTCATAATGCCGACTTGACGAAACATATTGAGAATATCGGTTCCATAGCTCATGAGCCCGCCCGCTTCGACCATCTCACGCGCAAAATAATTCGCTGGCATTCTAAGGTGGGCCGCGAGCGTGACAAACTGCACCCGCCGGCTGAGAAAGAATCCATCGGGACCGACGAACACGGCATCGGTCGGTTCCCGGGCGAGAGTTGCGAAGGCCGCCTCGATTTCTTGACTGGTGCTGGCTTTGAGCACTTGAATTTCCAGGCCTAGGACGCGCGCCGCTTCAGGTACCTCTCGCAGGGTAGCTTCGGCGGTCGAAGCATTCGCCGGATTGACCAAGACGGCGATACGAACAGCCTTGGGCAGCAGTTCGTGGAGGAGCCCCAATCGCTTGGCGACAATCTCGCTGACAAAAAAATTGACGCCTGTCGCATTGCCACCCGGACGTGCAAGGCTTGCGACCAGACCAATCTTGACCGGATCTTCGCCGACACCGAAGACGATCGGGATGGTCGGAGTCGCCGCTTTAGCAGCGAGCGCAGCGGGGTTACTGCCAGGGGTGGCGATGACCGCTACTCGGCGGCGGACGAGGTCGGAAATAAGAGAGGGCAGACGATCGTAGCGGCCCTCGAGCCAATGGTACTCCACCGTCACGTTTTGACCCCCGACGTAACCGGATTCCTCTAGCCCTTTACGAAAAGCCGCGCTCTCGCGCGCGGCATCTTCCGCCGACCGAGCATTGACGAATCCAACCACAGGTAAAGCTGTCTGTTGCGCGCGCGCCGCGACAGGCCACGCGGCTGCCGCACCGCCGATGAGCGTGATGAACTCGCGCCGCCGCATCATTCGATCACCTCGTCGGCGCGGGCGAGCACCGTCGCTGGAATTTCGAGGCCGAGCGCCTTCGCGGTCTTGAGGTTGATCACCAACTCGTATTTGGTTGGCGCTTGAACGGGAAGGTCGGCCGGCTTTTCGCCCTTGAGAATACGGTCAACGTAACCGGCCGCGCGCCGATACTGGTCGACGAAATCCGGCCCATAGGAGATCAGGCCGCCGCCTGCTGCGTACTGACGGTTAGCGTAGACTGCGGGCAGCCGGTGCCGAGCCGCCAGAGCAATGATTAGCGCGCGATGAAATGTAGCAGCCGGGCTGCCGGTCACGATCAGGCCGCCATTCGAGTCCCGAGCAAACGCTGCGATGGCACGTTCGATTTCGCCCGCATCCCGCACGTCGATCGCGCGCAAGTCCACGCCAAGCGATGGCGCGACGGCCTGGATCGCGCCGAATTGGCCGGGTCCGGCTGCAATGGTCGAATCGCGCAGGACCGCCGCTCGCGTTACGCGCGGCGCAATGTCCTTGAGCAGCTCCAGCCATTTCCCGGTGATGGAATATTCGAAATTGCTAAAACCGGTAATATTGCCGCCCGGTCGTGCCAGGCTGTCGACGTAGCCGGCTCCGACCGGGTCGGCGACAATCGTGAACACGATCGGCACGCTGCGGGTTTCCTGCAGCAAGGTAGCGACAGTCGCGCTGCTATCGGCCAGGATCACGTCCGGGGCGAGCGCGACCAATTCCGCCGCGAATTTGCGGATGTTGCCAGCATTTCCGTCACCCCAACGGGGGTCGATCCGCACGTTGCGGCCGTCGATCCAGCCGAGCTGTTGCAGCGCCTGCACGAACGTCGCTAGGCGGTCTCGTCCTGGCAGATCGTCGGCGCGAAACGGCATGAGCACGCCGACATGCCGCATGCGCTCGCCCTGCTGCGCGCCCGCCCCAAGCGGCCACGCGGCCGCCGCGCCAGCAAGCAGCGTGACGAACTCCCGGCGCCTCATTCGATCACCTCGTCGGCAAGCGCGAGCAGCCGATCCGGCACCGCTAGCCCAAGCGCCTTCGCTGTCTTGAGGTTGAGCACGAGCTCGAATTTCGTGGACTGCATCACAGGCAAGTCAGCCGGCTTCTCGCCTTTGAGAACACGGCCGGCGTAAATGCCGGCCTGGCGGTAGGCATCGGATATGCTTGCTCCGTAGCTCATCGTCCCACCGACTGAAACGAATTCGCGCAGCGGATAAATTGCCGGGATAGCGTGACGTGCAGCCAGCGAGACAATTTGTTCTCGATTGGAAGTCAGAAACGGTCCGACGCCCACGTACAGCCCTCCTACTCCGCGTTGCGCGAACGTTGCAAAAGCTGCCTCGATCTCACGCTCGCTGGTGACTTCGACAATGACAAGGCGTTGCCCCAATGCTTGTGCCGCGTTCTGCACATCACTGCGCTCTGCCTCGGTTTCAGTTGAGTTCGGCCTCATGAGAAGGGCGATGGTCATCGCCTTGGGTACAAGCTGACGTAGCAACTCCAGTCGCTTCGATCCCAGCATACTGGTGATAAAGACGACCCCGGTGAAATTACCTGCGGGCCGGTTGAGGCTGGTCACGAGGCCATCGCTGACGGGGTCATTGCCGGTGGCGAAAACGACCGGTGTGGTCGTTGCAGTGGCCTTGGCGGCGAGCGCGGCGGGGCTGTTCGCGACAATCACAGCTGCTTTCCGACGAATCAAATCAGCTAGGAGGTCTGGTAATCGATCATCTCGACCTTCAGCCCAGCGCTGCTCGATTGCTACGTTTTGCCCCTCAACAAAGCCGACCTCGGTGAGGCCGTCGCGAAATCTCGCCACGAGATGCAGGAACGGAGCCGACGGCGTGTCACGAATAAAGCCAATAATTGGCATCGCCGGCTGCTGCGCGCGCGCCGCGAGCGGCCACGCTGCAGCCACTCCGCCGCCGAGCAGCGTGATGAAGGCGCGGCGCCTCACTCGAT
>Ga0310913_10001669_pt1 | contig 11590 bp, 7 predicted proteins | sample GREbulkMGOX082_FD_203447 | JGI IMG/M metagenome (GOLD analysis project Ga0310913, IMG submission 203447) | Lab enrichment of tropical soil microbial communities from Luquillo Experimental Forest, Puerto Rico - GRE.bulkMG.OX082 | ecosystem: Environmental > Terrestrial > Soil > Tropical forest >...
TCCAGCTTCACGGGGAGCTCAAAGACCGGAAAGGTTCGGAGGGCATCTGCCACTCCGTCATGCTGGAAACGTATGCACTGCCCGGGCAAGTGAATGTTGGCTCCGATTCCCACACGCCACACGTGGGCGCGATCGGGTGCATTGCATTTGGGATCGGCACTACGGAACTATTCAACACCTGGATCACCAAAGACGTACGGGTGAAGGTGCCTGAATCGGTCAAAATCGTGTTGCGCGGTAAGCGGCGTCCGAACGTTACCGCTAAGGACTTCATACTGAAGATTCTGGCGCTCGATTACGTGCGCAGCGGCAATGCGCTGGCAAAAGTGATTGAATACGCAGGTGATGCGATCGAGGAACTGAGCGTTGACGAGCGCGCCACCATGACGAACATGGCGGCCGAAATCGGCGCGTTTACGGGGATTGTGGCGCCCGACGTCAAGGTGGTTGATTTTCTCGTCGAGCGCCGCGGTATGAAACGAACTGAGGCAGAGAGACTCATTGTCGGTCTTTACAGCGATTCAGGCGCGAACCATGCCGAAGTGATCGAGCTCGATGCTGAAGAGATCAGGCCGATGGTGGCTACTCCTGGCGACCCCGGCAACGGGAAATACATCCGCGAACTGGGCGAGCCTGTCGCCATCGACATCGCCTATGGCGGAACGTGCACCGCGGGGAAAAACGAAGACATGGATATGTACGCGCGCGTGCTAGCTGAAGCCCTAGCGCAGGGCAAGCGCGTGGCCGATTCCGTAACGTTCTACATTCAGTTTGGATCACAGGAGACTCGAGAACACTGCGACCGCAAGGGTTACTTAGAAATCTTTCAGAAGGCTGGCGCAAAGATGATCGAGCCGAGTTGCGGAGCTTGCATCAACGCTGGACCAGGTGTATCTGCTCGGCCGGACCAGGTCGTTATCAGTGCACAAAACAGAAATTTTCCCGGACGCAGCGGTCCTGGCGAGATGTACCTCGCTAGTCCTCTAACTGTCGCGGCCAGCGCTGTGGCGGGACACATCGTTGAATACCAGCCTTCGAAAGGGCGCGAGCTGGCACTCGTGCAATAGAGATTTTGATGATAGGTTCCGTTGCACGAGGCTCGCACTCTACGGAGCACCCTGGAGATCGCAGCATGGAACTGAATTGCATCCGCCAACTCTACGACTACAACCGTTGGGCCGATCGACGCATTCTGGCAATAGCCAGCGCACTGTCCAACGCAGACTTTATCCGCCCAATGCGCAACAGCTTTTCGTCTGTTCGCGACACTCTCGCGCACATTCTGGGCGCGGAGTGGATCTACCTGGAACGATGGCAAGGACGCTCACCGGAAGCTTTACTTGACGCCGCGACGTTTCCCGATGTGCAGTCGCTGGAATCGAGATGGGAAAGGGTAGAACATGACCAGGCTGACTTTATCCAGGCCCTAACGCCACAGCGGTTAGTTGAAGAGCTGGGGTATGTCAACTTGAGAGGTCAGCGTTACTCGTATCCGCTTTGGCAGCAAATGGTTCACGTGGTCAACCATTCCAGCTACCATCGGGGTCAAATCACTACTCTGCTGCGCCAGCTCGGGGCAGAAGCCGCGAGCACGGATTTCCTGCTGTACTACGACGAGAAACCAAGAACAGATTAGGATTGCCCCTTAGGCCTTCCGTGAGAAGGCCAACGCCATATAAAAGGGCGCCCATGGCCGCGGCCCACAAGGGCAGTCTGGAACTAATTCCCTAGTTTTTCTGCAGGAGTTGCGTATGAAAAAATTCGCGAGGTTGGGCTTGAGTCTCCTACTTGTTTCGGTGTCGCTCTACGCTTATGCGGCGCTCGTGGTGAGTGCCGCAACTGATCCTGCTGATGAAGCCATGACGCAAATCCGCCCGGAAGCCATCCGCGCCGACATGCGGTTCTTTGCAGACGATCTACTGGAAGGCCGCGGGGTCGAAAGGCGCGATCCGGGTGCTGAAAACAAACCGGTTACTGCCAGGACTTTCATTAATTTTCGTGGGCCCGAAGGCCCTACTCGACATTATAAAAGGGCGCCCGTTTGGAGTAGGTTTGATCGTTCGCATCATTACGTACAACTCGGACGAAAGGGTCGGCAACAGATAGGCTGCACCTAAACCACCGCGCCACACCTCGACTCCAGCCAGTTGATTTTGGCACGGGCGAACTTTACCGGCTTGCTGACAAACCAGGACCTGTCCGCTGTCTCGTCAAGAGTGTGCGAACCACAAATCGATATCGAAACTGCTAGACTGGCGAGGTTGCGAAACTGAGGGTTCGCGTTGTCTTGATGTTTTTTTCGCACTCTGGAGACATGGTGAAAACTTTCACGTCCTTCGACGGAATCCGGATCGCCTACCATGACGAGGGTGAAGGACCGGCTGTTGTCCTCCTGCATGGAGGGTATGTCGATGGGCTCGGCCAGTTCGGAGAGTTCGAGCGCATTCTGCCAATTCACGAAAAACTGCAAGAGATGTTCCGAGAAGTGTTTGGCGGAGCACTTCCGCTTCCCAATCCTCCACTCGAAGGACGGCCGGGTGTTGTCCGGTCGCTTTTGGCGGCCGGTGCGCGCACCATCCTGCCGGACATGCGTGGGTTCGGAGCCTCCGACAAACCTCGAGAGAAAGGCGCGTACGCAAATTCAGCGATGGCCCGGGACGTCATTGCTCTCATTCAGCACCTTAGTCTTGATTCCGCGGATGTGATCGGTTTCTCCATGGGAGCAGGCATAGCCTTAAGGCTGCTCATGCTACGGCCACCCCAAGTGAAGTCCGCCATCCTGGCCGGCATTGGGGACTATGTCATCGAAGAAACCGTCATGGAGTTTCCGAAAAATTGGCCGGTTCCGGACTCCGTACCTAGGCCGATTACTGCTCGGGTCTGGACGGAGGAAGGAGCAAAAATTCTAGAGAAGGGCGAACTGGTTCCCGGACACCTCGCGTCGGCCAATCTCATAGCGGCGCGGGTTACAGGGGCGGATCCCAAAGTGCTGGCGGCGGTGCTTCGTGGCGCCCTGATGGAGACTTTGCCTGCGGACGGCTTCCAAGGGGTTGCTATACCGGTGTTGATCCTTAACGGGAAGGGAGACGCCGCGAACCAAAAGATCGCGGGGCTTATGAAAGCGATCCCGACAGCAAGGGCCGGAGAGTGTGAAGGCGATCACCACTCTACGCCTTATCAGCCAACCTTCCAGCAGGCCATCGTTGAGTTTCTGAAACGACAATGGCGACAGCAGCCGACCGATTGAAATCATCATGGACGATTTACTGCAACTTTGCGTACTCGGCCTGGGCTTGTTTCAGGATGGGAATGTCCGGGTCAGCGTCTTTCCACAGGGCCAGGAAATCCTGATACGCGGCGCGCGCCTTCGCCTTGTCGTCTTGCAACGCGTAGGCGCGGCCTAGTTGCAAACGCGCCAGTGCACCAATGGGCTCGTTTAAGACGAGGCTGGGGTGATTGAGGATGTTCTGAAACTCTGCAGCCGCAGCCGAGCCATTATGTGCGGCGAGATAGCTTTCGCCGCGAACATAAACCGGGAACAGGGCCAGTAAAACGATCGGACTGGGTTGACCGAGTTCATAGGTAGACGCGGCCTGAAGGAACTCAATTGCTTTAGCCGGTTCGCTGTGATCGAGGCTGATTTGAGCGCGGATTTCGGGGAGGTAATTGAACTGGGCAACCGTATCTTCCGGGAACCGTTTCGCCAGATCGTCCACCAGGGATTGGGCGCGTGGTGTGTCACCTGCAAGGGCGTACGCCAACGTCACCACGGCTTCTACATCCCGGCCTTTAGATTTTGCGAGCGCCGTGGCGGCATGCTTCTTGGCCTCGACCGTGATGCCAAAGAGAGCTTCGGTCACTGCGGCGTCGGCCACGTAGCTTGCAGCGACCTCCTTCTCCTGAGCGCGTTCAGCGACGGTGGCAGCGCGACTGACAAAATCGCGCGACTTCGCGAGTTTCCCTGAATCGGCGAGGGTCCAACCCTCGAAATTGAGCATGAAGTCTTCGTAACCAGGTTTGCCCATTGCCCAGGTAACCTCGCGGGCCATTCCTGCGGAATCGTGCTCAAGAAAGGCGATTAAATACAGATTGATATGGTTGAACGGCGAATCCAGGTGACGCGCCTGGGCTTCGGCGGCAATGGCTTTTGCTTCGTCCAAACGATTCAGAAATATGTACGCGGAGCCTACGCCGCCGTAGGTTATGCCTACGGGCTCAAGGCGCATGGCGGTCTGCACTTCGGCAAGGGCTTTTTCGTACTGCCCAAGGGTCATATGGACGCCGCTTAAGATTCCATGACCCTCACTGCTTCGCGGGTAGGTTTCTGACACCAAGTGATAAGCCTGGACGGCTTTCTCTAAATCTCCGATAACAAAGTGATAATAAAACGCCGAAATATCCAGGTTTTCGCGCTCGCTTACGCGGTCGCGGAGCCCGTAAGCCTTGGCTGCGTTCTCGCCAGACAAGGCGGTTTCACCCAGATTGTAATAGACAAGAGCCAAACCCGAATAGGCTGTCGCGAAATTCGGATCGAGCTCGGTGGCCCGCTGGAAGAAGGGAATCGCTGCCGCGAACTCGGTTCCTCCAATAGCCCTCATACCGAATGAATAAGCCTGCAAGGCTTCGAGCGATGGCGTCGTGGCCTCTTGGAGGGGAACACCGAATTTCTGCACGGAGGAAAGAGATTCGCCAAGCTTCGTGCGCAGTTCGGTTGCCGCCTTGACCAGCGCTCCGAGGACCTCCTTCTTGTTTTCAGACGTCACCTGTTCCCGCGCGAGAACCTCGCCCGTGTGGCAGCTCACAGCGCTTAGGCCGACGATGTATTGGTTTTCGACGGCTGCAATAGAACCGTTAATAGTTGCCGTCGCGTTGGCGCGCAGGCAGACCTCTCGGGCGAGTTCGCTAGTGAGGCGGGAGTCCGGCGCCTGCTCCATCTGCTTAAGAGTTTGCGCGATTTGCCGCTCAGAGATCAGATTCAAATAAGGCGATTGTTCGAGTTGCACGGCGAGGCCCTGGCGCAGTGTGCCGTCGAAGACGGAATCACCTGTCGTGTTTGTGAAATCTGCGAGAAGGATGGTGTCCTTCTCCGTGAGTTTTGCCGAACGATGCGAGCGCCAATACAAGCTGCCAGAGAGCAGAGCCAGGACTAAAGCCGCGACCGGGCTCACGATCTTCCAGGGCAGTTTACGACGTACCCCACTCACCGCCTGGCGGCTCGCCGATACAGCCGCTTTCTGTTTCCCGCTTGACGCCCTCCTGGCTGCGCGCGCACTCGTTGCTTCTTCGGCCTCCTCAGCAGCTTGAGGCACGGCAGCTGACCGTCCCGACTCGGTGTCCCGTTTCAGCCGCTGCAATTCCGCGCGCATCTCCGAGGCGTGCTGGTAGCGTAGCTCGCGGTCCTTTTCCAGTGCGCGGATGATGATGTGTTCCAACTCGGCGGGAATCTCGCTGTTCAGGCGCACAGGGGCCGTGGCCGTCTTGTGCAGAATGGCATCGAAAATCGCCACGGAAGTTTCACCCGTGAACGGCAGCCTTCCGGTCGCCATTTCGTAGAGCACCACGCCAAAAGAAAAAAGGTCCGTGCGTGCATCCAGCTCTTTCCCCAGCGCCTGCTCTGGCGACATGTATGCCACGGTCCCGAGCGTCGTCCCCGGACTCGTCAACCGATCCGACTCCGTTCCCAGCGTTGCCATTTTGTCCGCTGCGCTGCCCATGACTCTGGTGGATGTGACCTTGGCCAGACCGAAGTCCAGAATCTTGGCATGGCGCCGCTTGGTCACGAAAATGTTCGCCGGTTTGATGTCCCGGTGGATGATCTTCTCCGAGTGTGCGGCGTCCAACGCGTCGGCAACCTGGATGGAGATATTGAGGAGGCGGTCCAATTCCATCGGCTGGCCCATGATGATGTGTTTCAGCGTCGCGCCATCTAGGTATTCCATGGCGATGAAGGCTATGCCATTTTCTTCGCCAATGTCATAAATCGTGCAGATATTGGGATGATTCAACGCCGATGCCGCCCGCGCCTCGCGCTTGAATCGTTCGAGTGCCTGCTCATTGTGCGACACCTCTGCCGGCAGGAACTTGAGGGCCACAAAGCGATGCAGCCGTGCGTCCTCGGCCTTGTACACCACACCCATCCCGCCGCCGCCGAGCTTCTCGATGATTCGGTAGTGGGAGACGGTCTGCCCGATAAGCGAGTCGGGTTCCGCCACAGTGCTGCCATCTTAGATTGCGCGATCAGGCAAGTCAACGAATCGTAGCATTTTTGAGGGTCTTGCGCGTTGGATACGAAAGCAAACTTGGGTCAGTGCTTGATAAACGGCGAAACCGGTGACTTGAGAAAACGCCTTTCCAAGTTACCGGCACGCCGTCAAATCGGAATTTGCAGACTTTTTCCCGACAGATTCTCAACAAACTACTGCAACTTCGCGTACTCCGCCTTGGCTTGCTTCAGGATGGGGATGTCGGGTTCGGCGTCTTTCTCTCAGAGGGGTCCTGACAGGCAGCCGTCAGCCGAGCATTGGCTGCAACCACGATCTACTTCTGGCTCAGAAGATACAGATCGCCGTGACCGCCGACGGGACGCGTATAGATGATGGTGGAGAGGTCACGTGAGAAATCGTAGGAGTTAGCGTAATTCAAGTTAAAAGTAAAGGGGAGCTTCAGCGCGACCTGGGGTGTCCCGATGACTTTGCCGTCCTGCCAAGGCTGACGGTAAACAGCGACTTCTCCTCGAGAGGCAACAGCATACAATAGCGACTTACCATCTCGGGCGAAGATAGCACCGCTCGTAACGCCGGGAAGCAATGGTGTGCATTTCCTTTCGGAAATGGACACTTCATAGATTCCAGGGTTTTCTCCGAAAGCGAGCAGGTACTTTCCGCCGGGGTCGATATCATAAGCAGATCCGCATTTTTCCAATAACTTCTCAGGATTCGAGCCCTCATTCCATTTCCAGAGTGTATTTGAATCCCCCGCAGCATTTTCCAAAGCGCTCACGTAGACGGATTTCTGGTCAGGGCTCCATACCGCTTTGGAGATGGCCATTCCTGCCATCGAAGGTAGTTGACGAAGACCGCTGCCATCAGCCCCGACGATGTAGAGCTTGGACCCTTGAGAGAAAGACAGATGGAAATTGTCCGGCGCCCAATTCAACGTAAGGAGGTTGTCTTCCGGGGCCTCACCAGCAGCGATTTTCACTTTGTTGCCGCCATCGGTATTAGACGTCCAGAGTTCGGCTTTCCCGGATATGGGAAACGTGACGTACATTACGCGCTTCCCATCCCGCGAGATGATGGGTTGAGTTGCGTACTCCGGCACGATGTCGGTTGTTTGCTGTGAGTGTACGTTATACGCGGTCAGGCCACCGGAAGCTCTTCGATTGATATAGTAAATCCCTTTTCCTCCCGGGTCTGGCATGGGCGAGAGGTCAAGCCCAGCTCCGAAAGTAATCTGCGTCAGACTCCGGTCCTGCAAGCTGTACTTCCAGATGTTTCTCAGCCCATTTACTTCACGGCTGAACAGTATGGAATGCCCCGGTTCGGCCCACGCAACACAGTCACCGGGCATCTCCCCCAAATCAACGGCCTCGTGGTTGGTCAAGCCGATTCTGAAAAGCCGGCCATTTGGCGAGTGCAGTCTCCAAGAATAAGCAAGCAGGTCATTGCCTCCAGGAAACAGGAGAAGCGGAAAGAAAAACAAGCTATTGTCCCGAGGCTTGTATACTAACTCTTCGTTAAGGCCAGATTTTCCCACACGAAATATTGCACGGTTGTCAGACTTTACGTAAAAGAGGAAATTGCCATCTGTTGATGGCATCACATAGAAAGCGGATGCCACACGGCGCGGACTCCCTCCGAGGGTAGGTACGGCCCAAACCTCAGTGTCGCGACCAAGAAATCTCGTGTAATAGACTTCCTTGCCGTCGGCCGAGAAATTGTCCACGAATTTGTTGCCTTCGTCGTTCGTGAGTTGAAGAGGCTCGCCGCCGGAGGCGAGCATGAGGAAAACTTGACTGATGCCGCTTGCCGGGGAACCAAACGCCACGGCCTGGCCGTCCGGAGACAGCGTCGCGCCGTTCATTGGTTTGTTCCACTGGCTGACTTGCGTAGTTTTTGTGAGGCTGCTCGGAGTGTTCGAGCGGGGCCAAAAGTGATACGCCGCAAAGCCGAAGGCTACCAGCACCACACATGCAGCCAATAGGGCATACGACTTGCGTGTTATTCTCTCTGGCGCTTGAGCCGCCGCGACCGAGCTCGTTCGGTGGACTGCAGGCTCCGCAACCGCTGGGCTCGATTCACACACATCTCCGCTTCCCTGTGGCACTTTTCCGGAACTGCTATCCCGTTTCAGTCGCTTCAGATCCGTTCGCAGTTCCGCTGCGCTGTTGTAGCGTAGCTCGCGATCCTTCTCGAGCGCCTTGTTGATGATGTCTTCAAGCTTGGATGGCAGGTCGGGATTCAGCCGAACAGCCGGCGTGGGCGTCCCAGCCAGAATGGCTTGGAAAATTACCCCAGGACTCTCTCCACGGAACGGCAACATAGCTGTCGCCATCTGGTAAAGAACAACACCAAACGAGAACAAATCCGTCCGTGCATCGAGTTCTTTGCCTCGCACCTGCTCCGGCGACATATAGGCGACCGTTCCTAAGGTATTGCCGGGACTCGTCAGATGCTCGGGGTCAATTTCTTCCGTGGCTAGCGTGTCCGCGTTGCCAGAGGCACCGTTTGCGAAACTGATCTTGGCAAGGCCAAAGTCGAGAATCTTGGCATGGCCACCATCCGTGACGAAGATGTTGGCTGGCTTTATGTCTCTGTGAACGATACCCCTCGAGTGTGCAGCATGTAGCCCGTCGGCCACGCCAATCGCTATATCAAGGAGCGCCTCCAACTCCAAGGGCCGAACGGCGCTCATGTGCTTTAGGGTCTTGCCCTCCAGAAATTCCATAGCAATGAAGGCTGTGCAACTTTCCTCACCAATATCGTAGATGGCGCAGATGTTTGGGTGGTTCAGCGCCGAGGAGGCCTGCGCTTCTCTCTGAAACTGCGCCAGTGCGCGCGAGTCGCTCGCCACATTGTCTGGCAGCAATTTCAGCGCCACGTTGCGGTGCAGGCGTGTGTCTACGGCCTTGTACACAACACCCATCCCGCCCCCGCCCAGCTTCTCGATGATGCGGTAGTGGGAGACAGTCTGCCCGATAAGCGCGTCGGAGTCCGTCATAATTGCGGTCATCTTAACTTACCTCTCAGTGCCCACTTGGGCGGTTTCCGGAAAACCAGGCTCTGGCGTACTACCGGCTTGACGGATTTTTCTTCTGCCCCTTTTCTTGCTGCTGTTGCTGCTTCTGTTCCGCTGCTTTGTCGGACTCCTCGACTACCTTGCGAAACTCTTCGACCGCGACCACACGCGGCGGTTTCAATCCGTCCTTCGCAACGTACATCCACACCGGCGGGTTATCCAATGGGAACTGCAGAGCTCCCCCTATAAACACCATGAAGGTGTCGTCTTCTGCTCCAGCTTCCATTCCTGTGTGCGGGTGCGCTGACAGCTCCGTCGGGGGTCCCTGCTGCGTCAGATCCGGAGGACGGTCGTCTTCCGCTCCAGCTTCCATTCCTTTGTGCGCGTGCTCCTTCGGGGCTCCCTGCTGCGTCAGATCCGGAGGACGGCGTTGTTGCCCAGCGACCCGTTTCTGATTGTCTGTTTTCTCGATGGTTGCGGGACGCGCGTCCACCGGCCAGCCATTGATCGTCGGATTCGCATGCTTCCCCGTTCCTTTTCTCACCCCAATCACCAAGTCCGCCGTGTCCTTATCGAGCACCAACCGGTACCGACCCCACTTCATGAACGCCTTCTCCACTTCCTCTTGGGCCTTACGGTTCGCAAAGGGGTCATCCATCGGTTCGCCCGCATCCGGGAGGATCACCACCAGCACCGTCTTGGCGTTTAATACATAATCCGGCAACTGCACCTTCTGTTTTTTGTTTGCACTCGCCACCCCGGCCGAGATCGCTAGCAACGACATCGCGATCGATACCGTCCCCACTACCCCCGCCATCTTTCGAATCTTCTTCCCCCATGATTTCTTCATGACCGCCTCCCCCGCGTACTCCGTCGCATCTCCGCTACAGTTGGCACTAACCTTACGACGGACTCGCAATGGTGTTTAATTGTTTTTCCCTCGATTAATCGCCCACATAATTCCACAGAGCATTCCCGTAATGACCAATATTGTGTCCCCGCTCATTTTCCACTCCGCCCTTCGACGAGGGGCAGTGTTTTCTAAATCCTCTTATTTGCTCCTTTGCGCCAAGAGCCGCTGGACCTGGGTTAGCAAGGCTTTCGCCTCGGGTATCTCAGCTGCCTCCTTCAGCTGCTGCTCGGCTGTGTACAGATCGCGCATCTGCAGATAGGCCTTAGCGAGGCAGAAATGAGCAGCCGGTGCGTAAGGAGAATCGTTCTTGTTCGTAACTGATTTTAGTGGCGGAACCGCGTCATACGCGTTGCCTTCAGCGAGTCTACAAATCCCAAGATAGAGACTGATCTCTGGGTCACCCGGCGCTAGCTTAACGGCATCATTAAGAAGTGCTTCAGCGTCTCCATAGCGCTTTTCATCGTAGGCAAGCATAGCGTCCAGAAACAGACTCCGCGCTCTCCCCTGCAAAGCAGGTCTACCGGGCTCGAGCGTGGAAGGTGGAAGAAAAGTGCTTGAGGTTGTGTTAGTACCATCGACCCCGGAAAACGTAAAGGTTGGAGGTGTAAACTCAGATAGGCGGGCAATTTCCTGTTCTTCAGTCCCGCCATTCTGGCTGTTCGTCACCGTAATATCATTGTTGGTTTTGTTAGCTGGGGGTTTTAGTGGCCCAGGTTCTACTTCTGGGCTCTCCATTGGTGTTACAAGCGGGGAAGGACGTGCGGAATTGGCCCCAACTTCCGGGTTGCGCTGTGTAGCCGCGTGCTTCCTCGAGGTTACAGACAAATCAGGGGCCAGCCCGTTTTGGGAAGCGCCACCCCCTGCTTGAGCAGTCTGCTCGGGAACTTGGGTGTGAGCAGGGGGCTTTTGCGCGACAGTTGAACCTCCCCGATGCGATAGCGCGAACCAGTAACTGCCTACGCTACATAGGACTAACGAGAGCGTTGCAGCACCTACCACCGCCCATCGAAAACGAATGTGGGTGGCGGGAGAATAGGAGCGAATGTCCTGGGCCCGCGCGGCGAGTTCATCCCTCGCAACCTGCAGTGTTTCCAGAGCTTGCTGACATCTCCGGCATTCCAGAATGTGCAGTTCGAAATCCCCCTGGAGCTCCGGACTCAGCTGACCACTCACATATTCTGCAACCAAGTCACATCTTTCGCGTTCCCGGTAATCCATTAGCTCACCCAATGGCAGGTGGCTCGAATCGTCACTTCTGTGACATGTGGCAAAACTTTTTTGTGAGTTTCCTTAACATCCTTGATCTCCGCGCGCGAACCGCCTCGTGCGACATCTTCAATCGTCTCGCGACCTCCAGGAGGGAATGACCATCGACCAAGGACAACAGAAGAATCTGCTGGTCAACGGCGCTGTAGCTTTCGAGTTCGCGTTTGATGAGCC
>Ga0310913_10001679_pt1 | contig 11563 bp, 8 predicted proteins | sample GREbulkMGOX082_FD_203447 | JGI IMG/M metagenome (GOLD analysis project Ga0310913, IMG submission 203447) | Lab enrichment of tropical soil microbial communities from Luquillo Experimental Forest, Puerto Rico - GRE.bulkMG.OX082 | ecosystem: Environmental > Terrestrial > Soil > Tropical forest >...
CGGTTACCCCGACAAAGCGCAAGGTGCGGCCGGCGATCTCCAACGAGTCCCCGGCACGCATCGTCTCGATCCGCTCGCTACGCCACGTCGTGGAGACGACGATGCCGGCAATCAGCACGCCGACGCCAAAATGGGCTGTGGCGTAGCCCCATGTACCGCGCGGCAGATGACGCAGTCGGCGCCAGGTCGCGCGTAGCGGCAGTCTGGCAAGACTGGCGCGATCGGCGAGGTCGGTCAGTACGCCGAGCATCGCCCAGGTCGCGAGCGCCACTCCCGCCAGCCCGGCGGGAGGTGCGGTGCGGTCGAACAGGAAGACGACAGCTGGGGCAAGAAACGCACCGATCAGCGCCGGAGATAGGCGGCGCAGCACCGCACCGAGATTACCGCGCCGCCAAGCCAGCACTGGGCCGATCACCATTGCGATGATGCCAGGGATCAAGATCGGCACGAAGGTCGCGTCAAAGAATTGCGGCCCCACGCTCAATTTGACGCCGCTCCACACCTCGGCGAAGAGCGGATAAAAGGTGCCGAGGAAAACTGTCGCCATCCCTGCCGAGAGCAACAGATTGTTGAGCACCAGGGCACCTTCGCGGCTGACGGGCGCAAATGGGTTACCTATTTCGAGACCGGGCACTCGAACCGCGTAGAGCAGCAAACCGCCGCCGATCACCAGCGCGATCAGAACCAGGATAAAGACCCCCCGGGTCGGGTCGACCGCGAAGGAATGCACCGAGGTCAGGACACCTGAGCGCACGAGGAAGGTGCCGATCAGGCTCATTCCGAAGGTCAGTATCGCCAGCAGAACGGTCCAGCGCTGCAAGGTCTCGCGCTTTTCGACGACGGCTGCCGAGTGGAGGAGGGCAGTCCCCAAGAGCCACGGCATGAACGAGGCGTTTTCTACCGGGTCCCAGTACCACCAGCCGCCCCAACCGAGCACGTAGTAGGCCCACCAGCTGCCCATCGCGATGCCGATTGTCAGCCCGCACCAGGCACTGAGCGCCCACGGGCGGACCCAGCGCGCCCATTGGGCACCGACCCGCCCTTCGACCAGGGCGGCGATTGCGAAAGAGTAGGTGATCGAGAACCCGACATAGCCGAAATAGAGGAACGGCGGGTGAAAGGCGAGCCCCGGATCCTGCAAGAGCGGGTTGAGGTCGCGCCCATCGGCCGGGGTCGGAAAGAGCCGGTCGAACGGGTTCGAGGTCGCAATGATGAAGAGCAGCGTGCCAAAGCCGAGAAGGCCCTGCACCGCGAGGGTGCGCGCCCGCAGGCTCGTCGGCAGCCCCCGGCCGAAGGCGCCCACCAGGCCGCCGAACAGGCTCAGCATAAAGACCCACAGCATCATCGAGCCTTCATGGCTGCCCCAGACGCCGGTCACCTTGTAGATCATCGGCTTTGCGGTGTGCGAATTCTCGAAGACATTGCGCACCGAGAAGTCCGAGATGATGTGGGCGTGCATGAACACGGCGAAGGCGAGCGCCACCAGGCCGAACTGCAAGAGTGCGGCGGGGCGCGCCAGATCCATCAGGGCCCTGCTGCGCACCAATGCGCCAAGCAATGGCACAATTCCCTGCACAAGGGCCACGAGCATGGCGAGGATAAGGGCAAAATGGCCGATTTCGACCAGCATCTCAATACACTCGGGTACCCACCAAAATTCTCGTGAACCGGGAATTCAAGCTGGAAATTGTCGAATTCGACACACCGCAGCCGCTACCGCTCTCGATAATCAGAAATCGAATCAATGATTTATACCAACCTACCCCAGCCGGCAAAAACCCCGAAACTGAGAAATATCCAGGAACCGGGGCGGATCCGGCTCGCTGGCAACCATTCTCGCACGGGCGTCGCGTCCATGCGAAACATCATCCCGGCGAGATGTGGTGCTACGATGGCGAATGCGAGCCGCATCGCTAGCTGGTCGAGCCGCCCCCAAGGACGCCGATCCTCGCGCATGTTCCCAGCCGGTTGTTCAGAATTGTCGCGACGTCGACGATTTGCAAGAATCCTGATAGCATTGAGTCCAGCGCCTGTCAGGCGGCGCGGCGCAAGGTCAGCCGGGTCCAAACGTCGGCCAAGGCCGCCACCAGCGCTTCGATGTCGGCATCGCTGTGCAAAGGCGACGGGGTCAGGCGCAGCCGCTCGGTGCTGCGCGGCACGGTCGGGTAGTTGATCGGCTGAACATAGATCCGGTGCCGCTGCAACAGCTCGTCACTGGCCGCTTTGCAAAGGCCGGGGTCGCCGACCATAACCGGGACGATGTGGCTCGGCGTCGGCATCACCGGCAACCCGGCATCGGCCAGGCGGCGCTTCAAGGTTGCCGCACGCTCCTGATGGCGCTCGCGCTCGGCTTGGCTCGCCTTCAGATGACGGATGCTGGCAAGCGCGCCGGCGGCGAGTGCCGGCGGCAAGGACGTCGTGAAAATGAACCCCGCGGCGTGGCTGCGCAGAAAGTCGACGAGTGCGGCCGAGCCGGCAATATAGCCCCCGATTATCCCGAACGCCTTGCCGAGGGTGCCCTGGATCACCGTCGGGCGGTGCATGACCCCGTCGCGTTCGGCGATGCCGCCGCCGCGCGCGCCGTAGAGCCCGACCGCGTGGACCTCGTCGAGATAGGTCATCGCGCCGAACTTGTCGGCGACGTCGCACAATTCGCCGACCGGGGCGATGTCGCCGTCCATCGAATAGACCGACTCGAAACAGACGAGCTTGGACCGCTCGGCATCGACACGACCGAGCAGGCCTGCGAGGTCGGCTGGGTCGTTGTGGCGGAAGATGTGCTTCTCGGCGCGGCTGTTGCGGATGCCGGCAATCATCGAGGCATGGTTGAGGGCATCCGAGAATACGACCGTGCTCGGCATCTCGCGCGCCAGGGTCGACAATGCCGCGTCGTTGGCGACATAGCCCGAGGTGAAGATCAGGGCGGCTTCGCGGCCGTGCAGATCGGCGATCTCGCGCTCGAGCAGCAGGTGAAGGTGGTTGTTGCCCGAGATGTTGCGGGTGCCGCCCGCACCCGCACCCATCGCATGCAGCGCTTCCTCCATCGCTGCGAGCACCGCCGGGTGCTGGCCCATGCCGAGGTAGTCGTTCGAGCACCACACGGTGACCTCGGCGCCGATCCGGTGATCGAAGGCGCGCGGAAAGCGGCCGCAGCGCCGCTCGAGATCGGCGAAGACCCGGTAGCGTCCCTCGGCCCGCAATGCATCGAGGCGCTCTTTAAAGAAACCTTCGTAATCCATCGCCGGCACGGTTACCAAGAGGACCCTATATTAGCATATTCTTAAGGAGCCCGCACCCGGGCGACATGTCGCGGACGCTGCGGCCTTATTTTTTTGGTGTGCACATATAGGTCGCCCGTGCCGGAAGCAGCAGCGGGCAATACTGCAAATACCAATCAGTGGTGGAATACGTGGCCGCCGTATTCGATGGACACTCCTGCTGCGCTGCAGCCTGCACCTCATCGAGGGTGCTCACGAATGTGTCATAGCAGATTGCCACGCGCTGGGCCGTGTTTTCCTCGCCGGGCCCGGCCATGCGCGGATAGGTCGGATAGGGAGCGAGCGCCGAGCAGCCGGCAAGCTGAGCAAACAAAACGATCGCGCGGCCGACTTTGATCACGATCCGGCGAGCGCCCGCTCGAGAAAGACGGCGCACGCCATTAGCCGCGGATCATCTCCAGTCCGCCCGACAAGCTGAACACCGGTCGGCAAGCCGTTTTCGGACCAACTCGCCGGCACGGTCACGCAGGGGACACCGAGGAGGGTCCACATCCGGTTGAAGATCGGGTCTCCGGTGCTGCCGAGCCCGAGCGGAGCCTCTCCCGGTGCTGCCGGAACCAGAACCGCCTCGCACGAGCCGAAAAACGCTTCGAGCCCGGCGCGCGCCTCCGCGGCGCGGGCGACAGCCCGATCGTACTCGTCGGCCCCGATGCTCATGCCGGCATCGAGCATCTGGGCGAAGCGCGGCGACAGCTCGGCGCTGCGTAGGGTCCGTTCATAAGCAAACGCGCGAACTGCCTCGAAACGCATGATCGTATTCTGCGCTTCAGCCAGCCCGTGATGCTCGGGCGCGATCATCAGCTCCGCGACCGCGGCACCAGCCCGTTCCAGCGCCTGCCGCGCCGCGTCGAGAGCGGCGGCGGTTTCCGGCTCGGCTTCGTCCCACATCGGGGTGCGATAGAGACCAAAACGCGGTGTCTCGCTCAGCGCAGCGAGATGGCGCAATGGCCGCCGCTCGGACAGCACGCCGGCAAAGAATGCTGCATCTTCGACCGAGTTGGCGAGCACACCGATCGTGTCGAGACTGTCGGCGAGCGGCTTCACGCCGGCGCGGTTGATCAGGCCGAAGCTCGGCTTATAGCCGATGCAACCGCAATACGCCGCCGGGCGGATCACCGACCCTGCGGTCTGCGTGCCGAAGCCGAGCGGCGCCATCCCATCGGCGACCGCCGCGGCCGAGCCGCTCGACGAGCCGCCGGGGGTGCGCGCGGGGTTGCGCGGGTTCGCCGTCTTGCCCGGCGTAAAGGCTGCGAATTCGGTGGTCACGGTCTTGCCGAGGACAACCGCACCCGCGGCCTTGGCGAGGGCCACGCAGGACGCATCCGCCGCGGGCCGGTGGTTGCGGTAGATCGGCGAACCGTAGGTGGTCGGCATATCGACGGTGTCGATCAGGTCTTTGACCGCGATCGGGATACCGTGAAGCGGGCCGCGCGGCGGTTCGGCGTCGCGCTTGCGCGCGGTGGCAAGCACCTGCTCGCGGTCGAGGTATTGCCAGGCGCCGACGACCGACTCGCGCGCCTCGATCCTGTCGAGATAGGCGGCGGCCAACGCTTCCGCGGTCAGCCGGCGCTCGGCGATTTGCCGGGCCGCCTCTCGAACGGTCAAGAAGCGAGGGTCGGTCACGCGGGTCTCCTCTGCGCAGCTTGGGCAGCCTAGCAGGCCGCGTTAGGATCGTCGACGTTCAACAAGGATGGAGAAGCGGCATGATCGAGATCCCGGCGCGGCAAGGCAAAGCCGCGCGCGTCTCCAAGGGCCAAACGGTAAAAGTCATCAATACGAGGGGGCAGCAGGTCGTCGACACCTGGGCGTTCAACGCGGTCGATCTGCGCGAGTTCATGTCGATGGAGCACAGCCGCGTTGCGATCGGCCGGATCATCCCCGGGATCGGCGACGCGCTCGTCACCAACCGGCGACGGCCGATCCTGACATTGGTTGAAGACACTTCGGGGGGGATCCACGACACGTTGTTTGCCGCCTGCGACCGCTGGCGCTACGAGACGCTCGGCTGCACCGAGTATCACGACAACTGCACCGACAATCTCGCAGCGGGGCTGGCGGCCCTCGGGCTGGAGCCGCCGGAGACGCCGGCGCCACTGAACCTCTTCATGAATATCCCGGTCATTGACGGTAACCGGGTCGAAATGCGGCCCCCGGTCAGCACGCCTGGCAGCCATGTGGTGCTGCGTGCCGAAATGGACTGCGTCGTTGCGTTCTCGGCTTGTCCGCAAGACCTGCTGCCGATCAACGGTCTCGCAATGCAGCCGACCGAGGCTCATTTCGAAGTCCTTGACTGAGGCGTCCCCAAATCGTCCCCTCGGGCTCGGCCGCTCCTGACGAAAGCTTGACGTACTGTAATTTTAATAAGGCGGTGACATTTCAGGTTCATCGTCAATCCGAGATCTAACCATCAACCCCTGGCCGCATCGGGGGACAGCGAAGATGCAGCAATTTCGTCTGGGTCGATTGGCGCTAGTCGTGACGACGGTCATCGTGGTGTGCCGGTTTATTGCACTGCCGGGGACCGCAACCGCGCAGAGCGTAAATGGTCTCAATTTGGGCTCACCCTCGCATGGTGGACCGAAGGCGGTCGATCCGGGTCCGCGGGGCGGCGCCCCCGGTGCGGGGGGTCCGCTTGTCGGTCTCGGCGCTGCTGAGCAGCAGTTTTTTGCCGCAGCGCGCGACCGATTTCAGGAAGTTGATTCCGTCTCCGGAACGATGCCGGGCGAGCCCGGGAGCGGCCTCGGCCCGCGGTTCAACCTCAACAGCTGCGCCGGCTGCCATGCTTTTCCCGCCGTTGGCGGTTCGAGCCCCTCGACGAACCCACAGGTCGCTATCGCGAAGTTGGACGGGGCAATGAATATCGTGCCGTCATTCATTGCGCTGACCGGTCCGGTCCGCGAGGCCCGTTTCGTGCTCAACCCGGACGGTACGCCGGATGGGGGCGTGCATGACTTGTTCGTTATCAGCGGACGCAGTGATGCGCTGGACTGCAGCATACAGCAGCCAGACTTCGCCGGAGCGATGGCCAAGAAAAACGTCGTGTTTCGTATTCCGACACCCGTCTTTGGGCTGGGCCTTGTCGAAAACGTGCCCGACAGCAATCTCGAAGCGGCACTGTCGGCAAATAGTGCCCTCGCCCGGTCGCTGGGTATTTCCGGTAAATTCAACCGCAGCGCCAATGACGGAACGATCACGCGATTCGGCTGGAAGGCGCAAAACAAATCTCTGCTGATCTTCGCCGGCGAAGCTTATAATGTCGAACAGGGAGCGACCAACGAAGCCTTTCCCAATAAACGCGAGACCGATCCGAGTTGCCAGTACAACGCTATGCCGGAGGAGAGCACCAATCTGGCACCAGACGCCTTTCAGAGCGGTGTTCCGGCCTCTGATTATTCGTCGGACATCGTCAATTTTGCCGGTTTCATGCGCCTCTCGGCACCGCCCACTGCAATGCCGGACACTGCTTCGACGGCTCGAGGGCGGCAGGTATTCCAGAAGATCGGGTGTCACGCTTGCCACGTCATGGCGCAAACCACAGGCCAATCGGAATATAGCGGCCAGAGCAAGGTGAGCTTTTCTCCATTCAGCGACTTTGCCCTCCACGACATGGGGAACGGACTGGCCGACGGCATCTCGCAGGGCAACGCCAGTGGGAGCGAATTCCGCACCGCCCCGTTGTGGGGGATCGGCCAGCGTCTGTTCTTCCTGCATGACGGGCGAACATCGGATCTATACCAGGCGATCACAGCTCACGCCAGTAAGGGTTCCGAAGCCAATACCGTGGTCTCCAACTTCGGGATGCTGCCGTCGTCGGACCAGCAAGCCCTACTCAATTTTCTGCGCTCATTGTAAGTGGGCAACACGCCCATTCGCATCACACGCGCGTATCAGCGGCTGGTGTTGTTTCGGTTGCGATGATCCTCGAGCTATGCGATCTTAAGTTAATGATATCGAGGTCTCACACCATGCGCACTTTTACTGTATGCCACCAGAAGTGCTTTAGTGGAATTAAGCGGGCGTGATTTTCAGGTTTCGCGCCGTGCCCTACTGACAGGTGCTTTCGGGGTGCTCGGCAAGGGCAAAGGGCAGCGTGCGCCCGCTGCGGCGCATATGAGCCTCGAGTACCATGGTGGATTCATATATTGGCCATCGGGTATGGCTCGAGCCGCGGTCGGAGCTGCCGGCGTACGATCGGACAAGAAGGAGGGCGATAGAGCCACTCCCCCGGGTATATTTGCGCTTCCGTTCGGGATGTATCGCGAGGACCGCATTGATCTTCCGAATACCGCTCTCCCAATGATACCGCTGCGGGAGGTGCATGCCTGGGTCGATGATCCCAATGACCCGAAGTATAATCAGTTGGTCGAACTACCCTATCGCTCACACACCGAAAAGCTCTGGCGAACCGACGGGATTTATGACTTGTTGGTGGTCGTCGGCTACAACATGAACCCGACTCGGCCAGGTGCCGGCAGCGCTATTTTCCTCCATGTCGCTCGGCCCAACTTCTCGCCCACGGATGGTTGTCTCGCAGTCAGCCTGAGCATTCTCCTCGAACTGGTCACTGTGTTGGGCGCGGATAGTACTCTGACGATTCGAGAATGATCTGTGAGGTCGTGGCGGCCCCGGTCGCGTTGTGGCAGCGAGCTTGCCGGTTCACACCATCGACTCGTTCTCGACCCAAATGCGGAGCACACGGAAGGGCGGCGGTTGCAGTGGAAGCATTGCAGCCCTCACGGGCCGCGACAGCTTCGTGGTGTCCGCGTCGAAAATCCTGTCCTAAACCTTCACGGAAGGCAATCAGGGTTAGGTTGGGTTCGCGATAACCACTCGAGCGGTCGCGGCTCAAAATTCAACTCGCGTCTTGCCTTTTTGTTCGATGCGCCGCGCAGCCGGGTCGCATAGTAGACGCCATCTGGCCCAAACGCCCCGAGGGCTTCTTGTTCCGTCATCTGAGGTGGGGCTGGTGCGCCGACCGCGCGTGCGAACGCGGGCAGCCACGAGTTCTGAGGTGTCGGGTCGCCGTCTACGATGTTGTAAGCTCCTGGAGGGCACTCCAGTGCGGCTGCCGTTGCCGCGGCGGCATCATCGATGTGCACCCAGCTCCACACCCCCCGGCCATTGCTGATAACAGGAACCCGTTGCTGGCGGGTCTGCTCGCCCATATCGCCATCGCGGCTGTACCAGGTGCCCGGGCCGTAGAAGAAGCCGTAGCGCAGGCTCACAAGTTCAATGCCGGGTGTCCTCGAAGCCGCCGCTTCGAGCTCGGCATACCTGCGTGTACCGGCGGCCACCGCGGGCGACGCATCGAATGCGAAGCGCTCGCTCTCGTCAGCGAGACCGGCACCCGGAGCGTACCAAAAGGCCGCGCCTTGCAGCAGGTAGCGGCGCACCTCGGCATCTCCGAGTGCCGCCAGAAGGTTCGCGTTTCCTTCGGTGCGGACCTTGTAGTCACGTTCCGCAGCAGCCTTCATTTCCGCGGCCGTGTAGCGCCGCGGAAGCGAAGTCAACTCGTTGATGATTGCGTCCGGCCGAACCCGCGCGACGGCCGCCTTCACCGAAGCAGGGTCGAGCGCATCGGCGGTGACCGGCTCCGCGCCCAATTCTCCCACCGCGCGCGCCGACTGGGGCGAACGGGTCAACGCGAACACCGTGTGACGGTGCTCTTTCAAGCACCGGACCAAGGGTCGGCCGATCGCACCGGTGGCGCCGGCGATCAGAATTCTCATCGCTACCTCGCTCTCAAAAAAGGAATTAATTCAGGGCTAGTCGGCTCAACTCCCGATGATAGAGGCGGCGCCATCAACCAAATGAGGCCGTGCCGGCAGGCGTCCCATGGCAACACTCCAGGGCGGTGTGAACGGGCAGGGCGGGTTTCTCTTTAATGGTCGGCTCATCCCGTTTGTTATCGAACGTTTGCCGATCTGGATTGTTGCGTACGCCGTGGAACACCGTTGCGGGACGCTGTGGCAGTGGTTGACGCGCCCCCATTCCCGATGTAGAAGCCGCGCGTGATTTGCGTATGCCCATCCCCGAAGACGATTTCCCCTTCGCGTGGCTTTACCGTGGGGCCTGAGGGTATGCGCGTGGTCTGAACACCACGAACATGCGACGATGCGGGGCCCCGCCGGTACCGGTCGGGGCCCTTTCTTTTGAGGGTCTCTCTCGGAGATCGGCGCCGCCGCCGTTGGCAGAGTTGAGAGAGAGGCAGATGGAACCGGTCGATCGAGCAAATCCGTGGGGCCGTGATGCGCGAGGCTTCGGCCTGCGCGCGGAAGTTGGTGCGACCGTCGCGCTCGCGGCACCGCTCGCCGCGGCCAATCTCGCGCAGATGGCGATGGCAGTCACGAACACGGTGATGGTCGGGCGGCTCGGCGCGATGCCGCTCGCCGCTGCGGGGCTCGGCGGGATGCTCTATTTCACCGGCGGCGTGATGCTGCAGGGCGTTCTGTCCGCCGTCGCACCACTCACCGCGCATGCCCTCGGAGCCGGCGATCGCCGTGCGGCGGGTCGGGTGGCCGGCGCGGGACTGGTACTGGCGGTGCTGCTGGCGCTGCCCTTCGTCGCCGCGCTGACGAGTTTGGACCTGGTGCTCCGGGCGCTCGGTTACGATGCCGCGCTCGCCGCCGAGATCGGCCGCTATTTGCGGGCGATTGCCTGGGGTGGGCCCGCTTTTCTCGGCTACGCGGTACTTCGCAGCCTGCTAGCGGCACTGTCGCACACGCGTTCGGTGATGGCGGTGCTGCTGATTTGCGTCGCCGGCAATGCGGCGCTGAACTGGGTGCTGATCTTCGGCCATCTCGGCGCACCTCCCCTCGGCGCCGCGGGCTCAGGCTATGCGAGCGCAATCAATCAATGGCTGATGCTGGCCGGCCTGGGGCTGTGCATCCGCATGGTGCCTCGCTTGGCGGCGTTGCGGCTCCTTCGCAACGCCTTCGCCGGGAGGCGTGTCGAGATGGCGAAGATACTTCGTCTCGGCGTGCCGATCGGCGGGATGAGAGGGATCGAGGTCGGCGTCTTCATGACTGCCGGCATCCTGATGGGCCTTTTGGGCGCGGCGGCGCTCGGGGCGCACCAGCTCGTCCTCAATTGCGCGGGCATCACTTTTATGGTGCCGCTGGGAGTTGCCCAGGCAGCGACCGTGCGCGTCGCCTACGAACTCGGTGCCGGCCGGGCGCACGCAGCGCGCCGCGCTGGGTTCGTGGCATTGGCACTCGGGATCGGGTTCATGGTTGCGGCGGCGGTTGTGCTGTGGATCGCCCCCGAGGCCATCATCGCGGTCTATGTCGACAGCGCCGACCCGGCCAATCGCGAGACCGTCCAGATAGCGCGCCATCTTCTCGTGATTGCCGCGCTGTTCCAGGTGTTCGACGGAACGCAGGTGATCACGGCCGGCATATTGCGCGGCTACCGGGACACGATGGTCCCGATGCTGCTTGCCACCTTCGGTTATTGGGGTATCGGTTTCGCCGGGTGCTGGCTCTTCGCATTTCCGCTCGGCTATGGCGCCGTCGGCCTCTGGTGGGGCCTAGCCCTCGGCCTCGCCGTCGTCTCCATCCTGTTGACCCTCCGGCTTCATCTGCTCGTGCGACCGATCAGGCCGGCGGCCGAAGCGGTTGCTTAGCGATAACGGGGACCATCGTGGCACTCCGACGCGGCGCAGGGGTGCCTCGAGCCGCCGACGCTCAGATGCAGCTGCTGTGACCGGTCGCTGTGCAGGTTGACAGGCATAAACCTCAGTATCCCGGCACAAATCGGGCCAAGGAAAAGAGTTCAAGGCGTACACCAGTAACCGCAGCGGCCTAATACGTCTCACGCGGCAGGTCGAGGAGCGGGAAGGCGCTGTGCACATGCGGTGTAGTGACCGGCCGCGCCGGACAGATATAGGATTTGTCGAGGGCCGCGAAGCTGGTGACGCCGAGTAGCGCCAGACAGATCGTGATCTCGTGCTCAAGGATTTCGAGCAGACGCACGATGCCGGCAGCGCCGGCGGCGGCGAGGCCATAGACATAAAGCCGGCCGACCGCGACCGCGTCGGCCCCCAGGATCATCGCCTTGACGACATCGGTGCCGCGGCTAACCCCGCCGTCGACGATGATGCGCGCTTTCCCGCCGACCGCCTCGACAATCTCGGGCAGGACATCGATCGAGCCGAGCGCGTGGTCGAGCTGGCGGCCGCCGTGGTTCGACACGTAAACGCAGTCGACACCGAGCTCGACGGCGCGGCCGGCGTCCTCCACCGTGGCAATGCCCTTCAGGATCAACGGGATGGCGAATTTCGCCCT
>Ga0310913_10001686_pt1 | contig 11539 bp, 10 predicted proteins | sample GREbulkMGOX082_FD_203447 | JGI IMG/M metagenome (GOLD analysis project Ga0310913, IMG submission 203447) | Lab enrichment of tropical soil microbial communities from Luquillo Experimental Forest, Puerto Rico - GRE.bulkMG.OX082 | ecosystem: Environmental > Terrestrial > Soil > Tropical forest >...
GACCGGGGCGGCGGGAATGGCTGTCCGGGAGGGGCGCGCACATCATGGGCGAGATCTTCACGAAGCGGCCGGGTTGATGAGGCCAGCAAGGTCATGCCCCAGCTCGATCGCTGGCAATTCACACTGGCGACGGCCTGCGACGTCTATCGGACGATCAAGACATGTCCCGCTCCGGGAAAGATCGTGGTGGATGTCGATCTGCTCGTTCTCTCACCGGCGAGAAAAACCGCGCAGCGCGAATAGGAAATGCGCACTAGCGTGATGCGCCGCCGTTGCTGGTGGGAGGCTGGAGATCACCCCTCTCAGGAGCTTATCCCGTTGCCTCCTGCTCCGTCCGCTTCGCCTTCGACGGCGGGGAAGAGGTTCGCGGCGAGAAAGTCTACGAACACTCTGAGCTTGGGAGCGAGATACCGGCTCGATGGCCACAAGACCCGAAGGGGTCCGGAGCGGTCAGTGTAGTCGTCGAGCACGGTGACGAGTACACCTTTGCGAAGTTGCCGGGCTATGGCGAAGTCCGGCAGGTAGGCGATGCCCAGGCCTTGTTCGGCCATGTAGATTAGCGGCTCGAGCGTACTTGCCACGGCTGTCCTCGGCAGTTCGCTCTCGATGCCGGCATGCTCGTGCTGCAGCGCCCATCGCTCGAACTTTTCGCTGGTCGGAAACTTGTGGTGCAGACAGGCATGAGCCTTGAGGTCGTCCGGGGTCAGCGGAACACCCTTGGCCGCCAGATAGGCCGGGGCCGCCACGAGGCGTCGGCGATATGTCCCCAAAGCCCGGGTCATCAGGCGCGAGTCACCAACTTCGGCGAAGCGGACGACGGCGTCGAAGCCCTCCTCGATGACATCTACGACCCGATCGCTGAAATCGAGATCCAATATTATCTCGGGATAGGCCCGCATGAATGCGACGAGAGTAGGCATCATCAGCATCCCGACCAACGGCAGGCTGACGCGTAGTGTGCCGCGCGGCGCCTCGTGCATCTGCGACAGTTCAAGCTCGGCCGCTTCGATTTCAGAAAAGATCCGCCGACAGCGTTCGAGGAATAGGCTACCTTCTGCGGTTAGTGTGACGCTGCGCGTGCTGCGGTGAAAGAGACGCACGCCGAGCCGTTCCTCCATCCGCGCCACCGCCTTGCCGATCGCCGATGACGACACGCCGAGTTGCCGTCCCGCGACCGTGAAACTTCGGGCTTCCGCCGCCTGAACGAAGACATTCAACGATCCTAGACTGTCCATCGGCAAGGCTCCATTTCGGACAATCAAGTCCGATATGTTTGGAACCATGGCCCATTTTTCAAACCTTCGGGAGAGTTCATCTGTCGAGCAACCAGGAAGGAAGTCCAAGATGAATGCAACGCAGCTCGCGAAAACGGCGAACGGGAAAGCGGTAGAGGAGTTAGACGTGCTGGTGGTCGGCGCGGGGTTCGCCGGCCTCTACCAGCTCGATCATCTGAGCAGGCTCGGTTACAACGTGAAGGTATTCGAGGCCGGGTCCGACATTGGCGGCGTCTGGTACTGGAACTGCTATCCGGGCGCGCGGGTCGATACGTACGGGCCGCTCTATCAGTTCTCCAGCGCGGAGCTCTGGCGCGATTGGAACTACAGCGAACTCTATCCCTCGTGGGAGGAGCTGCGCGCTTATTTCCGCCACGTCGACAAGAAGCTCGGTCTCAGCCGTGACATCCGATTCAATACCCGCGTAACGGGTGCAGAGTTCGACACCGATCGCGACCAGTGGGTCGTGCAGTCCAGCGACGGCAGCGTGACGCGGGCGAGGTTCTTCGTGGTCTGCACGGGGCTCGCCGCGAAACTCTATATTCCGCGGATTGAGGGGCTGAAGGATTTCCGCGGCATCTGCCACGACACCGGTCAGTGGCCGCAGGAAGGCGTGGACTTCAAGGGCAAGCGCGTCGGCGTCATCGGCACCGGGGCGAGCGGGGTGCAGGTTATCCAGGAGGTCTACCGGGACGTCGCTGAGCTCACCGTGTTCCAGCGCACGCCGAACCTGGCGCTGCCAATGCGGCAGCGCAAGCTCGACGACGAGGCCAAGCAGCGGATGAAGGAGACTTTTCCCCAGCGCTTCCGCAAGCGCGCCGAGACTTTCGCCGGGTTCGACTATGATGTCATTCCCAAGAACGCGCTCGATGTTTCCGACCAGGAACGGCAGGCGACGTACGAGGATCTCTGGAACCGGGGCGGCTTCTTCCCTTGGATCGGCACTTACCAGGACATAATGAGCAACGAGGAGGCCAACGATACCGCCTATGCGTTCTGGCACGACAAGGTGCGCGCACGGATCAAGAATCCCGCCGTAGCGGAGAAGCTTGCACCGATGAAGCCATTGCATCCATTCGGCGTTAAGCGGCCGTCCCTGGAGCAGCACTACTACGAGGCGTACAATCAGCCCAACGTCCAACTTGTCGACCTGATCGAGTCCCCAATCGAACGAGTGACGCCGACCGGTGTCAAGACGAAGGACGGGGAAGTCGAGCTCGACATTCTCGTACTGGCGACGGGGTTCGATTTCCTCACTGGCGGCCTGACCAGCATCGACATTCGCGGCACGAACGGCGAGACGCTGCGCGAGAAATGGTCCAGCGGCTCGCGCGCGCATCTGGGCATGGCGAGCGCGCACTTCCCCAATCTGCTCTATATCTACGGTCCGCAAAGCCCGTCGGCGTTCTGTAACGGGCCGACCTGCGCCGAGCTGCAGGGCGACTTCGTCGTCGCGTGCATCGAGCACATGCGGCGCAACAATCTCCGCAGGATCGAGGCGACACAGGAAGCGGAGGAAGCCTGGCGCGACCATGTCGCCGAACTCGTCAATGCGACTTTGTTCCCGCGCGCGCAGTCCTGGTACATGGGCGCCAACATCCTAGGCAAGAAGCGCGAGATGCTGGTCTACCCCGGCGGGCTGGCGTTGTACTTGCAGAAGTGCAAGCAATCCGCCGACGCCGGTTACGCCGGTTTCATCCTGAGCTGAGGCTGAAATTCCGGCCGGCGGTTACACCTGGGGCGGCGACGAGCGTGGCTACCTTAGCCCGCGCCGAAACCTACGTCGCCAACCCGACTTAACGGAGACCACCATGTCACGCTCGATCAAATTCGCACAGGCCGGAGGACCGGAGGTTCTCGAGTTCGTCGAGACCCAGGTTCCGGCTCCTGGCCTGAACGAGCTCCGTATCAACGTCAAGGCGATTGGCATCAATCGCGCGGAGGCCATGTGGCGGGTCGACGACTACATCGAGCCCGTCAAGTTTCCGGCGGGTCTTGGCTATGAGGCCGCGGGCATCGTCGAGGCCGTAGGCAAGGGCGTGAGCGGCTTTGCGGCAGGTGACGAAGTCAACGTCATCCCGTCCTTCTCGCAGAACGACTACTCGACCTATGGTGAGGTCATCCTCGTACCGGACTATGCCGTTGTCAGGCAGCCAAAGGCGCTCTCGTTCACTGAGGCGGCTTCCGTCTGGATGATGTTCGTGACTGCCTACGGTGCCCTCATCGAGGATGCGAAGGTCGCCAAGGGCGACTTCGTTCTCATCCCGGCGGCGTCCAGCAGCGTTGGCCTCGCGGCTATCCAGATCGCCAACTATGCGGGCGCGACGACCATCGCGCTGACCCGTACCTCGGCGAAGAAGCAGCAGCTCCTCGACGCCGGCGCGGCGCATGTCATCGCCACGGAAGAAACCGATCTGGTCGGAGAGGTGATGCGGATCACAAACGGCCTGGGCGCTCGTGTCGCGTTCGATCCCGTCGGCGGCCCAACTTTCCCAAAGCTGATTTCGGCGCTGTCCTCCGGTGGCATCATTTACATCTACGGCCTGCTCAGCACGGGCGTCACCCCGCTGCCGGTGCTGGAGATGATCGCCAAGGTGCCAACCATCAAGGCGCACAACATCTGGCTGACGACCGGCGACGAGACCCGACGTAAGGCTGCAGTCGAGTTCGTGGTGAAGGGGCTGGAGACGGGCGCGCTCAAGCCGGTCATCGACCGCACCTTCACCTTCGAGGAGATGGCGGACGCGCACCGCTATCTCGAGCAGAGCGGCCAGTTCGGAAAGATCGTCGTAACCGTTTGAGGGTCCGCAACGGCAAGGACTCACCGGATCATCCGAAGCATGCCTCTGTCCCAAAGCGTCCCGTTCCCGCGTCACGGCGGCTAAAGGGCTGCGGGAGGCGGTATTCGCTCATCTGGGTCTCGCGATCACGTCCGAGTGGGAAAGCCCGATGAGATCGCCAACGCCCTCGTTTTCCTTGCCTCCGACAAGGCGGCCTTTATTACCGGCCACGTGCTTTCCGTCGATGGCGGGAAGTCGGCAGGGTAGCCCGCAGACCCGACAGTACGACACAGCGAGGTTAAGCCATGGAACAGCACATCGGAACCCATCGAAGCCGATCAAAATTCCCGGCCCGGATCATCCGATCACGATTGAACGCAATCCCGCTCGGATCGTGGTGTCGGTCGCGGGGCGGATCGTCGCCGACACACGAGAAGCCTTGACGCTCCGCGAAGCGGCCTATCCCGCCGTCCAGTACATTCCGCGCAAGGACGTCGACATGGGGCTCCTCGACCGCACCGATCGCGCCACGTACTGCCCTTACAAGGGGGATTGCAGCTACTTCAGCATTCCGCTCGGCGGCGAGCGTTCGATCAATGCTGTGTGGAGTTATGAGGCCCCATACGCTGCCGTCATGCCGATCAAGGATTATCTTGCCTTTTACCGCAACTGCGTCGACGCCATCGAAGAACGGCGCGGAGACTAGCAAGACCTGGCTTAGGTCCGACGGCCGCGTCCGACTAACGCCATGACCGCAAATCAGTCCGAAACAACCATGCAAAAATGGAAGTGTACCGCGGATCCCGGCCAAGAGGTCTGGATAGCGGTCGTGCAGGATCCTGGTCGCGTCACCGCCGTCGTCGAGCACCATGTTCGACGTCGACCCAAGGACCCTGGGCCACCAAAAAGCTGAATCTCCGCCCGCGATCAGGTCTCTGATGCGCGCAACGATAACCGTTCATCGCATGAAGATCCCTCAAGCGTGGCTGAGAAACTCTCGTTTGCAGCATTAAATTCCACTGCACACATCCGGCGCGTGAGCTTGTCGACCAATCCCGCGCGAGCTCTGTAGCATTAGGAGCGCTAATATGACCGTAACCCACTCACAGGCCAAGTATGGCGGTTGGCGCCGGGTTTCGCATCGGCCGCGGCGCGCGGGCCTCCTCAAAAAGGCCTTGGCGGCCGTTCGCGATTGGCGTAGACGCCTGCAGGACCGCAATAGATCGTCGGCGCTCGACGAGCGGACCTTGCTCGACGGCGAGATCTGCCGCAGCGAAGAGCGCTACCTCGACCGCGAGCAAATCGAGCGTGACGCTTGGCTTGAAACGTTGCGCTTCCCACCCTTTTGACCCGCGTGACGCATCACCGAGGAGGATGCGGTGACGACGATCGAGCAATTGACTCGGACTTCCGTCAAGGACAATGAAATGACGCAGGCAATCGAGGAGAAGAATAAGGCTTTCGTATTGGAGGCCTTCGCAACGCTTTTCAACAAGAGGGACTATGCCGCTGCGGAGCGCTTCTGGTCTCCGAACTACATTCAGCATAGCGCTTACATCGCCCCGGGGCGCGAGGGGCTCTTCGAACTCGTCAAGACCCTGCCCAAAGAGCTGCACTACGATAATGCGCTGATCGTCGCCGAGGGCGACTACGTCATGCTACACGGCCGGTTTTCGAGGATCGGGCTGGCCGTCAACTGGGTCGTGGTTGACATCCTGCGGCTTGAAAACGGCCTGCTCGCCGAACATTGGGACGTCATCCAGGACGAAGCGACGCGCGAAACTTCAAAGAGCGGCCTGCCGATGTTCCGAGAAGACTTTCCCGCCTGACACCGACGAGCAGGCCCTATCTGTAGCTGCAATAGGCGTATATACACTGATCGTTGGGTGGACGACTATATGACCGACGATCCCATCGTATCCCCCATGCGAGGATTCGCTAGTGCGAGTGACGCCATCCAATGACCAAGAGATATTTCGAAGACTTCGCGGTGGGCCAGACCTTCGGCTCCGGACGAGTGCGGGTCGATAAGGAGCGGATCAAGAGCTTCGCAGCCGAATTCGATCCTCAGCCCTTCCATCTCGATGAGGAGGCCGCGCGGCACACGATATTCCGGGGTTTGGCCGCCAGCGGCTGGCACACGGCGGCGCTGACGATGCGGCTATTGGTCGAAGGCGACAGCAAACCAGCCGGCGGCATCATCGGCCTCGGCCTCGACGAGTTGCGCTGGCCGCTGCCCGTACGGCCCGGAGACGAGCTGCACGTCGAAGGTGAAGTCGTCGAGGTAAGCTTGTCGCACTCGCATCCGCACCACGGGCTGATCAAGGTCCGAGCCAAGACGCTGAACCAGAATGGCGAGGTCGTGCAGGTTTTCGTCGCCAATCTGATCGTGCAGCGCCGCAACGGCTGAGCCGCCAAGAAGTCGCCCCCTAGCTTTTCGCAAACGGAGATCGCCATGGGGATTGTGCGCTTTGCCCTGCGCTGGCCCTACACCTTTTATGTGGTGGCGGCGCTGATCCTGTTTCTCGGCGTCACCGCGGCGGTCGAGATGCCGACCGATATTTTTCCGGAGATCAAGATCCCGGTCGTCTCGGTCGTCTGGCAGTACACCGGCCTCAACACGACCGAGATGGAGCAGCGCTTTACGACCTACAGCCAATACGCGATCAGCACCAGCGTCAACGGCATCAAGGACATGGAGGCCGAGACCATCAACGGCATCTCGGTGCAGAAGATCTACTTCCAGCCGGATGTGGATCTCGGTCTCGCGGTTTCGCAGATTCAAGCCGGCACAAACTATATCACCCGAGTGCTGCCTGCCGGGACCCAGGCGCCACTCGTCGTGCCATACAGCGCATCGGCCGTGCCGGTCCTGCAAATCGCTCTCAGCTCCGACCGGCTCACCGAGGCGCAGCTCTATGACTACGGCATCTATCGGCTACGGCAGATACTGGCGCCGATCCATGGCGTCACACTGCCCACACCCGCCGGCGGACAATATCGCCAGATCATGGTCGATGTCGACCAGACCAACTTGCTGGCCAAAGGTCTCACACCGCTACAAGTCGCCAATGCCCTCAATTTGCAGAACCTCACCTTGCCGGGCGGCGATGTGAAAATCGGCAAGACCGATTACACCGTCCGCACCAATTCGATGCCGCCGAGCCTCGACGCGCTCAACGACATCCCGGTCGCCTACCAGAATGGCGCCACCGTCTTCTTGCGGGACATCGGTCATGTGCGGGACGGCAATCTGGTACAGCAAAACGTCGTCCGCGCCGACGGCAAGCGCTCGGTGCTGATCAGCATCATCAAAAACGGCAATGCCTCGACATTGGCCGTCGTCAACGCGGTCAAGCGCATGCTGAAAATCGCGCGGACCGCGGCGCCGCCCGGCACGGTCATCAAATCGCTGTTCGACCAGTCGGTGTTCGTCACGTCTTCGCTTATCGCCGTACTGCGCGAAGGGGCGATCGCGGCCGGGCTCACGGCGCTGATGATCCTGCTCTTCCTCGGCTCGTGGCGTCCGACGATCGTCGTGATGATCTCGATCCCGCTGGCGATGCTGACCTCGCTCGTCGTGCTCTATTTCTTGGGCGAGACGATCAACACGATGACATTGGGGGGATTGGCGCTCGCGGTCGGCATCCTGGTCGACGATTCGACGGTCACGATCGAGAACACTTACCGCCTGCTCGACGAAGAGAAGATGCCGCTGCCGAAAGCGACATTGCACGGCGCCGCCGAGATCGCGATGCCGACACTGGTGTCGACATTGGCGATCAGCTGCGTCTTCACCTCGGTCGTCTTCCTCGAGGGGCCGGCGAAATATTTGTTCACTCCGCTCGGCCTCGCCGTCGTCTTTGCGATGCTCGCCTCCTATGGCCTGTCACGGACGCTGACGCCGATCACGATCGGCCAGATCCTGAAGGGCCGGCACAACGGTGGGTCTGACCCCCTCCCTAACCCTCCCCCGCTAGCGGGGAAGGGAAGGGTGGGGGGCCTCTTCTCCCGCTTCCATGCGTCGTTCGAGCGCGGTTTCGAGCGGCTGCGGGAAAGTTATGTCGAACTGCTCAGGACGCTGCTCTACCGCCGGGCCATTGTCCCGATCGCCGCCGCCCTTGTTCTGGCGCTTGGGGCCGTGATGTTCGTCTTTGTCGGCCGCGATTTCTATCCGGCGATCGACGGCGGCATGATCCAGCTCCATGTCCGCGCGCCGCCCGGCACCCGCATCGAGACGACCGAGCAGATCTTTCAGAAAGTCGAGGACAGGATCCGCGAGATCATTCCGAAGGATGACCTCGATCTGATCGTCGACAATTTCGGGGTGCCGGCAGTCTCCTATAACTGGGCCTTCGCCGACGGCACGACAATCGCGGTCAATGACGGCGTGATCATGGTGTCCCTCAAACAGGGCCACGCCCCGACCGCCGATTATGTCCGCAAATTGCGCGAGGTACTGCCGGCGGCATTCCCGGAAGATTTGTTCTATTTCCAGCCCGCCGATATAGCGACGCAGATCCTGAATTTTGGGCTTACCGCGCAGATCGACGTGCGCACCGTCGGTTATGACCGAGCCAATAACCTCCGCATTGCCGAGGAGCTACGGCGCCGTTATCGCCGCCATTCCGGGGATCGTCGATACCCATATACAACAGGAAGTGTACGCCCCCGACCTCTACGTGCAGATCGACCGAGCGCGGGCTCTGCAGTTCGGCATCACCCCCAGTGACATTGCCAACAATATCGGCACCAGCCTAAGCTCGTCCAAGCAGGTGTACCCCAACTTCTGGACCGATCCGAAAGAGGGAATCCCGCATTACATCGCGGTGCAAACGCCGCAATACCTGGTCAGCTCGATGGGATGGGTGACGTCGGCAACACCCCGGTCAGCATCGGGACTGCCCCGCCGACAGCGCAGCCGGTCCCCGGCGAACTGCAAAATGTCGCGACCTTTACCCGTGATTCGGTGCCGGGGAGCGCCAACCAGGCCAACATTCAGCCGGTCTACGAGGTCTATGCCAGCACCCAAGGCCGCGATCTCGGCAGCATCGCCAGCGATATCGACAAGGTCACGACCGACCTCAAAAAAGAACTCTCGCCCGGCAATACGATCCAAGTGACAGGCCAGATCGACAGCATGAACCAGGCGTTCCGCGACATGGCGATCGGCCTCGTGTTCGCCGCCGTGTTCGTCTACCTGCTGATGGTCGTCAACTACCAGACTTGGGGCGACCCCTTTGTCGTGATCCTCGCCCTGCCGGCGACGTTCTGCGGCATCGTCACGATGCTCTACATCACCGACACGACGTTGAGCGTGCCATCGCTGATGGGGGCGATCATGGCGATTGGCGTCGCCTCGGCAAACTCGATCCTGCTCGTCACCTTCGCCCGCGAACAGCAGCTCGCCGGCAGCACGGCGTTGGATGCTGCGATCTCGGCCGGGCATACCCGCATCCGGCCGGTATTGATGACCGCCACTGCGATGATCGTCGGCATGATCCCGATGGCGATCGGCGGCCCGGGCGAGGAGCAGAACGCCGCCCTCGCACGCGCCATCATCGGCGGCTTGCTGTTCGCGACCCCGACCACGCTTCTGGTCGTGCCCTACCTGTTTGCGATGCTGCGCAAGGGCAATGACGGCAAACCGGCGCACGGCGTATTCGTGGAGGTGCCTGAATGAACGACTTCGAGCAACCGCTTCTTAAGGAGCCGCCGTCTTCGCCGGTGCAGCCTACACCCGATCGCGACGTGGCGTCGCCGCTGCCGAACACTAGCAGCGGCTATCGCCGATCCGGCCGACGGCTGCTCGGCGCGGGGGTTCTCGTGCTCTTTATTAGCGCTCTCGCACTGGGCGTGTGGCGGCATTACCAGCAGCACCGCCAGGTCAGGGACACCGCGGAACATCAGGCGAGCTTTGTCCCGAATGTGCGCGTCGAGAAAGTGGCGCAGCGGCTCGGCAGACTGCACGTGACTTTGCCCGCGACGACGCTCGGTTTTGTCGAGGCCAACATCTATGCGCGCGCCAGCGGCTACGTGGTGAAGCGCCATGTCGATATCGGTGATCGCGTTAAGGCAGGGCAGCTCCTCGCCGAGATCACCGCGCCCGAAGTCGATGCGCAGGTGGCCCAATTTCAGAACAGTCTGCAGCAGTCTCGAGCGACGATACGCCGAAACGAAGCTCAGCGCGCGTCGACAGAGCTCACGAGCCGGCGTATTTCCATCCTAGCTAATGATGGGTGGGCGACGAAAGAGCAAGGCGACACCGATTGGTATACGTTTCAGGCTCAGACTCATGCGACCGCGGCCGCTCAGTACAACACCGCAGCGACCGAGCAACAGCTGAAATACTACAATCAGCAAAAGATCTATCAGCAAGTCGTGGCTCCCTTCGATGGCGTCATCACGCAGCGCAACATCGACGTCGGCAGCCTCATTACCGCGGACACCACCGGCGGCACGGCGATGTTTGCGATGACCCATAGTGAGGTGATCCGGGTTTGGGTCTATGTGCCGCAGAATGACGCGTTTGGCGTCAAGCCAGGCCTCGAGGCCGTCATTCGCGTGCCGGCGATGCCCAACCTCACCTTTCATGGTAATGTGACACGGATCGCCGACGCGTTGCAGCCGGGGACGCGAACTCTGCTGACCGAGGTCGACGTCCCCAACCCGGGCGGTGCGCTGCAGCCGGGGGTCTATTGCACTGTCGAACTGAAGATCCCGCGCAAAGCTCCGGCACTGATCGTGCCCGCCTCGGCGATCATCTTCAATCAGAACGGCATGCAGGTCGCCGTGGTCGAAGACGGCATCGTACATCTGAACAAGATTACAATCACCGCCGATTACGGCACCGAGGTCGAGGTCAACGCAGGCGTCAAAAACGGCGATCAGGTCATCCTGCAGCCGCCGGTCAACCTAGAGGACGGCGACAAGGTGCACAGTCTTCCGCTCAAAAGCGGCGGGCCAGGAGCAAGTCACTGAAATCCCGATCGGATCTACTGGGTATTGTCAAACCGGAACGCCAAGCCGGTCAAATTCGACCGCGGCGGCGTGACCAGATAATCGCGGACGAGTCTCGAAGTCGTGCCGGTCGGATGATGCCCAATTGTGTGTGGTGGCAAAAGCAACGAGCCGATCGAGCCGATCGTCGGCGACATCCTCGTTCCAGTGCAGCGAGATCACGCGCTTCGCGCCGAAATCTCGGATTCGGACTTTCTTCACATTGGGCGCATTGAACATTGCGGGCATCAGCGCAACACCCAGGCCGGCTCCTACCAATGCGAGAGCACGATCGTCTTGATCCGTCCGATAGACGACCGGCGAGCGTATTCCGCGTTCTGCCAGAAGCTTCCTCGTGCTGTCGAAGCCTTCACAATGAGTTCGCACGATGAAGGGCTCTCCATTCAGATCGGATAACTCAATGCTTTCGTAAAACGCAAAGCGATGGTTGAGGCTGGCCACCAATCCGTAGTCTTCCCTTAGTAG
>Ga0310913_10001695_pt1 | contig 11508 bp, 10 predicted proteins | sample GREbulkMGOX082_FD_203447 | JGI IMG/M metagenome (GOLD analysis project Ga0310913, IMG submission 203447) | Lab enrichment of tropical soil microbial communities from Luquillo Experimental Forest, Puerto Rico - GRE.bulkMG.OX082 | ecosystem: Environmental > Terrestrial > Soil > Tropical forest >...
GAAATAGTTGAGAAACGGATCGCCCACGGTTGCAAGCTCCTTCCTCCGCATCGCGTGACTTAAAGAACAAGATGGGCGGAGTGAAGACCAAACTCGCTGTGGCAAATTGATGCCTTGCTGGCTAAGAGATACAACAAATTACAAGGCTGCGGGAGGAGACCCGATGCTCGATTGGTTCAGCGAGACGATGCTGAAGATCGTTACCTCGGTGCCGGCTCTGTTTGTGGCGGAAGATTCCCCTACCTTTACGGCCGTTCGAGTGATGTTCGGATTGATCCTGATCGTGCTCGTCGCGTACCTCATTGCGATGCGGCCATTTCGCTCGGCTATTGCCCGCTCTATGGGGAAGGTGTCCAATCTGTTCGCGCGGAAACGGTGAAATAATGCCGGTGTGCTGGCGCGGCAGACGTTGAAGCGCGAGGCGAGGCAAGGCCGTGCAGGAGAAAGCTATGATCAAGTTCATACTCGTCGCACTGGGATTGATACTTGCCCTGGAAAAAATTCCCCCGGCCCAGGCACAGGTCACGCTCGACATTTCAAAGGTCACCTGTGACCAATACAACGCCTACAAGGTTACAAATCCCCAAAACATCGCGATCTGGGTGAACGGCTATTACCACGGCAAGCGCGGTGATGTGACTCTCGAGACCCAAAGGCTGGTCGAGAATGCGAGAAAGCTGCGAGATTATTGTCGTCGAAATCGTGAAACCTTGGTCTTAGAGGCAGTTGAAACATTGTTTGGGAAAGACAGATAGGCAATTTGCTCATCCAACTATTTTCCAAAGATCGTTTGAACGCCGCCTCCGTCGACTGAGGTCGCAAGCGGCGGAACGTGTTGTCAATTGAAGTTATGGAGTTCGAAGCCATTCGATGAGGGCTTAGCGAAGAGTTGCCGGCCATGTTGGAAGCGGCCAACTATTCGGCATTCGAAACGCTGCGCAACGGGCGCCGGGTCGAGATCCGCGCGCTTAGACCTGAAGACCGGCCCGACCTCATCGCCGCCGTCGCTCGCAGCAGCGCGCAGTCCCTTTACCGTCGTTTCTTTGCGGTAAAACGAGACTTTGCGGAGCCGGAGATCGAGTTTTTCCTGAACATCGACTTCGTCGATCACGTCGCATTGGTCGCAGTCGTGGACGAAAGCGGTCGGCGAGTGATCGCGGGTGGCGGACGTTACATTGTCGTAGATCCTGGCAAGGCCGAGGTCGCTTTCGCCGTGGTCGATCAGTATCAAGGGCAAGGTCTCGGCGCGGCCCTCATGCATCATCTCGCCGCGATTGCCCGGGAAGCCGGACTCAAGGAACTGATCGCCGAGGTCCTGCCGGATAACGTGCCGATGCTGAAAGTGTTCGAGAAGAGTGGATTGCCTCTTAGCATCAGGCGCGAACCCCAAGTCGTGCACGTCACTCTTCGGCTGCGCTAAGCGACACAGGTCCAAAGCATGCGTCCCAAGTGCCGGGTGGAGGAGCCGTCCACCGCGTCAACAGCAGACTCATACCCCGCAGCAACGGCAGACACCGCAATGGTGTACTTAATTACCTCTTCGGCGCGACCGGAATTGGTCTCACATCCGTGGCCGCAAAGCCACAGGCTGCAACAAATCGGCGCTGCCTGGCTCAAGACGCATTGCCTCGAGCGTGGATGATCGACAGTCTTGTCAGCGCAAACCGGTCTGCGTTGAGACATCTCCGCAGGGGGGCGGCGGGATGCGCGCATATTTGTTGGCGACGACGGCGGCCGCGGCATGCTCGCGGCTACATCCGCGCATGCGACCGACGGCACCTGGCAAGGTCCTGGAGCCGAGTGGACCACGGGCACCAACTGGAGTTCGACCCCGACCGTGCCCGACAACACGGCGACATTCACCAACAACGGCGCCCCCACCGCGGTAACCATTTCGGCCAGCACATCGATCAACACGATAGTGTTCGCGCCTGGAGCGCCAGCCTATTCATTTACCCTCGGCAGCTCGACAGCCTTCACCATTGCTGGCGCCGGCATCGTCAATACCTCTTCGAATGCCCCGAATTTCTTCGTGGGGCCCGTATCGACGCTGTCGTTCACCAATAACAGCACGGCCGGCAACGCCGTCATCACCAACAACGCCGGTGGCTTTTCCGCGGTGACAAACTTTTTCAATTCGAGCACGGCCGGCAACGCCACCATCATCAACACCAATCTCGGATTCACCAGCTTCAACGATACCAGCACGGCGGGCAACGCGACCATCACCAGCGATAGCCGCGGGTTCCTCGCATTCCTCAGCTCGGCTACGGCCGGCAATGCGAACATCAGCAACAACGCCCTCGGAACCACCACTTTCAGCAACGGCAGCACGGCGGGCAACGCGACCATCACGACCAACTTCGCCGGCTTCACGACTTTCACCAATTCCAGCACTGCCGGCAACGCGACCGTCATCGCCAACATCGGCGGCACGACCCAGTTTTCCCAGTTCAGCACCGCGGGCAACGCGACCGTCACCGCCAATTTCGGTGGAACTACGCAATTCAGCGGCTTTAGCACGGCGGGCAATGCGACGGTCATCACCAATCCCGGTGGCACCACGCTGTTCTCCCAGTTCAGCAGCGGCGGCAATGCCGCGTTCACCACCCAGGCAGGTGGCGTATTCGACATGTCGGGTCTGACCTTGCCCGCGATGATTGCTGGCTCGATTGCGGGCGGAGGGACCTACTTCCTCGGCTCGAACGCGCTCATCGTCGGCGGCAACAATCTCAGCACCACGGTTAGCGGGACGATTAGCGACGGCGGCGCCTCGGGCGGAACGGGCGGTTCCCTGGTCAAGGTGGGCACCGGAATACTGACGCTCGCCGGCACCAATACCTACACCGGGGCGACCATTGTGAATGCCGGCGCGCTGGTCGTGGACGGCTCGATCGCGCGGTCGAGCCAAACGATCGTGAACAGCGGTGCCATACTCCTCGGCAGCGGCACCGTGGGCTCGACCGTCGTCAACGCCGGCGGTGTCCTCGTTCCCGGGCCGATTGGAACGCCCAGCATGATGACCGTCGCCGGCGATCTCACAATTCAGCGCAACGCTTTCTACGTCGTGCAGGTGAATCCGCTGACGGCTTCGAGGGTCAATGTGATCGGCACCGCCTCGTTGGACGGCACCGTCGCCGCCGTCTTCGCCCCAGGCAGCTATCTCCGGAGCAGCTACACCATTTTGACGGCCGACAACCGGCGCACGGGCAGGTTCGAGGATTTGGAGACATTCGGCCTGCCGCGCAACTTCAGGGCCAGGCTGGATTATTTCAACAACAGCGTAGACCTCAACCTGAGGGCGCAGCTCATTGGCGATGGTCTGTCTGTCTTTCAGCCGATAACGCTGCCGCCGATACCGGGGCTGACGCTTCCGCCGGAGGACCCGCCCGCCCCGCCACTGCCCCCCTTCAGCAGCAATCAGCTCAACGTCGGCCGGGCGATCGACAACTTCTTCAACAACGGCGGCACGCTGCCGCCCACGTTCGTGTCGCTCTATGGGTTGTCCGGCAGCAATCTCACCAATGCCCTGGACCAGCTTTCCGGCGAGGCCGCGACCGGCGCGCAGAAGGTCGCCTTCCAACTCACCGATCAGTTCTTGAACGTGATGCTCGATCCCTTCGTCGACGGACGCAGCGGGGTCGGCGGCGCCGACCATCCGGCGCTCGGCTTTGCGCCCGAGCGCGAAACCATGCCGCCGGACATCGCGCACGCTTATGCCTCGGTGCTGAAGGCGCCCGCAGCGCCGGCGCCGGTCTATGAACCGCGCTGGACCGCGTGGGGCGGCGCCTACGGCGGCAGCAACCGCACCACCGGCGATCTCGCCGTGAGCGGCAGCCATGATCTCTCCGCGCGCGCGGTCGGTTTCGCCGCCGGCCTCGATTATCGGCTCACGCCCGATACGGTGGCAGGTTTCGCCTTCGCTGGCGGCGGCACCGATTGGAGCCTGGCGCAGGGGCTGGGCGGCGGCAAGAGCGATGCCTTCCAGGCTGGCCTCTACGGCGCGACCCGCTGGGGTCCGGCCTATCTCGCCGCGGCCTTCGCCTTCACCAATCACTGGATGTCGACCGACCGCTTCGCCGTCGGCGACCACCTCACCGCCAACTTCAACGCGCAGAGCTACGGCGGGCGGATCGAGAGCGGCTATCGCTTCGCCACCATCTACGGCGGCATCACGCCCTATGCCGCGATCCAGGCGCAGAGCTTCCACACGCCCGGCTACACCGAGACCGACGCCATCGCCAACGGCTTTGCGCTGACCTTCAATGGCCGCGACGCGACCGACACCAGGAGCGAGCTGGGCGCCCGCTTCGACCGGGTGCTGGCGGTCTACTCCAACGCCGTGCTGGCCCTGCGCGGGCGCGTTGCCTGGGCGCACGACTGGGTGAGCGACCCGACGCTCTTACCCGTGTTCCAGGCGCTTCCGGGTGCGAGCTTCATCGTCGACGGCGCCACCCCTGCGAAGAACTCTGCGCTGACCTCCGCCGGCGCCGAGTTACGCCTCGCCAACGGCGTCACGCTGCTCGCCAAGTTCGACGGCGAGTTCGCCGCGCACTCGTCCACCTACGCCGGGACCGGGACTGTGCGGTATAGGTGGTAGGGATCTTGAAAATCTTGAAGACGGCAAGACAGATCGAAACGTAGATCAGGATCAGTGGGAGTTCCATTTATCGGCTTCCCGCGTCGTGTCCGCTTTTCGATGCTGCCTAGTTTCTCAGTATCTTGCATTGCGAGAACGTCTTTTGATCTCGACACAGAGAGGACCTCAGCAGTGAACGACGATCATCGATCTCTGAAGATCAGTGCGTCAAATGAAGAACTCGTGGTGTTGGCAATTCGGATCGTCTGCCTCGGCCTTCTGGGGTACTGGTCGCTGATCCTGATCAGACCATTTTTGACGATCATTGTCTGGAGCATCATCATTGCTGTAGCGCTCTACCCAATCTTTGATTGGCTCTCGGCTAAACTTTATGGCCATCGGGTGCTGGCAGCGGTTGCAATTACTGTTTTCACGTTTTTTGTAATGCTGGGTCCAGCGACGTGGCTCGCCCTCAGCTTGGCCGACACCGTTCGGATGCTCCTTGCTCGATTTGGCGACGGGAGTCTGGCAATTCCTCCTCCTTCGGAGGCGGTAAAAGCGTGGCCGCTGATCGGTGAAAAAATCTATGAGAGCTGGCTGCTCGCGTCGACGAACCTTCGAGCCGTCCTCGTCGAGGCAGCCCCACATCTCAAGCCCCTGGGCACTACCTTGCTCAACGCAGCAGGCAGCGTCGGTATAAATCTGCTCAAATTCTTCGTTGCTCTCGTTATTTCTGGTTTCCTTCTTGTCCCGGGGCCGTCACTGATCCACTCTATCAAAAACGTCCTCGGCCGTGTTGCGGCCGGGCGGGGTGAAGAATTCGTCGATTTGGCGGGGGCGACAATCCGCAATATTTCACGCGGCATTGTCGGCATCGCGATCCTGCAGGCGCTATTGGCGGGCATCGGCTTGCTGTTCGCTGGAGTCCCCGCAGCAGGTTTGTTCAGCTTTTTGGTTCTATTGCTCGGAATAACTCAAATCGGCCCGTCGCTCATCTTAGTTCCGCTCATCATTTGGAGCTGGTTTGCGATGGATACGACAATGGCGGTTCTGTTTACGCTCTACATGGTGCCGGTAAATTTGCTCGACAACATATTGCGGCCGCTCGTGGCGAAAGGCCTGACAACACCGATGCCGGTCATATTAGTCGGCGTCCTCGGAGGCACGCTCGTGCATGGCATGATTGGTCTATTTGTCGGCCCAATTGTGCTTTCGATCGCCTGGCAGTTGCTAGTGGTTTGGACACGCGACAAAGCGAAAAGCATGGAGGTGGTCGAGTAAGGCTAGCGAATTCAGATATTTTGCAGTTTTCAACGCACCCGCGATGACGAAGAGGTTTACGCTATTGCTGGCTAGGGCGTGTACTCACAAATCCGCTTGCTGTAAGCGCGGCTCAGTCAACGGCGATGAGCACATCACGCCCCCTGTGCAGATCAAGGCGGACACGCGCGAAACTTCTCACGAGCGGGAAGCGTAGGCATTGTTAGCAGTAGGATTCCAAGACAGATAAACAGGCGCGTTGCGCAAGATTGCTGCGCCAAAGCTGTGATGCAGTTTTTTCGCTATGGCGATACCATTATTTTTATCTCTATCTGAACCGCGCGTTTCACCCGCCGCCAAGTGTCATCCGGGTCAAAGCTCGTCATTTCCATGCCGATATCGGTGGTGCGTAAGCCGAGGTCCTTCTCGTAGATGGTCCCCTGATGATTGACGAGGAACGTCATCAGGCCGGATCTGCGGTATTGCGCGGGATAGGCCACGAGCGCGAACCCGCCGACCATGTTGCCGCTCACCATATAGTCGACTTCGCCGCCCGCGGCGTTCGGCCCTTGCCGGGTGAGAATCTTATAGTAATAGCCCTGATAGGGAGCCCACCGCTTGCCTTCGACGGAATATCCTTGCTCTGCGGCAGAGGCGGCGAATTCACCGAGCGGACTCCCGTCCTCACCGGACGGTGCCGGCCAGTAGAGGCCGTCTCTTTCTCCTGGTCGGCTGATAAAACGCCGTGCGTAGACGCCCTTACCTGCGAAACCCTTTTCGGCATATTCCTTCTGGGCGGCGACGTAGACGGCACAGGCGTCGATCGCGCTCATCTCGTTGCGGCCGATGCGGCGGTAAACCATTTCCGAGCTGGCGAGCTGCGTATTAAATCGCCAAGTATTGTTCAGGCGCACCAGCCGGATGGGGAACGGCCAGCGTTCTTCCCCGACAATCAGCACGGCCTGGTCCTCGCCGTCCGGAATGATCTGATGCTTGGCCTCGAAGGCGGCGAGGAAACGCCTGCGCATGGCCGCATCGTCAACAGGGTCGCCGGACAGCACGATCTCCTCGCTGCCTGGACCCAGCACCCGCATCATTTGCTGCGGGGCATCGGTCCGCACTGCGTCGGCGAGCGCCGCGACCGCTTCGTCGGGACTGCGGTAGCGCCCCTGCGCTAGGGCGCCGGTCGCAATAGTGAGGAACACCGTCGTCGTTGCAAGGGCCGCGAGCGCCGGGACGCAAGGAAACCGGCGAGGTCGGAGAATTGAGGGGAGCAAGATCATGATATTGCTCCATCTGCGGCGCTCCGTATGCGGCGCCTGAGGAATGATACCGACGATTCATCGTCGCGCAAAGGCCGCCCGGCGACGCTCGATAAGAAATCGCCGAACCACGTCGTCCTGATGACACCGGCGTAACGCGGGTGCGGTCTCTGCCGCCGGCTGAGGCCGCCACAGTTTCGATTTTGGCTCCCGCAGTATCGATGCACGGGGGAACTTTTTCTTAGCCGCGCGCGGGAGGGCCTGGCACGGATCTTGATGACATCTCAAACCAGCTGACGTGCGGCTGACTCTCTCCGCATTATCATCAATGATCCGCCAGTGGCTCGAGCCTGGCGGCGACCCACTTCGCCCGCGCCTCGGGGTTGGCGAGAAAGCGGATGAACGCGCGTGCGGCTTGCGGCTCCGAGCCGTCAGACATCAAGGCGCCTTCGTAGCTCGTGGCGATCTGCAGCAGCGCCGGCACCGGACCAGCCAATGCCAGGCCTTTGCCTTCCGGGATTTCGCTCACATTATATAACCCCATCTCCACCTCGCCTTTGGCGATCATTTCCTGGCTCGCCGCCTGCGCAGGAACGATCTTCAGCCGCGGCTTGAGCGCGTCGAGAATTCCGGCCTGGACAAGGATGCGCTCCGCCTTTTCCCCGCTCTGATTGGGCAGCGTCGGATCGCCGTAGACCACGGACTTCGCCGCCAGCAGCGCCTGCTTGAACGCCTCCGGCGTCGAAAGGTCGGGCAGCGGCGCGCCCGCGCGTACCGCCACCCCCATGCCGGTCTTGGCGAGCGGCACGCGGCTCTCCGGGTTGACGACGCCCTCCTGGTCGAGCCGATCCATGGCCGGTTCGGACACGATCACCGCATCGAATACCTCGCCGTCCTTGATCTTCTGCGTGACGACGACAGGCGCGCCGAAGGTGAGGACCACGTGGTGGCCGCTCTCGGTGCCGAAGTCCGCGGCGAGCGCCCTGACCGCATTCTGCACTGCGCCCACGCTGAGCACGCGGATGTCGGCGGCCCCAGCCATGCCCGTAAGCGAGATCAGCGTTACCGCAACGCAAGCGTTCCCGCCGAAACTCCGCATTGTGTCTTCTCCTCGGAAGTGCCAGATGTCCGCGATCCTACGCCTAGTCCGAACGATCCTCCACCATGCCACAGGACGCATCGCACGAGCGCGCTTCGCGCCTCACCGGCATCGCGCTGATGTGCGGGGCGGTGGCGTGCTTCGCCATGCTCGATACCACCGCGAAATATCTCAATCTCTACATGAGCACGCTGCAGGTGGTGTGGGCGCGCTACACTGGCGCGTTCCTGTTCCCCTTCATCGTGTCGAACCCGTGGACGCGCCCGGGTCTCACCCGCACCAACCGGCTGGCGCTGCAGATCGCGCGTTCGGTGCTGCTTTTGGCATCGACGCTCTGCAATTTTTTAGCGCTGCGATACCTTCAGCTCGCCGAGGCGATCGCGCTCGTGTTCTCCACGCCGTTCTTCGTTGCAGCGCTCTCGGGCCCGGTGCTGGGGGAGTGGGTGCACTGGCGGCGCTGGACCGCGATCGCGGTGGGATTCCTCGGCGTGTTGGTGGTGACCCGTCCGGGCGCGGGAAGCTTCCAGCCGGCGGCGCTGCTGTCGCTCACTGCCGCGCTCTGCTACGCGCTCTATTCCATCGCCACCCGCGTTCTCGCCCGCACCGATTCCAACGAGACCACGCTGTTCTACTCCAATATCGTGGGCGCGCTGGCCTTGCTTCCGGTGGTGCCCTTCGTGTGGACGACGCCGAGCGATCCCCTCGTCATCGCGCTGATGGTGGCGACCGGCGCGATGGGCAGCTTCGGTCATTATCTCCTGATCGCGGCCCATCGCCTGGCGCCGGCGGCGGTGTTGTCGCCGTTCATCTATACCGAGATCGTGTTGGTGACCGCCACCGGCTTCCTCGTATTCGGCGACGTGCCCAACCGCTCCACCCTCACGGGCGCCGCCATCGTGGTCGCCTCCGGCCTCTATATCCTCCATCGCGAGCGGATGGTGAGGCGAACCAAGGATCCGAGGTCCGTCGTCAATAAAGAGTAGCTCTGGTTGTTCAGCGTTGACCGATACCCTGACCGCAGTTGCGATGACTGACCTCTGACCACCCTATCTGAGTTGCCTAAGCTTGGGCGGGAAGGCTAATTTCCGTTCGTCCCTGGCCGCCCATTTCACCGGCCCTGTCGAGGTAGCGTTCATGGCGAAAAAACCGGCCCGTGCGTCCGACGGCTCCCGTGCGGGCATCAACGACGACATCGGCGAGGAGATGCGGCTGACCTTGTATCGCATGCAGGTCGAGATTCGCGAGAGCGAGCAGCGCGCGTTCGATCTGTTCCTGCAGAACCTGGTCAAAGGCACGAGCCACCTCTCGCTGGGCCAGGAGGCCGTGGCGGCGGGCTTTGCCGCCGCGATGAAGCCCGGGGACCTCTCGTTCTGCACCTATCGCGGCCACGCCCATACGCTTGCGCGCGGGGTGCCGATCGAGAAGGTGTTGGGCGAGCTGATGCAGCGCGACAACGGCCTCATGCGCGGCAAGGGCGGCTCCATGCATCTCACCTCCGCCGAGCACGGCGTGCTCGGCTCCTACGCCATCATCGGCGCGCATCTGCCGATCGCCTGCGGGGCGGCGTTGCGTGCGCAGTACAAGGGCGAGGGCGACGTGACGGTCTGCTTCTTCGGCGACGGCACCACCAATATCGGCGCGTTCCACGAGGCGCTGAATTTCGCGGCGGTGTGGAAGTTGCCGGTGATCTTCGTCTGCGAGAACAACCTCTACATGGAATACACCCCGATCGGCGAGGTGACGGCGGTCGAGCATCCTGCGGCCGATCGCGCCGCGTCCTACGGGCTCGAGCGCATCATCGTCGACGGCAATGACGCCGACGCGGTCTACCGCGCCGCCACCGCCGCCTACGCCAAGGCGCGCGCGGGCGGCGGGCCCTCGCTGATCGAGTGCATGACCTACCGCCACAGCGGCCATTCGCGCGCCGACCCGGCGAAGTATCGTCCCGAGGGCGAGCTCGACAAATGGAAGGAGCGCGATCCGATCAAGATCTATCGCGAACGGCTGCAGCAGTTCGGGATTGGCGAGGACGTGATCGCGGCGATCGAGGCCGACGTGAAGCGCCGCGTCGACGAGGCGACCGAGAAATGCAAGGCCGCGCCGCCGCCGCCGCTCGAACTTCTCACCACCGACGTCTATGCCGACGGAGGCTTCGCATGGCGGAACTGACCTATCGCGATGCGGTCGCCCGCGGCATCGCCCAGGAGATGAAGCGCGATCCGGACGTGATCTTCTTCGGCGAGGACGTGGCCAAGGCGGGCGGCGTGTTCAAGACCACGGTGGGACTCTACGAGCAATTCGGGCCCAAGCGCGTGCGCGACTGTCCGATCTCCGAGCAGGCGATCCTGGGCGCGGCCATGGGCGCGGCGATGACCGGCCTCAAGCCGATCGCCGAAATCATGTTCTCGGATTTCTTCGCCGTCTGCTTCGATTACATCGCCAACGAGTTCGCCAAGAGCCGCTACATGTCCAACGGCCAGCTCAAGTGCCCGCTGGTGGTGCGCACCGCCAACGGCGCGGGCTCGCGCTTCGGCGCTCAGCACAGCCAAAGCGTCGAGAACTGGGCGATGATGATCCCCGGCCTCAAAGTGGTGGCGCCCTCGAGCCCGCGCGACGTGATCGGGCTGCTCGCCGCCGCGGTGCGCGACCCCGATCCTGTGATCTTCTTCGAGCACAAGTCGCTCTATCCGACCAAGGGCGAGGTGCCCGAGGGCGAGATCGTCGATCGGCTCGGCAGCGCCAGCATCGTGCGGGCGGGGAAGGACGCCACCATCCTGGCGCTGGCGCTGATGGTGCCGCGCGCGCTCGAGGCTGCCGAGAAGCTTGCGGCGGAACACGGCATCGATTGCGAAGTTGTCGATGTGAGGTCGCTGGTGCCGCTCGATACCCGCACCATCCTCGGCTCGGTCGCGCGCACGCACCGCCTGTTTACGGTCGAGGAAAACCCGCGGCTGTGCGGTTGGGGCGCCGAGATCGTGTCGATCGTGGCGGATGAGGCGTTCTACGACCTCGACGGGCCGCCGGTGCGGATCACGACACCGCACATTCCGCTGCCGGCCGCCGACATCTTGGAAGACATCGCGCTGCCCACCGTTGACCGCATCGTCGACCGCGTGCGCCGCTCGATGCAGGCGTAGTGAGGTATGACGACGTTCGCAACGGCATCATTGCCGGGCATAGCGCGTCGGAAGACGCGCGTGAACGCGCTGATGACCCGGCAATCCATCGCATCTTCGTAAGAAGATGGATGCGCGGGTCAAGCCCGCGCATGACGACGTGAAAATATGAGGTTCGCCCATGAGTTCGAG
>Ga0310913_10001701_pt1 | contig 11496 bp, 14 predicted proteins | sample GREbulkMGOX082_FD_203447 | JGI IMG/M metagenome (GOLD analysis project Ga0310913, IMG submission 203447) | Lab enrichment of tropical soil microbial communities from Luquillo Experimental Forest, Puerto Rico - GRE.bulkMG.OX082 | ecosystem: Environmental > Terrestrial > Soil > Tropical forest >...
GATTTTTGCTGTAATGTCAGCATTTCCGGAGGACTGGCCCGCACCACGTCAACATAAAGTCAACTGGAGCCCCCTGGCGCGTTTTCGACAGCAAGAATCAAGAATAATAATGTCTCTGCCCCACAGAGCGCGTATCCGTGAAGCTCTGGTTGCTGTCGTTCGGGGAAGCCATCGCGCTAGTTCGCCAGCGCCTTAATGCAAACAGCGGAAGAGCTGCGGCAGTCGTTGACCCAATGTTAGCTCCTCATGAAATCAAATCCTAGATGGCGCAGGCGCAACGTTGGGGTATCGCCCGGGCGTTCCTACGCGCGCAATTTGTAGCAGTGCCCGCCTCCCCCAGCTCTTACGTGCGCGCGACACTCTCTATGCGTCGAAAATGAGCAGTCAGGGTGTCCTGTGGCTGTTGCCCCTCTTAGCTCCGCACAGTACTTGGCAGCATTTGCAGAGCCCTGGGGATAGAGAACGAAGCCAATGGAGAGAAGCATCATTGTAGCGATAAGCCGGATCATTACCTTTAAACTGAACATCACAACCTCCCTATAAGTCGAGGTGCCAATCTGGGATGCACTCCGATCGATAAACATTGACGTGGATCAAGAACGCGCGGCGGATTGCGGTGAACATCGCCAAGTTGCCAGAGAGCTATTGCGCAAGACTTGATACGCGGAAAGCCTTATAATGGCCCGCAGTGGTGTTAGGCGACGGAGAACGCCACGATGCAACAGTTACAACTTTCGATTTTCTGGGCAATCGTGATTATGGATAGTCTGCGGCTGTATCCTCACGCGCAAACCAAGAAAAAAGCTACCAACGGAAACCTTGCGGCCAGCAGCGCCGGACGAATATCAGCCCGGCTGTTTTGCTCTCGAAAAAGAAAGGGGCGCAGAAGGGCAGCGGGCGAACGGTACCGTCCATTAAAGAAACTAGACCAAGTCTGTGACCCAAGGGTCACGCGCTATTAGGGGATTACTGAAGGTACCAAATAAGCGTGCTTTTCGAAGTCGGATATAGCGAAGCTTAAAAAGTAGGACCCAAGGACCACTTTTAAAAATCACTCATAAACTTGCGCGGGGGAAAGTTCCAACACAAACAACGACGACCTCCATCGGAGTGTCGTTGTCGTTCAACAGCGATACGTCGCAGCGCGGGAAGTTGGGCATTTGTGCGATCTTACCCGTCAACGCCCCGTGCACCGCCCTCAGTGCGCCCGTCAATTTATTGCTGAAGGGTCGCAATCCAAGTTGCAATGAGATTGACGGGAACAGGTAGCGGACCACCCGGCCGGCGCGCCGAGCATGCCGGAAAATAATCAAATCCGGTGGGCGTGATGTTCTTGGCCTCCACACCACATCCACGATATGTTCCTCCCACGTTTTGGTCTCTTATGGAAAGTACGACTTGCGGAGTGGATGGAAATGGTGGATCGAAGGTTACGTGGGGCGCTTGGGGACTAACTGAGCCAACTTCGACCATAGAAGCGTGAAATTGCTGCGCTGGTGCCATTGCCGGAACTACGAGGCCGATAACCGTCAAATATTTTCCCAGTTGCATTCTTGTCTCCTTTTGGCGCCCTCCCCAAAAAAAGACCTTTCGGCCGCCGGGGGTGGCGAGTCGCGAAGGCCAGTTGGGCGCGGGCAAGCATATTACGGACGGAAGTTGGGTGCCAAGCAAAGCGTCGTTTGGTGCAAATGGCCCAGAAGTGAAGACAAGCTCGGTCGCGGCCTCTGGGTGGTTGTGTCCTTGTTGTTCTATTTTTTAGTGCTGCCATCCGCATTGAATTGAGAGACGTAGGCCCAAAGGTCATTCACCTGTTGTTCGTTCTTGACGCCGGGAAAGATCATTTTTGTGCCTGGAATCGCGCCCTGCGGGTTCTGGATGTATTTTTTGAAAGTAGCCTCGTTCCAGACAATTCCCGAATTCTTGTTCGCGTCTGAATAGTCGAAGTCTGGAACGCTGCCGGAATGGCGGCCGTCCAGGCCATTCAGTTCTGGACCGACCTTAGTCTGCGCGCCCGCGCCGATGGAGTGACAAGGTAAGCACATGTTGAACACCATTTGGCCCTTCTGGGCATCCTGGGCAAGCAAAGTCCCAGCCGAAATGGTGACGGCTGTAACCGCGACAATAAAGATTCTGTGCATTTTTCTTCCTTGGATACCTCGGACAATGCGTCCCGCTGCTAGAGACTATTGGGTATGCAAGCAGGATGCCCTCCAGGTATCCTACACCCGCACGGTGATCGATCATTAAGAGACGATTGCTTTACACACTTCGGAGCGATTTACTTCTAGGCATGGCGTTTTCGACGAGCGGCTCCGAACCCCGGATATCCAGAATAAGAAACAGGAGGAGAAAGGAACTTTGGTGGATTCCTACGCTTCTGGAAATCCGGGTTTGGCAGGAGATTAATGTTTATCGTACAGCGCACAAATGGGTTGCTTGACTGCCATCGTTCTTGGTACCGCGGCAGGCGGTGGGTTTCCGCAATGGAATTGCCGCTGTCCGATTTGTCAACTGGCTTGGGACGGCGACTCTCGGGTCAAGCCGCGCACTCAGGCAGGGCTCGCAGTTTCGGCTGACGGTCGCGATTGGATTTTGATTAACGCGTCCCCAGATTTGAGGGCACAGATCCAGGTCACGGCTGCATTACATCCGCAAAAGAGCCCCCGTGGCAGCCCAATCTCCGCAGTGGTCTTAACTGGAGCAGAGGTCGATCAAATTGCTGGTTTGCTGACGCTGCGCGAGCGCAGCAAATTCAACTTGTACGCCACTGCTGAAACTCTCACAACGATTGCCAACAATCCCATCTTTAGCGTGCTTGCGTCGGATGTAGTGGAGCGACATCCGGTCGCGCTGGCGCGACGCTTTGCGCTACCAAGTGGCGTAGCTGCCGAACTTTTCGCCGTTCCTGGCAAGGTCCCGCTTTACTTGGAGAAGGGCGAGCACTTGGAGAAGGACGAGCCGGAAATTGCAGCGGAAGATGATGTCAACGTCGGGGTTGAGCTTATAAGCGGGAAAAGTCGGCTGATCTACGTCCCGGGTGCGGCAGCTTTGAACAAATCCTTGCTAGATCGACTGGATCGGGCGGATGTTGTGCTGTTTGATGGAACCCTCTTTGACGACAACGAGATGATTCGGGGCGGGACCGGCACCAAAACCGGACGCCGCATGGGTCACCTACCGCTGAGCGGCGCAGACGGTACCCTGCAGATGCTCGCTCGCTTGTCCGCCCGCCGAATCTTGACGCACATCAATAATACAAACCCGATTCTAGTCGACGGCTCGCAGGAGCGACATGAGGCTGAAGCGGCTGGTTTCGAGATCGCTGTGGATGGAATGGAGATCGTAATTTGAAACTGATGTCTCCTGCTGAGCTCGAAAGTCAACTGCGCCAGATCGGTGCAACGCGCTACCATCATCTGCACCCGTTCCACAGACTCCTTCACACTGGAAAATGCACTAGGGGGCAGGTCCAGGCCTGGGCGTTAAATCGCTATTATTATCAATCAATGATACCGATTAAGGATTCGAGCCTAATTGCTCGCTGCTCGGATCCGGAAATTCGACGCGAATGGCGTGGCCGTTTGGTCGACCACGACGGCGAGCGGGAAGGCGAAGGCGGAATAGCGCGTTGGCTCAAACTCACTGACAGTTTGCAGCTTGATCGTGACTATGTCGTTTCGTTGCGCGGGCTGCTTCCTGCAACACGATTTGCCGTAGATGCCTATCTAAATTTCGTGCGCGAAAAGACCCTTCTCGAAGCGATTGCGTCATCGCTGACCGAACTATTCTCTCCGCAGATTATCAATGAGCGTATCGAAGGCATGCTTAACAACTACAATTTCGTGACTTCTGAGACACTGGCATATTTTTCGCAACGCCCGCCGCAAGCGGAACGGGATTCTCGATTTGCGCTCGATTATGTGAAAGCGCATGCCCGGACCGCCGAGGCTCAGCAGAGCGTGGTTCGAGCACTTGAGTTCAAATGCGACGTGCTATGGGCGATGCTCGATGCACTTTATCATGCTTACGTCGCGCCCCGGCATATTCCACCGGGCGCTTTTGCGCCACAGGATTAGGAGCATCGGTGAGCGAAATTCCTGCAGCGATTCCCCTCGATGCACAACCGCGATTGCCACACGGCGTGCGGCTGGTTCATAATGAGGCCCATGGCGGGTGGGTGCTGCTTGCGCCTGAGCGCGTGTTCAAAGCCGACCCGATCGCCGCCGAGATCGTGAAACGCTGTAACGGGCAGGCCACCGTTACTGCTATTGTGGACGATCTCGTGCAGGCCTATTCGGCGCCTCGCGACCGCGTGCTTGCCGACGTATCGGCGCTGTTGCGGCAGCTTGCCGACCGCCGCCTGCTGGAACTCTGATTGATGGCTACTGACGAACGCGAGCAGCCTGTTGCAGGCCAAAATTCCCGCTCAATGAACGGAGCGGTGGCGCGTGCGCTGCACGCGCCCATCGGTCTTCTTGCCGAATTGACGCACCGCTGTCCTCTCGGCTGTCCATATTGCTCCAACCCGCTGGGTCTTGATGCGCGTGAACACGAGCTTGACACCCAGACCTGGGCGCGCGTGTTCGAGGAGGCGGCGACGCTCGGCGTGCTTCAGGTCCATCTCTCCGGCGGCGAGCCGGGCGCACGGCGCGACCTTGTCGAGATCACCGCCGCGGCGCGTTCCAGCGGCCTTTATACGAATCTCATCACCTCCGCTGTCGGTATCACCGCGAGCACGCTCGAAAAACTCGTCGCAGCCGGTCTCGATCACGTGCAGATTTCAATCCAGGACAGCGAGCCCGACTCGGCCGACAAGATTGCAAATTATGCAGGCGCATTCGCGCGTAAAAAAGCGCTGGCCGACAGAGTTGTCGCGCTGAATACTCCGTTGACAGTCAATTGCGTCGTTCATCGCGCCAACATCGATCGCATCATGGCAATGGTCGAGCTTGCCGTGTCGCTCGGCGCAACCCGGGTCGAAATCGCCCATGTGCAGTATTACGGCTGGGCCTTGCGCAACCGCGATTCGCTGATGCCGACCGCGGATCAGGTCCGACGCGCGGTCAAAGTGGTGGAGGAACTCCGCAAGCGCTATCACGGCAAGATCGTCATCGACGCGGTGCTCCCCGATTATTACGCGCGCTTTCCAAAGCCGTGTGTCGGTGGCTGGGGCCGACGCTCACTCAATGTGACCCCAGCTGGGAAGGTGCTGCCCTGCCATGCCGCCGAAGTGATCCCCAATCTCGAATTCTGGCACGTGCAGGATCATTCGCTCGCCGATATTTGGGTAAACTCACCAGCTTTCAAAGCTTTTCGCGGCACCGCCTGGATGAAGGAGCCGTGCCGCAGTTGCGAACGGCGCGACATCGATTACGGCGGCTGTCGATGCCAGGCCTTTATGCTCACCGGCGATGCCGCCGCCGCCGATCCGGTCTGTCATCTATCGCCGCACCACGCCGATGTGGTTGCGCTTGCCGCTCGGCAGCATGACGTGCCGTACTACTATCGATTGAACCCCGGCAAAGCCGATAGCAATGCGCCGATCGGTTGAGCCCAATCGCGCGCATCGCGAACGATGTTACAAAAGCTAGAAAGCGGCGTTCTGATCATGTGCTTCTCCACAAGATGCAGGCAGATCGCAGCCGCTGTGCTTGTTGCCGCTCTGGCAAATTCCGCCGCCTATGGCACGGACCGCATCCGCGTTGCCGCGCAGATCACCGGAACGCTGGGCTGGGAACTTGAAGTGATGCGCGCCCATGAGCTCGACCGGAAAGCCAATCTGAACATAGAGACGATCCAGCTCGCCAGCGCCGAGGCCGGACAGATCGCGCTGCGGGGCGGCTCGGTCGATCTTATTGTGTCGGACTGGCTATGGGTCTCGCGCGAGCGCACGCTCGGCGACGACCCGGTATTTTATCCATATTCGACCACGCTCGGCGCGGTGATGGTGCCGGCCTCTTCCCCGATCGAGGACGTGGCCGGCCTCAAGGGCAGAAAGCTCGGGGTTGCCGGCGGTCCGCTCGACAAGAGCTGGCTGCTGCTGCAGGCCTTCGCCCGGCAGTCAAGCCTCGATCTGAAGAAGCAGTCGGACATCGTTTATGGCGCACCCCCGCTTCTGACGGAAAAAGCTTTGCAGGGCGAGACCGACGCGACACTGACATTCTGGAATTTTTGTGCTCGCCTTGAAAGCAAAGGCATGCGGCGCGCGGTCGACATAGCGGACGTCATGAGACACCTCGGCGCGAGCGGACCGGTTGCCATGGTTGGCTACGTTTTCCATGGGGTCTGGGCAGAGCGCAACCGCGACATTCTGGATCGATTCTTCAGTGCGGCCGATCAAGCAAAGAAGATCCTGGCGGACTCGCCCGATGAGTGGCAGCGCCTGGTCCCGCGTATCGGCGTCAGCGGCAGCACCGGGCTCGAGGTCTATCGCCGGCGCTATGTCGAGGGCATCCCACGCCGCTCGGTTCAGGACGAGGCTGCTGACGCCAAAGCGCTCTATCGCATCTTAGCCGATGTCGGCGGCCGTGATCTGGTCGGCTCGGCGCGGGAACTCGCTCCCGGCACATTCTACATGGCGGGCTCGCGCGAATGAAATCGATGCTGCATTTGGGCTCGATCCTGCTGCTGCTACTGACATGGATCATCGGTTCGCACGTGATCGGCGCGCGCTTATTGCCGGAGCCCAGCGCCGTGGCGCTGGCGCTGGTCGACGAAGCGCGCTCGGGCGCGCTCACGTTCAACCTCGGCGTCACGCTGTTGCGCGTATTTGCCGCGTTCGCGACGGCGATGGTGCTCGGCACCGTCATCGGCCTTCTGATGGGCCGGAACGCGATCTTCGACTGGCTCGCGGATCCGTGGCTTGTCGTGCTGCTCAATCTGCCGGCGCTGGTTATTATCGTACTGGCCTATATTTGGGCTGGATTGACCGACACGGCCGCGATCGCCGCGGTGGCTTTGAACAAATTGCCGGTGACCATCGTCACGATACGTGAGGGGGCGCGGGCGCTCGATCCGACGCTCGATGAGATGGCGACGGTGTTTCGGATGAACAGCGGAGCGCGTTTGCTCTATGTCATCTTGCCGCAGCTTGCGCCGTATCTCGTCGCCACCGCACGAGCCGGCTTGTCGCTGGTCTGGAAAATCGTTTTGATCGTCGAGATGCTCGGCCGGCCCAATGGCGTCGGTTTTGAAATCGGCGCCGCGTTCCAGTTATTCGACGTCACGCGCATCCTGGCCTATGCTTTGGCCTTCACAATGGTGATGCTCGCGATCGAAGCCCTTCTGGTGCAGCCGCTTGAACGACATGTCTCCCGCTGGCGCCTCAGGCCGGCTTGAACTCCACATCAAGCAAAAATCCTACCGGGTCGCCGCGGGTGGGCGGCTGCACGTCCTTGGCGAGCTCTCAATCGCGCTGGCCAAAGGCGAGGTCGCCGCTCTGGTCGGTCCGTCCGGCTGCGGCAAGACCACGTTGCTGCGCATCATCACGGGGCTCGACCGCGACTTCGAAGGCGCGGTGTCCCTGCCGGTGAATTGCAAGCTCGGTGTGGTGTTTCAGGAGCCTCGCCTGCTTCCGTGGCGGACCGTCGAAGAAAACATCCGGCTGATCGCGCCACAGGCAAGCGCGCAATCATTGAAAACGCTGTTCGCGACGCTTGGCCTGGCCGAACACCTCCAGCACTACCCCGGCGCACTTTCGCTGGGCCAGGCGCGGCGCGTCGCCTTGGCCCGCGCCTTCGCGATCGAACCCGATCTTTTGATTCTGGACGAGCCATTCGTCTCGCTTGATGCGGCGCTGGCCGATCGGTTGCGCGGCGAGCTCATCGAACTCGTTTCTCGCCGGCCGGTGACGACGCTCGTCGTGACCCACAATATCGAGGAAGCGATCGGGCTTGCCGATCGTGTCTTTCTGCTTTCGTCTTCTCCCGCCCATGTACTTGCGGACGTGCCGATCGAGCATCCGCGCAAACCGCGATCGGCGGATGAGATCGCGGCGATGGCGAATAGAATAAGGGGCTTTGTCGATTCGGCGCATTGAGCGCGCGAGCGCGCAGCGCTTGAGTTCGGCGCTTATGCGACTTGCGGCTGGGCGGTGCGGCGGATCATGCCCCATTGCGGGTTATAACCGCGCACCGCCAGCAGGAAGAATAAAATAGTTGAACCGCACACGACGCCTGCCGAAACAGGCTCCAACTCGCCGTAAAGCGCAAATCGAATTAATTCGACCGCATAAGTGAACGGGTTCACGGTCGCGACGTAATAAACCCATTGCGATCCGCTCTGCTGGAGCCTCCAGAGCGGATAGAGCGCTGAAGAGAAAAAGAACATCGGAAACATCACAAAATTCATGGCGCCGGCAAAATTCTCGACTTGGCGAATGTAGACTGAGAGTAATAGCCATAGCGCACCAAGCATCATTCCGGCCACGATCAGCGCCGGCAGCACCTCGAGCCAAGCCAGCGGCTCAAATGTGACATCGAACAAAACACAAATGGCGAGGAAGGCATAACACGTGATGACGGATAGGGCAGTGCCGGCGCAGAGTTTGCAGGCCAAGAGTATCCAACGCGGCAGCGGTGCGGTGAGCAAAAGCCGCATCACGCCCATTTCGCGGTCATAGACCATGGACAGCGACGATTGCATGGCGTGAAATAAAAGAATGATGCCAAGCAAGCCGGGTACAATGTAGACCTGATACGTAACGTAGACCTTGTAAGGGGGGATAATTGATATGCCGAATACGTTGTAAAAGCCGGCTGCGAAGACGGCAAGCCACATCAGCGGACGAACAAGCGCAGAAAGCAATCGGCCGCGTTGTTGCACGAACTTGATGATTTCGCGCACCGTTACAGCACGTAGCGCGCGGAGGATGTGGATAAACGTCATGAGCGATTCTTTTGGCGTCATGCGGTCGTTGGAGGACAAACGCGAGCCAACCTAGCTAAGGTCAACGATCACGCCAAGTGACCGATGGACCAGCTGATGCAAAGTGATTTCAAGTGATTTTATGACGCCTAAAGAAAATGTGCCTGCGCTGCTCCTCGACAACGTCGTTAAAGCCTATGGTTCTATCCGTGCCGTGGATGGCGTGAGCTTTAGCGTAGCGCCCGGCGAGTTTGTCGCGCTTCTGGGTCCGAATGGTGCTGGCAAGACCACGCTTTTCCAGCTTCTTTCTGGGCTGTTCCTGCCAGATGTCGGCCGGCTCGAAATCATGGGCCGAGACATGCGGCGCAACCCAGTGCCGGCCTTGGCGATGCTGGGCATCGTGTTTCAACAGCCCGCGCTGGACCTGGAATTGAGCGTTACTGAAAATCTGTTGTTTCACACCGGGCTTCACGGCATCGGCGGTAACGCTGCGAAGCAGCGGATCGCAGCTGAACTCACGCGCCTTGGGCTTGCCGATCGGGCAAGAGACAAGGCGGGGCAGTTGAGTGGGGGCAATCGTCGGCGGGTTGAGCTCGCCCGCGCCTTGTTACACGATCCTCAGGTAGTGCTGATGGATGAGCCCACGGTCGGGCTTGACCCGTCAAGCCGCAGTGATCTTTTGAAGTTGATGCTCGAGATGCGACGGGAGCGCTCGGTGGCAGTCTTATGGGCAACTCACCTCTGCGATGAGGTTTCAGGAGCCGATCGGATAGTTGTGCTGCATCGCGGTAAAGTGTTGGCCGATGCCACGCCGACACAGCTTATTGCCCGCTCGGGGGCCAGCACTATCGAGCAGGCATTTTTGGCAATGACTGGACCGCAATAGCTGCGACAGCATCGATCGCCGCTGACCGCACTCCACTAGTTCAGCAATCGCACGAGGGCGCGACCGGATGGCGTGTTAAACTCTGCCGCGCTCACCGTGCCGTCATTGTCTGCATCGGCGGCTTTGAAGCGCTTTTCGACGGCCGCCAGGTATTCTTCCTTAGTCAATGTCTTGTCCTTATCTGGATCGGCAGCGTCGAAGTCCTTCCGGCTCAGCCGACCTTGCAATTCCTTAGTGTCGAGCGTGCCGTCCTTATCAGCATCGAGCCTGTCAAAGAGGTCGCTTGCCGCCTTTTTGGCTTCGGCAAGATCCACCGTACCGTCCTTATCGGTGTCGAATCTCGCGATCGGGGATGGCTTCTTGGCAAAAGCTGCAAACGTTGCTCCGGTTCCGGCCACCGCCGTAAAGGCTGCCAAGACCGCATCGCGTCGGGAAATCATGGCGAATCCTCGCTAAGAGCAGATTTACATTCAGGTACGCCCGTATCCAGGCCTCCGCAAGTCCGCACCCGGCAGTTTGCACCGATCCTTAGTGGCGTTCGCAGCCTTTCAGATCCTTTTCCGTGATCGAGAAGACTGCGCCGGGCTCGATTTTGATCTTCTGCACCGTACAGGTGCGGCCGGTTATGTCTGTAAACTTGGCATCATAAAAGCCCGACGGCAAATCACTGATCCCCAGCCGCTCATCGAAATCGACACGGCCGTCCTTGTCATTTTTACACTGGTTCGGACCCCAGTCCGAGGTTCCAGTCGGAGCGAGATAGAATTCCGAAATTGTGTTCTTGGTCAAATTCCAGAATCGCGCTGGACGTTGTTGTGTGTAGCCTTCGCGAATGTCTGTTCCCATTACAAGCGCTAGCGTGACGATGTGAAATGCTTTTCTCACCGGCGTTCCTTCGCACGTCACGTCCGCATAGCGGGCGGCAACTCCCGACATTGCCTGTGAACGGCAGGTAACACATCGATGGGAATCTGTCAGGTTTGAAATCGCTTAGGTCGACTGAAAAACGCACCGGTAGACACGATCCCGATCTTGGGAAATGGCGATCCAGACTGAAGGCTATGGAGTCGCTGATAACATTTGCACAGCGATACGGATCAGCTCAGGCAGATTTGCAGCGTTAAGCTTCTGCTTGAGCTGGGAGCTAACATTGACGACGGTTTTATAGCTTACATTAAGTTCATCCGCGATGCGATTGTAAGGCTTACCTTCGGCCAAAAGGGATAGTGTTTGCAATTCCCGAGGAGTGAGGTCCGCGAGCGGATTCTGCCGTCCCGATGTGTTGGCGAATGCCACTTGCATCGCGAGATCGTCACTCAAATACCTCGCACCGACGCGAACTTTTTTAAATGCTTCAATGAAACTTTCAGGGGAGGTGTCTTTGACCACGTAACCGGTAGCGCCGGCCTGCAATGCACGGGCGACGATTACGGGATCGCTATGCATGCTGAAAACCAGGATTCGTACATTGATATTGTCAGCCCGAATCCGCCGAATCAACTCAAGCCCGCCGAGCCCGCCATTCCGCAAACCCAGATCGACTACCACGATCTCCGGACGCCTGCCGCTGAATAACCGGTACCCCGAGGTGGCATCGCTCGCCTCGATAACTTCGGTGATGCCGAGGTCTTCCAGCATGCGCCGGCAACCTTGCAGCACGATTGGGTGGTCATCAATGATCAGGACGGTCGTCATGCTGTCTTAGCGATGATCCTGCTGTCACGCTGGCAACCCGTTTCCGAATA
>Ga0310913_10001705_pt1 | contig 11485 bp, 7 predicted proteins | sample GREbulkMGOX082_FD_203447 | JGI IMG/M metagenome (GOLD analysis project Ga0310913, IMG submission 203447) | Lab enrichment of tropical soil microbial communities from Luquillo Experimental Forest, Puerto Rico - GRE.bulkMG.OX082 | ecosystem: Environmental > Terrestrial > Soil > Tropical forest >...
AAAAAAGTTTGGCTCCCTGGCATGCAAGCCCGCCCAAATATTCCCCTCGTGGTCCTCGCAGAGCGAAATCACTCGGTCCTCGGCGAGGCTCTCGAGATCGCCCGGATGATTCCGATAGCGAATGAACACATCATGCTCACGGTCAAACTTCAGCAACCCGGCGCCGAAGCTTGCGAACCACAGTGTCTTCTTCTGGTCTTCAAGCACTGCCGTGAACCCACCGTAGATTCCTTTGCCAGATTCCTTGTCATAAGGCGAATAACGAATCAGGTGATTCGTGGATCGATCCAAAGTGGCTAGGCCGCTTCCAGTCCCACCTCTGATCCAGGTGACCCAGAGGGCACCGAGGTGATCCTCAAAGAGCGACGCATCCCCGACACCCTTATCCAGCCGAATTCGCAAGAGGACCCTTCCACTGTTACGGTCAAACTCTTCAAGGTAGTCGCCGTCGGCTATCCAAAATCGGCCGGTGCTATCTTCCAGAGTCCACTTGACTTCGTTGTTGCCTAGGCTAAATGGATTTGACGAATCGCGGAGGTGATGAACGATCTGACCTGTGTCTGGATTTAACCCAAAGAGGCCCTTCCCTGTTGCCAGCCAAAGCACGCCAGTCCGATCCTGACTGATTTGGATGACAGCGCTCGCAACTTCACCTGGAGCCTCGGTTTCGATCTGATAGTGAGTGAATGTTTCCGTAACGCTGTCGAACCTGTCCAGAAAATGATCGCACCCGACCCAGAGTGTGCCAGAACGATCCTTGAATAGCGAATGGATGTAGACACAACTCAAGCTGTTCTCGCGAGTAGGATCTTGTGTGAATACTCTGAATTGATATCCGTCGTAACGGTCCAGACCATACTGCGTCCCGAGCCACATGAATCCCTGATTGTCCTGTACGATTTGAAGAACTCTGGTTTGGGACAAGCCTTGAGCAGTGGAGAGCCGCGAGAAGCGGATATCATTGCCGTCGATTACGGGAAATCGGACGCGAAGAGCCCCGCTGCGCGATTGTTGGGCCGTATTTGAGGGATCGGCCCGACCGTCTGCTTGCGCCGCAGACAACGACGCAGCAGATGACACACCAGACAGGGTGACTAGCAATAGAGGCGTAATAATTCGTGTGCAGGAGCGGGTCGGCTGAAAGCGCACTCGTCGCCATTGCCATATTAACTGGGTCACACGATGGCCTAAAGGAAGCAAGGAGTCTCCCTAGTGCTGTTTGGCTTCAAGTCTATCAGAAGAAACAACGCTTGCGGCCGTCGGGATCCAGGCGAGCCAAGTGACAACGACAAAAAAAAGAACCGCCTCCCGGTCCAAACCAGATCGCGATTCAGTGCTAAGAATTCGCTTGAACCGCGGCGCTTGAGTCGATTTGGCTTTTCTACTGAGCTCACCGGGAGACTCTACATCGCATTTCTTAGCAAACCAGATGCTTACAAGTCCGCAGCAAAGGAGCAGCCCCCCTCCCGGCCGAATGAAAGAAATGAGCGAGATCGCTCCCACAAAACATCGAACCCCTCATGTAACAAACATCGATACAATGCCGTATGAGCGTTGTCCGAAAGTCCACTTCAAGAATTACGATTTTCGTTAACTTACGAATTTCGGGACCACCATAATCCAGAAGGTACCTTCTATCAATAACTTGCCTCTGGCATTAGTGTTGCTTTGAAACAAGCAAGATGTAAGAACTCGAGGATTCGCGGCGGGGAGGGCTTTCGAACTTCATTCTTAAACTGATCTGAGCGGATCCACCACGGATGCAAGGCATGGGGGCAGATTTCTTTTCATCTTTCCCCTTGCCATCCATGGCGCCTTCAGATGTGCCCTTAGGAAACCAGCACAATCAGGGGGAAAATCATGCCGCCAACTGAGAGTCGTTATTGCCAGCTGCTTCATGTCGTTCTGGCCAAAGTGCCACTCGCCATAAGCCAGCGGACGCACAGAATCGCCGTAACCGCGGCGATGTCGGTCGCTGTTCTTGGGCTTGCCAGTTCGGTTTTTTCACAGACCACGGTTTCGACAGGAGGTATTCAAGGAACGGTTACCGACCCAAGCGGAGCTCTTGTCACCGGCGCCAAGGTGTCCCTCACGAATGTAGCGACTGGGCAGATTGCTTCGGTCGATACCAATTCAGCAGGCGCATACACGTTCGCTTTCCTAGAACCAGGCGAGTTCGTGATGAGAATCGAAGCCAAGGGCTTTAAGACCACGCGATTGCCCCTCACCGTGAAGGTGGACCAAACAGCGAATGGTAGCGCCAAGCTCATAGTCGGCGACTCTACAGAGTCAATCGAAGTTCTGGCTACCAACCTCCAAGTCAACACGGTCCAAGCTACCGTCCAGGGCGTGCTCACTTCCAGTCAAATCGCCAATCTGCCGGTAAACGGGCGGAACTTTCTCGATCTCGCCCAGCTTGAACCGGGCATCCAGATTCAGGACGGTCAAAATTTTGATCCTACAAAAGGCGGCTACTCTTCGATCTCTTTCGGAGGCCGCTTCGGCCGGACTGCACGTATCGAAGTGGATGGTGCGGATGTTTCGGACGAAACCGTAGGCTCCACGACAACCGACATTCCCTCCAGTGCCATACAAGAGTTCCAAATCAGTCAGTCGAGCCTCGATCTGTCCACCGAGCTGACCTCCTCTGGCTCGGTCAACGTAACCACTAAATCAGGAACCAACAACTTTCATGGCGAGGCTTTCGGTCAGTTCCGTGACAGTTCGCTGGGCGCTGCGCTACCGACTCCCCCTGGAATCAAGGCGCCTTATCAGCGCAACCAGTACGGAGCGGCATTGGGTGGCCCCGTCATAAAGGACAGGTTGTTCTTCTTTATGGACGGGGAGCGGAACATTCAACATACCAGTGTACCCGTGCCCGTCTCTGCTCCTTTCTCTCAATATTCCGGCACTTTTTCTGATCCATTCCATGAGGGCAACTTGTTGGGCAGAGTAGACTACCAGTTAGGCCACGGCGTTCGCTTCTTCTATCGCTTTTCGTACTTCAAGAACTTGCTTCTTGCGACCTCTGGCGCAGGCTACTCGCTATACGACACGAAGAACAATACGCGCGATCATGTACTGGGCGTGGACTTCAGGACCGGCAGTTTCATACACACGATCCGTTTCTCGTACTTGAAATTTGAGAACCAAATCGTGGACGCTACAGCGGGGAATAGTGCGCTGCCGCTGAACAATCTGGGAGCCCAAATCGTGATGGGCAGCACCGGCTTCGTGGCCGGGCCAAACTTCCTTGCGCCGCAGACCACCGCACAGAGTAATCACGAACTTAAATACGACGGGAGCAAGGTCGCTAGTTCGCACGTCCTCCGCTACGGGGTCTCATTCAACCACATTCAAGGCATGGTTTTCGCGCCATTACTAAACTACGGCCCGCAGATCGTGTCGACTGTCTCTGCTTCCGAAGTGGCGGCCGCCACAGGCGGTCCCTTCCCGGGTGGAGCATCGAATCCGTTGAACTACCCGGCGGATTCCATCACCATTACGAACGGTCTCGGCTATTTCACAAGGGCGCCTGCCTTGGGCTTTCCGGCTGGTGGCCTCGGACCGGACAACCGCCTACTCGCCTATCTGGGCGATAGCTGGAAAATCAAACCAAACTTAAACCTCACCTACGGGCTACGTTGGGTTCGCGACACGGGCCGCACGGACAGTCAATACGCTGGATTCCCCGAGCTCAATGCACTCCTCCCGGGACAGGGCCTTGGAAACCGGGTAGCGCAGCCCAACCTCAACTTTGCCCCGCAGATCGGACTCGCTTGGGACCCCTGGAAAAACGGAAAGACCGCTATCCGCGCCGGCATCGGCTTGTTCTACGAAAACGCAATCTTCAACAACGTCTTGTTTGATGCCCCGAACCGCCAGGTAACCGGTGCGTTTGAACTCTTCCCCAGCGCTTGCTCTGCTCCGGGAACGCCAGCCCAAATCCCGACTCCAGGTGGCTTTCTCACACCGAGCTCGGGCACTCCCACTTCGGTTTGTGGGACATCAACGGGCGCTTCTCTGATTGGCAACGCTCTGCCAGCAATCGTCGCACTGCAGAAGACCTATCAGGCTGACTCGCCACTCAATCTGCAAGCGCCAAATCCGTCCTATGTCGGACAATACCTCACCGATTGCAGCACGGGAGGACCGAATTGCTTTTTCCCCTCGGGAAGCTCCGGAGCTCCGGCATCCATGTTTGACCCTAACTACAAGTCCCCCCGCTCCGTGCAGATGAACATTGGGGTTCAAAGGCAACTCAAGCCTGGGGTCGTGTTGAGCGTCGATTATATCCGCAACGTTGGGACGCATTATTTGCTAGGCATCGATGAAAATCACGCTGGAGACATTCGCTACTTCAACAAAACCGGGGCTCTGGACGCCATCGCTGCAACGAACACAAAATTCGGATGTGCTCCCACTCCTGGAGCCGGCGTTGACTGCGCGATTTCAGGTATGAACCACGGCGGCGTTGGGGCAAGCATGTCCGACTATGCCAGCGCCGGTTTGGGGTCCTCGTCCGATATGGGTGGCAAGAGCTGCTTCGCTGCGCTCGGCTACCCGTGTGCCTTTGGAGGTGTAAACCCACAGGCACCCCCGCTCGGTTTTCTATCGTCGATCGGTCGATCGGTCTATGACGGGTTGGAAACCAAATTGGCGACGAACGTCAACCGTCCGTTCCGCGGTGCACGGGCTCTCAACGTTGAGGTGTCATACACTCTGTCGCGTTTTGAAAACACAGGCGGTGGTGTACCTCCTGGCGGTGCAATTGGCCCGGGCAAAGCGGACCAGGACTACATTATTGCCGCCTTGGACAACAGGAAGCCGAACCGGTACTTTGGACCCTCGACTTTGGATCGAACCCACCAATTCTCGTTTGGCGGCTATCTGGACTTGCCTGAACGATTTCAAATGGGGCTGATAGCCCACTTTTATAGCCCGCTTTCGACCACCCTCACCGTGCCGAATACAGCGGAAGGCGCGGGTGAGATATTCCGTACAGACTTTACTGGCGACGGTACGACACAAGATCCTGTCCCCGGAACGCACGTTGGCCAATTCGGTCGCGGGATCAACGCCGGCAATATCAACAGAGTCATCGACAATTACAACGCTACAGTTGCAGGGAGGCCCACTACGGCAGGCCAAGTCTTAATCCAAGAAGGCTTGATGACCTCTGCTCAGCTAACAGCCTTAGGCGCCGTGGCTCCAGCAGTGCCTAATGCACCCCCCAATCAGGTGAACCTGGGTTGGCTGCGGGCCTTCGACGCAACGATGTCGTGGACCTATTCCATCAAGGAACGAGTATCCGTGAAACCATCAGTCGGGTTCTACAACATCTTCAACTTTGCCAACTTCGATCTCCCGACGAGCATCATGTCCGGCCTTCTTGCCGGCACTGCGGGTACGATCAATGGCACGGACCCCGCGGCACATAACACCAATCGTGTCGGCGTCGGGACCGGCGTGTTCACGCTCGGATCGCCACGTGAAATTGAGTTTAGCCTCAAGATCAGCTTCTAGCAGTGCACCTTAGTCCTTAGTTTTTAGTCCGGGGTCCCGTGGAGAGAACGGCGGCTTCAGCCCACTTTGCCAGATTGGTGGCCCCCGCTCGATCCAGCTGGGCCCTCAAGCTTCAATTCTGAACAATAGAACCTGGGCGTTTCACAGGCACCAGTTACGGTTGTATCTCTCGATACGCGCATCACAATTGTTTTTGCATCGAGTCCAGCTCGATGCGGCACACGTCGCCGAACTCTCTTAGTGGATTCTCGCCTTGGACGGCACGAGATTGGATCTGCTCGGCTGTCAGGTTGGGTTGCTGGTACCTGGTTAAAATGAGCTTTATGACCTTCTCTGCGGCCTCCAATACGTGCAGGGACGAGCTGAGGCGAATGCGACTGAGTAGAGCATAGACCGGTATCAGTTTCTGGGGATTGGTCATGTTGTACTCTAAGGAATCGACCAACAGCCGCGCGCTCTCGCCGATAAAATCGGAATACAGCGCCTCCCGGCGAATGATTCTTTTCGCCAGCACGTCGCGCCGATCCTGATGCCTTTGCGTTATCCAAGTTCCCGCAACGGACCCCAAGGCGCCCACGAACGATCCAGTAATGGCGGCGCAGGCGGCGATCAAACCTGGGTTCATTGAAACCGCTCCGTCACGAAAATCAAGCCAAATAGCAAAGGAAGGTAGAGGATCGACGCTAGCAGTAAACGCCGCGCCGCCGCATTCGATTGACGAAGCGCCAGTTGCGCCGCAAAGTAAGCAAAAATCGAACTCACCAGAAAGGCTCCGACGATGTACGTGACACTTGAACGGCCGAGCAGTTGAGGGCTAAGGGTGACAGGGAGCAATACCAACGACGGTAGGACGCTCTGCCAAGCCATGAAACGGCCGCTTTTTTCCCCAAGTGGAAGAACCAGATACTTTGCCCGCGCATAGTCCTGACGATACATCCACGCAATCGCCATGAAGTGCGGGAATTGCCACAGAAACACAATCGCAAAAAGCACCCACGCGCCCGCTGTGATATGTCCCGTCGCCGCTGCGCAGCCAATCAACGGGGGCGCCGCTCCGGGTACAGCGCCACTCAGCGTACACCAAGGGGTTATTCGTTTGGCTGGGGTGTAGAGGAACAAATAGCTCAGGAGTGTCAATACGGCGAGGACGGCCGCGAGAGCACTTGTAGTGAAGACCAAGTACGCGACTCCAATCACGGACAGCCTGACTCCGAAGCATAGTGCGTGAGCGGGTTCGACTCTTCCCGAAGCGACAGGCCGCCGTGCCGTTCGCCTCATCTGCGCGTCGAAGCGCATCTCAATGAGCTGATTCAATACGGCGGCTCCGCTTGCGACAAGGAGAGTGCCGACGAGCGTGTGAAACAGCAGTATTCCGGAATGAGAAAAGGGGTTGGCCGAGCCGATCCAAAAACCAGCTGTCGTAGTGATTATGATCAGGAAATTGATTTCTGGTTTCGTCAGAGCCCAATAATCGGACAAGGTGCCCGCCTCAGAATGGCCGCGCGGCACAGCACTCACATCAAGGCCGGCAAGAATCGAGTTCGTCGCCATTTGTCAGACCTCGGCAGGAGCCGCCCGACTTGGCAGAGCTGCGGTCCGGGCTCCCACGAATGTGCTCATGGAGTACAGCGCTATTGGCCAGACGAGATTCGCGCCAATCACGCTCAAAATAAAGGCTACGTTCATGATGCCAAGAAGCGCAAAGACAACCAGCGCGTAAGGGAAAAAACAGCGACGCACCATGAATTCCATGTGCCGCGCCGCATACAGCAACGGATTGGATGACCGACTCTCGGCATGGGCCTGCCAAATCCTCAAAAGCTGTTCGGGGCGATCGGCGGCCATCCGATGCCGTTCCCATCCCATAACCACGAAGCTTGCTATAGCACCAACAAGTAGAAAGGCCCCCCACACGAGGTAAGCTTTTGATCCGGAGCTCCTCCATTGCCCGATGGTCATTCCGACAAGAAGAAACAGATAGAACACGTAGTCGCAAACTGTCTCCAGCCAGCATCCGAAATCAGACTCCAACAATTTCAAGCGCGCGACCTCGCCGTCGCATCCGTCCAGGATGCTTGCAAACAAACACAAGAATGCGCCGAGGAGCGTGTTCCAGTAACCGCCAAGCGCAAAGAATGCCGCAGAAGCAATTCCAACTCCGAGCGTGAAGATGCTGACCATATTTGCTGTAATCGGAAACTTAATGAGTTGCCGGCTCATCGGAATGGAGATGCGGCGATTCAATCGCGCGTACATGCCATCCGTAGGTTTGACCAGCCGACGATCCAGTTTTCTTTCCGCGATGCACCGGTCGTCTTCTGTGCGGACGCGCTGCCACAAGCCTTCGCTCACGTTCGTCGAAGCGGCAGACTGCGCGGAGTTCATCCATACGTGCAGTTCGTCAAGGCTGGAGCCTTGGATCGGGCAGTGCTCGACAAGATCGCGGAGTAACTTCGCAGACAAAGCATAAAGTCCGGCCGGTGCTCCGGCGGTTGTTAGCGCCAAAGCGGTTCCGTCGCTGTTCCATTCACTAGCCTGCCGAATCAAGGATGTGTGATAGGTTGTGCTGCCGTCGATGAGGACCACGCGCTGGCTGCGCACCTCGGCGGCGAAACGGCGCAATCGCTCTCGAAGGGAAGCGTCTGCTTCCGCATCAATCCACTGCACGGATGAGGGGAGGCGCCCCGTGCTGATTAGCTCCTGCTGAACGCTTTGTCCTGCATTGGCCACCACGATGATTTGCGCAGGATTCATTCTTTGCGCACCTAAGATAGTCCGTAGCGGGATCGGCAGGGTGCCAACCCGCGGCAAGGGAAATTGCGTGTCTGTGGGCAGAAAAATAGTGAAAGCGACACCACTGGACGGGGGAATGCTGGAAACATCGGTGGACTCCGTGGCCTTCGTGGTTCGCTCTTTCTCGATCGCACCGTGAGCATGGGACCTCCTGGACCTTGTCAGCAGCACCAGGCAAATGCAACCGACGGCGGTCCAGAAGAGCGCGCGCAAACGCCTAGCTAACGCCAGTGCGAGTCCGGCGGCGCTACTGAGACTGAAGATTTTGCCAATCAGCATGTTTCCGGTCTCATAGGTTCCAATATTTCCTGGGTTAAAGTTGCCCGCCGCGTTCACAAGTTTGGTCAATCCTTCGATGCTCAAGGCGCCTACAAAGCCAATCTGCGCTCCGAGCAGCCAAAGAACCAGGCACACTTCCAGGACCGCCAAGCAGTGCCCCGCAAGATTCAGGAAAAAGCTCCCCCAAAAAAGCTTGGGAGTGTTGTGATGAAAGTCGAAGAGCGCATTCTCGACCGACTGAATCAACTGTCGCTCTCGCTCGACCCAGCCCTTGAGGGGAGGAATGCGCCCAAGGAGACGCGCACCACGGGACAGCAGCGGGGAGCGCTTTCTCACCGCCAACAAAATCAAAAACAGGAATGTGATCGATGCGAGAACGAACAGCTCGGCATAGAGACGCAAAGCATGGGAGCGCGGCAGTATCGGCAGGACTGATAGGAGTCCGGCGATTGTGACGGCGATTCCGGTGACAAAATAGAGTCCGCGATCGAGAGTGACCGAAGCGAGGCTATTGGCGGCTTGTATTTGTTGGTTTAAGTGCGAGACGCGGATGGAATCCCCAAATGTCTGGCCAAGAATTCCGAGTTGTCCTGCGGCCTCGGCGCCCAGACGAAGACCCACAAGGCTCGGAAATGAGATCTTGTGCCGGTCTTTGCCAAGCGTCATTTGCCACGCCCATGTCCTCACAAGATGGGCGACACCCGCCAGAGCAATAACCAAAATGAAGCCCCAGCCCAGCTTCAGGAGGTTGTGCCATAGATTGCTGGCGCCGGCATGCCATACCAGATAAGCAAGCAATGCGGCGCTCCCCAAAATGGCAAGGAGACGAAGCATCGGCCGCACACCGGAGGGGATCTCAAACATGGACGAACCTTCGAAGGATTGGGCTTTCAAGGAAGTCACGTTCAAAGATGCGTTCCGTATAGGCAAAGGCTTCGGGAGTGTCGACGTCCTGCCAATGGCCGTCGCGAACGTCAAAGGCTCCGAGCCTCCGCTCTTGGGCGAGACAGCGCATGCCGTCCGAGAGCGAGCAGTTACCGTCTTTCTTTGCCGATTCCAGTCGCTCGAACAGCGCGGGACCGCACAAGAACATTCCCGTATCCAATGCGTCGAACTCGACGAGGTCCTTGCCAATGGCAACGATGTGTTTTCCTTGAACCTGGACCTTCGTGGCGTCCTCCAAGTCAAAAATGCGATCGATGTTGTAGTCCACGCCGAGAATCACTTCCCCCTCTGCGATGGGCTGCCCCAGCAGCGCCCGGGCCGTTTTTGGTTCGAAGATGTGATCGGCCATGAGCAACAGGAAGGGATTCTTCAGCAAGCGGCGCGCAGCGAGAGCAGAGACGCCGTTCGCTTTGTGGTAATCGGGGTTTTCGACAACGGAGACGGAAATGTCGCCGAGCGGCCGCTCGGCCAGCCAGCGACGGATCGCGTCTGCGCGATACCCGACAACGATCACGAACCTCTCAATTCCGGCGGCATGCGAGGAAAGCACAATGTGCTCAAGGAGGGGCGCGCCAAAAAGGGGGACCAGAGGTTTCGGAGCGCTGCCTGACAGAGAGGCGATTCGGGTGCCGTTGCCCGCGGCCAGAATCAGGCATTCCTTAGCGTTGGCCATGAATCACCTGCGGGAGTTGCTGATCGCTGTTTCTCATTGCTGGTAAGTTCCTTTTGTGGACGCGAGAGTGATCTCGGGTGAGGCTTGACCTCGGGGCGCGTAGTCGAAATAGTCGATGCTCACGTCCGTTGTGCCGAAGAGGTGAGCTTCCGTGACGCTTCGCGTAGAGAGAGGAAACCAGAGAGCACCACATTTCTGGTAGACCTGCACGAAATGGATGCTTTTCGTCCAGAATGAGGGCTTCCTGGCGGGATCACCCTGCACGCGGGCCAGGGCAAAATCTTCAGCGTCTACCCAGATGCGCCCCCGGAACAAATTCTTCTCGTTTCGCTTGGGACGAATCTCGAGAACGTAGGACGGGCGACCAGCCAACTCTTCGGTGCCGACAAGTTCAAAGTCGTAATTCTCGGGGACAATTCTTGCGCTTGCGCGAGCTTGCGGACGCGATGTTTCCGACTCCGATTCCAGCATTTTGCGGAAAACGTGCTTATGCGCTGCTTTCCAGCCATCCTCCGAAACGACTTCGAAGTGCTTTGTGCCATCCTGGTCGCCTTTTACTTTCACAAGCATTTCGGCGCGCTTCTTGAATTTTCGATTTTCGAGCATATACCGCCGCATCCCCGCGTATCCCTCGACGGAGGACATGCGTTGCAGGTCATGCGCGGCCATCCGAGCAATGATTTCCTCCGCCGTTGGAGGCGTCCCGGAATCTTCCGCCACAACGACCGAAGAGCTGGCAAGGAGAACCAAACCAATGAGTAGCAAGTGGTATTTCATCGTCAGAACTCCATAACAAATTTGCCGCGGTATTCACGCCAGGAAGTGTTGAAGAATTCACCGAACCTGGCGCTCGCAAGGATGTTCTGCACGTCCCGCGGATCAAAGTGATTGAAAAGATTGAAGACCCCCACGCCTACCCGAGCGCGCATGCGTTTGTCGCCGAAAGGCAACGCAATGGGGCGCGTGATCTGCAGGTCAAAAGAAGAAAAGCGCGGGAAACGATCGACGTTTCGTGGCCCAACATATTCGCGGAGCTCGTTTTCCACGGAGTAGGGGAATCCCGTGTGAAGGTCATAAACCGGTACAAGTGTCAGGTTCCAAGGCCCCGCAAACGTGCCCCAGAAAAGGAAACGGTCGGGTGCGTCAAAGGGGAGCCGCCCGCGGGCATTCGGCTGGATCACCGCCTGGGCAAGATTCCCAAAGAACTGATTGAAATCATTGAGGTCCCCAAAGGCGCGGGACCGGACATAGGAAGCATTGAGCACACTC
>Ga0310913_10001720_pt1 | contig 11445 bp, 12 predicted proteins | sample GREbulkMGOX082_FD_203447 | JGI IMG/M metagenome (GOLD analysis project Ga0310913, IMG submission 203447) | Lab enrichment of tropical soil microbial communities from Luquillo Experimental Forest, Puerto Rico - GRE.bulkMG.OX082 | ecosystem: Environmental > Terrestrial > Soil > Tropical forest >...
ACGTGGTGTAGAGTGCACCGTTCTTGCGCTTCACGGTAACGATGTGCCAGCGTTCAAAGCCGCAGATCCGACAGCGCCATTGTCCTGTTGTCCTCCCCATCACGCCGAAGCCTAGCGACCGTTTTCGGCGAGGTGAATCCAGTGCTCCAACCTCCGAACTACTGGATAAATGCGTCAGGCACGCCTGCAGATTAGGATCCGCCTCTATGGCCACGAAGCTTTCCCTCAGGAGTCTTTGGAAGATCTACAAGCGGACTTGCGTCGTGGCCGGTTCGGGCAACAAGCGCGACCTGGCGATCACACAGCTGGCTTTTTACAGCGGCGCAAGAGGCGTGTTGCGGGTCCTCGCGCACTTGATTGAGCAGGGTGAGTACGAGGAGCTGCACGAGACGATCCGTCGGCACGGGCGGCTGATCGAGAAGATTCAGGGGCGACCGCTGCGCGCTCGGCGCCACTAGTCTCCTTGTCCAGGAGCTGCCGAGGTTCGGGGCACTAGCATGGCCCTAAGCGCCGACCATCCGTCATGGAGCGAAGCCATGTGGGTCTCTGAACGGCCATGAGCGGACCTCTACGCACATCGCATAGGGTTCCCTATTAATAGAGCGGTCGTTCGCCGACGCTGCAATCGTCCGCGTTGCCGCGTATGGCTAGGAAGTGCGGTCGGACGGAACCAGACTCCCTTGCTGTAGCAAAACAGTTGCAGCGATGCGTTTCCCTTCGGCTTCTACTTGGGGAACAAAAAAGCGATTTGCAGGCGTAACCCCCAGGGTGAAGCCCCCGATGGATACACTGCGTTGGCATAAACCTGCGCGGAAATGTTCACCGGCTGAAGTCCGAACTTCATGATTCTTCCGACACCGCCTCCAAACGGCACGGTCCAGATGTTCTTGGCGCTGCTCGCGACCCAATTTGCCGTGATGATCGGAGAGACGGTCACGTACCAGCCCTGCGACAGGTTGTAGTTGATGAAGTACTGGACCAGCATCTGATTGACGCTCGCTCTGTCGCTGCTGCCTGCGAACGACCAAACGTTGCTGACGAGTACACCGAGCGTCCAGTGACCGGGCTGCGCCAGCGCCACGAACGAGGGCCCGATGCTCCACTTTCCCTGGCCGAGAGCGGGATCAGTGGCGGTGGGCAAGACAAACGCGGGCCCGGCACCCCAGATGATCTTGCCGGGATGGGCAGGCGAGAAGAAGAAAGTCGGATTCATGTCGCCAAGACCGAAAGTACCGCCGGAGTTCGCGTCCGGGTCGGGCTGCCAGAGAATCGGCTGGATGATCCGCGTGATCAGGTTCCAATCTTGCGTGAGGTGCGTCGGTATTACCGGTTGAATGTTCAGCACGTTTTGGGTGCGGTCATAGGATCCAATGCCGAAGTTGCTGTTGTTTTGAAGCGGAACGCTGATGAGGTCAGCAACCGGATTCTGCGTCGCCTTCTGCAATGCTTCGGTTGAGTTGCTTGGCTGGGCCCCACCCGGGCTACCCGTGGCTGTCGGAGGTTGGTCGCTGCGCGCAGGAGGCTGTTGCGCAAGCACGCAGTGACATGAGAACAGAGTTGCGAAGATCAATCGAGCAGAGATGCGCGACTTTCCCGCCAAGGGAGACAAGAGCCAATTTTTTCGCATAGCCGTTGAAAACTATGAATCTAGAACGTCGCTAGTTCTAGTTCCCCATGGGGCAGTAGCAGTGGTCTCGATCTTTCGCTAGCTTTTGCTTAGCATGCGCGACGGCGAGCTGCAGCCACCCGCGTTTGCAGGTTTCTCGGACTAGACTCTTGCCCGGACGACCAGCGAGAATGCGTGCCAGACACAATCGCCTCATTTGGGCCTCACTACACATCCACTCCAAGGGCGCTGCCTATGTCTAATGCATCCGATCAGAGGGACTGGACGAAACCAGCCGCGATGGCGATTCCGAAGGGCGGCTTCTTCCCCGACAAAGTCGAGCAGGGGAGATACGGGCCGATTTTCCCCAGAACGCCCGCCTGTTACGGTTTCACAATCTTTGCGAAAATCATTCCCGGCCGTGAGGAGGCTTTCTACAAGCACGCCAAGACACTCGAGACGGCACTAGCGAAGGATCCGCACACCCTCGACGTATTGAAGCTTCACTATTTGCGCTGGCAACTCATTCCGGTCAACGGTGCGACGTATTTCCAGTATCAGGGCATCTTCGATACGGATTTTGATAAATATACTGAGGATGCCGTCGCGATCTTCAGCTCAAGCGGATTAACCACGGTGTTTGAGAACCTCGAAGACTTTCCGAAAGACTGGAAGACAAATCCAGCAGCCTTCATCAAGTTTGTGCGCGAGCACCACCACCCGAGCTTCCTTGAGATCGGCGAATACCCATACGTGAGCGCCGATGAGATCAAGAAGGCGCTGCGGGTGAAAGCAGCACTGTCAGAGATGCTCGATCAGATGCAGTAAAGCACACGTGGGTCTGCCGAGCCGGCCATATTCAGTTCCTCTGCAATCGAGAATCCGCCGAGCGCCTGGATCGAGGTGCCGAAATCTGGCTGGCCCAGGCAGCTCCATTCTTTATACAACCTACGTGCGCGTCCGGCTGATTCGCATGAGCCGATTTATCGGGCCGCGCAGCAGTACGTAAGGAATGACTGCCAAAACAGTGGCGGTCAAGAATGCCTGTAGCGGTTTCAGCCCGCGCCACTCCACGAATTGGTAGACCACATCGAGGACAAAGGCGAGGACAAAGACTTTGGAGATGCCTTTCACTCCGCTTTCGAGCAGGTAACGACGATGTTCGGGTTTGTTGACGAACTTCCAAAGGTACGCGCCGCGCCCCTCGAGCGCATCGCGCCTCCCGTCACGTGCGGCCAGGCAGACGGCCATCAGTGGTTGCGCGATCAGCCGAAAGTGCAGCGGGCCGTCAAAACGCGCGATGAAATCGGTTACGAAGCTGCTGAGATGGTTCCCCACGGTAATTCCTCTCGGAAGCGAGATGGTTGCAGCAAATGGTCGGAGCAACGGCGGCTCCTGTCACGCAACGTGCACCCAAGTGTCTCGATCTGCTGATCACATTGACGTCGTATCGGGGTCCATTTCGCCGCTAAAACGCTAGTGAAAGTCCTTATCTCGCGGCGCTATGCGGGGGACAAGAACCACTTGTTCCGTGGCCCTTAAAAATCATACATCTAGAACATTGGTGGTGGTGGCTTCCCTTTGGGGCACTAGCGGAGGTGTCGATCCTTGGCTAGCTTTCACCTAGTATCCGCGACGGCGGGCTGAAGGGATCCGCGTTGCCGGCTTTCTCCGTCCCGGACTATTGCGCTGACGGCCGGCGAAAATGCCTGCCAGACACACTCCCCTCATTTGGGGCCTGACTGCACATCCACTCCAGGGCTACACCTATGTCTAATGCATCCGATGAGAACGACTGGACGAAACCTGCCGCGATGGCGATCCCGAAGGGCGGGTTTTTTCAGGACAAGGTGGAACAGGGAAGATATGGGCCGATTTTCCCCAAGACCCCCGCCAATTACGGATTTACCGTGATCGCCAAGGTTAAACCGGGCCGGGAACAGACTGTCCGCGACTACGGGAAGACCATCGAGCAGGCGGTGAAAGACGATCCGTCCGTCCTCGCGACGCTGCAGCTCCATTATCTTCGGTGGGTCCTGTTCGATGTAGGGTCGGGGCTGCACTTCATGTACCAGGGTATTTTCGACACGGATTTCGACAAGTACCTCGAGGATGCGCTCGAGATCTTTCTTAAGACCGGCGTTACTACGGTGTTCACGAATCTGGAGGGCTTCCCGGAGGATTGGAAAACGAACCTGCCTGCGGTGATCAAGTTCTTTCGAGAGCACCAGTGTCCGAGCTTCCTGGAATACGGTGAATACCCGTATGTGAGCGCGGATGAGGTGAAAAAGGCGCTGCGCGTAAAGGCAGCGCTCTCGCAGATGCTCGATCAGATGCAATAAATCAAGAAAGTCTATGAGATGCTCGAGTTCGACGACATCCAACACATCCTGCTGACTCGCGCGCCGGCGCTCACGGGTCGTTACGAGTTCCTCTCGTTCAAGGATCCCGCCGGCGCTCGCACCTGGCTTGCCGAGATTCTGCCCAAAGTTCAATCGGCGAAGGCCATGCGGGAGTCAGTGAGCAAGGAAAAGCGCTGGGTCACCATAGCCTTCACGTGGAACGGCCTGCGGGCGCTCGGCGTAGATGAAGTTGCGCTCGCGACGTTCCCGCAGGAGTTCCGCGACGGCATGGTGGCGCGAGCCAGGATGCTCGGGGACACCGCAGCGAATGATCCCTCGCACTGGGTGGATAGGACGGCAAGCCCCGACCTGCATGCGATCGCCATCCTGTTCGCGCGTGATGCTACCGGGCGCGAGCGAAGTGCCATGGATCATGCCAAACTCATCGCTGAGTGCAAGGGTGTCGAGGTGCTCTCAACTCTTGACGTTGAGGCGACCCCACCGCTCGAATACGCGCACGATCACTTCGGCTACCGCGATCGGCTCTCGCAACCGACCATCGAGGGCTCGGGCGATGAACCGACGCCCGGCTCGGGAGCTCCGCTCAAGGCAGGCGAGTTCATCCTGGGTTATCCGGACGAGAGCGGCGTGGTACCCCTGCTGCCGAAGCCCGATGTCCTCTCCCGGAACGGCAGCTTCATGGCCTATCGGCGGCTCGAGCAGCACGTGGGCAAATTTCGTGACTTTCTTCGCGAGCAGGGCAAAACGCCGGAGGGTCAAGAGCTGATCGCCGCGAAACTCATGGGTCGCTGGCGCAGCGGCGCCCCGCTGGTGCTCTCTCCGGACAAGGACGATCCTGCGCTCGGCGCCGATCCACAGCGCAACAACGATTTTAACTACAAGGATCAGGACCCGCAGGGGTACGCAGTGCCTCTCGGCTCGCACATACGCCGCATGAATCCGCGCGATACGGCGGCGAGCATGAACCGTCACCGCATGATCCGCCGCGGTGCGACGTATGGAGCGCACCTGCCCGAGGGTACGCCGGATGATGGCGCCGAACGGGGCATCGCGGCATTCGTAATCTGCGCGAGCCTCATCCGGCAGTTCGAGTTCGCGCAGAACGTATGGGTGAATGACAAGAATTTTCACAAACTCGGTAACGAGCGCGATCCAATCATCGGCGCTCAGGACGGCACGCTCGAATATAAGATTCCGAAACGCCCCATCCGCAGAAAGATCGTCGGTCTTCCCGCATTCACGACAGTTCGCGGCGGGGCGTACTTTTTCCTGCCGGGACTCAAGGGGCTGCGCTGGCTCGCAGCGCTTGGCGAAGCTAAGTAATCGACAAGGCGGAACCACACCATGAGCACACCACTTCAGCCCGCCCGAACCTACAACCAGTACCACATCGCCCGTAAGTACACCCCGGGCAAGCGCCGCATCAGCATCTACTGGGCGTGGAGCTATCCCTTTGAGTCAAACCTGGATCCCGCGGCGCTCGACAATCGCTTCTCAACCATGACCGAAGTGCGCAAGGTTGTGTGGCCCGCGTACGAGAAGCCGGAATATAGCGAGACGCACTTTATGCAGGGGATCGCCGGCACGCTTGAACTGTTCTTTCGTACGACCCTCAACTTCCAGGAGCTGGCCGGCGAAGCGACCGGTCACCCGGTCGCCGTGTTCCAACGTGTTGACCAGGCGGGATTCGAGCTGCCAATTGATGAGCGGATTCTGGCCGACACGGATACGCTCCTCGTGTTCGGGCTCGACCATCTGATTTCCGGACTGGAAGCCTCCCCGGAGGAGATTGCGTCCATCCAGAAGTGGCTCGAGCGAGAGGGTACCTGTCTTGTCATCGCCCCGCATCATGATGTCGGTTTCACGGATGACCTGAAGCAGCGCCAGATGGAATTCGAGCATCACGGCGATCCGCTTGTCCCGCGACAACAGCGCTTCAGTTCGTATACGCGCTCGCTGCTGAAGGCATTGCGCATTCCAGTCATCAATCAGTGGGGACTCCGGCCTGCACTGGTCAGGGGTACCCGCGACATCGCGCCGCTTACCGCTTTCAGGGACTTGGACAAGCTCGGGCTCCTCGAGGACGTTCCGACGCTCAACTTCCACCTTCATCTGCCGCATTACGCGGTCACGAATGACGACGGCAAGACGGTGCGCGTGCTCGCCCGGCAGCCCGTCGATCCCGAGCGCCCGCACCCTTTTACCGCCGCCGGCAACAAAGAGATCAACTCCTTGCTCTGGATTCCGCCCGACGGTAAGCGGGCCGGCGACATCCTGATGGTGGATTCGACGAATTTCCTGACCCTCTTTGGGGGCACCGGGAGCCTCGCGAAGTTCTGGCGCAACCTCGCGACGATGTGAGCGCCGATCGCACCGGATGACGGTATCCCCAAGGAGAAACGCAGCGGGCGATCGCGGACTGTCGCCGCGCTGCCGGCGTCTTTCAGGGTGCGTACCAGGTATCGCGGTCCTGTTGCTGGCAGGGCTCTTACTTGCCTGCGCGTCTGCTCGGGCGCAGAACCGGGGCGTGTACCCGCTCGGTTTGAGCGCAATCAATTCAGGAGTCACGCCTGACCCAGGGCTCACCTACTCGAACGCCTTCCTGTTCTATACGCGTGACGAGTCGAAAGGCGCCGACGGAGAAGTGCTGGGCACAGGGCAGCAGTCGCTGCTGTTGGACATGAACACCCTTCTGTGGGTGAGTGCCAGCGAGATCGAGAGGCTCGGTGATGCCAGATTCTCCTCCGCGGTGACGATACCGATCGCGAACAACTCGCTCAGTACGGAGTTACAGGGTGCTATCAGTAGTGGCGGGGGACTGGGTGATGCGTACATTCAACCCGTCATTCTGTCCTGGCGCACGAAGTGGGTCGACATTCGCGGCATCCTCGGCGTCCTGGCACCTACCGGAAAATTCAATGCCGGCGCAAACGACAATGTAGGTGCCGGGTACTGGTCGCCGGCGATCGCATCGGGACAGACGTTCTACTTGACCGAGGATAGGGCGACCACGATCTCCCTTTTCCAGATATATGAGTTTCACACCAGCCAATCGGGAACCGGGATTCACCCCGGGCAGAGCTTCGATCTCGACTATTCACTCATGCGGGCGTTCCCTTTTTACGCAGAGTCGCGGCTCCAGGTTGGATTAGTGGGTTATGGCCAATGGCAGACCACAGCCAAGACCGGGCCCAACATCACGCCCGCAGAGGAAGCGCAGCGCTACAGAGTCAACGGACTCGGCGTCGGACTGAATCTTGTCCTGCCCACTCAAAAGGTGTCTCTGAGCTTCAAGTATTTTGACGAATTCGGAAACCAGTGGACTTACCAAGGTCATTCCATACAAATCTCGGTAGGAGTTGGTTTCTAGGAGCCTCTGAGAACTAAGGACACCGTTGGAATCTCCAGATCTCCAGATCCCCCCGGTGGCAAACGCAGCGCGGTCGGTAGTTGAACCGTCCGCTTCCTGCCTTTCCGATGACCGGTTTGGGGTTGATCGAGAGGCAACTGAGGGTCGAAAGCTGCCCGATTGCGTAACCCAATTGCCGGCGTAATAACCCGGGCAGGATTTGATGCCTATCTGGAAGTGCGGCTTCGCTGACCAGGCTTGCCCGATGCCTTTTTTGCATCGTCAAACAGAGCAGATGGAACCACGATGTTGCTGAGCTTCCAAGCCAGGCCATCCAGAGTAAACACTAACCGCAGCTCATCGCGGTCGGCTGGGCTTACTTTCACCCAGGCTGAGAATTTGGTGACGCTGTCATACGAGTAGCGTGCGTGCCTTAGCGGTTCGGCTTGCTGATCGCTGACCTGTTGGGGTTCCACCCCGTCGCTTCGCGACAGCGTGCCCGTCAGAAGACTGGTCAGCACCGACGGGGTGACGAACGAGTCAACCGTTGTGTCCACAAGCTTTGAAACCAGCGCCACGCGGAAAGCGCCGGAGGGATTGTCTTTCAGCTCCTGTGCCGCGTTCTTCATGACGATGGCGTTGATTTGATCTTTGAGATTGGCGCGCAGAGCCGGGAAGTCTACGTGTGACGAGAACGCCTCTGAATCGTGCCGTGCCAGCGCAGACTTAATCTGCTTCATGACTATGAACGGACCCGCGGCGACATAACCAATCAGAGCGACGGCGATAGCAACCCCGACAATGACCACGCGCTTCATGGAATCCTCCGCTCTCAAGAGCTGACCGATAACGGTACCGCCCCGGACGTATGGCTGACCGTGACAGAGCGATCACTGACCAACCGAGCTTCCCATGGTTTTGGGAAGTAGGTCACGGTTAGCCGTACCGCCTTCCGGTGGCGTTTTCGTTCATGACCGACTCCGCCCCCGCCCACGCGGCCTCGGCCTCGCCACGGCGACCACCTCGGCGACCTTGTTCCCGCACTGCGAGCACCGCATTCGAGTCGCCAGGGCTGCGAGCGTCACTGATCTCCCCACGATCCGCGCGAGCGCTTTGGGCTCAATGTGCCTGGACGCCCCGCACGGGCAGGTGACCCGCACGATGAAGTCGCCGAGGGCGTCATCGAGCTTCGTGATGTGGGGAAGCACGCGCATGCCCGGGCGCAGCGCCCGCGGTGGGCGCAAGCCACGCAGCGCCTTGACCGTGCCGACCGGCGTGCTACGGTCAGCCAATCCAGGCAAGCCCGCCCTCTTCGCTTTCGCTTTCTGGCGGAAGCCGACTCTCATCGCGTTCGCTCTTCGGTCCGAGCTCGGGTCTCGCGGAGGTGCTTGCGCAGCGCATCAGCGATCTGCTCACGATCGGTCCGGGGCGGCGGCATCTGTGCCGCGAACCGTGTCACCTCTGCGGCAAGCTCGGGTCGTCCTTCTGCCATCAAGAGCTCGCTCACCGCGTCCCAGCCCCGTTGCACGGCCTCGCGTGTCTCAATGAGTCGGGCTTTGCCCGCTTCCGAGTGAAGACGCCCGCTGCGGAGCTCTCCGGCGACCGCATGCGCCCGCGCACGGGTGCGGTGAGACTCGCCCCGCTGCTCGGCGCGATAGACGCCATCGAGCTTTGGCGAGTGCGGGTTGCCGCGCACCGCGCGCTCGGTAGCATTCGCCGGGACACCAAGCGCTCGCAGATGGCGTGCGAACTCCTGTCTCCATGCTCGCAGCGTGGCCTTGCGGATGTGAAGCCGCTCGCCTTGCTCGCTCATGGCTTTCAGCACCAGGTGCACGTGCGGATGGGGCTCGTCCGTATGCAGCACCATGGCATAGCGGTGTTTCAGGGCGAATTCTTCTCGGGCGAAATTCTGGACCGCGGTCAGGACCTTCTCCGGTGGCGTCCCTGGGGGCATGGAGAACATCAGCCTATGGACGAGTTTCGCCGATCGGCCGGGCCGGGACTCGAGGTCCGCTCGTCGTCGATGCTCCTCTAGATCCAGGTCCCAGTCCTCGAGCAGTGCCCTCGCTGCGCCGTCTCCGGCAACCCGCTCACCTTGGTCAGTTTCGATAGCCAGCTCACCATCGTCCCGGAGACGCAGGTAGTCGATGTGGCGGCGGATGGCACGTAGGTCCTGCCCGCCTTTGCTCAAGACCTTCACCATAACCTCGGGACCCCGCCGGATCGTGCGCACGATGTGCTCACGCTCGGCGATGGATATCCGATCCCGTCGTCCGGGGCCCGGCCGCGCATAGCTCGCGAGGTCGAGGAGCGGCGCGCCGCTCGCCGGCAGCTTAACGAGCCGTCTGGGCATCTCAAACCGCCATGTGCCTGGTCGTCATCCAGCCGGAAGGATTTCGCGGACTGACATGGAAAGGATTGTGCAACGCCAGCGAACTTGAGCCCGTTCGAGTATCTGTCGTCTTTGCGCAGAAACTCCGCACCCGTGCCAGCGCCGCTACATGCGACTGCGGATTCCGGCGGAAATTCGGCCGGGCGTGTTCTACTTTCGTCGAGCCGGCAGTGCAACGACTGTTGGCAATTCGATATTCGGCGCCGCACTCCCAAGCGCGTTGAACTGTTCCGGATTGAGCATCATGACCGAGCAGCCGGAGCAGGCGTAGAAGGACGTGGTGTAGAGTGCACCGTTCTTGCGCTTCACGGTAACGATGTGCCAGCGTTCAAAGCCGCAGATCCGACAGCGCCATTGTCCTGTTGTCCTCCCCATCACGCCGAAGCCTAGCGACCGTTTTCGCCGAGGTGAATCCAGTGCTCCAACCTCCGAACTACTGGATAAATGCGTCAGGCACGCCTGCAGATTAGGATCCGCCTCTATGGCCACGAAGCTTTCCCTCAGGAGTCTTTGGAAGATCTACAAGCGGACTTGCGTCGTGACCGGTTCGGGCAACAAGCGCGACCTGGCGATCACACAGCTGGCTTTTTACAGCGGCGCAAGAGGCGTGTTGCGGGTCCTCGCGCACTTGATTGAGCAGGGTGAGTACGAGGAGCTGCACGAGACGATCCGTCGGCACGGGCGGCTGATCGAGAAGATTCAGGGGCGACCGCTGCGCGCTCGGCGCCACTAGTCTCCTTGTCCAGGAGCTGCCGAGGTTCGGGGCACTAGCATGGCCCTAAGCGCCGATCATCCGTCATGGAGCGAAGCCATGTGGGTCTCTGAACGGCCCAGAACCTGTCACTCGGCCCGCTCGATACGCCGCCGCAAAGGAGTCGTTCGCTTGTGCCGTTACGTCTCGACAGAAGCGTAAGCGAGGCGGTCGCCCGATGGACCAAAGTCGCATTGTCCTGCGCAGCTTTCTCCGTGAAGCTTCCTCTGCCTGCGGGCGTGGGAAAACCGATTCGGACGCCTTGCAGCTCAGACGAACTACCGATCCTTCTGCAAAGTTCGCCCTCTTCGAGGAGTATCAGGTTATGGCAACGAAAGCGGCGACCAACACAGATTCCTCAAACGCAGGCGGCGGTACACCCGAGGTACTGCCTCGGCCGGATTTTCATTTTCCGGGGGAAATGGGGCGTACGTACCTCGAATCCGACCCCGCCCAGTTCCCAAAGATGGTGCAGGCGCCCGCAGGCGCGCCGAACATCCTGCTGATCCTGATCGATGACTGCGGCTTCGGACAGTACGGCACCTTCGGCGGTGGAATTCCTTCCCCGACGATGGAGAAGCTCGCTGCCGAAGGGCTGAGGTACAACCACTTTCACACCACCGCGCTGTGCAGTCCGACGCGCGCCGCGCTAATTACCGGTCGCAATCATCATTCCGCTGCGTTTGCAGGCATTACTGAAATAGCGACGGGCTACGACGGGTACACGTGCATTCTTCCGCGAAGTTGCGGCACATGTGGCGAGGTACTGCGTCAAAACGGCTATATGACAGCTTGGATCGGGAAGAACCACAACACTCCCCCTTGGGAGGCGAGTGCAGTAGGACCCTTTGACCGTTGGGCAAATGGTCTGGGCTTCGAGTATTTCTATGGTTTCAACGCCGGCGATATGAATCACTGGAACCCGATTCTCTACGAGAATCGCAACCTGGTTCCGGCGTCGACCGACCCCAACTATCACCTCAC
>Ga0310913_10001734_pt1 | contig 11373 bp, 13 predicted proteins | sample GREbulkMGOX082_FD_203447 | JGI IMG/M metagenome (GOLD analysis project Ga0310913, IMG submission 203447) | Lab enrichment of tropical soil microbial communities from Luquillo Experimental Forest, Puerto Rico - GRE.bulkMG.OX082 | ecosystem: Environmental > Terrestrial > Soil > Tropical forest >...
GGCCTCCTATTGAGTCCTCGAATTTTCCTTGCTGCGATGCATCCTTTGATTTCTCAAACTTTTTCCGGCTGCACCCTGCATGGGGTGCGGGGAGTTTGAGGAAATTTCTATACAGCTGTATCTAGTTCGCACCTGCCATGCGAGTTACGCGACATAGATAGAAAATTGCCCTGCACTTCCTCACTCCCTGCATACGTTAGGGGACTTCAACGAGCCGGAAGCAGGCGCGGTTCGTCCTGTCCTGCTCTCTCATCAGCCGATACTTGCGCTCCGTTCCCTGCACATCGGTCAGCTTCACGATGCGACCGCTGATCCGTCGTAGCCAAAGTCCCAGCCGCCACGCCGATATCTTGTCCGGGTCGCCTTTCGCGGCAGCGACCCCAAGCAGGAACGGTTTGAGTTCGCGCGGGCCCCAGTAGTTGGCCGGCGGCGCAGCAATCGCCTCCTCGATGATGGTCGCGGTCAGATACGGCACATCGAGGTCGAGGCCGTACTCCAACCAGAGGCTGAAGAACTCGCGGATGTTGGCGAGCTCCAGGTCCTCGTTGCGAAGACCCTCCATACTGATGACCGGATCAGGCTCGTCCAGCCAGACCAGCGGACTGCGCACCATGTCCGACCAGGCCGAATAGCTGCCGAGCGACGGGCAGACCTTCGGCGAGCCGGCGGCAATATAGGCACGCACGATCGTGAGCGCAGCGGCGACATAGGGGCCACGGTCGGCAGTGACAACATCGAGCACGTCCGCCTCGAACTCCCGCAGCTCCGGACGCTCGTCGAGCGCTTCGAGATTGCAGACTAGGCCGCGGCGGACCATGTCGCCCTTGAAGGCGATGTTGTTGCCGGTCGCGAATACGACCGTGTGGCATTCACACGGGGGCATTTCGCTGCGGCCAAGGATTCGAATGCGGATCACCGGGCGCTCGGTCAACTGGCAGAGGAGCTCGCCGCCGAGGTCGTGGATACAGTTGTCGAGCGAGACGATCGGAATGCCACTGAGCAGGATCGAGCCGATCCGCTTCTCGGTCTCCTCGGCGTTCTTCGACGCGGTGATGACCGGACAGAGCTGCCCGGTGGCAACCACGCTGATCACATCCACAAGGTAGCTTTTCCCGGTCCCCGGTGTGCTGGCGCGCATCAGATAGACTGGAGAGGTCGGTAGCGATCCGCGCAGCAGCGCGGTCAATAATCCGGAAATTGCGACCGAACAGTTGAGCCGCTTCTCTAGCCCCTTGCTGTCCTTATCCTGGAACGTGAACTCGCGGAACAGATGCTTGAGCTTTTCGAGTCCCGCCAGCGCGTCTTGTTGTGTGGGGTGCGTAGCGATCGGCGGTAGCTGCAAACTGGGCAGCAGGTAGAGCTCTGAGCGCGGGTCGTATCCGGGCGCGGCGAGCAGCGAGCCATCGGGACGCAGCGTCGGGGTGGTGATGATGCCGCTCACATGCGGGAAGGCCCAGCGCCGCTCCCGCGACAGCACCATGCGCACGAGCTGCACCGGTGGATCGATGTCGATCCAGGCATTTTTCCGCACGCTCCAGCGCTGGTAGATCGCGGCCTCGGCTACCGGCTCGATGAAGGAGTCCGCGTTGAAGGTGCTCAATCGCGCCGTGACGGTCTTGCGCCCCTTGGCCGCCACCCTGGTCTCTTTGACCGGGTACACGAGCGCGCCGGCGCGCGCGTAGATCTCTATGCCGGCGGCGACCATCGCGCGCTCGGTCGCCTCGACCGTACGCGGGAGCTGACCATCAACGAGGCGGATGGTGGGGAGCACGTGCGGCGTGCGCGCAGCGCTTGGCGCGGCGCTGGGCGCTGCACTGGGCCCGGGGCCCGCAGCTTGCGACGCAGCCGCCGCGGGTGCCGCCCCGCTCGACGACCCCGTCCCAAGCGTCCCACCTGTCCCGCCGGAGGCGGGAGGCGGGGTACCGCCCACGGCCTTGCCGTAGGAGCGCTCCACTTCCTTGCGCAGGCGCTTGACGTACTTCTTCGCGACACCGTTCGGATATTTCTCGAGCAGGGCGACGATGTTCTCGATGCTCCAGTGCCGCCGCTTGAGCTGATCGATCACGCTCTGGAATAGCGCGGAGCGGCTCTTGTCGTTGGCCTTGCCGACGCCACCGTCGCGGATGCTCTTGAGCAATTCCTCGGGAAGCGTGGCCTCGTCATCGATCGGCGTACTGGCCGGCGCGCCGGCCGCCGTGGCGGCGGATGGGGCCGTAGAGAACGCCTGTAGCAGCTCGTCCGGGTCCCACAGCCGGCCGGTCTGCTCGACGATCCGGGTCGCCTCGACAGTGATGCGTCCGCGCGCCTGCTTTTCGGCCGAAGGAAAGTTCGGCGTCCCGGCGATGCGGTAGGGCTGCGTGACGACGCCGGTGTCCTTGTCGGCGCCCGAGTTCGCGCGGATGGCGTCGCCGATCACCTTGGCCTGGGCCCAGGGGATCGCGCGTGTGAACAGATACCAGTAGTGAAAATTCCCGGGCGAGGTCTCGATTACAAGGCTCGGCCTGACCGTGATGTTGCCGCCCATGTTCTTATCGGCGTCGCAGTCGGCCACGAGGCCGAACACCCAAGCGGTGTCCTCGATCTCGCCGCGTCTGTTGCCGCGCAGATCTTCGCGCACCGTGCGCGCCTCGATATAGGCATTGTGTCCGGCGAGGGCGTCGGCGACCGCGGTCCGCACCATGCTCTCGACGTCGCCGAGCGTGAACCGGCTGGGGATGGGGCTCTTATCGAGCGGATTGAGCCGGCTCAACTGCAGGACGCCCTGCGGGCCGGCGCCATTGATAACCTGGCGCGCGTGCGCGCTGATGATCTCGATGAATTGACGAACGGTCGCTTCGTCCACTTGCGCGGTCATATGATTTTCCCACCGAGTTGGAGGAACAGAGCGAAGAGATACTTGTGCTGCTTCTCGGTCGGCTCCTGATCCCACACGGTCTGCGAAGCCATCTTGTCGACGAACTCATGCGTCTGCGGGCGCAGCCGCTGCTTGTTGCGTTGGCAGAACAGCGCGACCGCCTGCCATGTTGGCTTGCCAGTGGACTCGATGAAGTCATCCGCCCCGTGCAGGCGGTTCTCGGTGTGCTGCACGGCCGCGTCCCAAATCTTTTTCCGCTCTTCGTTCGAGATCCCCTTGCCCAGGTTCTCGATGCCGTGAGCTAAGCCGTTGAAGTCGGTGCCGGCGGACGCCAGTGTTCGCCTGAGCGCGTGCGCGGCGGCGATAATCTCGCCATCCTTATCCGAGGCCAGCAGGCGGATGACCATAGCGATCCGCTGCTCCAGGGTTTTCTTGTCCGCGCTCATTGCGCCCTCTCTGGCGCCGGAAGAACTCTAGCGAGCTGCTTCGCGGCAGCGCATTCGCGGAGGGTCTTAGCGCCACAGCCAGGCTTGAACGGACAAGACCACGGTCGGTCAGAATCCCAGCCGTAAGGATCGATTTCGTCGGTGCAGTCAAAGCCGACGAGGTCAATGTCAAAGCCGATTAGGTCTTGTCTCATGGCTGCCCCCAGCACCGCGCAACGTGGGGGCAGATTTTGCAGGGGAATTTTTCCGGGTCCTTGTAGGCGCGCGGCAACAGGTCGCCGGCGCGCGTCGCCGCGATGATATTGGCCGCGCGGTCGGACCACAGCTGCGCGCGCTCGGCGTCAAACGGCACCCAGAAATGCAGCAGCTCACAGGTGTCGGCGTTGATGGCGCTGAACAGCGCCGGATTGGTCAGCTTGAGATAGGCCTGATAGAGCGCGACCTGCGCCGCGTACCGGGGGAATTCTTTCTCGAGTCCGTTGCGCGAGAGCGCGCGCCAGTTCTTCGAATTGAGCCCTTTGCATTCCCAAACAAATGGATAGTTGACGTAAGCGCTACCGAGCGGGTTGGGGCCCGCGATAACGATCCCGTCGGCATGGCCGCGGAGATCACCGTTCACAGCCTTGAATTCGAGCGCTTGGGGTGGCGCGAACGTGAAGCCCGCGGCGACCAGCTGCTCGCGGACCCGCGCCTCGAAGTAGTGCCCGCGGGCGAAGATCGCGCGCGTGCGGGCGTCGAGTTCGGGCCGGACCCACCAATCAAATTGGACCCGCCGCAAGCATTCCGAGCCAACAATGCTCGCCCCGAGATATGGATGCGGGAGCTCTGCCTTCCCGGCCATGACGCGCTCGATCGCCTCGTTGAGCGCGACGTTGATCGGCTCGTCCACCAGTTTGGGCTCGTAGTAGTCGTGCATCGCAGCCTCTCACTAAGCGGACGCTGCCCGCGCTAACGAAGCCGTGTACGCCTGTATGTCTTCGAGCTTGGAGCGGTAAGGCTTCGGCTTGTGCCGTCGTTGGTTGCGAACCTGCTCGGAGTGGGTCGACCACTTCCAGTTACCGGGCTCGTAATTGCCCCAGGAATCTATGCGATCGAGTGTCTTTCCGGGCGGTGGATCGCCAGTGTCGGCGTAGTAATTCACAAAGATGAGCCACCGCTCGCACACAGTGACAGGAGTAGGTTCGCGTCCGCCGTAATAAGGATTTCTAGGATCGCGGCAGCGCTGAAGCATGGTTCGCCAGCCTCGATAAGCGCGCGTATGCTGTCCTGCTCGGGCGTGACCATGTTTGAATGCGCGCGCTGCGATTTGCTCCCGATTGAAACAGCCGCAGCTTCTCGTATTGCCGCGACGCAGGTGAGTCCCGTAGACAATTCGCTCTTTGCCGTCGCAATCGCATTGACAACGCCACATCGTTCGACCGCCGCGGTTATCTGCTCGTGCCAGCACGAGCCAGCGCCCGAACTGCTTTCCAGCGAGATCAATCAATTTCGGCATGGCGCGCCTCAGACATCGATCTCGTCATTCCATTCGTCGGGCGTCATCAGCGGCCCGCCCGCCGCGGCGTTCGCTTGGCGCGCAATCGTGGCCGCGCCCGACTGGCGCGTGACGCCCTTGTCGCTCAGGTCGCGCGCGATCATCGCCTTGCGAATGAGCCGCATGGCGGTGAGCAAGAATTCGATCATCACGTCCTTCGGCCAGGCTGTGATCGGCTGCGACCAGTCGAAGCTCGTGCTCGCGAGTTCCGGCAAGATCGCCGCGACCGCGCCGCCGTCCCACGGCTCAGGGTCGAGCCCGGTCAGGCGGATACACTGCTCGGTGTCGAGCTGTTCACAGGCCGCCTGCTCGGCACGCTTGCCGATCCAGGCGAACAGCATCGCGGCGAGGGCCCAGCCCCATTCCGTGTCCGACAATCGCCCGATCGGCGTGCCGGGCGGAATGGGACCGTCCATCTGGACGACCCCACGCGCGGCCTCGATGGCGGCGGCTGTCGCGCGCCGCTGCCATTCGTCTTCGAGGGCGGTTTCCGAGACTATCCCGATCGTGCGAATCTTCCTCATCAGCGTGCCCATGCCGGCGGAGTGATGGGTGCGGAGCCTGCGGACGTGCTGGGCGTCGACCCGTCACCCGTGGGTGCGCTGGTTGCCCCACCGCCGTTGAACGGAGGCGCCTGTGTGACTGGGTGCCAATCCCTGTGATCGGGACTGATCGCGGCCGCCAGGAAGTTCTTGTCCGGCCAGTTGCCGCTGCCGTCCTTCTTGGGCTCGCCCTTCCTCATGCCGATCCGGGCGACGAATACGAGATTGTCGAAGTCCTTGAGGTCGGCGTTGTACAGCGGGCGGGCCTGCTCCGCCGGCATGTCCTTCTTGATGCCGCGCGCGGACTCGAGGATCTTCTTCAGGCGCCCGCGATTGGTCTTCGCCATCTCCTTCTGGCCGTCGGTCGTGCCCTCGAGGATGAAGGTGTCCCAGAACTTGCGCTTGGCGTACTCGCCGTCGACGATGACGAACTCGCAATCGAGCATCTCGGCGTCGCCGCTCGCCGTGCGCTTGAGGAGGTTGTCCTCGCCGACTCCGCCGGGGCGGATGCGCATCTGCACCGTGGCGAGGGTGCCGTCCGGAACGGGCTGAGAGAAGTCCTTAGGGTCGGCAGTCTGTGAGTAGTCGAAGGGCATGGGCCCCTCCTATTGCTCGGGGGTGGAATTGCCGCGATTGAGGATTTTGGCGATCAGGTTGCCGAGGTGCGGCGGCTCGGTCTGATCGAGCTTTCCGGAGCGATCCTTCGCCGGATATTTCCAGGGATTGTCGGGGCGGCAGACGAAGCCGCGAGTCGGCTCTTTGCCGAAGTCGAGGAACTCCATCACGATCACCTCGTCGACGATGGCGCCGATTTCGCGCGGGACTTTCGCGCCCTCCATCTGTAGGCGATGTTCGACGAACCGTCCGAAGTCGTCGGTGACCTTCTCGAGGATGCCGACGAACACCACGTGCTTGCCGCGCACATGCTGGAGCTGATGCAGCCACATCAGCATCTCGCGGGCATGCAGTCCGTAGGCGCCGCGCAGATCCTTCGCGCCGGTACGCTCCGAGCGCGCTTCCGGCTGTTGCTCAGCCCAGCGAAATGAAAGTCGGCTGATCGCGGTGATGCTGTCGACGAAGATGATGTCGTAGCGGTCGAGATTTTCGAGCGCGCCCCCGACCGCCTTGTAGTGCGCCTCGGAATAGCAGCTGGTCGGCGCGAACGACGGATTGGGTCCGCCGATGCGAACCGCGATATTGCGTGCCGTCTGCCAGTCGTCGATGCGAATGGTGTCGACCGGAACATCCTGCACGCTCAAATCGCCGGCCTCGCCATCGAGGAACAGCACGTGGGGCGGCTCGAGCGTGCGCAGCTGCGAGGTCTTGCCCACGCCGGTCCGGCCGATGAGCAGGACCTTCACACCGCGGGGCTCATTGAGCCTTTCGTCTGCGCCGATGATCTTCATGACGCGCCCCCCTTGGTGCGCTCCACCACGTCATGACGAAGCGCAGAGAAGGCCCTTGCAAGCTGATTTGAGACGTTGGGACGGAGCAGGCCCCATTCTTCGAGACGCTCTAAAGCTGCGTCGATCTCAACCGCGGTTGCGACGATCGCGCCAGCGGCGCGCATGTATTGCTGTGTCTCAGTTTGCGCGGCCGTCAGATGGCCGTGCGCGGTTTTTAATTCGAGCCCATAGATTTGCCCGCGATGAATGATCAAAAGGTCGGGGACACCAGCAACGACGCCAAGTGATTTGAAGATTGCGGCCTCGACCGGAGAGCGCCAACCACCAGCGGGATAATGGAATGTGAACAGCCCCGGCACGCCGCGCCAGCGCAGGTGCTCGAGCACGGCGCGCTGTAGCTGGGCCTCAGGTTGGCGGCGGCGAGGGCTCATCGCGTAGTCCTGAAAGTTTTCGTCCGTTTGACTGAACCGTCGTGTTGTCCGGCGGTTCGGTAAAACGGACGTCGCCCGCATTGACGCGAGCGACACCGCTATCGCTAACGCGTTACCAGCAGTTGTTCGGCATGGTTTTTGGCGAGGACGACCAGTTGCGGACAGTTGTGCAGCTGATGCATCAGCCCGGTATCAGCAGCTATCTTGCGCGCATGTTCGCCAGTGGATTTGGCGCGTGAAAGCTCTTGCACCTTTTCCACCGACACCACGTCGCTGTAGTCGTCGTAATCGCAGCGTCCGGTCGTGCGCTCGACATAATCGAGCACTGCGGACACGCATGCCGCCACATAAGCGAGAGCAGCACAGTAAGCGCACTCGTAACGAAGGACTGCCGTGTCGATGATCAGGCCGTCCTTGGCGATGATGATGGTGTTCATGGTGATGTCCTCCAAGATGGAAGTGGCGTCACCCGCGCATTTGCGCGCGGACGACGCCGTATGCGAAGTCAGCCAACGATGCTGGCGATGACATCCCAGACGTCACCGACACCAATGGCCCGGACCGCCTTCGCGCGCGCTGTGTCCGACGCTTGGACCCAGGCACCGACGATCTCGCCAGCCTGCTCGGCATCCCACTGTTCCTGCTCCGCGGTCTGCCGGAACTTGGCGCGCGCCTTGAGCTCCTTGCGGAGCTCGAACACGCTGATGCCAACGGCCGCGGCCGACTGCTTGAGGCTAGGAGCGAGGGGGGCCACCCCGAGCGCGATGTCGGCGCCGAGGGCGATCCGTTGGCGGGGCGTCAACTTCCGGCGCAAGGTGCCCCGGCCGTTGATCGCGTCCGAACCGTTACCGTTGTGGTTTTGAGAAGTTTTGACTATATCCAACATGTCGAAAGCGCCTCCAGCGCTTGTCATTGCGGCCGGTGAGGTTCCTCTTGGACTTCGAACACCCAATCGGAGAGACTTACCGGCCGCTCCTCCTCACGCTGTGTGTCCCGTCTCCGCCGCCGGTGAGATCGCGGCGGAGCAGCTGTTCGCTACGAAACGAGTTTTGAAAGGTCGCGCTGGAGATGGTCGTCGGTTGTGAGTAGGTCTTTACCGAGCCGACCGACCGTGAGCTTTCGCGTGCGTGCGAGGTAGTAGACTTTCCCCTCGGGATCGGGATCGTCTTTGTCAATCACTCCCAGTTCAATGAGTTTCCCTGCAATTGCACGCGCGCCGCGCCGATACGTAGACATGGCCGTGGCTCCTCCTGTGATCGCTTGTGATCGAGGAGCACCTAGTTAGACCATTTAAGAGGATTGATCCGCAGTTGGCGGGTGAGGACTTGAACGAGAGTTTCTAGCCTAGGTTAGAATTCGCGTTTCAAAGTCTAACCCGGGGGACGAGGCCGGTGCTTGCCGTTCAAGACGTCTCTGAGCTTTCTGCCGAATGACGGCAACAGCGTCAGGTACAGCCCACCACGGCCGTGCTTGAAGTCGTTCTTCACCCGCTCATAGTCCGCCTTCACCGTGCTGGCCTTGCCCTGCGCCGGCCCCACCGCGAGGTTGTAAGCCGCATGCTTGCGAATGTCTCGCCAAGTGACCCGCTCGCCGGTCCTCACATCGCTAGCCGGGCCCACAGGCGTGACGGCAAGTATTGCCCGATAGCGCATGAGTCGGATGGCGGCCTGTATGGCACGCCTCACCGGCCCCTTGCCTTTGTACTCATCCTGCCGGCGCTCGCAGACGGCGATCACTGCCTCAGAGAGCCAGAGCGGGGGCGGCTGACGGAAGATAGCGACCCAAATCTGCGCCTGCTTGACCCAGCCCGGATGCCGGTCTGCATTCCATCCTAGCTCGCACCGCGCCAGCTTCGCGTCGAAGTCCCGCTGCACGTCCGTCTCCAGAATGAAGAAGATCGGCAGCCCGTCGGCGCCCCGCGGGATGTCGCGGTACCGATCATCGGAGGCGATCTCCGATTCGGTCGGCACAGCCGGCACACCCGCCGCCTTGGTCTTGATCCGAGCCATAAGAGGACCGCTTTTGTTGCTCCGCTGTTGCGTCCACTTATTCTCACCATTTTCGGAGCATTGAAAAGACTAGCGAAATAGTGCAACAAAATTCGAGAAAGTGCAACAAAGCTCAGCGTCGGCCAAATTAAAGAAATGTCCATTTCATGCGGGTTTCTGTGCGCTCTGCGGGCACAAAAAGGTCCCTCGCCGAGCGGATTGTTGATATGCGCGGCGTCGCCGACGAGGAACGCCCGTCCGCGCTGGAACGTCTTCGCCACCCGCTGGTGCACCTTGTAAAGCGTGACGTGGGCGACCTCGTAGTTCGAAACGCCGGGCACTACCGTGGCCATGAGCGATTGCGCGAAGTCGGCGCTTACCGCGAGCTCGTCGCTTTCATGCGGCGCAATTGGAAACATCACGCGGCAGAGGCCCGGAATTTGCAGCAGGAAGTGCCAGCGCTCGGGATCGCTCACGTAGCTCACCGCGACGAGGCCGGGGATGACGGTATGGAAGTCGAACGGCGTGCTCACCACCAAAAAGCGCTCCGGCCAGGTGAAGCCGGGAAATTCGATGCCGAGCGCGCGCCGCACGTCGCTGCGGGCGCCGTCGGCGCCGATGAGCCAGCGGCCGGAGCGCATCTCGGTTCGCCCGTTGCGCTCGATCGCAATCTCCACGCCCGAGCGCTGCTGCGTGACGTCCTTGACGTGAGCGTCGAATTGCAACTCGAAATCCGGCTTTTCGCGCAGCTGCCGGTACAGAATACGCGTGAGCTTGGACTGCTCGCACTGCACCCGGTAAGGGTGAGCGGTGACGTCGGCGATGGCGCCGAAATCGAACTGCGCCAGCACGCCGCGCCGGCGGCTGCGATATTGGAACGCCGGTGCGGTCAATCCCTGCGCGATCAGCGGCCGCGCGGCGCCGAGCCGATCGAGCATGTCGAGCGTCGGCGGATGGAAGGTCGAGGCGCGCGACTCCTCGCTGAGATCCGGCCCTGCCTCGAACACCGTCACCGGCACGCCGCCGCGCATGAGGTTGGCCGCCGCCACCAGGCCGACCGGCCCCGCACCTGCGATCAACACCCGCTCCTCGATCGGCATGATGCTTTCGGACTGGGTCAGGTGCGGGCTAGGCTTTCCCCGGAAAGCGCGACGGTGCGCTCCGGCTCGTATTCGCCCGCCACGAGCTTGCGGCGCAGGAGCTTGCCGACCGGCGATTTCGGGATCGCCTTGACGAATGTGTAGCGCCGCGGCCGCTTGAAATTGGCGAGCCCCGACGTGCGGCAGAATTGATCGAGCTCCTCCGGTTCGACCGCGCCGCAACGCCTGACGAAGGCGCAAACGATCTTGCCCCAGCGCTCGTCCGCAATCCCGACCACGGCCACCTCGGAGACTGCGGGATGCAGCGACAAGCAGCTTTCGATCTCGACCGGCGAAATATTCTCCCCGCCGCTGATGATCATGTCGTCGACGCGGCCGGTAACGAAGAGATCGCCGTCGGCGTCGAAATATCCGGTGTCGCCGGTGAAATACCAGCCGCCGCGCAGTGCCTTGGCGTCCGCGTCCGGGCGCCGCCAATAGCCCTCGAAGGATTCGTCACCCTGAAGCAGGGCGATGATCTCGCCCTCTTCGCCGGCGGCAGCGACCTCGTCCGCTGACGTCGCGCCGAGCCGCACCACGCGGACCATCTGGTTGATGCCAGCGCGGCCGGCCGAGCCCGGCTTCGCCGGCGCATTCTGATCGATGGTGAAGGTGTAGATTTCAGACGAGCCGTAGTGATTGACGAACAGCTGCGGCTTGAAGGCGGTGCGCAGACTCGTGAGCAGGCCGTCCGTCATGGGCGCCCCCGCGAAGCCGAGCTTGCGCACCGAGCTCACATCCGTCGTCGCGAACCGCTCGTGGTGCAGCAGGTCATGATAGAGCGTCGGGACGAGGTAGAGGTTGGTGACGCGCTCGGCCGCGATCAATTCGAGCGCGCGCGCAACGTCGAAACGCGGCAGGCAGATGAAGGCGCCGCCGATCAACGACATGGCCAGCAGCGAGCGCACCCCCATCGTGTGGTAGAGCGGCATGGCGCCGAGCGTGCGCTCGTGCGCCGCGTAGAGATTCTGCGCGACGTGGGCAAGCGCGGCGGCGCGCTCGGCGCGGTGGCGGCGTGGCACGCCCTTGGGGC
>Ga0310913_10001737_pt1 | contig 11365 bp, 10 predicted proteins | sample GREbulkMGOX082_FD_203447 | JGI IMG/M metagenome (GOLD analysis project Ga0310913, IMG submission 203447) | Lab enrichment of tropical soil microbial communities from Luquillo Experimental Forest, Puerto Rico - GRE.bulkMG.OX082 | ecosystem: Environmental > Terrestrial > Soil > Tropical forest >...
CGCACCTTGCGACGCCAAATAGCGGTGTCCGCCGCCACGCGCCGCCCTGCAATCGCTGGTAAGTGCTACGACGCGCGAAAGCTGGGCGGCGCTGGCTGCGGCGCCTCAAGGCGGCCGCATATTGGGGAGTGCCAGAAATCCGAGCATTGTACGAAGCCACGTATTTCGCCGGCCTACGCAAGGCAGGGATGCCCGAGGAGTGAGCAAGCCCCTACTCGCGCCGCCCGCCGACGGCCACGCGACCGTTGCTGTAAAGGGCGTATTAACCAAACGCATGCTACTGAAGGCGCATGCCCAATGACCTCGAACCTGAGCGCGACCAAACCCGCACCCAACTTTGCGATCATCGGCAATCCACGCGCGGCTCGTGAAGATCCCCACGCACAGCGAGATGCTGCGGTTGGCTCTCGGTTGCCTGGCCCGCTCTCGTAGTCGCGCTGATGCTGATACAATAAACCTCGACGGTATTGCCTGTAAGCGAACTGCGAGCCATTGGCCATGTACGGATCAGAGCTGAGAGCATGCGCCCTTGGTGCAGTGGTCTCGGTCCTGCTCGGCGCAGGCATTGGCTTCGGGTGGCATTACTTCGCGAACAACGGCAGCGGAAGGGCTGCTGTTGCCTCCGCGGCAACTCCCCCCGCGAAGCAGGATGCACCCCATCCTGTCTCGTCGAACCCTCCTCCTCAGCCCGAGGGTTCGGTTCTCGATGTCACCAGGTCTCCAGACTTATCCCGCGCCGCCCGAGGCGCGGCACCCGACCTCTCTGAGGACCAGAAGCTCGCCCTCGTCGCCCTCCTGACCCGCACGATCCAAGGCGATCGCTACCCATCGTCGCCGCGCGTTCGCATCTTGAGGGACATTCTCGTCAAGCTCAACGCGAACCTGCCCGGGCAGCCTTACTCGAATGCCCAGCCGGAAGAGACCCGGACCGGGGCGCGGCGCAAAGGATAGCCACCCGGCCCGGCTAACCGGGGCTCGATCCCGGCGCACTCCCATTCCGGTCATTGCCTGGCACTGGCGCATACCTTTCGACGGGAAAGCGGCTTTAGATTGGCACGGGTGGCAGGGTGTCAGGATCTTCACCAGCACGATGGTCAAGATCCTCGACCGCCAGGGCCTTGACGCCAAAAGCCGGGACCGATTGGACAGGCCCGACTCGACGAGGACGCCGATGGCCAAAACGATCCGCAGCAAGAATGCCGGCGTCGACAAGATCACATTCGACGTGATCTTCCGCGACCGCGCGAGCTACGACCGGGTGCGCCTGAGCGGCGCCCTGTCGCGCGCGGCCGTCTGCCACATCTTCCGCATCGACGAGGCGCAAATCACCGACCACGTCGAATTCGACCCGGCAATGGCCATCAAGTTCACGATCTACCGCCGGATGCCGAGCGGCAGCCCCGGAGACGCCGACATCTTCGGCAGCCAGCAATACGGCCCGCTCCTCGACATTGAAGTGCCGGACGGTTGAGGCGCGGCGGAGTGGCGCGCTTGTTTTGGGCGGCGCTGGCAATGACCGTTGAGGGGCATAGCTTGCCGTCGCCGTCGGCTTAACCGAATGCTCGATAAGCGTCCGGGATGGGCCGATGTTCTGCGATCAGCGGATTGCCCTCAGGACGAAACCGTCGCGCCCCAAGCCTAGCGGTCGAGCCAGACGTCTTCCATGCGCCAGCCGTTGTACTGACTGTTGACCATGACGGTCAGCCCCTTCAGTTGCGGCTGCATGCAAGTTCCCGCGCGCGTGTGGTAGACGATCGGCCGCGCTCCGTCCTCCTGCAATTTCTTGTCGATATCCCAGACGAGATGCCGGCGTTTTTCCCGATCGGCCATCGTCGACTGCTCGACGAACAGCTTCTCCAGCTCCGCGTTGCAATAGCCGGTATAGTTGCGCTCCGACCCGCATGCGTAGTTCTCGAAGAATTGCTGGTCGGGGTCGTCGACGCCGCTGCCGGTATTGTTGAGACCAATCTGATAGTCCTTGCGCGCGACTTTCGGGAACCAGTTTGCGGTCTCGACCGCGTCGAGTTCCCCGTCGATCCAGATCTCCTTCAGCTGGTCGATCAAGATTATTGCCGGGTCGCGATAGGCCGGGATGTTGCGCGCGGCGACTTTGATCGCGAGCCGCTTGTCCGGCCCGTAGCCCAGCCTCTGCACGATCTCGCGGGCTTCGGCGCGGTTCGTCGGCACGTCGGAGGCGTAACCGGGGATCGTCGCCAGAACATCGGCCGGCATGCCCCAAACCCCGGCCGGCGGCGGCTGCATCGCCCCGCCGATATCACCGTGGCCCTCCGCGAGGATGTTGATAAAACTCTTGCGGTCGAGCGCCAACGCCAGGGCGCGCCGCAGATCGGCGTTGTCGAAGGGCGGGCCCTCGCGGTTGAGCAAGAGATTGGTGCTGGCATTGGTCGGGGTGAGGTCGCACACCGCTTGCGGCGCTTGGTTCTGGACGTCCTTCATCAGCGGGATCGTGACCTCATAAGGAAACGTCAGGTCGAACTTGCCGGCAGCGAAGGCGAGGATCGCAGTCGAGCGGTTGGGGATGATCGTGTATTCGATGCCGTCGAGATAGGGCCGCCCCGGCTTCCAATAATCGGCATTGCGGGCAAGCTTGATCCCTTCGTTCGGCTTGAACTCGACGAATTTGAAGGGGCCGGTGCCGATCGGATGCTGCCGCATATCCCGCGGCGAGACGTGGCAGGGGTAGACCGGCGTGTAGCCCGACGCGATCAGGGCGAGGATTGCCGGCTGCGGCCGCTTCAGCACAAAGGTGGCTTCGACCGGGCTATCGGCAGTGATGTCCGTGATGTTTTTCCACCATGATTTGCGCGGATTGAGGCGCAACCGCTCGGCGGTCCGGCCGGTCAAAAGATCCCAGGTACATTTGACGTCGGAGGAGGTAAACGGCTTGCCGTCCTGCCATTTGACACCTTCGCGCAATTTGAAGGTTAGCCGGGTCCCTTCCTCGTTCCACGACCATCTCTCGGCCAAGTCGGGAACGATCGTATCGAGGCTGTTTTGCGCCACGTGCTGGTCGTAAAGCACGAGGTTGTTGAACACCGCCATCATCGGAATCGAGACCGAGTTGGTCGCCTCCTCGTGGATCGACATGCTCGCCGGGCTGTCGCGGTGATAGATCCGCAAGACCCCGCCGGACTTCTGCGCCTGCGCGCCACCGCCCGATGTCACAAGCAACAGCAGTCCTGCCGCCGCGACCCGCTTTAGGTATTGTCCGATCATTGCGTGCAAAGCCCCCGTGTCGACCCGAGCCGCCTGGATAGCCGGATAGGAGACAAAATAATGAGCCTCCCCATCGATATAGACCGTTTCTGCCTGACACTCATCCGCGAAGCGCCGGACGCGATCATCTTTGCCGATACCGAGGGCGTGATCCGCTTCTGGAACCGCGGCGCAGAACGGATCTTCGGTTTTGCCGAAGCAGAGGCGCTTGGGCAAAGCCTCGATATCATTATTCCGGATAATCTGCGGGCCCGCCACTGGGAGGGCTTTTCAGCAACGATGCGGAGCGGAAGTACGCGTTACGGCTCCGGCGAGATCCTGGCGGTGCCGGCGCTGCGAAAAGACGACCGGCGCATATCGATCGAGTTCACGATCGTGCCGTTCCGCGACAACGACGCCCGGATAATCGGGATCGCAGCGATGCCGCGCGATGTAACGGCGCGATTTGAGGAAATGAGGGCACTGCGGCGCCAACTCGCCCAGTGGGGCCGGGACGAGAACGGCTCCAGCGGCTAACTCCGCGGCCGCTTGCGGCCGCGGCGGGCCGGCGCTACCAGCCCCACGCCGCGTCGGATCTGCTAAAGTCTGCAGCCGACCCGAAAAGCGATCGGAGATCACGAATGGCGACATCAGCGGAGGCTCAGTCCAATTCCAGCGCACCAAGCCTCACTGCGCGAGAGCGCGCTACACGGTTCTGCCGGCGTTTCGGATTGCGGGTGCCGATACTGCAAGCGCCGATGGCCGGGGCTTGCCCCGCCAGCCTCGCGAGCGCGGTGGCAAATGCCGGCGGTATGGGTGGGCTCGGGGCGTTGACCACACCACCCGACGGGATCGCCGACTGGGTCCGGGAGTTTCGGGACGGAAGCAATGGCGGGTTTCAAATCAACCTGTGGATCCCCGACCCGCCCCCGGTTCGCGACCCAGAGCGAGAACGCGAGGTGCGGGAGTTTCTCGGGAGATGGGGCCCAGCCGTGCCGGCGGAAGCGGGCGGTGCCGAGCCGCTGGACTTTGCTGCGCAATGCGAAGCGCTGCTCGCTGCCGCTCCGCCGGTCGTCTCGTCGATTATGGGGCTGTTTCCGGACAAATTCATTGCCGCAATCAAGGCTCGGGGCATCGCTTGGTTCGCCTGCGCGACGACGCTCGCCGAAGCCCGAGCAGCTGTCGCAGCTGGTGCCGACGCGATCGTTGCGCAAGGTTCCGAGGCCGGCGGCCACCGCGGGGCCTTCGATGCCGCCGCTGCCGAGCGTCAATCCGTCGGGCTGTTCGCTCTGGTGCCGCGGCTTGCGGACAAATTGTCGGTGCCGATCGTCGCCACCGGCGGGATCGGTGATGCGCGGGGGATCGCCGCAGCCCTGACCTTGGGCGCCAGCGCGGTGCAGATCGGGACCGCCTTTCTACGCTGCCCCGAAGCCGGCACCAACCCGGCCTGGGCCGATGCCCTCGCCGAACTGGAGCCGGAAGCGACGATGCCGACGCGGGCGTTCTCCGGGCGCCTCGGCCGCGCAATCGCGACCGATTATGTACGTGCGGCTGCTGCTCCCGGCGCACCGCCGCCGGCACCCTATCCGGTGCAGAGAGCGCTAACGACAGCGATGCGCGATGCGGCCGGCAGGTCGCGCGATATTCATCGCATGCAGGGATGGGCAGGCCAGGCGGCAGCGTTGGCGCGGGTCGAGCCCGCTGGCGAATTCGTGCTTCGCCTCTGGGCCGAGGCGGAAGCCTTACTGCCGCCGGGTTAGGCGACCACGCGCCTACCCCCGCCATGAGCGAACATCCCCTGCCGCAACAAGCGCATTGGCCGGAAGGCGCGATTTTCGCCCTCGGCCATTCTATGTTGCCAATCGAGCGCTTTGTTGCCGTCCTGCAAGCCTATGGCATCGAAAGGCTCGCGGATATCCGCACAATACCCCGTTCGCGTCATAATCCGCAATTCAACGACACTGCGTTGGCCAGCAGTCTGGCGGCACAGCATGTCGAGTATGTGCATAGCAAAGCGCTGGGAGGCCTGCGGCGGGCCCGCAAAGATTCTCCGAATACCGGCTGGCGCAACGAAAGCTTTCGCGGCTTTGCCGATTACATGCAAACTGCGGAATTTCAGCACGCGCTTGAGGCGCTGATCCATATGAGCCGCCAAAAGCGCCTGGCGATCATGTGTGCCGAAGCAGTGCCGTGGCGGTGCCACCGTTCGCTTGTCGCCGACGCGCTCAGTGTGCGCGGGGTACCGGTTGTCGAGATTTTATCGGACAGCAGCTACCGGATGCACACGCTCAGGCCCTTCGCTCGGGTAGAAGGAGTGCGAATTACCTATCCCCCTGACCAAGCCACACTACAGTAGTAGCGGTTTATGCCATCTGCACCGGCTGATCGCTCACTATGGTCGCACGGACCCGGAGGAATACAATGGCTGATTGGGACTACATCATCGTCGGCGGCGGTTCGGCCGGTTGCGTGTTGGCCAACCGGCTCTCCGAGGACCCGGGCGCGAAGGTCCTGCTGCTGGAAGCCGGCCCACCCGACGATTCGCTGTGGATCGACATCCCGGCGGGCTTCATGAAGCTCCTCAACCACCCGCGCTACAATTGGCGGTTCGCGACCGAGCCGGAGCCCAACCTCTACGGCCGCACGATCCCGGTCCCGCGCGGCAAGACCCTCGGCGGCTCGAGCTCGATCAACGGCATGGTCTACGTCCGTGGCAACCCGCTCGACTACGACACATGGGCCCAGTTCGGCAACCGTGGCTGGTCATATGAAGGGGTGCTGCCCTATTTCAAGAAATCCGAGCACTACGAGCCGGGCGGCGATGACGCGCGCGGGCGCGGCGGTCCCCTCAACGTCGCTGCCTTGCGCCAACGCGCTGAACTCGCCGATGCCTTCATCGCGGCCGCAATAGCCGAGGGTTTCCCGCGCAATGCGGACTACAACAACGGCAACCAAGAAGGGTTCGGCTATTTCCAGGCAACTCAGAAAAATGGCCGCCGCTGGTCGACGGCGCGCGCCTTTCTGGATCCGGCACGACGCCACCCCAACTTGCGCATCGAGACCGAGGCGCTCGCCACCCATGTCCTGCTCGACGGCAAGCGTGCCGTCGGGGTCGCCTACCTGCAACGGCGCGAGGCGCGGGAGGTGCGGTGCAGCGGCGAGGTGATCCTTTCCGCTGGCGCAGTGAAGTCGCCGCATCTTCTGGAGCTGTCCGGCATCGGCAACCCCGACATATTGCAATCCGCCGGCCTGCCGGTGCATCACGAACTGCGCGGCGTCGGTGAGAACTACCGCGACCACTTTGCGCCGCGCATGAACTGGCGGGTAAAGCTGCCGATTACCCTCAACGAGCAGACCCGCGGTGCCGCGCTGGTCAAGGAGATCGTCAAGTACTACGCGCAGCGGCGCGGCGTACTGAGCTTCGCGGCCGGTATCGCCTATGGCTTTGTCAGGACGGGCCCGCAACTCGCGGTGCCGGATGTCCAGCATGTTTTCGCACATGCGAGCTACTCCGACCCACAGGTGCGAACCCTCGACCGCACACCCGGGATGACAGTGACGCTCTACCAGTGTCGTCCGGAATCAACGGGCTCGATCCATACCAAGTCGCCCGATCCGTTCGCGTCACCGGCCATCCGGCCGAATTACCTCGACGATGAGTTGGATCGCCGGACCCTCGTCGCCGGCATGAAGATCGCCCGCCGCATCGTCAACAATGCGGCGCTCGATCGCTACCGCGCGTTCGAGATAAGCCCGGGCGAGAAGTGTCGGACCGATGACGAGCTCATAGAGTTCGCGCGGCGGTATGGCCACACCGCCTATCACGTGGTCGGCACATGCAAGATGGGCCGCGATCCGATGGCGGTCGTTGACGACGAATTGCGCGTGCATGGGCTCATCGGCTTGCGCGTCGTCGATGCGTCGATCATGCCGACGATGACTTCAGGCAATACCAATGCGCCGGTGATCATGATCGCCGAAAAAGCCGCGGATATGGTCAAGGCCGCGGCCTCCCGGCCAGCGCAAGCCGCTTAGCGTTAACTTTTCTGTCGCGGATGCCTGGGCGCAGCGGGTGGCTTACTGCGTCAGCCCTGGATCTCGGCGATGACGCGCCGCAATTCGGCCGCGAGCGGGCCGAGCCGGTCACGGCAGCGGTCGCGGTCGCCGGCTTTCCCTGCCTGCTCCAAACCTTCGGCGGCGGCGCCCAGACGAGCGGCGCCGATCGCTTGTGCCACACCCTTGAGCCGGTGCGCTGCACCCGCCAGACCGGCGAGGTCGGCGGCGCGCCAGGCTGTGCGGGCCGATGGGCCCAAGCCTCGCACAGCATCGGCAAAGCGCGCGACGATACGCTGGTCTGGCCCGAATTCGGTAATGTCGAAGACAAAACCCTGATCTGGTGAGACGATCGGGCGCGTCTGGAACCGGGACTACGGCGCGGCGCATCGTAACAGTCCGCCGCGGTGAGATTTGGCTCGCGGCGTTCGATCCGACCATCGGGGCAGAGATTCAGAAGACCCGGCCTTATGTAATTGTCTCGCCGCCGGAACTGCACGATTTTCTGCGCACCGTGACGGTCGCGCCAATGACCACCGGCAGCTGCCCCGCGCCCTATCGCATTCCGGTCAGATCCGAGGCAGAGACGGACTTATACTGCTCGATCAGCCGCGAACCCTCGACAAATAGCGGCTCGCGCGGCGGCTCGGCGCTGTGACGGGCACTGCCTTGCGTCTCACCCTCGCCGCGTTGCGCGAGATGTTCGAGGAATAGCCCGGCCTCCCAGGAGCTATGGTGAACGAGGAAATCGCGATAGCATCGGTGAACGAGGAAATCGCGATAGCATCGCCGCCATGAGCGGGGAGCGGGTCGAGCGCCGCCTGGCCGCGGTCCTGGCGGCCGATGTTGCCGGCTATTCACGGCTGATGGAGGCTGATGAGGAGGGGACGCTCGCGGCGCTGCGGGCGATCCGGCGCGAATTCGGCGACCCGAAGATCGCCGAGCACCGCGGCCGCATCGTCAAGACGACCGGCGACGGGCTCTTGGTCGAGTTCGCGAGCGTCGTCGATGCCGTACGCTATGCTGTGGAGGTGCAGCGCGCGATGGCCGAGCGCAACGCCGACATCACGCCCGCCAAGCGCATCGAATTTCGCATCGGCATCAATGTCGGTGGCATCATCATCGAGGATGGCGACATCTTCGGCGACGACGTCAACATCGCCGCGCGCCTGGAGGCACTAGCCGAGCCGGGCGGGATCTGCATCAGCGCGGCCGCGCACGAGCAGGTGCGCGACCGTCTCGACCTCGCCTTCGACGATCTGGGCGAGCAGCAGGTCAAAAACATCACAAGACCCGTGCGCACCTATGCTGTAGCTCTCGGCATATCGCCCCGCGCGGCGCTGCCGGTCGGAGCGCCGCTGCCGCTGCCCGACAAGCCGTCATTGGCGGTATTGCCGTTTCAGAACATGACCGGCGATGCCGAGCAGGAATATTTCGTCGATGGCATGGTCGAGGAGATCACGACGGAGATTTCCCGGCTGCCCTGGCTGTTCGTGATCGCCCGCAACTCCGCCTTCACCTACAAAGGCAAGCCGGTAGACGTGAAGCAGGTGGCCCGCGAATTGGGGGTGCGCTATGTGCTCGAAGGCAGCGTGCGGAAAGCCAGCAACCGAGTGCGCATCACCGGCCAGCTGATCGACACGATGACCGGCGCGCATATCTGGGCCGACCGCTTCGACGGTGCGCTCGACGATATTTTCGAATTGCAGGATCGGTTCGCCGGCAATGTCGTTGCTGCGATCGAGCCGAAACTACGCCTTGCCGAGATCGAGCGGGCGACCCGCAAGCCGACCGAAAGTCTCGACGCCTACGATCTCTACCTGCGCGCTTTGGCGGAATTCCACAAGCTGACCCTAGCCGGATATCGCGCCTGTGTCATGCTGCTGCGGCTGGCGCTCGAGATCGACCCGTCCTATATGCCCGCCGCCGGTCTCGTCGGCTGGTGCCGCATCCGCCAGCGCAGTATGGGCGCTGTAACGCAAGAGGAGATCGGCGAGGCCATAGGGTTGGCGCGGCGGGTCATCGCATCCGGCAAGGATGACCCCGACGCATTGTGGATGGCTGGCTTCGCCGTTGCCGCGTTGGGTCGAGAGCCTGCCATGGGCCTCAGCGCGATCGAGCGCGCCGTCGCGCTGAACCCCAATTCGGCCCTGGGCTGGTCTACTGCAGGATGGGTGCAGGCCATCAACAACCGGCCGGAATTGCCGATCGAGCCTTTGGAGCGTGCAATGCGGCTGAGCCCGCTCGATCCGCTGGGCTATCTGTTTACGGCCGGGTTCGGCTACGCTCATTTTGCAGCCAGGCGATACGACACGGCCATGGAATGGGTAGACCGATCGCTGGGCGAACAGACCGGATTTGCCCCTGCCTTGTACCTCAAACTCGCGCTGTGCGGCCATCTCGGGCAGCTCGAGGAGGGGCAGCGATGGGTCAGGCGAGTGCCGCAACTTTACCCCGAGCTGACGGTTGCTATCCTTGCCGCCTTCGCCGATGCGTTCGAGTCGGGCGATCTGCGGGCGGATTACCTCGAGGGTCTCCGCAAGGCGGGGTTGCCGGGATGAGCGAAGCGCGGGTCGAGCGACGATTGGCGGCCATTCTGGCGGTCGAGGTCGCCGGCTATTCGCGGCTGATGGGCACGGACGAAGAGGGCACGCTCGCGGCGCTGCGTGCGGTTCGCCGTGAACTCGGCGATCCCAAAATCGCCGAGCATCGGGGTCGCATCGTCAAAACCACCGGCGACGGCCTCCTTGTCGAGTTTGCCAGCGTCGTCGACGCGGTGCGCTGTGCGGTCGAGGTGCAGCGGGAGATGATCGCCCGCAACGCCGCCGTACCGGCAGGGCGGCGCATCGAATTTCGCATGGGCATCAATGTCGGCGACATCATCATCGAAGACGGCGACATCTTTGGCGATGGCGTCAACATCGCTGCGCGCCTGGAGGCATTGGCCGAGCCGGGCGGGATTTGCCTCAGTGCCGCGGCGCACGAGCAGGTGCGCGACCGCCTCGACCTCGTCTTCGACGATCTCGGCGAGCAGCAGGTCAAGAACATCGCTCGACCTGTGCGCACCTATCGTGTCGCTTTCGGCGCATCGTCCCGCGCGGCGCTGTCGGTCGGGGCTCCGTTGTCCCTCCCCGACAAGCCGTCGCTCGCGGTCTTGCCGTTTCAGAACATGTCGGGCGACCCGGAGTAGGAATATTTCGCCGACGGCGTGGTCGAGGAGATCACGACGGCGATCGCGCGGCTGCCGTGGCTGTGATCGCCCGCAACTCGGCCTTCACCTACAAGGGCAAGGCGGTCGATGTGAAGCAGGTGGCGCAGGAATTGGGCGTGCGCTACCTGCTCGAAGGCAGCGTGCGCAAAGCCGGCAACCGGGTGCGCATCACCGGGCAATTGATCGACACGACGACCGGCGCCCACATCTGGGCCGACCGTTTCGACGGCGCGCTCGACGACATTTTTGAATTGCAGGATCGGGTCGCGTCCAATGTCGCCGGCGCGATCGAACCAAAATTGCGCCAATCCGAGATCGAGCGCGCCAGCCGGAAGCCGACCGCGAACCTCACCGCTTACGACCTCTATCTGCGCGCATTGGCGCAGTCATCTCGCTTTACCGAAGAGGGCCATGCCGAGGCGGTCGTCCTCGCCCGCCAAGCGCTGGCGATCGATCCGTCCTACGCCCCGGCCGCGGCTTTGATCGGCTGGTGTCGGGCGCAGCAGCGGGTCCAAGGGTGGGGGGCGTTATCCGCTGACGACATCGGCGAAGCTTGCCGCCTGGCGCGCCAGGCGCTCGAAGCCGGGCGCGATGACGCCGAGACAATTCGGGGTGCCGCGTTGACTCTGTTTCTCCTAACCGGCGAGGCGGCGATGGCGGCGACGGCTCTCGACCGCGCCTTGGCGCTCAACCCGAACGCGGCTCACGCCTGGCTAGTCAGAGGGAATATCCACGCATGGCTCAACCAGCCCGAGGCGGCGATCGAAGCCGTTGAACGGGCACGCCGTTTGAGCCCGTTCGATCCGTATAGCTTTTTCTACGCCGCTACTATCGCTCTCGCTCATCTCGCCGCGCGACGCTTCGAGCAAGCGATCGAATGGGCCG
>Ga0310913_10001739_pt1 | contig 11357 bp, 10 predicted proteins | sample GREbulkMGOX082_FD_203447 | JGI IMG/M metagenome (GOLD analysis project Ga0310913, IMG submission 203447) | Lab enrichment of tropical soil microbial communities from Luquillo Experimental Forest, Puerto Rico - GRE.bulkMG.OX082 | ecosystem: Environmental > Terrestrial > Soil > Tropical forest >...
GATGTCGTCGCCAGCATGGATGAGGCTTCGTGGAATCGGGTTGCACAGTTTTACTATGACGGCAAGGTGGTATCAGAACAGCCGGTCGGTCAATTTCTTTGGTTTATCCTCTTCGATGCCATCCATCACCGAGGCCAGCTTTCAGCATACCTGCGACCAATGGGCGGTACCGTACCCGCCATCTACGGGCCTTCGGCCGACAGCAGAACCATTTGACAGGGCAGGTCTCGGGTCAGTTTACTAACGATCCCGCAATTGGCGATAGTACGCGCAACACTCTTGGTGATCTCGGCTGTTGACGTATCACGGACCAACCGGAAGTTGGGCATTGCGCGGTCAAGTTGACGAGAAACGACTTACGCGGAGATTTGAGTGTCTCACGATCCACGTGTCCGACATGCCGACTACACGTCCAAGTGGATTGCTTCCGGATCGCCATCCGGAATTTGGCGAGGTTCGCGGTCTCAGAGCGAAATGTTGGCGGGAATCAACGGAACCCCATGAATCACTTCACCACCTCGAAGTCGCCTGGCTTCCAACTCTTGTCGAAGGAGGCTTCGGTCGGGCCGTACAGTCTGAGGATGGCGAAATACCCCTTGCCCGACACAGTCGCGAGCCAATTGGCGGCCTTGCCCGCGGGTGCGTTGGCGCCGAAGTAGAGGTCCGTGCTCCCGTCGGCATTCTGCACCGGTTTGTCCCGCGAACCGAGCGACGGGAAAGGCCGGCCGTTGGCGAGTCCCGAGGAGCTTTCCGCATCGTAGAGCGTCACCGACCAGAAGATCTTGGCCGGGATGTTGGGCGGCAGACTCAGGCGATAGTCACTCGCACCCGACAAGGGCTTGCCCTCGCTATCGGTAAAGGCCATCAGGTAATTGGCGCCCTTGCCCGGCGTATAGGAAAACATGCCGGGGCTGATCGAGTAGTAGTTGGTGAAGAAGTTGATCCGAGAGTCGAGCGCTAGATATCCTCCAGCGGTATACACCCAGGACGTATTGAATGCACCTGATGGGTTTGACGGCGTCCCATCGGCGAAGGGATTGGTCCAGTGACGGTCTCGATAGACCATATACGAGAGGCCGCCGACAACTTCTTCGAAGCCGATGACGCGGCTTGTCTTGTAGGCCGTCTTTGCCGCCCGATCGAGGATCTCCCGTGAATGCGCATCAGGTGTGAATGGCTTGCCCTTGATGATGCCGATCGCTGCCAGCATGCCGAGCCAGTCGGGGCCGGCGAGGTTGTCGCTCTCCCTGTCCACGAGTAGCTTGAGTTGTTCAAAGGTGCTCCCGTCGCTGATTGGCAGCATGTTGACTGGTACGCCGGAGGCATCGGGGAATTTCATCGGCTTGGCGCCAGCTTCGCCATTCAGCGGATAGATTTTTGTTAGTTCAAGGTGTGTGACGGCCGGCGTCAGGTTCTTCGGGTCCTCGTAGAAACCGCGCAGGAAGATGAAGACGTCGTTTGTGCCTGAACGGTAGACGAAATAACCTGTCGGCACCGTTCCCTTGTAGCCGGGTGGCAACAGCAAAAACTTGCCGCCCTTACCGCCATCGGGGCCAGCCAAGCCAACATCACCATAGTACTTGCCGCCATCGACCGGGATGGGGCGCTGCCAATAATCGAGCAGGATGCCTTGCAGCCCGGGCGGTGCTTCCATTACCAGCGGCCCGTCCTTGCCTAAGTCGACGTAGCTCATCGCATAGAGGACATCAGAGTTCGGGGTCGTCACCTGGGTCTTGGCGTCGAGTCGTTCCTTCCAGATCGGCAGAACGTTGTAGCCGGCGCCGAAAGTTTTCTCCGAACCGACTTGCATGCCGAGCGTGTTAATCAACGGCATCGCCCAGAGGTAGATCTGTGTCGCTCGTTGGAAGAGCAGTTCGTCGCGGAGTATTTGCGCCGTCTCCGTCGTGGGCCGGCCTTCCGCGAACGGGAGGTTGGCGAGTTTATCGAAGTTGGCCTCCTGAGCGACGACCGGCGTTGCAAGTCCACTCATTGCCAACCCACCGACCAATGCCGCGGTGACGAGAGAATGTCTGCTCGTCGTTTTCATGATCATGCCCTTGTGCATTTTATTGCTGGTCACTTTACCTTCTCGACCTGCGGTGGCTGCCATGTGCCGTCCAACACAGCCTGCTCTGACCAGTAGCACCGGATGTACAGGGAGAACGTCCCAGCGGGCGCGGGTAGCCAGTTGGACTCCTTGTCCTTTCCGGGCGACTTGGCACCGGCATAGAGCGTCAGCGAACCATCATCGTTGTATTTGAGGTTCTTGTTCTTCGTGCCGAGCGAATAGCGACGTTGCGGATTGGGGTTGAATAGATGCAGATCGTTATACAAGGTCAACGACCAGAAGCCTCGGACCGGCGGCGTCTGTCCCTTGGGAAACGTGATCGTGTAGAGGTTGCGGCCATCGAGTTGTTTACCCTGGCTGTCGTCGTCCCGGTAGATGTATTTGGTTTCCTCCGGGCGGTTGTCATACATGTTCGACTTGGCGGTGCCGGTGCGATTGAGATAGTCAGTGCCCCAGGCGGCATTGTTCACCGGCGAGTTCCAGCCGTTGCCCGCAGGGCGACCGTTGTAGCGCCACTGAAAGAACGGCGGAATCAGGTCGCGCTCGGACGCGACGGCGGTCTCCGTAAGTGTCTTCTTGTTTTCCGGATTCTTGTCGGCTGCCTCCAGCACACTGCCGATCCACTTGTACAGAGCCTCCTCGCCCGGAAGCGGGGGAACGCTTTTCATCACCGCGGGCAGTTGGTCGAAAAAGGTTTCCGGGTTCACCCACTTGGTCTCGCCCTTGTCTTTGGACTCGGGCGCCGGGAAGTGCGGGAGCTTGCTCCAGTCTGTGATCTTCATTTTCCCGTCGAACTGCGAGAGCGGATAGAAGTCGATCTGGCTCAACACTGGCTGGATGGCCTTTTGATCCTCCGCAGTGTCGTCCATAAAAATGCGTGGAGCCATGGTGACCGTCGAAGTGGAAGACCGCACCACACCCGTGATGCCGGCGGGCGTTTCGCCCTTCCAGCCCGGCCCAACCATCAGATAGAAGCCGGGTTTGGTGCCGTATGCCTTGCCGATCTTCGAGAACTCGTCGGTGCGAGCGTCATAGAGCGCATAGACCCAGAAGCGATCGCCGAAATCCGGCACCTGGAAAACGATGGGTTCCTTGTCCACATTGCCATAGCCGAAGCCATACACAACGTCCTGGTTCGGGCAGGTGACAAAGTGCTCATCGGGACTGATATATCCAATGAGCATTGCGACCCGATTGAATGCAAGCGGTACCACACCGCCCAGTAGGCCGGGCTCGGGTGCCTTGGACATGGCCGCACTGCGGTTGGCCACATTGACCAGCGGCCACCCCCAGAGGTAGGCCATCCGCCCTATCGTCTGCACATACTCTTTGGTCATGGCGGTGCCGGGCGGCGGGCCGGGAACCGCGGCGGCGGTGGTTGGAATCGGAACCTGCAGCGCTTGAAGCGCTTGGGGCTGCTGTGTAGCCGTGTTGGTAGTGGGCTTGTTTGTCTCGCAGCCAATAAGAGAAAGCGCACCAAGGATGCACGCAGCAAAGAGCTGTTTGGTTCCGTCAGGTTTCACGGGTCGGTTCCTCCTCAGAAAGCTGATGATGAAATCTCTATTCCCTTATTTCGGTTTCCCCGGGAATAGGAATTGGATTGTGACTCGCACACACCATGCGAAGGCTTGGCTAGATGTACTGCATGCTCTATTGGTAGTGCCCAGCTTGCTACTTCATCATTCGGAGAGGTCGGTGGGAACTGTCACTTTTGACAGGTGGGCCGGAATCCTTCTCCTGCTGGAACTTACAAAGCGATTGGCGTCTGGTTCCGACGAAAGGGTCAGAACTCCGCTCTGAGAAGTTAAGGGACCCGATTCCGATTGGGTTACGAACCAACTGGAAGTTGGGCAGAGGCGGGTCACATTGACGCATAACGGCCAACTCTGAGATTTGAATGTGTCACGATAAACGTGTCCGAGATGGCAACTAACCGTCAATTTGGCTTCCGGATTGCCGTGAATTCGGCCCGAGCTCACCGCCTAGAGTTCCTTTAACTTTTCGAAGGGCTATCCGGCTTGATGTTTTGGTTGAGTCGCAGCACGTTCTTTGGGTCGTACTTCTTCTTCATCTCCACGAGACGAGAATAGTTCGGCCCGTAGGCCGAGCGAACGAGTTGCTCACTCGTATCGCCCAGCTGGTTGACGTACACTCCATGCGCAAAGGACTGCAAACTATCGCGTGTATTCTGGACCCATCGTACGACCTCTACCTTTTCTGCCGGCGTGCTCCAAAAGCCCGCCATGTCGACTTCATAGCCGCCTTGCCTCAGAGCGAACGCCATGTCAGTCACGTTGACGCGGCTAATAGCACCGCGCAACGGCAAAACGATCACCTTGCACCCTACTGGCGCATTGTTGATTGCTGTCGTGATCGTCGCAATTGCGGGCTCGCTGAGTTCCCGAAGAAATAAGTCCGTTTGAAAGTGCGAAACCGGCGCTAGAAGAAAACCACCTGCCGCCTGAGCTTCCAGATAAGACATGACCCTGACACTGTCATCCTGTGGCTTCAGCGCGCGCAAAGGCCTGACCAGGTCATTCCCCGTTCGTAAATCGCCGCAATAGCAGAGATCGATGTTGAGCGTTCGCCCCTGTTTGGAATGAGCCAACTGGACCAACGCGTCCATTTCATCAGGGGCGCTCGTGATAAAGCGGACGAAGGCCTGTAGGAGTTCTGGAATGCCCTCCATCGGAAAGATCAGCGTTCCCGATAGAACCTGGCCTACCGGATGGAGCTGATACTCCAGCGCCGTTACCACACAGAAGTTGCCTCCGCCGCCGCGAATCGCCCAAAACAGATCAGGATTCGCCTTCTGGCTGGCTTCGATCTGTCTTCCATCCACAGTCACCACTTGCGCCGATAACAGGTTGTCGCATGCGGCGCCGTACTTGTCCATCAAGCGACCCTCTCCCCCGCCGAGCGTCAGGCCGGCAATTCCTACTGTTGGGCATCCGCCTGACGTTGTTGCAAGGCCAAAGCGTTGCGTCGCTTCGTCCAGGTCGCGCACCAACGCGCCTGCCTCCGCACGGGCCACCCGCTTTCCGGCATCTACTTCAACTCGCCGCATGTTCGAGACGTCGATCACCACACCGTCATCGCACATCCCGTATGCGAGCCGGCTGTGTCCGCCGGCACGCACCGCCACCTGCAAATCGTTGTTTTGCGCAAAATCCAGGGAACGTGCGACATCGGATGCGCCAGTGCAACGCACGATCACCGCCGGATGCCGATCGAAAGCCCGGTTGAAGACCAGGCGTACTGCTTCGTAATCGGAGCTGTCCGGCGTGATTACCGTGCCGGCAATGCCAGAACGCAGCTTCTCGATCGTCTTGGCATTCAGCGGCGCGACGTTCTGTTCGTCCGCGTTGAAAAGCCGTTGCGCTGCGCCAATTGCCTTAAACGGGCATCCGTAGAACGCGGCGCCAAATGCCGCTTGCCGGACGAAGTTCCGTCGGGTGATAGGCGCCATATTCAGCTTCTCCATTTTTCGCCGTATCTAACCGGCTGAGCCTCGCGAGCGAGATGGATTATCACAGGATTTTAGGCCTTTACCCTGAAGGGATAACGCGCCAATCGGAAGTTGGCGAAGTAACGCCCGTATTATCCGCCCACAAGAGAGCAATGGGAATGAGGCCCTATTGCTGCATAACCTCGTGACATTCCGCACGAACAACATTCATCTTGTCAGGTGCGTAAACCCGGAAGGCCCAAGCTGCCCAAGGGTGAAGCCAAGGGCAAGATCGTGCCCATCGGGCTTACTAAGGCAGAAGCAGAAAGTTGGCCGAAACTGCAAAAAGAAACGGCCTGACCCTTTCTGAGTGTAGGATACGGTTTGCCGGGGGGTAATTAGCCGTATGAGCACAGGGTAAGGGTGAGGTGTGCCCGAAATCTGGCTGCCTCGTCCTCAAGGGATCGAAATCCTTACCGCTGATCGATTGGCGGCAACCTCTCTAAAACGGTCTCGCTGGAGCAACGAGACCGTCAATTATCGTGCGTTCTCCCCCTCAGGAAGGCCACTTAGGGCTCTAGGAACGTCTCAAAGAGCCTCGGACCACTTCCAGCATGGCCAAAATGTCTTATACCTCTAAGTGCGATCTGCCTCTTGACAAATATTAATTATTGTAATACACTAATATTAGGGAGTACCCGGTGAAGCGCAAACCCGGAAGGCCAAAACTGCCGAAGGGTGAAGCCAAGGGCAAGATCGTGCCCGTCCGGTTTACGAAGGCCGAGGCTGAGCAATTGGCCGCAGCCGCAAAAAAGAACAACCAGACCCTATCTGAGTGGATTCGTCGCGTTGGTGCTTGCTGCTCTTAAGAACTGAGATACGCACGGCACGTAAGTTGCTTGACTTTGCAGTTCTGGCGGTTCACGAGGGCCCAATTCTTTTCTACCGACAAGTTCCTATTCTTTCGGCAAAGGTCTGACAGCCTGGCTCGCTGGCGCGCGCCATCCGCCCTGCACATTCCGTCGTATTGGGCCTGTCAATAACGCCGAGCCCGCAAACAACCAGCGCAGACTTCCGCTTCGGCGGCGGTCCAGCACAAACCGCGAGCGCAAACCTCATGCCAATTGCAAGATTGGTTGGGTTGCCGGTAATCGATCAGCCGTAAGGCTTCCGATCCCTTGACGACGAGGCATTTAAGCAGACATTGGGACTTCATGCTACCCTACCAATCGCCTCCGGGCTGCCTGTCCGAAGTTGGAGTTCCCAATGAATCCCTGGATTTGTGCTTCATTGATCGCCCTGGCCGGCGCGATCGGTGGCGTGATTAATGCACTGTTGACGGACAATGGATTCGTTCTCCCGAGTCGCATCGAGGGTGTCTGGTGCCCCGGATTCGTTACCAACATCCTCGTTGGGGCGTTCTCTGCATTCGCTTCCTGGTCGTTTTATGGATCCGGGGCATCGATCGATCTCGCCCAAATGAGCGAGCGCGCTCAAATCAGTTTGCGGTTCTCAGCTTTGGCCGGCGCGCTGCTGGTTGGCGTGGCAGGTGCACGCTGGATCACTAATGAGGCAGACAAACAACTATTGAAAGTGAGCGTAAAAGAGGCTGCGAAGAAACCGATCCCCGAAGAAGTGTGCGATCAAATATTACGAAGCCCTGCAAAGGCTATCCTCGAGTCAGTGAGGAGCGCTTGAAGGAGAGTCACCGCCAACCGTGAAAGTGCGGGGTGTCACTTCACGTCGTGAATCAGTACCACATTAGAACTGGAGGTGTCGCGTTGTATCGCCAATTGCTTGCCGTCTTTTGACAAATCGAAAAGGGAGCCCGTCTCACTTGTAAAGTGGGTGAGCTGCTTTGCTGCTCCGCCAGCGATTGGCTGCTCCCAGATGTTCGATGCGCCGCCTCGCAAAAATGGCAGTGGCCTACGTTGGGCAAGTACATGAGTGACAAGCAGCCGGGTGGAGTCACAACGCCACATCAGGACTTTCTAAAGAGTTTCGCTTACGGCAACTGGCGTGAGTATTCGGCAATGTCACACGGTGCATTCGAGGGTCTAATGCCCACTGCAATGTATTAAGTTGCGGATAGTATGCCGCCTGATGATAGGCCGAAGATTGACGAGACATTTCAGCGGATTCTGTTTATCCACATTGGGCGAGCAGCAGGCGTGTTGCTGTGCATTGTTACTGAGGTACAGGCTTATTTCAAGTTTGATGATAATGGTGCTCGCATCAACGAGCGTATCCACGAAATATGGAACGCTCTTATTCCTGTGCCTGAGATAAAGGAGCTTACGACGGGCACTACGAACAACTGATGAAGGCGCGGGGAATCTGAGAGTCCAACTAACCGTTGGTTTCACGGTTGGCGGTGGTCAATTAGCCAGTGTGAGCACAGGGTAAGGTGAGGTGTGCCTAAAATCTGATTTTCACTAGGCGATCTACTCAGGTCGGGGACAGCCCTGTTCGGTTTGCGTTATGTTTAGGGCCTTCTGAAATTGGGTCCGTCACTTGCAGATCCTCGCGTGCCATCAGGAGCAGCTTGTCTTCAAATGCAGCGTCGCGCGCGTATCGTCGTATGGCAAGTACTCCCCCAAAAAATCAACTGTTGAACGGGGCCCCCGATGTGGTATGCAGCTCTGTTGAGCAGGAGCGGAGCCTAACCGGGCTCCGTACTGCCGAAATCTAGTGTGGGGGATTTTGTGGGGAGTGGTTACTTGTATCTGTTTGTTTGTTAGTTAGGGCCAGTGGCGAAACAGGCCGCTTTTGCAATGGCTTACAAATTTTAGCAACTCAGCACAAACATAGGATTGCCGATCCTAAGTCTGGTGCGTCTGCCAATTCCGCCACTTTCGCACTTTTTAAATCAGCTACTTGCCAACCACTACCACTTGCGCCTCTGGAACTGTAGCGGGTGTCACCGATTTTGGCACTCCCGAAAGGCTCGGACGCTGCGCTGCGGCCTCCGTCTTCCGGTATTGCTCCAGTCGCGCTACAGCTCGCTGAATCGTCTCTGGCAGAGGGTGAATATATCTCTGCGAGGTGGTCACAGAGGCGTGCCCAGCGATTTGCTGTATTGTAAACGCATCGGCGCGCCCGCTGCTCCAAAACTCTGTCAAGGCCGTGTGTCGAGTTGAGTGGAGCACAGCATCCCATGGTAGCCCCATTTGCTTCTTTCGCTTCTCGGCATCGGTGCGTTGCTGCTGGCGGAGGCAGCAAAACTGGTTTCTGTGGGGACCAGCGCTGGGTTTGGCTCTGACCGCGCCGCTTGCGTTTTGGGCCAATTTGTCTATCTGCCCGAATCTTGTTGGCTCAATGGTAAGTGAGCGCGAAGTTTTGGGCACACCTACCCCTATCCCCTTTCGACGCACGTTCAGTTTGCGTCCCATCGGCTTTCCCAGGGTAGAAGCAATTGTTGTCTGTGCGTCCGCCTTTCGTGCTCGTGGTTTTAGCTGGACCCAATGTTAGGGACGGTGGTTATGACGCCCCGGCACTCACCATAACGTTCTCAGTTGGACGGATGTTCTGGTTCACTCGGAAGAAATTATTCGGATCGTACTTGCTCTTAATCTCCACCAGTCGCTGGTAGTTGTCACGATAGGTGGCCTGTACCCGTTCCTGCCCCTCGTCCATCATGAAGTTCACGTATGCGCCACCGGCCGAGAAGGGATGCAGTGCGTCCCAGTAATTCCTGCACCAGCTACTGATTTTCTCGGCGTTGGCCGGATCGGGATCCACCCCGACGATGACTTCGGCAAAAAGCGCCTCGCGGAAGCTGTATGCCGTGTCGTTCTTGCCCACACGCTGCGCTGCACCGTTGACGGGATACAGATGCATGGTGGAGAGCATGGTAGGAATCTTCGATCCATGTTCCACGTGACGCGCGATGGCTTCTTCACTGAGGTCAGTGAAGTTGTCTGCGCGCCAGTACCATTGCAGTCCCGGAACAAATAGCGGATCGAACATGCTTTGCACCGCCGGGAAAGGCGCCGAACCCACATGATGCAAGAGCGGTTTTCCGACACTCCGCATCGGCTCCAGCGCTTTTTCCGCTTCCTCCGGCGTGCTTGTGCAACACCAGACAATACCGCAAACCTTCTTCATGTGCAGGTGCTCCGGGAACATCGGTGCCGGCGGGATGACCAGGAAAGCGAAAAATCCGCTCACATGTTCCGGAGCGACTTTGATGAATTCCCGATATGCTCGCAGGACAGTTGCTGCTTCACTCGGATCCCAGAAGGTCGGACCGGACTGCACGATGTCCACTGGATGAAGTTTGAACTCGAACGAGGTGACCACGCCGAAGTTTCCTCCACCGCCGCGCACGGCCCAGAACAGATCGGAATTTTCTGCGGTACTTGCCGTCACAAACCGGCCGTCGGCCAGAACCATGTCGACGCTGAGCAGGTTATCGATGGTTAGGCCATAGCGCCGCGTCAGATACCCGATGCCTCCGCCGAGGGTCAGCCCGGCAACTCCGGTCGTGGCGATAAATCCGCATGGGGTCGCCATTCCGAAGGCATGGGTCGCATGGTCCACATCGCCCCAGACGCAACCGGCTTCAACTCGCACCGTCTTCTGGGCCGGATCAACACGGATGCCCCTCATACGAGAAAGGTCAATTACTAGACCGTCGTCGCACGTGCCCAGGCCAGCACCGTTGTGCCCCCCACCGCGGATGGCGGTAAGCATGTCATTCTCGATGCCGAATTTGACCGCCGCCTTCACGTCAGCGACGTCCACGCACTTCACGATAAAACGCGGACGTTTGTCAATCATCCCGTTGTACACTTTGCGCGCGGAATGGTAGTTCACGTGGGTAGGGTCAATGACTTCGCCCCGGACCGCGCCTTTGAGTTGCTCAATCGACTGTGGCATGACATGTACTCCTTCCCTGAAAATACAATCGTTCGTGAACGCGGCCGTGTGCTAATGGAAGTTGCTCACTGCCACGCCTTTGCAAATTAATTGGCTACGGCAGAGCCTCGTACACGATGTTGAACGGCGTCTCGGCTGCGCGCCGGAAGCGGCTGAATCCTGCCGAAGTCACCACCTCGCGAATGCGCGCCTCACCCGCTTGCGCCCCCAGGCACAGCCCGACTTCCTGCGACCGTGAGCACGGCGTGCACAGCGGCGCCGAGAACGAGTACATCACTCGCCCCACTGGGTTCATCTTTTCGCGGCTTGAGCCGTTCACGTCCCATTTTTTCAATCAAGCTGGACGCAGCCATGACAGATTCCAGACTGGTTTCAGGAACATCTGAATGTTGTTTCATATACCCTGCTAGTGCGAGCGAGGTGTCGGTAGCAGTTACTCGCCTTCGTGCCCTTGCAGTAGCAATTCGCGAGCCGAAAGATCCTAGCAACGGAACGTACAGATGAGACGTAGCAGGTTGGGGGTGGTCGAAATGGGCGGAGAGGAGGCAGCCAAGGCGGCAAGGGAGAACAGCGCAAGCGAAACGCCAACGCTCGCCCCGAGGCTTGGCGATTTCAATGCGTGATGAGAATGTAAGATTGCGTCAACATCATCGGTCGGATCAGGAGTAATGACGATTGTCGCTACAGCTATCACTACCAGCAGTGCAAAGAACACCGAGGACTTTCGGCGAGCAACTCGCGACATTGTATTGGCACGCTTCACCTTTGACTTTCACCTTGCAGCGAAGAATCTCACAGGTATGAAGGGCCCGAGTAGCGCCGACAATTATGCACAAATCGGATGAGTGCGTCAACACTAAGTCTTTTCCAATGCCAGATGAGCCTGAAGGAGGAGTCGGTTTCTAACACAAGATGAGCCTGAAGCAGGTGGCATGCTGAGGATTGACCACCAGCGTGCAC
>Ga0310913_10001741_pt1 | contig 11349 bp, 9 predicted proteins | sample GREbulkMGOX082_FD_203447 | JGI IMG/M metagenome (GOLD analysis project Ga0310913, IMG submission 203447) | Lab enrichment of tropical soil microbial communities from Luquillo Experimental Forest, Puerto Rico - GRE.bulkMG.OX082 | ecosystem: Environmental > Terrestrial > Soil > Tropical forest >...
TCTACAATTGCGGCCACCCGCTTGGTCCAGGCGACAGCCTTATCGTTTCCCTGCTTTGCAGATTTCTGCATCCAATCGTAGGCCGCGAGCGAGTCGCGCGGAACGCCTCGGCCGCTTTCGTACATGATGCCGAGAGCGTATTGCGAGTCTGCATTTCCCTGATCTGCAGATTTGCGATACCAGGAAATCGCCTTCGCCATGTCCGGCGGCACACCGCGACCGCTTTCGTACATGGCGGCAAGAGAGTGCTGCGCTGACGCATGACCTTTCTCGGCAGCCTTGCGATACTGCGTCACCGCCGCCGGCAGGTTGCTATCCGATTCGTAGGCGCGAGCCAGCCGGTAGATCAGCTGCGCATCGTCAGGACGATAGCGCGCAGCCAGTTCACAGTCTTGAGCAAGTCCCTTGCTGCTGCATTGCGCAATCGCTCGCTCGGATTGCGAGCGGTCGGAAGAGATATTTGGTCGTGACGGCTCGCGCGGCGCTGCGCCAGCCGCCTCCGCGGTCAGCTTTCTGACGAACTCCTGCGCTTCCTTGTTGCCCTGCTCAGCGGCCTTTCGGAACCAGAACAGCGCCTCCGTGAGATTTGTGGTCAGCCCTTTGCCCCGCAGGTACATGACGCCGAGATTGTATTGCGCCGCCGCCATCCCTTGATCGGCGGCTTTGCCATACCAAAAAGCCGCATTCCGGTAGCTTTTGCGGTGTGCCTTCACCAGACTCGTACATGTAGCCGAGAGCGGCCTGCGCCGGAGCATATCCGTGCTCGGCCGCCTGCCGATACCAGCCGATTGCCTCCCGCTGGTTCTTGGCCTGTCGATAGGAGCGACCCAGCTGATACTTCAGCCGGAGACTGTCCGGAAAGCTTGCAAGCGCGGAAACGCACGCGGGAACGGCCAATGCCGGATTTACCTCTCCATCAGGAACGGCAGGTGCCTTGCGCTGCGGGTCGAGCGGGGATGCAGCATAAGTATCGCACTCGGTGGCAGGAGCTTCTTGCGCGACGGCGGCGACGGTCAACGCAAGCTGGACAATACCTACGATCGCACTGCCCCGAAGCACCACCCGCTCCTGCCAACATGCGAGAAATGCTTCTAAAGCCTTGTTTTTCAGTCATGTCAACGTGCGGCCGTCGTCAAAACCGGACGCGGCTGACCTAATTCAGCACTGCCGAGACCTGAATGGTACCGCGCCGTGCTGCCGGTCTGATAATTGGCGCTACAGGAAACGCGTCGGCCAATTCAGCGTGCGCCACATGTGCGAGGCCGGCGTGTTGTCGAAGCCCAAACCCTCCTTCGGCTGCCGGAAGTTGCGGCCGATGATGTCGGTGAATTCGTCGAGGTCGACCACGGCATTGGGGTCGAAGGAATAGATGTCGTTGATGCAGATAAGGCGCGCGGTCATGTAGTGCTTGTGGTTGCGCGCGCGCTTGTATTCCTCCTCGATGTAGGGCTCGGGCTTGTAGTCCGGACCGAAATATTTCAGATAGGCGTCCGGATATTTGTAGCCGGCCGCTTCATCGGGGAAGAAGCGCAGCGCCTGGTGCATGCGCACCGACCAGCTCACCTCCTCGTCGACATAGGGCTCGATGAGCTGCGCCCCCCAGTAGCCGTGATCGCAGCGGATGAACCCGGTCACGGCAATGTCGTGCAGCAGGCAGGCCAGCACGACCTTCTCGCCGTGGCCGGCCTTGCGCGCGAGCGCGGCGCTTTGCAGGAGATGATTGCTGGAGGAGGAGAACCGCAGCTTGAAGAAGTCGATCAGCGTGGGCTTGTCCGGCATTTCCGGCAGCCGTGGATCGGGCCCCATCAGGAAATATCTTCCCGGGTTCTTCGCCATCATCGCCGCCCCGCCGGGCATGTCCCGCTTGCCGTCCGCGAGGTTGAAAAGCTGCGACTGGCTGGGAATCTTGTCGGCGTTCTTCTGCGCGATTTTTTGCGCAATCTTGTCATCGAGCTCGCGCATCATCCGATGCTCGAGCTCGTCGGCGCGCTCGGATGACGTCATCGGTCGCGAAGCTGCTTGCGGTCCCATAGCGGCGCTCCTTGTCGGTGCCTTCGGCCTCGTTGCCCCGATTCCTTGCTCTACTCAATTTATACGCAAGTTCCCGCCGGCGAAACTGGGGCCGCAGGGCGCTGGCGGGGAAAGCGCATAACATTTATGAGAGCGCGATGGAGAAGGCCGGGTTGCGGAGCGCGCCTGCAAGACCGTGATCTACTCAGCTCAGCTCCTGGAGTATCAGACTTGCCGTTTGCGCGGGCTTAGGGCCGGAAGACCGCGGCGGGCGCAGACATTATCACTGGTTGAAATATGAAATTAAATGCTACTTATCCGGGTGTTTTGACAAAACAAATTCAGCCCTCCATTCGGTTTCGAAAGGCGAAGTCGATCTGCCGCGCGCTCGCGATCGCGCTCTCCGCTTTGGCGCCATCCGCCGGCACGGCACCGGCCATCAACAATTATCCCACGAGGCCGGTCCGGCTGGTGGTCGGCTTCGGCGCGGGCGGACCAACCGACATTCCAGCGCGCTTTGTGGCCGAGAAGCTCGGGCAGGCGCTCGGGGCGCGCGTTGTGGTCGAGAACAAGCCGGCCGCAGTCGGCATGCTGGCGACCCGCGACGTACTCGCGCAGCCGCGCGACGGCTACACGCTTCTCCTTTGCACCCATTTCGAGGCCATCAATACCGCCGTCTACCGCAACGTGCCGTTCAGGCTCGACGAGCTCGCCCCGATCTCGCTCATTGCCAAATACTACTACGGCCTGGCGCTTGCGAACTCGGTGCCGGCGGCGGATTTCGGCACGTTCCTGGCCTACACCAGGGCGCACCCCAACGAAGTGGCCTACGCGACCATCGGCGCAGGCTCGGCGCAGGAAATTCTTGCGCGCCAGATCGAGAAGCTCACCGGCATCGCCATGAACCGGGTGCCGTTCCGCGGCGGCGCTCAGGTCGTGCAGGAGCTCATCGCCGGACGCGTGCAGTTCTATGTCTCGCCCACGCTTGCGATCGTGCCGCAGTACCAGGCCGGGCAGCTCAAGATCCTGGCGGTATCCGCACCCGAGCGGCTGAAGAGCCTGCCGGGGATCCCGACGCTTACGGAAATGGGCGTGGATTTCGTTCGCTTCGGATGGCTCGGTATCTGCGCCGGCGCCGGCACGCCGGAGCCGATCATCGATCGTCTCCACGACGAGATCGCGGCAATCGTCGCTACTGCGGACTATCGCGAGATGATCGAGATGGCCGGGTCGATTGCGGTCTCGTCGACGCCCGCGCAATTGCGACGGGTGATCGCGCAGACGCTTGACGACGTCTCGTCAAGCATCCGCGAGTTCGGGATGCAGCAGGAGCAATGAAAAGCCTGGCAGGAAGCGGACCTCGAGCCCCACTTGCAGAAGGATGTCGAGGTGCTCTTGCGCCCGGAAAGGATTTCGGCCATCCCCGATCCATCAGCTCAAGGAGCACTCCATGACTGCTGCCGAGGTAAGCCCGCTGCAAACCGGGCGCTATGCGCCCGTCACCTGGAATTTCAATCTGATCGCTCAGCATGCGCTCGACGGCTTTGGCGGCATGGGCGAGGGCATGTCGATCCAGATCGCGCCCGATGGCCGGCGCATCCTCTGGCTCGCGCACGAGAGCGCGCCGAAGAATTTTACCGCAGTCGACGTATCCGATCCGCGCAAACCGAAGGTCGTGGTGCAGACCGATCTGCCGCAAGCCCATATGCGATCGAACTCGCTGGAGACCTGCGGCAACCTCATGGCGGTCGCCTATCAGACGCAGAAAAAGGGGCTGCAGCCCGCCGGATTCGAGCTGTTCGACATCTCGACGCCGGAGCATCCGAAGTCGATCTCTTTCTTCGACTGTTCGGGGCCTGGCTCGCGCGGCGTACATCAGCTCTGGTTCTGCGACGGCGAGTACGTCCACACCGCTTCCGGGGCGCCTGACTTCACGCCGACGCACCCCAACGATGATCAGTTCTACCGCTGCATCGACGTGCGCAACCCGGCAAAGCCGGTCGAGATCGGGCGCTGGTGGATGCCCGGCACACGTCAGGGCGACAATGTCATGCCGCCGCCGCGCCATCCCCTGGACAAGGGCTACCGTGCCCACAACACCAACGTCTATCCGCAGCGCGGCGACCGCTGCTACCTTGCCTATATCGACGGCGGAATGTTCATCCTCGACATTTCCGACAAGGCCAACCCGAAGCAGATTTCCCGGTGGACCAATTCGCCGCCCTATACCGGGTTCATGCACACGGTGGTGCCGCTGTTCGACCGCGGCCTCATGCTGGTGACCGACGAATCCACCGAGAACAATGCCAAGGATTGGCCCAAGCTGATCTGGGTGCTCGATGCGCGGGAGGAAGCGAACCTGGTTCCGATCTCCACCTGCCCGATGCCCGACCACAGAGCCTATGCCGCCGCCGGCCGCTTTGGGGCGCACAACATTCACGAGAATGTGCCGCTGCCGACAGTGTGGCAATCCGATCAGATCGTGCTCGGCACCTTCTTCAACGGGGGGCTGCGCGCCTACGACATTTCCAATCCGTACCAGCCGAAGGAAGTGGGGGTGTTCGTCCCGCCGGCGCCGCCGATGGCGCCGACCGGCACCATTCAGCTCAACGACGTATTCGTCGACGAGCGCGAGATCGTCTACACCGTCGACCGCCACGTCGGCGGGCTCTACATTCTGGAAATGGATTTTTGATCCCAATCCTCTGAGCATGATGGCGAGCGCGGGGAGCGTTCCTGGAGGCGCGTTGCTCGATCTCTTTCCTTCCCGCGATGCCGGCTCGTTCGGGCGCAGGCTCAAACGTGCTCGCGGCGCGCGCATCCCGGTGACCATCGTCACCGGATTTCTCGGCGCGGGAAAGACCACGCTGGTCCGCCGTTTCCTGGCCACGGCACAAGGCGCAGGCACTGCCGTTGTGGTCAACGAATTCGGCAGCGTCGGCATTGATAACGCGCTCCTGCGCGGCAGTACCGACCAGATCACGCTGCTCGGCAACGGCTGCCTGTGCTGCAATACGCGTTCCGACCTGCAGATTGCGCTGCGCGGGCTTGTCGCCGAACGCGACCAGGGCAGAGTGCCGCAATTCCGGCGCATCCTGATCGAAACGAGCGGGCTCGCCGATCCCGGACCGATCCTGCAGACCTTCGCCACCGACCGCGCCCTGGGCGGCGAATTTCATGTCGAGGTGCTCCTCGCCGTGGTTGATGCCGCCGCCGGGCTCGACACCCTGGCGTGGTCGGCGGAAGCCAGAAAGCAGGTGATCCTCGCCGATCGTCTGGCGGTCTCGAAGTGCGATCTTGTCTCGGCACAGAATGTCGAGGGGCTCGTCGAGCGCCTGCGCCTGCTTAACCCGCGCGCCGCCATTCACAGCTGCGTCGACGGCAACCTCGATCCGCACTGGCTTGTCGAGGCAGATGCCGGCGCAGGCGCTTTGCGTGCGGGCTTTGTCGCCGAATCTGATCACAGTGACGACATTTCGAGCTTCGTTGTGACCGATGCAGCGCCCATTGCCTGGGAGGTCTTTGCCCGCAGCATGGAAACGCTCATCGCGCTGCGCGGCCGGGATCTTTTGCGGGTGAAGGGTTTTCTGAACGTGACGGGCTGCCGCGGCCCGGTTGTCGTTCACATGGTCCAGCACCTGGCGCACCCCCCGGTGGAGCTTGCCGCCTGGCCCGACGGGAACCGCGCGACCAGGCTCGTCTTCATCACCCGCAATGTTCCCGAGCGCGATGTCCGCAATCTCTTCACGGCAGTCACGGCATTGTCAGTCGCGGACGGCCTTCACAGGACGGCGGGGCTGGATTAGGATTTGAACGCATCAGAAATCGACAAGCTTTCGCCAATCTCACGCGGCCGCGACTCATGGGTCGCGAGCCGATATGCACCCGCAGCGGCAAGCAACGGAGACACCCAGTCATGGCTCGAATTGATCTTGATGTGAACGGCCGGGTTCATACGGTGGACACCGATCCCGACATGCCGCTGCTCTATGCACTGCGCAACGACCTGGGCTTCAACAACCCGCATTTCGGTTGCGGGCTCGCGCAATGCGGCGCCTGCACCGTCCACCTTGACGGCCAGCCCGTGCGTTCATGCGTGACGCCGGTCTCGGCGGTCGGCAACGGCAAGGTTGTGACACTGGCCGGTCTGGGCACGCCCGAAAAGCCTCATCCCATCCAGAAGGCTTATGTCGAGGAACAGGTGCCGCAATGCGGTTACTGTATCAACGGCTGGATCATGACCGCGGCGGCGTTCCTCAATCAGAAGAAAAGACCTTCCGAGGCTGAGATCAAGGACGCCCTCACCGGCCTCAAGTGCCGCTGCGGAACGCATATGGGCATTCTGCGCGCGGTCAAGCGCGCAGCCGAGATGATGGGCTGAGGGAGGCGACCATGACCAGAATGGAAAAGCCCGCGCATTTCTCTCGCCGCTCGATGCTTCAAGCCGGCGGCGCGCTGGTGGTCTCGATCGGGATGCCCATTGGGCTCGACACCGTGCTCGGGATTGCAGATGCTTTCGCACAGGGCGGAAAACCGCCGCTCACGCCCGATCAGCTTTCCTCCTACATCGCCGTCAATGCCGACGGCACCGTTTCCGCGTTCTTCGGCAAGATGGACATGGGCCAAGGCCTGTTCGTCGCCATCGGGCAGATGGTGGCTGAAGAGCTCGACGTGCCGTTCAAGTCCGTTACCGTGATCATGGGCGACACCGCCACCAGCGTGAACCAGGGCGGCGCCTCGGGCTCCACCGGCATCCAGCTTGGCGGCAAGCAGATGCGCATGGCCGCGGCAGAGGCGCGCCGTGTGCTGGTCGAGATGGCAGCACAGAAGCTTGGCCTGCCCGCCGATCAGCTGATGGTGACCGAGGGCGTGGTGCACGCCAAAGCGGACAAGCAGAAAAGGACGTCCTACGCGGAGCTCATTGGCGGACGCTATTTCAACGTGCAGCTCGACTGGAACAAGCAGCTCGGCAACACCCTCTATGCCCCGGGCAAGGCAAAGCCAAAGGATTACAGGGATCACAAGATTGTCGGCCAGCCGATTGTGCGCGAAGACATCGCGCCCATGGTGTACGCCCGACAGGACTTTTGCACCGACATCAAGGTGCCGGGCATAGTGCACGGCCGCATGATCCGGCCGGCGACTGCGGGGGCAGTTCCGGTGAAGGTGGATGCAAGCTCGATTGCCGATATTCCCGGCGCCAGGGTCATTTGGGACAAGGGCTTCGTCGGCATCGTCGCCGACAAGGAGTGGGATGCAATCAGAGCATCGCAGAAGCTCAAGGTGGAATGGTCGGACGCAAAGCCGCTGTTCCCGGATTGGACTGCCCTCTACGATCACATCCGCAAGGCGCCGATACGAAAGCGCGAGGTCGGCGGCAAGGAAGCCGGCAATGTGGATGAGGCATTCAAGACCGCAGCCCGCGTGGTCGAGGCCGAATATGAATGGCCGTTCCAGTCGCATGCCTGCATGGGCCCGGCCTGCGCCACGGTCGAGATCAAGGACGGCAACGTCACCTGCTGGACCGGATCGCAGAAGCCGCATTTCGTTCGCAACGGCATCGCGCTCACCCTCGATATCCCGCCCGAGAGAGTGCGTTCCGTCTGGGTCGTCGGCCCCGGCTCCTACGGTCGGAGCGACGCCGACGATGCCGCAATGGACGCGGCGGTGCTGGCGAAAGTGGTCGGCAAGCCGGTGCGCGTGCAATATACGCGCGAGCAGGCAACGGGATGGGACCCGAAGGGCCCTGCTTCCATCCATCGCGCACGTGCGGCCATCGATGCAGCCGGCAATGTCATCGCCTACGAGTTCACGAGCAAAGGGTTCTCGCGCATCGACGTGAACACCAATGGCGGGGCGCCCTGGGATACGCTTGCGGGGCAACTGCGCGATGTCGCGCTCAAGTCCGGGGACGGCTTCGGCGTGCCGGCGGAATCATACGAGTTCGCCAACAAGCGCCTGGCCTGGGAAACAATCCCGCCGCTTCTCGAACGCGGCTCGCCGCTGCGCAGCGCGCATTTGCGCGATCCGGTCGGGCCGCAGGTCCATTTCGCGAGCGAATCCTTCATGGATGAGCTGGCGGCAGCGCTCGCGCTTGACCCGATCGAGTTCCGCCTTCGGCACGTGAAGGACGCACGCGACATCGCGGTGATCAAGGCTGCCGCCGAGAAGTCGGGTTGGCAAGGCCGATTATCACCACGACGCGACCAGACCGGCAGCAAGGTGAGCGGCCGCGGCATCGCCTATTCCCAGCGCAACGGGACGCGATGCGCGATCGTGGCCGAGGTCGATATTGATCGCACCAGCGGCAGGATCTGGGCGCGCAAGTTCACCGTCGCCCACGACTGCGGCCAGATCATCAACCCCGATGGTCTCAAGCATACCATCGAGGGCAACATCGTGCAGGGCGTGAGCCGCACGCTCTGGGAAGAGGTCAAGTTCGACGGAAGGAATGTGACCAGCGTGGACTGGATGACATACCCGATCCTCGACATCACCGAGACGCCGCAGACGATCGACATTGTGCTGATCAACCATCCTGAGATTGCGCCCAGCGGCGCCGGCGAACCGTCGATCCGCCCGGTGGCGGCCGCGATCGCCAATGCGATCTTCGACGCCACCGGTGTGCGCATTCGCCGCGTACCATTCTCGCCCGACCGCGTGAAGCAATCGTTGTCGTAGCGGATGATCGTTCGCACACTCGAGGAAGCGCTTGCGCCAATCTCCGACGGCTGCGTGCTTGCGGTTGCTCGCGAGCAATCGGGGGTGGCGATGGCGGCGACGCGCGCGCTCATTCGGCACGGCGTCAAGCGGTTGCATCTCGTCACGTTGCCCACATCGAGCTTGCAGGCCGATCTGTTGATCGGAGCGGGCGCGATCGAAACGCTTGAAACGTCCGCAGTCAGCCTCGGCGAATTCGGGCCGGCGCCGCGTTTCTGCGCAGCCGTGCGCGCGGGCACGATCCGGATGAAGGAGGCGACTTGCCCGGCGCTCCATGCTGCCGTCCAGGCGACCGAAAAGGGCGTGCCGTTCATGCCGCTGCGGGGATTGATCGGCTCGGATCTGCTTGCCCATCGTCCGGACTGGAAGGTGGTGGACAATCCGTTCGGTCACAACGATCCAATCGTGCTCTTGCCCGCAATCAAGCCGGATGTCGCTCTGTTCCACGCGGCCCTGGCCGATCGCGAGGGCAATGTCTGGATCGGCCGCGATCGCGAGCTTGCCATGATGGCGCATGCCGCCGCGAAGACGGTGGTGACCGTCGAGAAGATCCAGGACGAAAATCTGTTCGACGACCCCTGGCTTGCGGCCGGCGCGCTCGGAGGTTTCTACGTCGAACGGGTCGCGCTCGTCCCGAAAGGTGCCTGGCCGCTGGCGCTGGCCGGTCATTACTGCGCGGATGACCTACACCTTGCCGAGTATGCTCGCCTGGCCGCCAGCGAGGAAGGATTTTTGCAATACCTCGAGCTGCACGTGCATGCTCAGCGCGCGGCGTGAACCGGCCCTGCGATGACGGCCGCAGGCGACTACCGCATCGAAGAGCTGCTGATCGATACGATCGCCGGACTGATCGCCAATACCAATCATGCAGCGATCGGAGCGTCATCGCCGATACCCGCGGCCGCAGCTCTGCTCGCGCGCGAGCGCGGCGGCGGGCGCCCGCATGTGTCGCTGCTGGGCAGCCGCCGGCAGACATTCTTCACCGATGGCGGGCGTGAGCTGTTCGATTGCGCCAGTCAAGGACGCATCGACGTGTTCTTTCTCTCCGGTGGACAGATCGACGGAGAGGCCAACATCAATCTGGTCGCTACCGGCGACTATGGCGCACCCACGGTCCGCTTTCCGGGCTCGTTCGGGTCCGCCTACATGTATTACGTCGTGCCCAAGGTCATCCTGTTCCGCCTTGAGCACACGCGCCGCACGCTGGTCGAGAAGGTGGATTTCATCAGCGCGCCGGGAACCAGCCCGCAGAATGTGTATCGTCCGGGAGGTCCCATCGCCCTGATCACCGGTCGTTGCCTGTTCGCGTTCGATCGTGTGCGCCGGCGCTTCCGGCTGGAGAGCACGCATCCCGGGCATTCGAATGCGGAAATCAGCGAGAACACCGGTTTCGATTTCGACCGGCCGGAGCAAGCGCAGGAGACCGCGGCCCCCTCCCCCGACACGCTCGCAATTCTAAGGACCGTAATCGCACCTCAACTTTTCGAGGTCTATCCCCGGTTCACAGCCAACGTGTTTGCCGGGAGACTGCCGTAGGGTGGCGCGGCTTCGTCACATCGGCTAGTCAGTCTTGCCGCACTCCGTTTGGCTGGAGAAGATATCGCTGTCGAGGCCCTTTCGCGCGGGGATACAAAGAGTGGATCAAGTTGAAGTTGCAGTCATAGGCACCGGCTGGTGCGGCGGCATCCGCGCCGAGACGCTGTCACGCTCTGCGCTTGTTGACAGGCTGCACATCTGTGAAATCCGGCCGGACCGCCTCGCGGAGGTCAAAGCGCTGACCAGGCCCGCGACCGCAACCCTCGACTATCAGGACATCGTCAACAATCCGAATATTTCGGTTGTCTATGTCTGCACGACACCCGAGCAGAACCATTACCCCATCACCCGGGATTGTCTGCGGGCAGGCAAGCACGTGTTGCTGGAGAAACCCATCGCGCTGCAGCTGTGGGAGGCGGATGAGCTGATCACGCTCGCCAAGCGTGGCCAGCTCAAGTTCACCATCGGCTATTCGCAGCGCTTCAATCCGAAATTCGCTTACGCCAAGAAGAAGATCACCGACGGCACGCTCGGCAAGGTGGTATCGGTCATGGTGAGCCGTCATTTGAGTCGCGGCCTCGGCACCAAGATTGCCAAGCGGGTGAAACTCTCCCCCGTGGTGATGGAATCCACTCACGACCTCGACTTCGTGTTCTGGCTGCTCGATCCCGCCAAGCCCGTGCGCATCTATTCGCAAGGCTCCTATGGCTACATGCAGCCGATTAACGGCTCGTTCGACGTGATGTGGTCGATCGTGACCATGGACAACGGCATGGTGGTGACCATTGGCGGCGGCTGGAACCTGCCGCCGAGCTATCCCAATTACTGCTCCACCTGGGTCGAGATCACCGGCACCGAAGGAGCGCTGATTCTCGACGACACCCACCGCGACAACTGGCTCAACACGGTGGCCGAAGGCACCCGTTTCCCCATGTCCACCATGCCGGGCGAGCAGGTTGATCATGTCTTCGCCGGCCAGATGGGCCCGGAGACCATACATTTTCTCGAGGCCTGCATCATGGATCGGCCGGTGATGGTGACGCCCGAGAGCGCGCGCCTGGTCATGGAAACCTATACCGCCGC
>Ga0310913_10001745_pt1 | contig 11342 bp, 13 predicted proteins | sample GREbulkMGOX082_FD_203447 | JGI IMG/M metagenome (GOLD analysis project Ga0310913, IMG submission 203447) | Lab enrichment of tropical soil microbial communities from Luquillo Experimental Forest, Puerto Rico - GRE.bulkMG.OX082 | ecosystem: Environmental > Terrestrial > Soil > Tropical forest >...
GATGTTCATCACGGCACCGGCGCCACGCTCGACCATGCCCGGCAGGGCCGCGTGGGTGAGCTCCGTCAACGTCAAGGCGTTGAGGGTCACTTCTTCGATCTCGCGTTCAACCGGCAACTCGTAAAAGACCCCGCTGGTGCCGAAACCGGCGCTGTTGCACAGGCCGGCGATCGGTTCGTTGCGAAGCCGCTCCGCCAGTTTTGCGCGGCCGTCGACGCCGCTGAGGTCCAGTGGCATGACCTCAATGGCGACCGAATATTCCTTGCCCACCTCGTTGGCGAGATCGTCGAGGCGCTCGCGGCGCCGCGCGACCAGCAGCAGCGGGAACCCTCGGCGGGCCAGGCCGCGAGCCAGTTCGGCGCCGATGCCGGATGAGGCGCCGGTGATGACGACGGTCGTGTCTGTGTCGGGTTTCGGAAGGCTCATGATGTCACCAATGGATCCCTCGGGTCGCCTGGACGAACGTTTCGCTTCGTTTATCGAGAGGTGTTGTATCGCTGGCGGATTCGCCGCCCTTGGCCGCATTGGAGTCTGCGAACATGGCGAACGCGCGGTTGCGCACGCGGTCCATGACCGCCGGGTTGACGGCGTCGGCGACGGCGGCGAATTGACCGAACGGCGAGCTCGCGCGCCGGGGCCGGTGCACGATCGCATCCGTGATCACGCCGGCCGCCTGATCCGGCGTCAGCGCGGGGAACTTGTCGTACATGGTGGTCGGGCTGATCATCGGGGTGCGCACCAAAGCCATGTGCACGGTGGTGAATCGGACGTCGTCGTTCACGACTTCGGCCTGCAGTGCGTCGCACAGGCTGTCCAGCGCGGCCTTGCTGGCGATGTATGCGCCGAAGCGCGGCGCGCGGGTCTGCACGCCGACCGAGGAGACGTTGATGATCTGGCCGAAACCGCGTTCCCGCATCCCGGGGATGAACTTGAGGATGAGCTGGACCGCGCCGAGGTAGTTCAGTTGCATGGTCCGCTGATAGTCGTGGATCCGGTCGTAGGACAGCTTCAGCGAGCGTCGAATTGACCGCCCCGCGTTGTTGATCAGGATGTCGACGCCGCCGAGATCGTTCAGCACCTGGTCGGCCATCGCGGCGATGGCGTCCATGTCGGACAGGTCGCACGGGTATACGTGGGCGGTTCCACCGTTGCCGCGGATTTCCCGGATTTCAGAGGCGACCTTCTCGAGGTTTTCGCGCGTGCGGGCAACCAGCACCACGGTGCCGCCCGCTTCTGCGATCTTCTTGGCGGCGGCCTCGCCGATGCCCGACGACCCTCCGGTGATGACGACGGTCTTGCCCTCCACCGCATCATTGAGCGTGCGGCCCTGCACCGCGTCGAGCAGATTCCTCAGATAAAACGGCCGATACCGCCCAGCCGAGTTGGGGGTGTTGATCATGTTGGAAACCGCCGCGAAGGGCTTCTCCACCAAGTTCGTCAAGTCACCAAGGTTCATAGATTCTCGCTCCTGCTGGTGTCCGTCCCTCGACCACGGGCGCCCGGTGTGAGTGATGTGACGTGGGTCATAGAACCCAACCTAGGGCATCGGTCGGCCAGCGGTTGCACATTGTGGTCATATGAACGGCTCCCGGGTCTCACACGAGAATCAAAGTTGGGCGTACATGAGGGCAATCTGCTTGTTACACAGGGTAATCCGTGTGTGATCGCACACTAACTGAGGGGCAACGCCGAGATGTTCCAATCGTCGTAATGAAAATTCTGGCGACCTTCCGCAACCCCGAACCGACCGCGATCTACGACCGGATCGGCGGGCGCGAGGCCATTGAGGTCGTGGTCGAGGACTTCTATGTTCGGGTGCTTGCCGACAACCAGCTCTGCGGCTTCTTCAGTGGAACGAATATGAACCGCCTCAAAGGCAAACAGGTCGAGTTCTTCGCGGAGGCTCTCGGCGGGCCCGAGCCCTACACCGGCGCGCCGATGAAGCAGGTTCATCAGGGGCGTGGCATCACGATGCACCACTTCAGCCTGGTGGCCGGACATTTAGCAGCCGCGCTCGCCGCCGCCGGCGTCCCGCCCGACACGGTGACCGAAATACTCAGTGCCATAGCGCCGCTGGCTCCCGACATCGCATCGGCCGAGACCACCAAGGCAAAGGTCTGATCGACCTATCGACTCACCGTTGGTTCGGTGTGCGTGCTGACGATGTGGCTGAGCAGGTCCCGCACCGCGCCTGCGGGCGGGGTGCGTCCGCCAACCCAGATAGCTTGAAGCTGGCGGCGCAAATCCAACTTGTGGACGGTGATCGCGCGTAGCCGACCGACCGCCAGATCGTCGGCCACGGCTAACCGGCTGATCACCGCCGGCCCCGCCCCGGCGAGGACCGCGGCGCGCACGGCCGCCCCGGATGACAGTTCGAGCGCCGGGGAGGGCTGGTGCACTTCCTCGCCCACGGCCTGACGCAGCGCCGCGGTGAGTGAATCTCGTGTTCCCGAGCCGGCTTCGCGAGTGACCAAGGGTGTTTGGGCGAGTTCGGAGGCGGCGAGGCCTTGTGACCGTCGAGCCCATTTGTGATCGGGTGGCACGATCACCACCAGCTCGTCGTGTGCCACGACGCGGCTGCGCAATCCTCGGGGCGTACCTGGGCTTTCGATGAACCCCAGTTCGGCGGAACCTTCGCGAACCTCAACGATCGCGTGCTCGCTGTTGGTGGCGGTCAGAATCACGTTGGGGGCGGTGACGCCGCGCCGGGTGGCGGCAGCCTGTAGGGATACCAGCCAGCGGGGCATGAGCTGTTCGGCGATCGTCTGGCTGGCCACCACCTTGGTTTGCTGGCGCCTTTGCGTTCGCAGCGAACCCAGGCCGGTATCGACGTGATGGGCGACGTCGAGCAGGCGTGCGGCCCACTCGGCAACCACCAGGCCGCCCGGTGTGAGTTGGGAACCGCGGGCCGTGCGCACCGCCAGCTGCACCCCGGTCTGGGCTTCCATCGAGGCCAACCGCGCCGACACCGCCTGTTGGGTCAGGCCGATTTCACGGGCGGCGGCGCCGAGGCTGCCCGTTCTGGCGATCGCCAGCAAGACTTCGAATGAGCCGAGATCGGGCATGCGCGAGCTGAGCAACATGACTGATGTAATCACAATCCGGCTTTTGGCAGAGCCATCAATCGCGGACCACTGCAGGTGGGACGGGCACAAAGCGGTTTGGTGGCCCCACAAGATCACGCCCCCTACTGAATGCCCGTTGGGCGGCGAACCATCAAGGCGTGAATAACCGTCTAACTAACAAAAGACACGAATGAGCCCCCAAAAGGAGAGTCCAGAATGTCCACCGCAAACCGCCGCCCGCACCGCCGGGTGACCAGGAAAATACTCGTGAGCGCCGCCATCGCTCTCGCCGCTGGCATCGCGGGAGCGGCACCTGCCTCCGCCGACCCGCACGCGATCAGCACAGACTCCAACCCGTTCGGCACCCTTGGCTGCAACTGCCGAGGGACGGTGCCGGCCAGCCCCGATTTGAGACAGGAGATAAATCGGGGATTGCGCGAGGGTCTCACCGCCTCGGTGCCCGGACTACCCGCACCGGCACAGCCCGGCCAACCCCGGCCGTAATCCACGCACGGATCCGATCAAGGCTGCTCCCCCGCGACCGTGGCGAGTCGCCGGCGCAGATACGCCTCGACGCCGGCGTCAATGGTGAGATCAATGGCCGCGCGGTAGGCCTCCGCCGCGGCCGCGGGCCTGTCCGCTTCCGCGAGCAGATGTGCGCGTGCGGTCCAAGCCGGCTGAAAGCGGGCAATCGCCGGGTCGGTGATCGCGTCGAGCGCACGCAGCCCCGCCTCGGGCCCCACGACTTCGCCGTCAACAACCGCCAGCGAAACCGCCGCGCCCAAAGATGGGGCATTGCGCAACAGCGCCCGATGCAGTTTGCGCAACGCCACCCAGTCGACGCGCGCGCTGCGAGCGCGGTCGCAATGGGTCGACTGGATCGCCGCCTCATATTGATAGCGGCCGGGACGGCCGAAGCCGTGAGCTCGGCGCAGCAGCGCCTCGCCGCGCGCGATCATCGCCGAATCCCACAGTCGGGTGTCTTGTTCGTCCAGCGGTACGAACTCACCACCGCCGGTGCGCCGCGCCGGCCGGCGCGACTCGGACAGGCAGATGAGCGCCGCCAGCCCGAGTGCCTCGGGCTCGTCGGGCAGCAGTTCCGCTAGTACCAGCGCCAGATGCAGCGCCTCGGCGGACAAAGATTCGATGGGCGCCCCGGCCGGCTCCAGTTGCCAATCGATCGCCCACGCGCCGTATACGGCCTCCAGGACCGCCGGCAGTCTCTCGTCCAAGTCCGCGCCGGCCGGAACCGCGAACGGGATGTGCGCGTCGCGAATCCGGCGTTTCGCGCGAACCAGGCGCTGCGCCAACGTCGCAGGTGGCAAGGAGAATGCCCGCGCGATCGCCGCCGAATCGATGCCGAGCACCGTCTGCAGCATCAACGCGGTGCGGCAGTTGGCGGCGATCGCCGGATGCGCACAGACCAGCATCAGCTCCAGGCGGCGATCGGGAATCGACCGTGCGTCTGCGGTGTCATCGCCGAAATCCATTACCGGACTTTCTATCTCAGGCAGCTGGCCCGTCATCCGGTAGGCATGCGACTTCCACCGGTCGCGCAGGCGGTTACGCGCCACGGTAAGCACCCAGCCTTCCGGGTTGGCCGGTATCCCCTCGACCGGCCAACGGGTGAGCGCGCGCTCCAACGCGTCGCCGAGGGCGTCCTCGGCCGCGGGGATGTCGCCATTCGGCGCCGCCAGCACCGACAGCAGCCGGCCGTAGGACCCGCGAACCAACCCGGCCACCCGGGCCCGCACCTCACTCAGGGCTGTACCAACCCTTCCCACTCGCGTAAGTGACTGCAACGGGCCGGATTTCAACAGAACCCCACTCGGCGGCCGGGCATTGCTTCGCCCAGGACAACGCGGCATCCAGGTCGGGCACGTCGATGACGAACACGCCGCCGAGGCGTTCCTTGGTATCGGCGAATGGCCCGTCCTGGATCCTGGGCGCGCCGTCACGGGCGGTGAAGGTGGTCGACGCGACGGCGGTCTGCAGCACCTGTGTGCCGAGCAACACGCCGGCCGCGTCCAGATCGTCGGCGTACTTGGCAAACGCCGCCCGCGCGGGCGCCATGTCTTCCTCGGTCAGCCCGAGTTCGCCGCCCTCCTGATAGTGCATGAGCAGGCAGTACTGCATGATGGTGCCCCTTTCCGTTCCATTTCGTTCCCGATGATTGCACCGCTATGACGATTGAGGCGACGTTCGATCGACACTTTGGTGAGAATGCAATACATGTCTCGCACATTCGAAGATCTGGTGGCCGAAGCCGATTCGGTGTCCGTTGACGGCTGGGACTTCTCCTGGCTCGACGGCCGGGCGACAGAGGAAAGGCCGTCCTGGGGCTACCAGCGGTCACTGAGCAGCCGTTTGGCGACGGTCTCCGCCGCGCTGGACATCCATACCGGAGGCGGCGAGGTGCTGTCGGGCGCGGGACCGTTCCCACCCACCATGGCGGCCATCGAGACGTGGCCTCCGAACGCGGCCCTGGCAACCCAACGGTTGCACCCGTTGGGCGTGGTGCTCGTGGCGACCCGGGATGAGCCGCCGTTGCCGTTCGCTGATGAGGCGTTCGATCTGGTGACCACCCGTCATCCGATCTCCGTGTGGTGGACGGAGATCCTTCGGGTGCTTCGGCCGGGCGGCACCTACTTCGCGCAGCACATCGGGCCCGCCACGATGGGCGAGCTGGTCGAGTACTTCATCGGGCCGCAGCCGGAGAAATGGGCCGAGTTTCACCCGGACAGCGTGCGCGCGCAGGCACAGGCCGCAGGCTTCCAAATCGTGGATCTGCGCGGCGAGCGTCTACGGGCCGAGTTCTTCGACATCGGCGCCGTTGTCTACTTCCTGCGCAAGGTGATTTGGACGGTGCCGGACTTCACGGTGACGCGCTATTTGGACCGGCTGCGAGAACTTCACGAGCAGATCGAGGCGGAGGGCCCGTTCGTCGCGCACCCGACCCGGGTGCTCGTCGAGGTCCGCAAACCTGAGTGATCACCCCTCATGTCGCAGCACCTCCAGCGCGTGCTGCAGATCGGGCGGGTACGGGCTGACGATCTCGATCCGCCTGCCGTCGGCCGGATGGGCGAAGGCAAGCGAACGCGCGTGCAACCATTGCCGTTCCAGCCCAAGCCTTTTCGCGAGTTTCGGATCGGCCCCGTACACGAGGTCGCCGCAGCACGGGTGGTGCAGCGCGGAGAAATGCACCCGGATCTGGTGGGTGCGACCGGTTTCCAGATGCACGTCGAGCAGGCTGGCGGCCACGTGGGCTTCCAGGGTGTCGTAGTGGGTGAGGCTGTGCCGGCCGTTCGTGGTGACCGCGAACTTCCACTCGCCTCCGCGGTGCCGTCCGATCGGTGCGTCGATCGTCCCGCTGGACGGGTCCGGATGTCCCTGCACCAGCGCGTGATAGCGCTTGTCCACGGTGCGCTGTTTGAACGCCCGCTTGAGCACGGAATAGGCGCGCTCGGAGAGCGCCACCACCATCACCCCCGAGGTGCCGACGTCGAGGCGATGCACGATGCCCTGCCGCTCGGGGACGCCGGATGTGGTGATTCGGTAGCCGGCGGCGGCCAAGCCGCCGAGCACCGTGGGCCCGGTCCAGCCCACCGACGCATGGGCGGCCACCGCCGCCGGTTTGTCGACAGCGACGATGTCGTCGTCGGAATAGAGGATCGTCATGCCTTCGATGTCGACCGGCGTGTTCTCCAGCGGCGCCGGCGCGTCGGGCAAGCGCACCTGTAGCCAGGCACCGCTTGTCAGGCGGTCGGACTTTCCCGCCTGAACACCGTCCAGTTCGACACCGCCGTCTTCGGCCAGTGCTGCCGCGGCGCTGCGCGAGAGCCCCAACAGGCGCGCCAGCCCGGCGTCGACACGCATGCCCGCCAGTCCCTCCGGGACGGCCATCGAGCGGTCGGTCATCGGCGCTGGTCGGCCTTGCGTCGGCCCACGGTGTCGAAGTCGTAGCCGAAGATCGACAGCACCACCAAGAGGATGGCCCCGCCGACGACCGAGGGGTCGGCGACGTTGAACACAGGCCACCAGCCGACCGAAAAAAAGTCCACGACGTGGCCGCGCAGCGGCCCGGGCGCCCGGAAGAAGCGATCGACCAGGTTGCCCATCGCGCCGCCGAGGATCATCCCGAGCCCCACCGCCCACCAGGGCGACACCAGCCGCCGCCCCATCCAGAAGATGCCGACCACCACGACCGTCGCGATCACCGTCAGCAACCAGGTGTATCCCGTGCCCATGGAGAACGCCGCGCCCGAATTGCGGACCAAAGTCCAGGTCACCGTGTCGCCGATGATCGATACCGGCTGACCCGGGGGCAGCAGTCTGACGGCGAGCACCTTGGTCACGATGTCCAGGGTCAGCACCACCGCCGCGACCGAAAGCAGCAGGCGCAGCCGCCGCTGAGGAGGTTCCTGCGGCCCGGCCGCTGCGGGTTCGTCAACCTCGTTGACGTCGCCGGCCTCCCCGGCCGAGGTCACCGGCTCGGCCGGTCGTGTTGGTTCCTCAGACACGCTTCCCATCATCCCTTAATCCGGACACTGCCTCGCCGGAGCCCGCGAGCGCCGTGCGCAATGATGCCTCTATGGCCCGCCTCACCGTTATCGCCACCGGAGGGACGATATCGACCAGCACGGGCGCCGATGGGGTGCGCCGACCGACCCACAGCGGGGCGGAGCTGACGGCGGGCCTCGACGTCGATGCCGTTGACCTGCTGGCGCTGGACAGTTCGCAGCTGACACCGGCCGATTGGGATCGAATTCGGGCTGCCGCGCAAGCCACGATCGATGGCGGCGCCGACGGCGTGGTCATCACCCACGGGACCGATACCTTGGAAGAGACGGCGCTCTGGTTGGACCTGACCTATAACGGCACGGCCCCGATCGTGTTGACCGCCGCCATGCGCAGCGCCGACGCCCCCGACGCCGACGGTCCGGCGAATCTGCGCGACGCATTGGCGGTGGCGGCCAGCCCGGCCGCCCGTGACCTCGGTGTGCTTGTCTGCATCGCCGGCCGAGTGTTGCAGCCGTTGGGGGTGCACAAGGTGGCAACCGAGGACCTGAGCGGTTTCGCCGGCGAGGTGATCGGCACGGTCGGCGGTGGCGTGACGCTGACCGGCGCCAAGACGCGGCCGTACCTCGGCGATCTCAGCGCCGCCGCGGCGCCGCGGGTCGACATCGTCGCCGCATACCTGGGAAGTGACGCGGTAGCCCTTGATGCGTGCGTGGCCGCCGGCGCACAAGCGGTGGTGCTGGAGGCGCTGGGTTCCGGCAATGCCGGAGACGCGGTGGTCGACGGAGTGCGCCGCCACTGCCGCGACGGGGTCGTCGTCGCGGTATCCACCCGAGTCTGCGGTGGGCGAGTCAGCGCGAGCTACGGTCCGGGCCACGAAATGGCGACCACCGGCGCTGTGATGGTGCCGAGGTTGCGGCCGTCGCAGGCTCGGGTGCTGCTGATGGCCGCGCTGGCCGCGAAGCTACCCGTCGCCGACGTCATCGACCGCTGGGGCTGAAAGGGCGTTAGCCTGCAGCACGCCGACGTAGTCGGGCCAGTCCAGGGAGTCGACGGGGTTGGCGCTGGTGAGGTCGCCGGTGTCGGCGGGAAACGTCCGCGCCTGGCCCGGACCCGAACCACGCGTCTCGAACCGCACGGTGACCACACCGTGGCCCGCGCCCTGCACCCAGCCGTGCCCGAAATCGCGATGCGCTAGGTCATCTCCCACCCGCCACGGTGAGGCCTCATGACCCGCGGCGAACATGGCTTCGGTTGCGGTTACTGCAAATTCCGCGGAATGCTGGGTATCCGATTCGGCTTCCGAGAACTCCAAGTCCGGGAACAACGACTGCTGCCGCACGTCGCTCAATCCCGAAAAGCCAACGCCGAGTAGGCGAATCGGCCCGATCTCGCGCGGGTCGAGTAGCAGCCGCCGGGCCACCGCGATCAGCGCCCCGGCCTCGGTCGTCGCGTAGGGCAGCGTCGCTGAGCGGGTCAGCGTGCTCATGTCGGACTTCTTCAACTTCACCGTGACGGTGCGGGCGCCGCGGCCGTCGCGCAGCAGGCGCTGATGCGCGTGCTCGGCGATCGGGTCGATCGCTTCGCGCAGCTGCTCCAGGCTGGTCAGGTCGACGGCGAAGGTCGACTCGGAGCTGATCTGCTTGGCTTCGGCGCGCTCGGCGACCGGGCGGTCGTCGACGCCGCGGGCCAGCAGATGCAGCGCCGGCCCAACCGTCGCACCCAGGATGTTGGCCACCTCGGCGTCGGTCAACGCGGCCAGCTGCCCGATCGTCTCGATGCCGAGTCGATTGAGCTTCTCCTCGGCGACGGGACCGATGCCCCACAGCCGCCGCACCGGCAATACGGCGAGCAGCGATTGTTCTTCGGCGCGCCGGACCACCCGAACGCCGTCGGGTTTGGCCAGCCCGGACGCGATCTTGGCGATCTGTTTGCCCGAGCCCGCGCCGACGGAGGCGACCAAGCCGGTCTCATCCCGAACCCGTCGCCGCAGGCTCTCTGAGAACGCCTCGACGTCCTCGGCCGACGCCCCGGCAAGTTGCGGCGGCTCACCGAAGCCCTCGTCGTAGGACAGCTGCTCGACGACCGGTACCAGACTGCGCACGGTGTCGAAGACCCGGCGGCTGGCCACCCCGTACACCACGCCGCGCGGCGGCAACACCACCGCGGTCACGCCGATCAGCCGGCGCGCCTGATGCATCGGCATCGCAGACCGGGCGCCGAACACCCGCGCTTCGTAGCTGGCGCCGGCCACCACACCCCGGCCACCCAAGCCGCCGACCAGCACCGGCCGGCCCTGCAGCGTCGGTCGGGTGAGTTGTTCGACGGAGGCGAAGAACGCGTCCATGTCCAGGTGCAGTACCCAGCGGGACTCCACAACTGCAAATGCTATTGGTCTAACGTCGTCGAGTATGGCGATGAACGTCTGCCACCGGCTGTGTTGCGGCTCGAACCGTTGGGCGAAGGAAGTTGAAACCCACATGTTGCCGACCGTCCTCGCCGGCGTGGAGCTGGGTGACAACACCCTTGAGATCGGACCCGGATACGGCGCATTTTTGCGGGTGTTGATCGACAAGACGCCGAAGGTCACCGCGGTGGAGATCGACACCCCGATGGCGGAGCGGCTGCAGCGGCTCTACGGCGACCGTGCGCGCATCATCAACGGCGACGGCACCGATACGGGGTTGCCGGACAACGAGTTCAGCTCGGTGGTGTCCTTCACGATGCTGCACCATGTCCCGACCGCCGAACTGCAAGACCGGCTGTTCGCCGAGGCCTTCCGGGTGCTTCGGCCCGGCGGGGTCTTCGCCGGCAGCGACGGCGTGCCGTCGCTGATGTTCCAGATCCTGCATTTCCGCGACACCTGCAATCCCGTTCCGCCGGAGACGTTGCCGGACCGCTTGCGCGCGGCGGGATTTCAAGACGTGGATGTCAAGGTCGGCACGGGCAGGCAGCGCTGGCGCGCGGTCAAGGCCGCATGATGGATGAGCCGCTGTCATCACGACGGGCACGCCTACGCCACCAGTGGGGCGAGCGCCTGGAGCCCGGTGAACAGGCCACCGTTCTGGCCTGGACGTCATTCACCCTCACGTTCCTCGGTCTGCGCGGACTCACCCACTGGATCCGGCGCGGCCACGGGCCCTCGGGTGGCGGTGTGACACTGGGCGGCGAGCACTTTCACCACTACAACATCGGTATCGGGATGCTCGCGACGGTGGCTGGCGTCGGTCTGCGCGGAACGGAACGGCAACGCCGACACCCCGCGGCGGCTGTCGCTTTCGGTGCCGCGAACGCAATGATCGTCGACGAGCTGGCTCTGCTGCTGGACCTCAAGGACGTCTACTGGGCAAAGGACGGCCGGAAGAGCGTCGACGTCGCGGTCGGCGTCATTGCTGCCGGCGCGACTGTGGTGGCCGGCATGCCGTTCTGGCCACATGCCCACCACGCGCTGCGGTCGGGCAGAATTTGACCGCGGGCGTAACGCCACGGCGAAATCTCATCCGAATTTTCGCCGTTGCGTTACGCCCGCCATTGGCTCACTTCTTGCCGGGCGCTTGCGGTTGTTGGCAGGGAAGGCAGACAACCGGACCAGGGTGGGCGCCGCCGATCGGCGCGGGCTGTCCGCCGCCCTTCTGACCCTTGCCGCCCTGCTGACCACTGCCACCCTGCTGACCGCTGCCACCCTGCTGACCGCCGCCGCCCTTCTGGCCGCTGCCACCCTGCTGGCCGCTGCCACCTTGCTGACCGCCGCCGCCCTTC
>Ga0310913_10001750_pt1 | contig 11336 bp, 9 predicted proteins | sample GREbulkMGOX082_FD_203447 | JGI IMG/M metagenome (GOLD analysis project Ga0310913, IMG submission 203447) | Lab enrichment of tropical soil microbial communities from Luquillo Experimental Forest, Puerto Rico - GRE.bulkMG.OX082 | ecosystem: Environmental > Terrestrial > Soil > Tropical forest >...
TTTACGAGTCTGTGTTTCGCGTGCTCGATGAGATCGCACCCGCTTATCAGAAATTCGGCTATGTGCGCGAGCGCATGGGCGCGGACACCGTCAATGTCTGCCCGCACAGCCACTACCAAACCGCGGACGGCAAGTGGATCGCGATCGCCTGCACCAGCGACCAGATGTTCGCTCGGCTTGCAGAAACGATGGAGCAGCCCGAACTTGCTTCGGCCGAACGATATGGCTCGAAGGACTTGCGGCTTGCCGCCCGCGACGAGGTCAACGCAATCGTCGCCGGGTGGGTTGCTTCGCTCGATCTCGAAACGGCGCTTGCGCGTTGCGCCAGGGGTGGCGTGCCGGCGAGCCTGATCTACAGCATCGCTGACATTTTCGACGACCCGCAATACCGCGCACGCGGCAACATAAAAATGACGGACTCGCGCGCGGGCGCCATCGCGGTTCCCGACGTCGTGCCGCGCCTGTCCGCAACCCCGGGTGAGATTCGATGGCTCGGCGAAGGGCTTGGTGCGCAAAACGAGGATGTATTTGAGAATCTGCTCGGGCTCGAGGGCAACGAGGTTCAGAGATTGCGCGAGGACGGAGTGATCTAGGATGGCGGCAGCAGGCGGCGCCGATTCGATTCCAGCGATCCCCGATCGCGACCCTCTACGCGGATTTGCGAGCAACGCTCGGCGTTCCCTTCGTCAACCTGATCTGGCGTCATCTCGCAACCATCCAGGGTGGCCTTGCATGGGCCTGGACGCTGGTGAAGCCGCTTTACGTGAGCGGTGAACTTGTTTCACGTGCCGCCGAGACATCCGCTCTTGTCCGTCTCCCCTCGCTCGCTCCATTGCCGGATTTTGTCTGGGACGGCGCCGCGATCCTTCGCGCTGACCGGCAGGTGATCGTGAAGTTGATCGACAGCTACAATCACGCGAACGGAGTCAACTTCCTCGCGCTCCTCGTCGCCATATCGGCGCTTCGCGAGGGCCTGCCGATGCCTGTGGGAACCGAACGCGTCGCACCGAAGGCCACCGGGCATGGTGCCGAAGCGGATGCGCTGCCCGCACTGCCCAGGCTTTCTGAATTGTCGCCCACCGTGCTGGCTTTGGCGCGCCGGCTCGACGAGTTCGGTCGGCTCGGACCGAGCGACGCCATCGCAAGCCTGTACCGCCACCTCGCGCACTGGCCAGCATTCCTGTCCATCGCCTACGTAGCGCTTGAGCCTCTCCATCGCAGCGGCGAACTTGCGCGCGCGCAAGAAAGCGTAATTGCTTTTGGCCGCCGACAAAGCGTCGAACTTGCGAACCTCGTCGATTGCGACCTTCCCGCTATTACGCCGGAGAGCAGAAGCGCCGTTCTAAGCGCCCTCGATGAATTCACCCGCCTGATGATCGGGCGCATGATCGTCACGGGTAAGGCCATGCGTTCCCTTATTCCGCCTGACGGTGAAGCGCAGTATGAAAGACACTGAAACACCGATTTATAACGCAATTGACTACCGATCTGCTTTCGGCTGATCTAATCGGCAAATCGCTGCTGCGTTCGCCCGGTCGCGCCGAACCAACCCGTGGCCCACATTGAAAATAGGCGACGTCATTAGTTTGGAAGACAACACCCATGGCTCCCAGCACCGCAGATGAACGCGAGCGTCCGCCGGAAATTGATGTTGCGTTCGACGCTGTTGTCGTGGGCGCGGGTTTCGCCGGCCTTTACATGCTCTATCGCCTTCGCGGCCTTGGCCTTACGGCGCGGGTCTATGAAGCCGGCGGCGGCGTGGGCGGAACTTGGTACTGGAATCGGTACCCGGGCGCCCGTTGTGATGTCGAGAGCATGCAATATTCCTTCTCCTTCTCGGAGGAGTTGGACCAACAATGGGACTGGTCTGAAAAATACGCGCCGCAACCCGAGATCCTCGCTTATGCCAACCACATTGCTGACCGGTTCGATCTCCGTCAGAACATCGTGTTCAATACCCGCGTAACGGCGGCTACCTTTGACGAAACTGCCAAGCGCTGGCGTGTCGAAACCGACCGTGGGGATCGCGTCGTCGCCAGATTCTGCATCATGGCGATCGGCTGTCTTTCGGCGACGAACCATCCGGCCTTTACGGATCGAGAGGCTTTCCGCGGCCCAATCTATCACACCGGCGAATGGCCCCATGAAGGGGTAGACTTCGCCGGGCTTCGCGTTGGCGTCATTGGTACAGGCTCCTCGGCAATTCAAGCTATTCCAATTATCGCGCAGCAAGCCTCAGCCCTCACCGTATTCCAGCGCACGGCGACCTATTCCGTGCCAGCTTGGAACGAGAAGCTGTCGCCGGAGTATCGAAAGTCCATCAAGGCCGACTACCCGGCACTGCGTGCCAAAGCGCGTGCGCGGCCAACCGGCTTCTATTTTCCGTTCAATATGCAGCCTGCTTTGGAGGCGAGCCCAAAAGAGCGCGAGCGACAATATGAAGAGGCCTGGAAACGCGGTGGCCTGCCCTTCCTTGGAGCTTATGGCGACCTTCTGTTTGACAAAGCTGCCAACGACACGATCGCCGACTTTGCGCGGCGCAAAATTCGAGGCATCGTCAAGGATCCGGCAACAGCCGATCTGCTCTGCCCGGACAATGTCTTCGGCTGCAAGCGCCTGTGCGTCGATACCGGATACTTCGAAACCTACAACCTTCCCCATGTGAAGCTGGTCGACGTGTCGAAGACGCCGATCGAACGTTTCACCACGCAAGGCATCGAGGTGAACGGTACCGAATACCATCTGGACGCAATCGTTTGCGCGACCGGCTTCGCAGCGATGACGGGATCGTTCGAGAAAATTCGGATCACAGGACGTCAAGGGTTAACGCTGGCTGAGAAATGGCAAGCGGGACCTCGGGCCTATTTGGGCGTGGCGTCGGCAGGCTTTCCCAACTTTTTTACAATCACCGGTCCAGGCAGCCCGTCCGTACTGGCGAGCATGATCCAGGCCATCGAACAGCACGTCGATTGGATGGCGGACTGCATCGCTCATATGCGGGATATCGGTGCGGCCACCGTCGAGCCCGTCGAGAAATACGAGGACGAATGGATCGAGCACGTGAACGAGGTCTCAAAGGTCTCGCTCAGATCCACTTGCAGCTCCTGGTATGTCGGAGCGAATATCCCGGGGCGTCCGCGCGTATTCATGCCCTATATCGGGGGCTTCCCGGTCTACGTTCAAAAGTGCAACGAGGTCATGTCCAATGGGTTTGAAGGCTTCGTCATGGATGGCGCGAACGCCCAGAACGAACAGCCCCGCGTGCGCTTGACCGAAAGGTGGCGTCCCCCTTGATATCGAGGTTATTTCGCCGGCAGCCGTTGCGGCCAGGCGTGTGCCCGTAGTTTGAAGCAACCGCACCTTCGGCGACCGCTTGTGCTCGGCATTCCCAGGAAGTGATCGCAACCATACGCATGGTTGTCGATGAGACAAGAAACAAGCTCTGAGACCACGATTCCCAAGGGCGGTCGGTCGCTGTAAGCTGCCCTATACTTTCCATTGTGCGGCCTTATACGGCCTTGCTTTGGACTTGGGGAAGTCCAAGGACTCACATTGCTAGGGTGCATTGGACTGGACAAGGAGCGCCAATGCATTCCACGCCGGGCCCCAAACAAACTGATTCACACGATGTCCTGGTTGCACGTGTGGACGAAGAGTTCGCAAACCCTCGTCGCCAGTTGGCGCGCGATCAAGAACAGGTTTCCAAGCCAGAGCGCGATACCGCGCGTTATCCTTCGGACCCGCAGATCCCCGTGAACAGGTTTCGTCCCGCTGTCCTGCGCGGCAGCGTCATCGGCTTGCTATTGGCAGCGTGCATCGGTGTCGCCGCCATCGATTCGCAGTCGACCTACGGCGATGGGGCCAAATCGATGATCGCCCAGTGGGCGCAGCAGTTCGCACCAACTTCGTCACCGCTTCCGGAAAGAACGAGGCTTCCCGCGCAGCCGAGCCCACCTGGTTTTCAAGCGGCCTCGGCGGAGCCAGCACCTTCGGAAACAGCATCCCTGTCCAAGACCACATCGCAGGACGTCGCGCCGACCGCCGCTCTGGTGCCTCCCGTGCTGGAACATTTGCTCCAGAAGATAATGCGCGATCTTGCAAGCGTGGAGCAGGACATCGAGCAGCTCAAGACCAGCCAGGCACAGATGGCCAGCGACGATGCGAGGGTCGCCGAGCAAGTCAAGGCAAGCCAGGAACAGCTAGCTCGCGTCATTGCCAAGGCTTCGGAACAGGACGATGCGGGGTCCAAGAGATTAGCGCTTCGGGCACGGCCCCCCGCGCGCAAGCCGGCGGCACGGACGCTTCCGTCGCCGCAAAACCGCAGCAGCGCGGCGGTAGGCCCGCCCAATGGCTGACGAGCGGAGCCAACAAGAACGTGCAAGTTGCCGTCTGGTTTGGCGACGCATCCAATACGATCAAGATGATCGTGTATAGGCGACTTGTACGATCATCGTGGTTCGCCGGAGAATGCCTGCCGCAGCGCCGACAGCCGGTCGAGCGCCGCTCTCGGTAGCGGCCCTTTTTGGACCGCGGCGAGCGCATCCTCGAACTGTTGCGGCGTCGCCATGCCGACCAAAATAGTGCCCATCGCCGGGTGCGACAGCGCAAACCGCGTGGCAGCTTCGGTCAGGCTGGTGGCGAACCCCTCCTTCACCAGCGGGATCAGACGACGTGCGCGATCGACATCGGCATCATAGCTCATCGCCGAACCAATCGGTTCGGGCGCCGGACCCGCAATCGGATGACGCTCGGCCGAGCCCGAGAGTGCACCACCGGCCAGCACCCGGATGCCCACTACTCCGACGCCGGCTGCTTTGGTGTGATCGAATAATCGTCCATAATCTTGTGCCGGATAGTTCGTCGGCAATGCCTCGGCCGCGGATGGATTGAGCATATTGTAGACGACCTGAGCGCTGTCGAAGGCGCGTGAGTCGATGACTTCTTGCAGTGCCGACGTGTCGCCTAGTCCGGTAATCCCGAGAAAACGAGTCTTCCCCTGCTCACGCAGGCGCTCGAACGCCGGCACCACGTCGCCGAGCACCTGTCGGGCGCTTAGCGCCGCACCGCCTTCGGTCTCGCTAATGGAATTGTGCAGGTGAAAAATGTCGACCCGGTCAAGATGCAGTCGTGCCAGACTGCTTTCGAGAGACATCGTCACGGCGTCGGCAATGCGGCCGAACTCGTTGGGCGACAACCGGACTTTGGTGCCGACGACGACGTTGGCCGGTTTCAGTTTTTGCAAAACGCGGCCAAGGTTCTTTTCCGATTCGCCATTTCCGTACTGCACCGCAGTGTCGAAATAGTTGACGCCGGCGGCGATCGCCCGTGCGACGGTACGCTCCTGGTCGGCAGGATCGCCGCGCACCATGAGTCCGCCTACCGCGCCGCAGCCGAAACCCAATACTGAGAGCTGCATTCCCGTGCGCCCAAAGACCCGCAACTGCATCGCTTTTCCTCCGGCAGCAGACAAGCTTAAAGCAACGATAAAAAATGGTCTGCGATCTTACCGCGGGTCGTCACCCAGATGTCCTTACGATCCGAGCATTTCTTCGCGACTTCATCGTAGGCCCACGCTCCGGCCGGGCGGCCATAACAATGGGCGTGACAGAGGACATCGAGGATGACGACGTCGTGGGTCGCCGCGAGCAGATGACTCAGTGCCTCATCGAACATTTCAACGAATTGCCGAGGCGTCCGTCCCCAACGCATCGCGTGGGAAAGGTCGTTCAGTTCGATCGTCAGAGGTACGGCGACGAGATTTCCCTCTGGATATTTCTGCAGGTAAGGCAGATCGTCGTCCAGGGCGTCACCCTGCCATTTATAGCCGTGTCGAACGAGGCGCCGAAATGTGTCGTCGCCCGCCGTCGCACGGGGGCTGATCCACCCCGTCGGTTGCGCCCCGATGACCTTGGCAAGCCCGGCAGTAGCGCGACGCACGTAGCCTTCATCTTCCTCGGGAGTCAGAGACGCCGGAACAAGATCCTGGGCGTACCCATGCGTGACGATCTCGTGCCCTGCCCTGGCGATAGCTCGAACCCGATCCGGGTCGCGTTCGGATAACACCCCCGAAACGTAGATGTTCGCCGAAATTCCCGCTCGATCCAATATACTCATCAAGCGACGAATACCGGCGTTCGCTCCATACCGACCGTAGGAGTCCGCATTCGAGTCGAAGACGCCGGCACGCAACGGATTGCCCATTGGACCAATCGCCGAGGCCCCCTTCTCCGTCCACGCTTCGAAAGCAACATTGAAGACAACAGCCACATGGCGATCTCCTGGCCAGCGCATGCCTGACGCCGCACGCCGGATCTCAGGCTTCGTGTCGCTGGACATGGTCGGCTCCCGTTAGCGAACAGCCGTGCGGCATTGCAGTGACAGTGCTCCGCATCTTGGGCTGGATTCTCGTCCAGTCCAAGGGTACTGCCAACCGCCACAACGCGAGATCGGGGGCGAGATCAGGCGGGCGAAGCGGGTAAAGCCGCTTGCACGCCGGCCAGAGCCGCTTGCAGCGCCGCTTCCTTGGTGTGATCGAGCGAAGTCTTCAGCACCGTGCCGCCTTCGCCCTTGAGGCCCTCAAGTACCTTATCCGCCGTGACCTTGCGCACTAGCACGAACAGGGCCGCTGTGCCGGGCTGGATGGCGGCCGCGGTGTCTTTCATGAATTTGTCGTTGATTCCAACATCGGATAAAGCGCCGGCGAGAGCGCCGGAAGCAGCGCCCAGGGCAGCACCCGCGAGCGGCATCAAAAAGATCAGACCGATCAGCGCACCCCAAAAAGTACCGCCTACGGCACCTGCTTTAGTGGTATTCACCAATTGGTTTAGCTTGATATTACCCTGAGCATCCTTCACGGCGATTGCCGCGTCGCCTAGTTCGATCAGGTATTCCTTCTGCATTTTTAGCAATTTCTGGCGGACTTCCTCCGCTTTCGCCTCGGTTGGAAATGCGATGACAACGAGATCACTCATTTGCGACTCTCCTACTAAACCCTCGACCATATCGGTTCCACGGAGAGGTCCAGCAGATTGGGCAAATGCTGCAGGACCGCAACGCATCAACGGTCGAAAAATAAGATGCTGTGCTGCAAGAGCTGCCTTGATTTGGATCAAGCCCGGTTGGCGTCTGCCATGTCCGCTCTAGCCAAAAAGGGAACGTCAGGCGCGGCAACCGGTATGTCCGGCATGGGCCATTTCCGGACTGAAGGCGCCGCACCAAAGCAGCTCTACTCGATCACCTCGTCGGCAAGGCCGAGGCAACGAAAGTCGGGAGGCGCAAACAAGATGTAGGGAGGCCGCCATGGTGGGAAGGCTTATTCAAGTCGCCAACTCCGCCTATCAATATCCGTTGATCTTCAAGCAGTTGTGGCATACGCCGCTGGTGCAATCGCCGGATCAGGAGATTGTCTATCGCGATCGAAAACGTTTCACCTACCGTGAGATCAGGGGCCGGGTCGGGCGCCTCGCGTCGGCGCTGAGCAAAATCGGGGTCAAGCCTGGCGATACAGTTGGCGTCCTCGATTGGGACAGCAACCGATTCCTGGAAGCCTTCTTCGCGATCCCGATGATGGGCGCGATACTGCAGACGGTGAATGTCCGGCTGTCACCTGAACAGATCGCGTACACGATCAATCACGCCGGTGCCTCAACGCTGCTCGTCAACGACGAATTCGTCGAGCTGCTGGAAGGCATCAAGCCGGAATTGACGAAGGTCAAAACGCTGGTCGTCATGTCGGATCGGCCTTCGCCTCGGACGGCAAGCCTATCCTTCGCCGGCGAATATGAGAATCTGCTTGCAGCGGCCTCGCCGGACTACGATTTTCCGGACTTCGACGAGAACACTCAGGCGACCACTTTCTACACGACCGGCACCACCGGGTTGCCAAAGGGCGTCTATTACAGCCATCGCCAGCTCGTGCTGCATTCGCTATGCGGTCTTGCGCTGTTCGGCATCGCAGGTCAACAGGGCCGGTTCTCGCGCGACGACGTCTATATGCCGATCACGCCGATGTTTCACGTCCACGCCTGGGGCTTCCCCTGGTCCGCGACGGTCGCAGGCGTCAAGCAGGTTTATCCAGGACGCTACGATCCGGCATTGCTGGTCAAGCTGATCGTGAGCGAAGGCGTGACCTTCACCCATGGCGTGCCGACCATCCTGCAGATGCTGCTCACCGCGGCAGCGGCGGCCAACGTCGATCTGCATGGTCTCAAAATGGTGATCGGCGGTTCGGCCCTGCCGAAGGCGCTGGCCAAGCAGGCGCTCGGCGCCGGCATCGATATCTTTGCCGGCTACGGGATGTCGGAAACCGGTCCACTCGCCGCAGTTTCCCATGTCCGATCAAAGGATCTCTCCGGCGATCCCGAAGCGGAGGTCGAGTTCCGCGCTAAAGCCGGGATGGCGGGGCCGCTGGTGGACTTGCGCATCGTAGATCCGGACATGAAGGATGTGCCGCATGACGGCAAATCCTCCGGCGAGATCGTGCTGCGGGCGCCCTGGCTCACCCAGGGTTATTACGATAATCCGGAGGGCTCGGAGCAGCTTTGGGCCGGCGGCTATCTGCATACCAGCGACATCGCCGTGGTGACGGCGGATGGCTACGTCCACATCACCGACCGCATCAAGGACGTGATCAAGACCGGCGGCGAGTGGGTGTCGTCCCTGCAAATTGAGGATTTGATGATGCAATGCTCAGGCGTCGCCGAAGCCGCCGTCATCGGCGTCAAGGATGACAAATGGGGCGAGCGACCATTGGCATTGGTGGTCAAAGATCCCGCAAAGGCCGATGGACTGACCGATACGGCCATCACGACTCATCTGAAGGCGTTCTCCGACAAGGGCGTCATCTCCAGATACGGCATTCCGGAAAAGATCCTGTTCATCGACCAGATTCCGAAGACCAGCGTCGGCAAGATCAACAAGAAGGCGTTGCGGGAGCAATACGGCGACAAGTAGCGGCGGGCGTTGGCGAACGGACAACAGGGAGGAGCGCGCGTGACTGACCTGACACTTGCCGGCTTGAACGAACGGATGGGACAGGAGCTTGGCGTCTCCGATTGGGTCGCCATCGACCAGGCGCGCATCGATACGTTTGCGTCGTGCACGGGCGATAATCAATGGATCCATGTCGACGTTGAACGGGCAAAGCGGGAAAGTCCTTTCCGTGGCCCGATCGCCCACGGCTATCTGACACTTTCCATGGTAGCTCCGCTCGCCATGCAGATTGGCATCATCCCCAAGGACGCAGCGGCGGGCCTCAACTATGGGATCGACAAGGTTCGTTTTCTGGCGCCCGTGCCGGCCGGCGCCCGCGTACGGCTGCGCGTCACTCTTGCCGGAGTCGAGCCGAAGGACGGCGGGCAAGTGATCATGAAGACCCAGAACACGCTTGAAGTCGAGGGTTCGGAAAAACCCGCTTTGATCGCCGAAACGCTGGCGCTGCTTATTCCCGTGTCCGGAGCGCGAAAACAATGAGTACGAAAAGTCGCATCGAACCGCCGTCGTCGGAAGGCATTTCAGAAGCTGCCGCGCGAAATACGATTGCGCTCAATCCGCTGGTTGGCATACGCGGCCAGGATCTGGTCGACAGCGCCGGCATTCTGTTCAAAGCGATGATCAACGAACCCAAGGTCGCGACCGAACAATGGCTCTCGTTCGTGGGCGAACTGGGCGAAATCGTCGGCGGTAAATCCGAGCGCGCGCCGAAGTCGGGCGACAGGCGCTTTTCCGATCCGACCTGGAAAGAGAGCTCGCTGCACAGCGGGCTGCTCAAGGCCTATCTGGCCTGGGGCGACGCGGTAAACGGCCTGGTCGACAAGACGAACCTCAGCAACATCGACAAGGCGCGGGCGCACCTGATCACTGAAATCCTGATCGATGCCGTCGCGCCGACCAATGCCATCCTCACCAATCCGGCGGCCGTGCGAAAATTCATGGATACCGGCGGTCAGAGCTTGTGGCGCGGACTGAAAAACTACTTCGATGACCTTACCAAAAATCGCGGCATGCCGTCGATGGTCGATACCACCGCCTTCAAGGTCGGCGAAAATCTCGCGACCACGCCGGGGGCCATCGTTTTCCGCAATGAACTGCTTGAGCTGATCCAGTACGCGCCGACCACGCCCAAGGTCTGGAAGCGGCCATTGGTCGTGACGCCGCCCCAGATCAACAAATATTACGCGCTCGACCTCTCGCCCGACAAAAGCATGGTCCGTTTCCTGCTTGAAAGCGGAATCCAGCCGTTCTGCGTCAGTTGGCGAAACCCGACTGAGGTCAATCGCGACTGGGGGCTGGACACCTACGTTACCGCACTCGACGAAGCCGTCGACGCCGCGCGCGAAATCACCGGCAGCGCAGACATCTCAATGATGGGTTCCTGTTCCGGGGGCATCACCTCGACAGCCTATTTTGCCACGCTTGGCAGCGCTGCGGAAAAAAAGATCAGGAACATGGTGCTGGCGGTCTGCCTGCTCGATCCAACCACCGCGGAGGAAACCACGTTCGCCTGCCTGGTTACGCCAGAAACCATGCAGGCCGCCAAGGAGGTTTCCCGGATACGCGGGATTGTTGACGGCCACGATCTGGCGCGGATGTTTGCATGGATGCGGCCCAACGACCTGATCTGGAACTACTGGGTCAACAACTATCTGCTCGGCAATCAGCCGCCTGCCTTCGATATTCTCTATTGGAATGCCGATACGACACGCCTCCCGGCGCGTCTGCACGGCGACTATCTGGATCTCTACTTCACCAACCCGTTCGTCAATTCGGGCAAGCTCTCGCTGAACGGCAAAACCATCGACATGAGCAAAGTGAAAGCGGACAGCTATGTCGTCGCCGGCGTCACCGATCACATCACGCCATGGAAGGGCGTTCACAAGACGGCTCAGATCATGGGCGAAGGCACGACCTTCGTGCTGTCGAACAGTGGCCACCTGCAAAGCCTGCTCAATCCACCGACTAACCCGAAGGCGTCGTTCGTGATCGGGCGGGCCAATCCCGCAGGGCCCGATGCGTTCCTCACTACCGCCGAGAAGCGGAAAGGAAGCTGGTGGCTCGATTGGCGGGACTGGCTGCATGCGCGCTCCGGCGAGCAGGTCGCTGCACCGGCACCACTTGGCAGCGAACGCTATCCCGTCCTTGGACCAGCGCCCGGAACCTACGTCTTTGACTGACAACATGAACAATAAAGAGCGCACCAATCGCTCGTCGGCCGAAGAGCGGCCTGCGCCAGCTACCCAGCCGGGCGTCATCGAAGTCCGGCGAATCTCGATCGGAAGCCAAACCCTCGAGGTTGCGCTCAGGTTCGGCGATGGGCAGAGGCCGCCGTTGCTGCTGTT
>Ga0310913_10001758_pt1 | contig 11315 bp, 9 predicted proteins | sample GREbulkMGOX082_FD_203447 | JGI IMG/M metagenome (GOLD analysis project Ga0310913, IMG submission 203447) | Lab enrichment of tropical soil microbial communities from Luquillo Experimental Forest, Puerto Rico - GRE.bulkMG.OX082 | ecosystem: Environmental > Terrestrial > Soil > Tropical forest >...
GAAGCGATCCGGCGCGGGTTGGAGATCATCAATCGGGCTATCAAGAATCGGCTGACCGAGGTCGAGCTCATCCGCTTTCCGAATGAACTGTGCACAGACAAAGGCCGCGCGATCAATCAACAGGAGCCTGGCTGGGAAAATACACTCACCGGCGAGCCAAAGGAAATCTATCAGTTCTGGGACAAGTATTTTCGGCCGCGCGGCTACAAGCTGAGAGTACAGATCGTGGACTTTCCCGGCGGTTTGCCGGGTGACGTTGGCATGACCGTGAGCTGGCGCTGATGCCCAAAGATGGAGATTTAAAATGAGCAGCGAACAAACACCGGTACCACAGACACAGTTCTCATCTGACACATTCGGTTTATGCGGTCCGGCGATGGACTACGCGATCGACGCGGCCCAGCGCACAGTCCTGTTCTGGGACGTCATGCGTCAGCGCGGCAATCAATATCGCGATCATCTCGCCCAAACTGTGCCGCATGTGCTCGATTACGAGGCGGAGCTGATAATCGACGGACGCACACTGAAACGTCCAGTCAATTATGGCCTGGTGCGCATTGTTCCGCCAAAAGGCACAGTTATCGATCCCACCAGACGCCCCTTTGTCGTTGTTGATCCGCGCGCTGGCCATGGTCCCGGAATTGGCGGGTTCAAGGCCGATAGCGAAATCGGCGTCGCCTTCAAAGCGGGTCATCCCTGTTATTTCGTGGGTTTTCTGCCCGACCCGATGCCGGGGCAGACCATCGAGGATGTTGCGCGCGCCGAGGCGGTGTTCCTCGAGAAGGTGATCGCCTTGCACCCTGATGCTGAGGGCAAGCCGTGCGTCATCGGTAACTGCCAAGGTGGATGGGCGGTGATGATGCTCGCCGCAATGCGCCCCGAATTATTCGGACCCATCATTATCGCCGGCTCGCCACTTTCGTATTGGGCCGGCGTGCACGGAAAAAATCCTATGCGCTACAGCGGCGGACTCCTGGGCGGCAGCTGGCTGACCGCGCTTACCAGCGATCTCGGTGGCGGCAAGTTCGACGGCGCCTGGCTGGTGCAGAACTTCGAAAACCAGAACCCCGCAAACACGCTGTGGACAAAGCAATATAATGTCTATTCCAAGATCGATACCGAGGCACCGCGCTACCTGGGCTTTGAGCGCTATTGGGGAGGCCACGTCAATCTCAACGCCGAGGAGATCCAGTTCATTGTCGATGAGCTGTTCATCGGCAACAATCTAGCCGCAGGCAAGATCAAGACCTCCGACGGCTTCGGCGTCGACCTTCGCAATATCCGTTCTCCCATCGTGGTGTTCTGCTCGAAGGGCGACAACATCACCCCGCCCCAGCAGGCGTTAGATTGGATCCTCGACCTCTATGACGATGTCAACGACATTCGCTCCTATGGACAGACCATCGTCTACACGATCCACGACAAGATCGGTCACCTCGGCATCTTTGTCGCTGGAGCCGTGGCCAGAAAGGAGCACGGCGAGTTCGCCAGCAATATCGACCTGATCGACACCTTGCCGCCCGGCCTTTATGAGGCGGTGTTCGAGCCAAAGACGGACAGCATCCCCGGCGCCGATCTGGTAACCGGCGACTGGATCATGCGCTGCGAGAGGCGGACGCTCGACGATATTCGCGCGCTCGGCGGCAATGATGCTGCTGATGAACGCTGCTTCGCAACTGCAGCGCGGATCTCTGAGGTGAACCTCGCGCTTTACAGGACTTTTGCGCAGCCGGTCGTGCGTGCGCTCGTATCCGCGCCTCTCGCGGATACGCTTCGTCAGATGCACCCACTGCGGATTCAATACGAGATGTTCTCCAACGCCAATCCGTTCATGGCACCAATCGCCGCATTGGCCGAGGAAGTCCGTAAGAACCGGAAACCCGTCGCGCCCAATAATCCTTTCATTGCCGCGCAGGAAAGCGTGTCAAAGCAAATCGTCGCCGCGCTCGACGACTGGCGCGATTTGATGGAGACTGTTGCCGAACGGACTTTCCTAACCGTCTACGGCTCGCCCGCTCTGCAGGCCGCGGTCGGTATCGATCCTGCCGACACACGCCCACTGCAAAAGCCCGCCAAGAATAAGCTCTATCAGGAGCTTATCCAGAAGCGAATCGCCGAACTGAAATCGCATATTCCGTTAGGCGGCTTGCGCGAAGCCATCATTCGCGCACTGATCTATGTCAATCTCGGACGGGGCTCTGTCGACGAACGCGGATTCGAAACTGTGCGTCGTCTGCGAAATCGCTATGGAGATATGCCTCTATCGGAATTCAAGACGCTCGTGCGCGAGCAATTTGCGATGCTGCTGATCGATGAGAAGGCCGCGCTCGCTGCCCTTCCCTCGCTGCTTCCAGCCGATGATGCGATCCGCAGCGAAGGTTTCAATGCTATTCGACAAGTGCTGGCAGCTTGCGGCGACGCTTCGGCGGAGGACAAGAAGAGATTAAGCGAAATTGGCCGGCTGTTTGGAATCGGAGAAGGCAGCGCCGCTATTCCCTTTCCGCAAAATCGCAGAGGGGCTTCAGCCAAAGCGTCATGACCAAAGAGCCCACCAGGAAAACAGCGACAGCGGAGATAATTAGCATGTTGCAGCACAGAGAGATTGGCGCCACTACAGACGGAAGCCCTTTCGGCCATCCGCCAACCAGCAAGTACGACAAGCTCATCTCGCTCGCGAAAGAGGTGCCGCCGGCCAACACGGTTGTTGTCCATCCTTGCGACGAGACTTCGCTGCGCGGCCCCTGCGAGGCAGCTGAATTGGGCATAATCACGCCGATTTTGGTGGGGCCGGCCGAGAAGATTACTGCGGTGGCCAGGCAGCATGGGATCGATATCTCTCGCCATCAGCTGGTGGATGCGCCGCATAGCGAGGCCGCCGCAGCCAAGGCTGTCCAGCTGATTCATGAGGGGAAGGGCGAACTCCTCATGAAGGGCAGCCTGCATACAGACGAGCTGATGCGTGCGGTGACCTCCGGCACAACGGGCCTGCGTACCGCGCGCCGCATCAGCCACGTCTTCATCATGGACGTGCCGACCCATGCGGACACTCTTTTCATTACCGATGCCGCTATCAATATCTTTCCTGACCTCGAGGCCAAGCGCGACATCGTCCAGAACGCGATCGACCTGTTCACGCAGATTGGTCTCGGCACCCCGCGGGTCGGCATCCTCTCGGCGGTTGAGACGGTGACACCCAAAATACCGTCCACGATTGACGCAGCCGCGCTCTGCAAGATGGCAGACCGCGGCCAGATCACCGGCGGTATTCTCGACGGGCCGCTCGCTTTCGATAATGCCGTCAGTCCGCAGGCCGCCGAGATCAAAGGCATCAAGTCGGCAGTCGCTGGGCACGCGCAAATTCTCGTTGTGCCCGATCTGGAGGCGGGCAACATGCTCGCCAAGAACTTGATATTTCTTTCCAATGCGGATGCGGCCGGCATCGTGCTCGGCGCGCGGGTGCCCATCGTTCTCACTTCCCGGGCAGATTCCGTGCGCTCGCGCATGGCGTCCTGCGGGGTAGCAGTGCTGTACGCGCATGCACGCCGGACCAATGCGCCATTGCCCGCTGCCTGAGGGTCTATGAAAAACATTCTGATCGCCAACGTGGGCTCTCCCGGCGTCAAATTCCAAGTGTTTGCCGTCGATGGCGACGGCAAGCTCCCGCGTGCAGTAGCAACCACGCTCGAGTAGCCATGGGTAAGCACGCCAATATCCGGGAGCGTCCGTACCACCATGGCGACTTGCGTCGCGCGATCGTCAATGCCGCGCTTGAAATCTTAAACGAGACGCAGAGCGCCGAGTTTTCGCTGCGCGAGCTCGCCCGGCGCGCCGGTGTCAGCCACAATGCCCCTTACAAGCACTTCGCTGATAAGCGCGAATTGTTAGCGGCTGTGTCAACGGCCGGATTCGAGCTGTTGACACAGCGTATGAGCAATGAACTCGCGAAGGACAGTAATGCTCGCGCGCAGCTGTTGGCGATGTTGCGCGCCTACATTCACCATGGTGTCGAAAACCCGGCGCTCTACAGATTAATGTTCGGGGGCTACTTGAGCGGCCCGGACGATGCCCGTCCGGCAATAGAGCGAGCGGCAGCCGAGAAGACTAAAGCCCTGCTTGCGGGCACCATCGCAAAAGGAGGTTTGGGACGGGCCATTCCGAATCTTCCGCGAAATGAACGAAAGATCGCCGGCGCAATTCTGGCCTGCTGGTCGCTTGTGCATGGTCTCACCATGCTGCTGGCTGACGGGCTCGTTGGCCCAAGAAAAAAATATGACAAGCTAAGTGACAGCGTCGTACAGGGCATGCTCGACGGATTGAAGAGCAAGCTTCCCGCTCTGCCGCCTGGCACCTGGCTGGGACCTCAGCGCAGCTTTTAGTGCAGAAGAGGACGGCCCAACTCAGAAAGTGAGGAAGCCATGGACATATCGATTATCCCGGCTCTCGCGGGTCTCACAGGAGCGGCAATAGGCGGGCTTACATCGGGAATAGCTTCTTGGTTCGCTCAAAAGACCCAGTCACGCGTTCAGTTGCTGGCACAGGACAAGGTCCTGCGGGGAGAGCTCTATAAGGAATTCATTGAAACCGCCACGCAATGCTATGCCGATGCGCTCCGACATGAAGAACCGGATATTCCCACATTAGTAAGCCTCTACGGAAAGATTGGCAGAATGCGCGTGCTGTCATCACCGAGAGTCCTCGCCAGCGCTGAGCAAATCGGACAAAAGATCACCAATATGTATCTGGAGCCAAACAAGACGTTTTTTGAGTTGCGCGAGATGATCAACAAGAACGCCATCGACATTCTTGGCAACTTCGGGGAAGCGTGCCGCGAAGAATTCCGGTCGCTTCATACCGGGACAGTTTGAGTAGTGATCGACTGTCGCGAAGGAGAGCACGCATGTCGAGGGAGCCGCAAGTCGACATGAAACGTCTCCATCGATAACATTGCCCGCATCGCCAAGGGGCTCCGCGTGGAGCCATGGCGCCTTCTGAAAAATGATTGAATAGAGTTCAGCCGGACAGTCTGCCCGTCCGCCGAAGCCGCTCCTGCAAGATTGCAATTGATTCCAGCGCAGCTGCGCGCAGCTCCTGCAGCGTCATCCCGCGGTAGTCCTTACGCCGCAGCACGCTGGTCGTTCGAGGTTTGATCCGAGAGCCGGGCTTGCGGCCACAAGGAACGACGCGATCAGCCGTGTCCAGCTTTTCTACTGGGTAGAGAATTATCCATCTCGACTGAGGCTTAGTGTGTGCTTGCAGACGGCGAAGAAGACTCCTGAAAGACACTTAACGGCTAACGGCCGGATGCAAGCGAGCGGAAATGGCCAGGGCCGTTCCACGTGTACCGGGTGTGGCGGCCGATCTACTGAAGGGGAGCGAGCACGTGAATACAGGCCTGCTACAGCCACTTTGACCTGTTGGCAGTACTCTCTCTTTATTTAGATGGAACACCTGGAACGCCAGGAACAATCAAGGCTGCACAATGCGTTACCCGTTCCAGGCCGCCTGGAACACAGCTAGGAACGTGCTGCTGACCGATTGCAAATTTCTACTGAATACATTTTCGGTAATAGCCCCTAACATTTTGATTATTGATCCGCATTCGCTTCGGACCTTCCCAGCCGAGGCGTCGCATGCAGTGCCCGAGACGCTTGGTTTCCCGATCGCCGATCCGGTCGATGGGCAGAACGAGCTTTCTACGCAGCAGGTCTATGCTTGAGATCCGCTCTTCATAACCCTCGCCGCTAGGTGTGTCGCCGATCGGGTATACTTCGCCTTTCACGTCGGCGAGCAGGTCGTCCCATGGGTCCTGCTCCTGCCGCTGCTCCTGCTCGACGCGCGCCGCGGCCCACAAGGGCTCAGGGAGCACCAGGGATTCTTCCTTGGCCTCCATGTATGCCGCTTCGGCCCATAGCTGATCGCGGTCGCGGCTGAGCGCGTCGGTGTTGATGTGACCGGTCAGCACTGGCCAGAAACGCCGGTTTCCGGTTTGCGACCTGAGGTAAATCTTTTCATTGGTGGTACCGATGAATATGGTGTGACGAGACTGTTCAGTGAGAAAATGTGCATAAGCCAATCGGGAGCGATCGCGTTTTCTGGATGCAAAGGCTTTGAGCTTGTCTACGTCACTTTTTTTCATCCCCGCCAGGTCGGCGATTTCAAAGATCCATACGCCTTGTATAAGTTCCATCTGGGTGCGGTCGTCCTTTACGAGAATGGTCTGATCGGAAAAATTATCTTCGCCGGCGAGGATTTCGATTGCTTTGGACTTCTCGGTTCCTTCTGGACCTTCGAGCACAAGGATCTGATCGAATTTAGTGCCGGGTGTTCGCACGCGGCGGACCGCAGCGATCAGGACCAGGCGGCCGAACGCTCGATTAAGCTCGGTGTCGGCCACGCTCATATACGCAGTTAGCCAACGGTCGAGGCGCGGCTGTCCGTCCCATTTTAGACTGTCCAGGTAATCCAGGATCGGATTAAAGCGGTTGCGCTCGCACGCCCTTTCCAGGACTTCTTGGGTATTCTCAGGGCCGGGATCGAACCGGAACTTGTGGATGATAAACTCGCGAACGGCGCGACAAATCGCGTCGGACAGTTGCGGGCCGAGATTTTCTATTACGTCGCCTTCGACAATCTTGCGATCGTGAAAAATATCGTGGCTGCAACGTAGTCCGAGCTGCACGACCACGTTGTGCGTGTTTGCGTATGATTTTGGTTTTAACACGTTCGTTCTTGCGATGTATTCCCATGGCAGCAGCTCTGGCGGGGGCGGCGCGCCGTTCCCCTTTGCCGCGCCGTTCGTCGTGGGGGCGGCAGGACTTCTGTTGTCACGGCCCAGCGTGATTGGCGATTTGATTTTTCCCCATAGCGGGCATCGCTCACAGCTCGCTGGATTGAGGAAATGAAAGCGTTCGCAGGTAGTTGCCCCCGACAGTGTCCGCGCCCGGTCCAGTCGTTCCTGGGTCTCGGCCGCGGTGTATCTCGGATCGCCGCGCGACCACTCATGCGCCAGTTCGTCGCCGTCTTGGCAAAAGGCCAGCACACCAATGGTGGCATACCAAAGTGGCTCCATCAGATTGCCTTTACTTTGGCGTAACGCTCGCACCTGTTCGCAACTTTCGGCGACTTGCAGCCCACTGGCTGACACATGCGTCGAAACTTGCTGCATCGCTCCCGCGATGTGGGCGGGCTTATCGCGCACCAAGTACTCGGGGATTTTGTCCGGCAGCACCAGCACCGCCGTCGCGTGCTTGCTGGAACGCGGCTTATCGGCGTGCGCAGCAAAAATTTTGAATTGCTCAATCGCGTAAGGATGAATCTTTTCCAAGTATTCAGGATCGAATTCGACCGCTTTTTTTCTCTTGCGGTTTCTGGTTCCGGGCGTGCGAAGCACACTGGAGATATCGGCAGTCCGCGCGGGATCGACGTGAAGTCCGTGCAGCTGGCACAGATTTTTCAAGCCCGTCGCGTAGCACTGCCAAGTATCGGGATCGAGCGTTTGTTGCAGCGGCCAATATGCATGTAGCCCCGAACCGCTTCTAACAATAATTGGAGATGGCAATTTCAGGGTATTACAAAAGGCGGCCAACGCAGCTGCAGCATGGCTTAGATCCAAATAAACTTTTTCAGGGCCGACATCGATATCGAGGAAAAAAACTTTGACGTGCAAAACATTGTGTTTTGTGCGGCCAAAACGGCGCTGCCCCGGCGGTGTTCCTTGAGGGTCGCTGAAAGGCTCTTTGAAACTTGCACAAGCATGAAAGGTGTCAAACTCGTCGCGGTCCGCGCTTTCGATCACACCCCAGAGTTCTTCGACGTTTGTAGCGAATACGTGCTTGAACCCGCGCCGTGTCCTAATGGCCGCTACGTAATAGCCATCGCCATAGCCATCGCCCTCTTCGGGCAGGATGAGGCGCAAAAATCGTTTGGCAATTTCGACTTCGTCCAGCGGGCCACTTGGTGGTGTGGGCATGACCGAATCGCCCCATTAGCGTCGGTTGCATCGATGTTCCCAAGCACGACAAGGATGGTTTTTTGTAAATTTGCATCCGCGGTTTTCTAAGAGGGACAAAATGTTGAGTTTGCGGAGGCCTTTTCCGCGATTACTACGCGTTGTCTGTTGCTTGTATCGCGGTATGTTCGACATTTTTTAGCGAGTCGGTAACAGTCGGGGCTGAACTACACCCTGTTGTGCCGCTTTCTCTTGCGCGGTTTTCGACGCATGCCACTCCGCCAATTTGCCTTCGCGTTCAGCCCGGCGATATTCTGCGATATCAGCAATCAATTGAGGTAGTGTGTCGACCTGCTGCTTGCGCAGGTGGTTCTCGTCGACCCTGACCTGCGTGGTCAGTATGGTATTTGCCGCAGCGTTCTGCGAACGCAGTATTGCGCCGAAATTAGCATCATCAGGATCAGGAAGAGGAAGACTGAGGATGTCGTCTGCTTTGTCGAGCGCCTTCTCAGTGACTCGCTCAAGCTTCAGGGCGAGACTGTTATCGGCAGCATCATCCGCGTTATTTCGCGGCGTGCTTGGCGGCGTGCTCGACTTTTGCTCCGCGGGTGGAGCCGGCTCGGTCGAGTGCTCGCCTTTGAGCATTGCTAGAAAGCTTTTGTAGTCGGTTTCGCTCACCGGTGTCCCCGTTGGATCACGGACCGAAATGTTGGATTGCTTGTCATTACATCAATGCCTTGTCCTGAGTGGGTTCGATTGGAGATATCCGCGGTCTCGTTTGATTGCCGTTTCGAACGAGGGGATGCCTTATGCGGCAATTTTATTTCGGGCGTCGCGTCTTGCTCTTTGGCCAGCGCTCGTCGCCTACCCTTGTTCGCGGCCGATGCCAATAAACCACACCGCCGAGACCAATCACTCGGTTCTCTGCTTGATGCTTCTGCCCGAAGTTGAGCGGCCAGGCGGTCTGTTGACTCGACGACAACGAGTGTACGACGATCCAGGTAAACAACCTCAACTCTGCCGTCTTTGACTAATTCCCACCCCTTGGTCGGACCGATAGCAAGTCGCTGCGTCATACTGTTGAAGGACTCAAAATGAGGCCGAAGGGGACTGAGTTTTTCTTCTGGAGATTGCATCTACGGCTCCACAAGCAAAAAGCTGTGCGGAGCTGAATGAAGCACCAATATTTGCTGCGAAAAAGGGACCCCAGAAAATCGAAGTATTAAGATGGCTTCTTTCGCGGCTGATGCCGGTAATAGGCGTTCAGCGCTTTGCTCAAGTCGGGAGGCGTAACGGAAAGAGCAGCCTTCAAGGCAGGTGTGGAGGGATCAACAGCATCCCAGTCAATGGAGCGATCGGCAAGCACCAGGCAGTTTCCCACTTGCCATCTGCGTAAAAGCGCAATCACAGCTCCCCTTGTCGATTGGCCCCGTTCTCGCTTGTTGACGTGGTAGATTAGAAACGCCCTCAAGTTCTCGTCGATTTCTAGTGGCCGTCCTCTCTTCTTGGCAGATGTCTTGAGACCCTTCGCAGCTCGCCGGCCGGCAGTCCGTCCCTCTCGCACGCCCTGCTCATGTCCCCGGGCGAACGCATATCCATATAGTTTGTCACAAAATTCAGCATGGGAGCGTCCGTAAATCGCTTGCGAGCATGCGTCTAGCTCTAGCTCACGATCGGCTAACTCGCGCGCGAAGTCCGGCGCGGCGCCACCCGCTTTGGGAGCGACCTTATCCGTATCAGGTGGCGATTTTGTCTGATCCCGCCGGCGCCCCATCACGCTGAGACCTTGGCCTTCAAATCGATTACCGAGCCGCTTTGCGGCGACTTGGCGCAATACGTTGCCCAGGCAACCATGAGCTTACGCCGCTTCTCGAATACATCGCCGCGCTGATATGCTTGCTCGGTTGCATCGCCGACGACGTGTGCAAGTGCTGCCTCGACGACCTCGCGCGGGAAATTGGTGCATTCGGCTGCCCACGTGCTAAACGTCGAACGGAAACCGTGTGCCGTCAGGTCATCGCGGTCCATGCGCCGGAGCAGCATCAGGAACGCCATGGTAGACAGCGCGGCGCTGCGCTCGCCAGGAAAGACGTGGTCGTTCTGCCGGATGGTTTGCATGTGATCGAGGATGCCAATCGCGGCGTCGCTGAGCGGCACGCGGTGCTCGCGGCCAGCCTTCATCCGCTCCGCCGGCACGGTCCACGTCTTGGCTCGCAGGTCGATCTCATCCCAGCGTGCATTAATGACTTCGCTAGTCCTAGCTGCGGTCAGGATCGCGAATTCGAGCGCTCGTGCCGCGAGGGCGTGGCGCTCGCGCAGCGCCAGCATGAACACGCCGATCTCACGATAAGGTAGCGCGGCATGATGCTTGACCTTGCGCACCTTGGTGCGCGCCGGCAGTAAGTGGTCGAGATGCCCGCGCCAGCGTGCGGGGTTGTCGCCAGTGCGATAGCCGCGCACCTTCGCCCAATCCAGAACGGCCTCGATGCGCCCGCGCACGCGGCTTGCCGTCTCTGGCTTCGTACTCCAGATCGGCTCCAGCACCTTGGTCACAAAGCTCAAGTCGATCGCCTGTACCGGCAGCGTGCCGAAGATTGGACTCACGTAGGTTTCGAGCGTGCTGGTCCATTGCATTGCATGCTTGGCGTTTCGCCAGCCAGCCCGATGCGCCGCGATGTAGGCCTTTGCGCATTGGTTGAATGTCACGATCCGGGCATTAGCCAGCAGGGCCTTGGCCCGTTCCGCCTTGCGTGCCTCGACCGGATCAATTCCGTCTTTGCAGAGTTTGCGGGCGTCGCTCGCCTTGTCGCGTGCTTGCTGGAGGCCCACATCAGGAAACGCACCGAGGCCCATTTTGCGCTCTCGTCGTCCGCGCATGCGAAATCTAAACACCCAGGACTTACGCGGCGTGCCATCAGCGCCAAGCGTCACTTGCAGATAGACCCCGTTTCCGTCTGGGTAGAGTCCAGGCTTGCGCTGTTTCGCGACTAGCAGCGCGGTCAGCCGATCGATTCGTCGCCGCACTTGTCCGTCGAACCCCCTTTTCGGAGACTCCTATTCACGCCATCAATCACGCCGAAACGTGAGTATTGTAGCAAAGCCTGGCGAAGGTGGACAGAGAAATCAAGATTTAAAGACCGCTAGGAATGGACGTTTCCGGAAGCGCTGCGAAGAGGAGCGAAGAGCTAGTTGGCGGAGAGGGAGGGATTCGAACCCCCGATACGGTTGCCCGTATGCCGCATTTCGAGTGCGGTGCATTCAACCACTCTGCCACCTCTCCGCGAGGCGCAAAGCGCTCAAGTGGTCCGGCCGTATTTAGCCGCCGCTACGCAGTGAAACAAGGCTCAAGCTTGCGACGCCGCACGCG
>Ga0310913_10001770_pt1 | contig 11285 bp, 14 predicted proteins | sample GREbulkMGOX082_FD_203447 | JGI IMG/M metagenome (GOLD analysis project Ga0310913, IMG submission 203447) | Lab enrichment of tropical soil microbial communities from Luquillo Experimental Forest, Puerto Rico - GRE.bulkMG.OX082 | ecosystem: Environmental > Terrestrial > Soil > Tropical forest >...
AGCAGAGGAACCGCTTTGGCGCGGAGTTTTTGGCGCATTACGGCGCTTTAGCGTGACGGTCTTGCGCCGCCTCGTTTTAGCTGCTTTGCCGCCGCCTGCTATGGAGCGCCGTCTCATTGCCTCCCCCTGAGGCTGAGGACAAGCCATTGTGCCGATTCAAACTAGCACACCGGAAGCGGCCGGAGGGCGGTCTTGTGCGTCACAGCAAATTTTGACCGCGAATGTCCGCTTTGGGTCAAAAGCAGACATTCTGCGCTGCGGCAAAAAACGTCATTATTCGATCACGCATCGGCGCGAGCGAGTAGGGTGGACGCATAAGAGCCATCCCGCCGCTTTGCCACATAGTCGTTGATCGGCTCCGCGGGCGAACTTATTGTGACGTCCAATCGATCCGCATCCTCGCAGACGAAGGATGGCAGGGATCGCATTGCAGAATGTTTCATTCGGCGACGTCCGGAGGATAGGTGATGACGAACGGAAAGGTCACCGGCGTGCGCAGCATCGAGCTCGGCGTGCGCGATCTCCGGCAATCGGCGGATTTCTACATCAAGGTTTGGGCGCTCGACGAGGTCGCTGTTGACGGCGACGGGATTCATTTGCGCGCCACCGGCGGCGAGCATCATGTGCTCACCATCCGCGAGCGGCCGAAGCCGACTTTGCTTGGCGTAAACTTCGCCGCTCCAGACCGCACCACAGTCGATCAGCTCTGCGCCAAGGCCAAGTCTTATGGCGTCAAGGTTTTGGGCGATCCGGCGCCGCTGTCCGGCGCCGTCGGCGGCGGCTATGGCTTCCGCTTCGAGACGCCCGACGGACTGCCGATGAGCATCTCGTCGGATGGCACGCAGCATCTCGACGTCGTCCTCGATCGCTCGCGCCCGACCAAGATCAGCCACGTCGTGCTCAACAGCGCTGACGCGGACGAGCAGATGCCGTTTTTCATCGACGTGCTCGGCTTCAGGCGCTCTGACAGCACGCACATGATGGAATTTCTGCGCTGCTGCTCCGACCATCACAGTATCGCAATTGTCCGCGGCAGCGGACCCTCTCTCAATCACGTCGCCTACGAACTACCTAACATCGACGGGCTGATGCGCGGCACCGGCCGGGTCAAGCGGAATGGGTTTGACATCGAATGGGGCGTCGGCCGCCACGGCCCCGGCAACAACGTGTTCTCCTATTTCATCGAGCCGAACGGCTTTGTCGCGGAATACACCACCGAACTCGATCAGATCGACGAGGCCACTCACGTTCCGCAGGATGCGCAATACTGGGACAAGGTGATGCCGACCCGCGGCGACCGCTGGGGCACGGCCGGGCCCCCGTCGAACCGCATGCAATTCGCCATGTCGGGGGGCCTCTATCTCGGTGCCGAGCCGCCCGAGGGAGTGCGCTGCGAAGATATTATCGGACGCAAGCTGCGATGATTGAGGCTGCGGTGCCCGACGCTCGATTTTCGTTGCTATGGTTCATGTTCTAAGACCCGCTTTGGGTCATAAGCGGAAGTAGAGCCTCAAATCGGAATGTCTGCTTTACCCCCGATAGCGGACATTGGAACTCAGTCGCGCAATGTCCGCTTTGTGCCAAAAGCAGACATTCGCCAACTCATTCGATTACCCGATTGGCGAGCGCCAAAAGGTTGGGTGGAATTTCACGCCCTATCGCTTTGGCCGTCTTGAGGTTGAGCACCAATTCGAACGCAGTTGGTTGCTCAATGGGTAAATCAGCTGGCTTCGCCCCTTTGAATATCTTGCTGACGAAGACCGCTGCGGTCCTAAACACTTCTTGGTAGTCAGGCCCATACGACATCAACCCACCTGCCTCAACAAATGAGACGTCCTCGAACATGGTGGGTATTTTGTTGCCATTCGCAAAATCAAGAATGCGCGCTTGATATTTGCGGGTGAATGCTTCCGTTGTTACTAGCAGCGCGTCTGGGCGCTGTGTCAGAAGGTCGGTGAACGCCGCATCAAGTTCCTCGAGATTCCGCGGCCCCACGGTATGAAGCAAGACATGTGACTGATCGGCTGCAACCTCCGTTTCGCGAACGCGATGGGCCATGCCGGGGTTGGATGAATCCCACAGAATGGCGAAACGGGAGATGCCAGGGTCCAGCCTATGAAGCATGTCGAGCCGCTTCGCGCTGAGCTCAGGTGCCATTAGCGAGTTGCCGGTTATGTTTCCACCAGGCCGCGCCAAGCTTGCGACCAAACCAACACCGACGGGATCGCTGTTAGCACCAAGAACGATGGGAATCGTGGCAGTAGCCTGCTTTGCCGCAAATCCGGCCGGGGTGCCGATCGTCACAATCACATCGACCCGCTGTTGCACCAAATCTGCTGCAAATTCCTTCAGTCGTTCAGCGCTGCCTTCGGCTGGTCTCCGATCGATTACAAGATTCTTACCTTCCACATAACCGAGTTCGTCGAGCTTGCGCGTGAAGGGTGCAGTGAAAAATGAATTGTCGCCGCCCGTTTCGAGCAGTCCAATTTTAAAGCGTTGTTGCGCGCGTGCTAACAATGGCCAGCAAGCCGCCATGCTGATGAGAAGCGATATGAACTCCCGGCGCCTCATTCGCTCACCTCGTCGGCGGCACTTACTCCAGCACATCGCCCTCTTGGTTCAGCACCCGGCGCGCAAAATAATAGAAGGTCGCCGCAACCGCGCGCGGCTTCAGCCGGTAGTCGTGCGCCTCACGCGCGATTTCCGGTTGGATCGGCTTGATCGTGCCGATAGATTGCGCAAGCACCTGCATGCGCGCGGCACGCTCGATGAAAACCGCGAGTACGGCCGCCTCCTCGATCGTTTCGGTCGCGACCAGTTGCCCGTGATGAGCTAGCAGGATAGCGCGCTTATCGCCCAGTGCCTCGTGAATGATCCGGCCTTCCTCGTCGCCGATCGGCGGTCCCGGCCACTCAGGTAAATAGGCGCAGTCGTCATAGAACATGGCGGTGTCCATGTGGGCGGCGATTAACGGCTTACCGACCAACGACAGCGCCGAGCAATACGGTGGATGGGTGTGCACGATCGCCTTTACGTTCGGCCGATGGCGGTAGATCCACAAATGGAAGCGATTTGACGGATTCACCATTCCATCGCCCTGAAGGAGCTGCAGATCATCGTCAACCAGCACAATGTTGCTGGCGCACGCCTCATCGAAACCGAGACCGAAGCTCAGCATCTAATAGGTGCCCGGCTGGTCGCCGCGCGCCGTGATCTGGCCGGCGAGCGCAGACTCATGGCCCTCCGCGGCTAGGATTCGGCAGCTAAGCGCCATCTTCTGACGTAGTGTCCACGGGGGCACGGCCAGATGGCGCTCCATCTGATCGGTAGTGCGTGCGTGGTATTCCGCTTTCTCACGAATGATAGCGTCGGTCATGTCCCGTTGCCTCCTGCTATTCTGGTTTCACGCCGGCCTGGCGTGCTAGCGCGGCCCATTTCGGAATCTCGGTCGCGACATAGGCAGCCAGCTCAGCCGAGCTATTGCCGACTACATCGGCGCCTTGCTCACGCAGTTTGTCCCGCAGGTCCGACAACGCGAGTGCTGTCACCGTGGCTTCGTGCAGTCGCTCCAGGATTGGCGCCGGCGTGCCAGCGGGTGCAAATAGAGCGTAGGCATTTTCGGTCACCAGCTGCGGATAACCAGCTTCCGCGGTGGCCGGTATCTCGGGCATCGTCGCACTGCGCTTCGGGCTAGTGATTGCGAGCGCACGCAGCGTGCCCGCGCGGACATGGGGTTGCAGCGAGAGCGTGGTCTCGAATGCGAGTGGAACCTCACCCGCGAGCAGCGCGGTAATGGTCGGACCGCCGCCGCGATATGGCACATGCTGTAGCGCCAAACCTGTCAGCTCGTTGAACAGCTGACCGGTCAAATGGAACACGGTGCCTACGCCAGCCGAGCCGTAATTGGCGAGGGACTTCGGATCGGCTTTGGCGGCTTCGACGAACGCGCGCACAGTAGTGGCCGGCACGCGTGGATTTACCGCCATGAGGATCGAGGTCGACGCAGCCATCGTGATCGGCGCAAAATCCTTCACGGTGTCATACGGCAGCTTTGCATAGATGCTGGGGTTAATGACGTGACTGGTTGGAACCAGCAACAGCGTATAGCCATCCGGTGTGGCCTTGGCGGCTAGCTCTGTGCCAAGCACGCCACCAGCGCCGCCGCGATTGTCAATGACGATCGGCTGACCCAGGATCGCTCTTAGCTTATCGGCGAGCACGCGGCCGACGATGTCGGTACCACCGCCCGGCGGATAAGGGACAATGAGCCTGATCGGCCGGCTCGGAAAAACGTCCGCTGCGCCTGCGGCGGCGGGCAATATCATCGGTGCGCCGCCAAGAAAGATGAGGATCTCTCGTCGCCTCATGGGCTCGCTCTCAGAGCGAGCAAACCTAACATGTTGTTGCAGTGCCGTATTGTGCGTCGCAAGCATGCCACTCGATGTCCGCTTTGGGTCAAAAGCGGACGTGGATTGGCACGGTCCTGATGTCCGCTTTACCCCCAAAAGCGGGAGTCAAGTTCGCTCATCAATCAGCTTGTCTGCACGAGCGACTAGGGTTGCCGGTATCTCAACTCCAATCGCCTTTGCGGCCTTTAAATTGATAACCAGCTCGAATTTATCCGGTTGCTGCACCGGAATGTCGGCAGGCTTGGTGCCGCGAAGTACTTGCACGGTGATTCTCGCCCGCTGACGGTACAAATCGGTAATGCGTGCTCCATAGCCGGCGACCGCGCCCGCTTCCGCGGTTTCCGGAAATTGGAAAATCGACGGAAGACGAACGGCCGCGACACGATCGAGCACGACACGGTTGCTTTGACTACCAGGTACCGAGAACAGAGGTGACGCCAGAAAGTTCAGCGCCTCGGCGCCGGACGCTTTGGCGGCGTCGATTGCAGGTGTGATCTCTCCCGGGCTGCTGACGCGAAAAACTGAGAGCTCGACGCCGCGCGAGCGTGCCGCATGCTCCAGCGCCTGCAGGTGATATTCTGGGGCTGCGTTGCCGTCTGCCATTGCCGCTATTTTGCGCGCCCCGGGTACAGCCTCGATCAAAATTTCCTGCCGTTTGGTGTCGAGTTCAGGTGACACAAACTGATGCCCGTGATGTTACTGCCAGGACGGGCAAACGAAGCAACAACTCCTTCCGCTACCATGTCCTCGGCTATGCCAATCAACGGTATGGTATGAGTGAGGCTCTGAAGCGCCTTCAAGGCACGCGCGGGACCAGCGATGATCGCGTCCGGCGCGGCTTTCACCAAGGCCGCCGCTAGTTCGGAAAGATGCCCATAATCCGCATCGAAGCCATCAGGAATCACCGCGAGATTTTGGCCTTCAACAAAGCCGTTGCGGCGCAGTTCGTCGAATAATGCAATCGGGGCCGGTGACTGACGTGGGGCGGGAACCACGAACGCGAGACGATAGACACGGCCGGGCTCCTGCGCCCACACCGGGAGCGGCCACCCAACAGCCGCGCCGCCGATCATTTTGATAAAATCGCGTCGTCGCATCGCCAGTCCCCAAGGCTCAGAGCAAGGCATCGTAGCGGGTCAAACTGGCAGGCTGGAAGTGGCCAAAACGACCCTCAGCAATGTCCGCTTAGGTCATGAGCTGCCGTAAAGCAGCTTCGACGGTTAGTCTGCTCAATCAATTTCAGACATTGGTGTGATGGTCGCCGATCGACTAAGCAATGTCCCGTACGGTGCAGCCATGCAGACAAGTATACGCCATCGTCATGGCTGCTCCCTCCGCAGTGCCCGCAGCACGCTCCAGTGCGTTATCTGGGACATCGAATGTGAGAACATCGTCGTCGGTTTCGGCACGGTAACCAGCGTTACTATCCATCAAACCAACCCCATAGTTTGGCGCGCAGTACCAGGCCCAACTCTGACACGAACTGAACCAACTGACGAGGCACCACGCCAACGCGATCCAGATGTCCGCTTTGGGTCAAAAGCAGACATTCAAGCGCCTTCGTCTGATGTCCGCTTTACCCCCAAAAGCGGACATCACCGCAGCGCAAACATATGTCCGCTTTGTGCCAAAAGCGGACATTTAGGCGGCTGGTGGGATATGATTATAGTGTGCCTGGGAAGGTGCTCAAGCTCGCGGGGCATCACCATGGAACTTCCCCGTCGCAAATTCCTGCATCTCACAATAGGCGCTGGGGCGCTCGCAGCCTGGTTAGATGCCGCGTTGGCGCTCGATTATCCGACACGACCGGTACATCTAATCGTAGGCTTTCCAGCTGGCTTCACGCCCGACATTATCGCGCGCCTGAGTGCTCAGGCGCTGTCAGAGCGACTCGGAAAACAAATTATTGTCGATAACCGCCCTGGTGCGGCGAGCAATATCGGTACCGAACTCGTCGTGAAAGCGTTTCCGGACGGTTATACGCTCCTTGGCGCCACGGGCGCTAATGCCATCAATGCGACGCTTTATGAAAATCTGAGTTTCAATTTCATTCGCGACATCGCGCCGGTCGCAAGCATTGTCCGTGCTCCACTCGTCATGACCGTCAACCCATCTGTTCCGGTCGACACGGTTCCCCAGTTCATCGCCTACGCCAAAGCCAATCCGGGCAAGATCAATATGGCTTCGGGCGGGATCGGCAGCACACCCCACGTTGCCGGCGAGCTGTTCAGTATCGTTGTAGGCGTCGATTTGGTTCACGTCCCCTATCGCGCCAATCTCGTCCCCGATCTGCTCGCCGGTCAGGTGCAGCTGGTGTTTGCGCCGATACCGACGGTCATCGGGTACGTGAAAGCCGGCAAGCTGCGTGCTTTGGCTGTGACCAGTACAACGCGCGTGCTGGCGCTGCCGGATATCCCGACCATGACCGAGTTCGTGTCAGGCTATGAAGCGAGCACGTGGTTTGGCATTGGTGCGCCGAATGGGATTTCCGCCGAAATCATCGTAAAGCTCAACAAGGAGGTCAATGCGTGCCTCGCCGATCCGACGATGATCGAGCGCCTCACCGACCTCGGCAGCGATCCGATAGCAATGACTCCTGCCGAGTTTGGTAACTACATTGCCGAGCAGACCGCGAAGTGGGAAAGGGTGATCCGAACGTCCAATATCAAGCCCGAGTAAAATTCGACGCGCGCGGCATGATCGGCCTCGTGCACTAAGGAGAATTTGCAGTGGGACGGGTTGTAACATTTACGAACTTACGGCCGAGCAAAATTATTAGCGGCACTCACACTGCGGCTATTACACAGGGAGAAACACAGGAGATGGCGGCCGAATACATTCGGATACCGCCGGGACAGCAATGGATCGCCACGGCGCCTCCAGAGACAGACTGCTACTTGTTCATCGTCGACGGTGCCTGCGCGATTTCTGCAGCCGATAATCGGCATCGTTTCTCCACACAGACATTCGCGGTGGTGCAAGAAGGTATTGAGTTCACCGTCGAGAATGACAGCAGCGCGCCGGCAAGCATCATCAAGGTCGTCGCACCCCCGCAGGCGAATGGCCGGGGCACGCCTGGCTTTACGGGCAAACTCGCGGTCACTCGACGCGCTGCGGCGCCGATTGTTAATCTGCCGGAGGAGAAAAAGACTCGAATTTATTTTGTAGATGACGATGCGATCAGATCCCAACGCGGCCACGCGATGATCGTGGTCTACGAAAAAGATACTGTCACCGGCCTACATCACCATCCCAATGCGGAAAGCATGTTCGTCATACTTGAAGGCGCGTTGCAGTTTATCGTGAATGGGGAGCCGGTCGTGCTCACGCCTGGTCAAGCCGTATATTTCGGCCTTAACGACCAGCACGGACTGTGTGTTGCTGATGGAGCGTCGAGCGCGAGCTTTCTCGAGTTCCATATCCCCGCCGCTTACTCGACGGTTCGGGGCCATGGCTAGCATGTCCGCCTTACCCCCAAAAGCGGACATTGGAACTCAGTCGTGGAATGTCCGCTTTGTGCCAAAAGCAGACATTGCGGCACCTCCAACCAATGTCCGCTTTTGCACTGTTAACGCTGTTAGCTAAGGCCAATGCCGAACGAGATCAATGTCGGCGAGCTGGTCGTCGTCGTGGTCGTGATTGTCATTCTGTTGGTGTGGTGGGTGGTGGCGTAGCGGTAAACCCGGTCAGACTGTCGGCCAATAATAGCCAGCGCCGCGTAAGCTCTAAAAACTGCTCTCTCACCTTTGGATCGCTCTGAGCCTCAGCTTGCTGCGCACAGTGGGCCGCCTGCTGGAAGCATTCGCGAATTTCCTGAGCGTGATGGTTCAGCATCGGTGACCCAAGCAGCCACTCAACTTTCCTGCATCAGCAGCCCCAACACGGCCCACACAATCAAGGTGGTTAGAGCGGTCGCCGCCAGATATTCGGCAATCGTCATGATTGCCCCCGTTCAATTCCCCATGTCCGCTCGCCATTGCGCCGATTCCTCGACGCAAGAAGGGCAATTTCTCCGCATGGGCGTGAAACTTTCTGGATAGAAGGGTGATTATAAAAAACCCCGGGCTGTTAACCCGGGGCTCGAAGTGATCTCAGCCAATGATTGTTGTTACGTCTGTGGGCGGCCACGCTCAATGCGGAAACCGCCACAGCACAAAAGCTAACATTACTATGCCGATCAGTCCGACTATCCAATAAAGCCGAACCAACGAGGTTTCGATGACGGAGAGCTTGCGCATCAGCGCGAAATTCACCTTCGCGGAGTCTGCAAAAAATTTGCGGTCATATTCTTCCGGGACCTGTTCGTTCCAGGGCTGATCAACATTGGCCGACTCTTTAAGGCTGAGTTGATCAAACCGAACATTGTCGATAGGTACAGCAGGTGTTTTCTCGTTGTCCCATTTCTGCCCACTACCGTCTGGCTCCCACCCAAACTCCAATTTATCGTGCGGAAAGAAGATAACCGCCTTCCGAGGCCCGTTTCCGCCCAAGATAAGCGAATGAAATCTTGCCAACTCATCGTCAGGAAGCCGCCAAATGAGATAGATTTGAGGACCCCACTCCGCTTTGCCGGTGATGTAGCGCATTTCGCTGGGAAGCTCTGCGCCGCTCGCGCTACGGCTATGCCGAGTCACAAACAACGTCCCAGCAATTGCCCTATCACTCTGTTGATGAAGCTTAGTATAGCTGTCGCTCTGGAATACCTCGCCGGTTTTTAAATCAAGGTGCGCGCCGCCTTCTGGGACCACATCGAACGCAATGTGAAGACCGTTGTCCCCCCAAGATGCGTTTGCTCCCACAATGTCGAGAATCATTCAGATACGATAGACCGAATATCCGGCGGATGTTAACTCGCCGGCGCGGCGCCGCCCGGCGCCGCTTTCGCTGAAATCTCACACGCGACACGGCCCGGCCTCTTCTTGGCCTCCTCTCTCTTCGAGAGACCAAGAAAGGCCGCTCATAAAGCCACGGAGCAAAGCCGATGAATAATCGTGATATGGTCGATCAACTCTATGTGCGTCTCGTTAATGCCCCGGACGGATTGGATTGCTCAATCAACCAAGTGCTCGCGGCGCTTGGCATGATGGCTTCCGCAATTTTTGCCGAGGGCTTCGATCAGGCCGACCGCCAGGATCAAGCCGCTCGGTTCTGCCGAGCGTTGCAGGCTTGCGTCGACCCAGCGAGGTTAGCGCAGCGACAGTCGCTCAACTAACACCGGCTAGCGCGGGGAGGCGCCAGCTTCCCCGCGTTATCAACCATGGTTTGCCTTAATTGAAATTTCCACTGTGTCTTTGCCGCACTAGTAGCGACTCCCCCCGGTTGGTTTGATCCGTTTGTTGTCATGACAAAGAAGGAGGGTGCTATGAAAGCACTCGCATTCCTGACGGCAGCGGCGCTTACTCTCCTTAGCGTCGCGGCCTCCGCACAAACCGGACCGTACGTCGGCAAGGGCAAAGCCCCGCCGCCACCGGTCGTTACCAAAGGTTAGTGCGAGCGATCAGAGGGGACCGGCCATCGGGCCGGTCCCTTTCTTTTTGAGGAGGCGCAAGCCTTCCCGCGTGCCCCGTCGCCCGTAGAAGCCGATAGCGCGTTCACAGCAAAGCCGCCGGGAAAACGTCGAAAACCGGCGGCTCTGCCGTAGCGCCCCAAGCGGCCTCTAAGCGAAGGAAGAGGAGCAAGCCTCGCTCCTAATAGATAAAGACTTTACCGACGATCGAGATAAAGACTTTACGCGTGGTGTCTACGGAACAGAGCGCGTGGTGTCTACGGAACCGATTGGGGAAGCGGTTAGGATTTCATATAAAATTTGCGAGGACATACTCGAAATCGCCGGCCGAGCCGTTTTTGGGGGGCCACCCCCCCGCCCGGACCGACCTCGAAGCCGCCGCTTCGCTCGCCGCGATCGTGACCAGTGGTCACGCGGTGCCCAGGGCGTCGCTTCGTTACCCCTAAGCGTTACCCCAGGATGTTGGGCATGTAGAAACCACGGTAGGTCAGCCGCTTGCCTTATGCCGACACGTCACTGCGATGACAGTGCGCTCTCGCTACTCAACCGGAAGTCTCAGACGGATTGATTACTTTCATCGCCTTAGCGTCGTCCAGGCATTGGCCCAAAATATCCGAGCCGCGGATTGCGACTGCCACACTCAGCTTGGGTCGCTCGAACGGCAGGGCGCCAGTGGCGGCTTTGATCTTAGTGTGTTCGCTGGATGCTGGATTCTGATAGATGGCCTGCAAGCAGGTTAAGGCATCGCTGTTGCCGGTAATCCAATTCAAGAGCATTTCATTCTCGGCACGTAACTTCGCTATTTCCGCCATGGCTTCTCGCAATACTACGGGCGATACTTCCGGGGCTTCCGAGAAGCGGTTAGTTTCGGCAGCGGCGGAATTTTCGGTGTCGGCGAGACCCCCACCGCTATCGACAGCATCCCCCACCGCATCATCTACGATCCGATAGTAGCCATCCCCATCCACCTGTGCCCGCCCTTGCGCGATCAATCTCTTCACTGTCTCGCTAAAAGTACCAGGGCCTAGGCCTAGCTTGCCTCGTCGCGTCCTGGTCGTCTCGAACCAATCGGTCCATTGCATTGCGCCCTGCTGGCGGAAGCTGACCAGCACGCTGAACGCCAGCGCATCGAGCGCGCGTTCCATATTCGCTTTCTTAATCGGGCTGGTCATATCTATTCATACTCGGGTTTCAGCCTGGCCCAGCCTTCGGCATAGTGTCGCCCCGCCTCTTCGGGCAGCGGCAAGCCCTCCATCGCCTCGCGGGACCACGGATTATAGTCCGAGACAACAAGGTGATCACCGCGACCGGCGAAATCATCGTAAGCTCGCGGAAACACAGGCCGGGCAAAAGTCAAAGCTAGAGCATCG
>Ga0310913_10001777_pt1 | contig 11268 bp, 9 predicted proteins | sample GREbulkMGOX082_FD_203447 | JGI IMG/M metagenome (GOLD analysis project Ga0310913, IMG submission 203447) | Lab enrichment of tropical soil microbial communities from Luquillo Experimental Forest, Puerto Rico - GRE.bulkMG.OX082 | ecosystem: Environmental > Terrestrial > Soil > Tropical forest >...
CGGCGCGGTTTCGTCTTGGTTCTCGTCGGCCACGTGACAAAGGAGGGCGTCATCGCCGGCCCGCGCGTGCTCGAGCACATGGTTGACACGGTACTCTACTTCGAGGGCGAACGAGGGCATCAATTCCGCATCTTGCGCGCGGTTAAGAACCGCTTTGGCGCCACCGACGAAATCGGCGTTTTTGAGATGAGCGACCGCGGACTGGTCGAGGTCCCGAACCCCTCGGCCCTGTTTCTCGCGGGGCGTCCTGTAGCGGGACAGGATGCATCCGGCGTCGCAGGAGCCGATGCGGGAGAAAACGAGTTGGCGGAATTGAGCGACGGGCAGATCAGCGGTTCGGCCGTCTTCGCCGGCATGGAAGGCACTCGGCCGGTGCTTGTCGAGGTTCAGGCGCTGGTCGCCCCGGCCATCCTCGGGACGCCGCGCCGGGCAGTTGTCGGATGGGACGGAACGCGATTGGCGATGATCACGGCGGTCCTCGATGCGCGCTGCGGTTTGTCGGTCGGCGCCAAAGACATCTATCTGAACATTGCCGGCGGATTGCGCATCGTCGAACCGGCCGCCGATCTCGCGGTTGCGGCGGCGCTTGTCTCGGCCTTGACCGAGACTCCCGTGCCTATGGACACTGTTGTGTTTGGCGAGATTGCCCTTTCGGGAGATGTGCGCCCGGTTGGCCATACCGAAGCGCGGATCAAAGAAGCCGCCAAGCTCGGTTTCGCCGAAGCCTGGATGCCAATCCGCCGAGGTAAGAGGCGCGAAGCGGCTGTCGCGACGGGGCTCGAGACGGTATGTGTCGGCCATCTGAACGAGCTAGTCGAGCGCTTGGCTCCGGCGCGGTCGCCACGCGGCCCGCTATCGCGACAACGCCGGATCGGAGTTGCCTCGTGAACAGTTTCGACCTCGCCGTCCTTGGGGTGATTGCGCTCTCGGCGGTATTTGCCTTTGCTCGCGGTTTTGTCCGGGAAGCACTATCGATCGTTGCCTGGGTCGGTGCCTCGCTGATCACCTTGTACGGGTTCAGCGGCGTTTACGGGATCGTCGTTCGCTTCGTTACGACCCCACTGCTGGCCGATCTCGTCGCTGGCGCTGGGCTGTTTGTCATCTGCCTGATCATGTTGACGATACTGACCGGGTACGTCGCGCGCTTTGTCCACTCGAGCGCCTTGTCGCCGATAGATCGCACCTTAGGATTGATTTTCGGCTTGGCGCGCGGTGTTTTTATCGTCTCGCTCGCCTATCTCGTCCTCGACATCAGCCTGCCGCAGAATGATCGCCCGGGCTGGATCAAACAGGCCAAGAGCGAGCCGTTCCTGGCTCAAGGGGCGGACCTGTTGCGCACCGCGCTTCCCGAACAGTTGCAGCTGAAGAACGCGGCGGCGATCGACGACGCGCAACGCGCGCTAGAGCGGGCGAAGGACGCTCAGAAGGCGATGCGTGCTCTTTCGAGCCCTGTCGCGCCGTCGCCAGCAAAACCTGGCGAGGATCAGGCGCCGAACTACAAATCGGGTGACCGGCGCGACATGAACCGACTCATCGAGAACGCTCGATAGCGGGCCTAGCCATGACTTCCCACTCGTATTCAAACCGAGAAGTCACCATCTTTCAAAAGTCGAAACGAGGATCGCGCATGGCGACGACCGATCCCTTCGATGGGGACCACTTCCACGAGGAATGCGGCGTCTTCGGGGTCTACGGTCACCCCGACGCGGCGGCGCTGACGGCGCTCGGCCTGCACGCGCTGCAGCATCGTGGACAGGAGGCGACCGGTATCGTCTCCTATGACGGCGAGCAGTTCAGCGCCCATCGCGGGATGGGGCAAGTCAGCGACAATTTCAGTTCCAAGGATGTAATCGGCCGCCTGCGCGGCACCGCCGCCATCGGCCATGTCCGCTATGCGACGACCGGCGAGGTCGCATTGCGCAATGTGCAGCCGCTCTTCGCCGATTTCGAGTTCGGGGGCCTTGCCATTTGCCATAACGGCAATCTGACCAATTCCTACCAAGTACGCCGACAGCTGGTGCGTCGCGGCAGCCTGTTCCAATCTACGAGCGACACCGAAGTCATCGTTCACCTGATTGCGACCAGCCTCAAGGAGACCGTCGTCGACCGGCTGATCGACGCGCTGCGGCAAGTGCAAGGCGCCTTTTCGCTGGTAGCGCTCTCGCAAGACGAGATCATCGGGGTGCGCGATCCACTCGGCGTACGGCCGCTGGTTCTCGGCCGTCTCGCCGACGCCTGGATCCTCGCGTCTGAAACCTGTGCACTAGACATCATCGGCGCCGAGTTCGTCCGCGATATTGAAGCGGGAGAGATCATCATCATCGGCGCGCACGGCGTCAGGAGTTTGCGGCCGTTCGACGATCGGAACACCCGTTTCTGCGTCTTCGAGCACATCTATTTCGCCCGCCCGGACAGCGTCGTAGAGGGGCGGAGCGTCTACGAGGCGCGGAAACGCATCGGGCAGGAGCTTGCCCGCGAGAGTCCGGTCGATGCCGACATCGTTGTGCCGGTCCCCGATTCGGGTGTGCCCGCAGCAATCGGCTATGCCCAGGAATCCGGGCTCCCCTTCGAGCTCGGGATTATCCGCAACCATTACGTCGGTCGAACCTTCATCGAGCCCACCGACCAGATCCGTCATCTCGGCGTCCGCTTAAAGCACAACGCGAGCCGGGCCAATCTCACCGGCAAGCGCGTCATCCTCGTGGACGATTCGATTGTACGCGGTACCACCTCGATCAAGATCGTTGAGATGGTCCGGCGCGCGGGAGCACGTGCGGTCCACATGCGGATATCGAGCCCGCCGACGCGTAATCCTTGCTTTTACGGGATCGCCACGCCGGAGCGCGACGAGTTGCTCGCCGCGCGCTTGGATGTCGAGGGGATGGCGGAATTGATCGGCGTCGACAGCCTCGCCTTCCTGTCGATCGACGGGCTCTACCGGGCGATGGGTGAGCCAGGACGCGATGACTTGGCGCCGCGCTTTTGCGACGCCTGCTTTACCGGCGACTACCCGATCCCGCATATCGATGCCGATAATGGCAAGGTCGCCGTACAACTCTCGTTGCTCACTGCATCCGTTTGACGGCACCGGCAGAACCCGGCTGCCTCTCCGGCAAAATCGCGCTGATCACGGGGGCCTCGCGCGGCATCGGTGCCGCGGTGGCGGAGCGCTTTGCCAGTGAGGGGGCGCATCTAGTTCTGGCGGCCCGTACGATCGGCGGCCTCGAGGAGGTCGATGATGCGGTTCGGGCTGCTGGCGGCAGCGCCACGCTCGTCCCCGTCGATCTGCGCGATTTCGTCAAGATCGACGAACTCGCGGCGGCGCTGTTCGAGCGCTGGGGCCGGCTCGACATCCTCGTTGGCAACGCCGCCGAATTCGGCGTCTTCTCGCCGCTCGGCCATATCGATCCCGAGACTTGGACTGAAGTCATGGACCTCAACCTGACCGCGAACTGGCGCCTGATCCGAGCGATGGACCCGTTGCTGCGCGCCGCCCCTGCCGGGCGCGCCATTTTTGTCACCTCAGGTGTCGCGCGCGGCGTCTTCCCTTACTGGGGGCCCTACGCGATAGGCAAGGCTGGTCTCGAAATGCTGGTCAAGATCTATGCCGGTGAGATCGCCAAGACCAGGGTGCGCGCGAACCTGATCGACCCCGGCATCGTGCGCACCCGGCTACGCGCGCGCCTTCCCCGGCGAAGACCCGCGCCGCCTGCCGCCGCCGGAGAGCGTTGCCGACGCCTTTCTCACCCTCGCGCTGCCGGAATGCACCCGCAATGACGACGTGGTAATGGCCTCGGCCGCTTCGCTGCGACCGAATGAGTGAGCGACGGAGGATCATCGTTGCCTGTGAGGAGCCGCTCGGGGTGCCTCAGATGACAAGGTTGGTTCATCAGCCGGTCTTGTATCGGCGACGCCATCGCGAATGGCGAGCACCTCGATTTGTTCGATCCCCGCCGGCGCGCGGAGTTCGACGATGTCATCCTGATGCGCTTTCATCAGGGCTCTGGCGACCGGTGACAGCCAGCTCACCTGGCCGCAGTCGAGATCGGCCTCGTCGGCGCCGACGATCGTGATCGTCATTTTGGTCCCGCGCCCGGTGGCGTAGGTGACGGTCGCGCCGAAAAAGACCTGGTCCAGCTTCTTCTGCTGGTTTGGGTCGACCACCTCGGCACTCCAGCCGCTTGGACAGGAAGCGGATGCGCCGATCAATCTCGCGCAGGCGGCGCTTATCGTAGATGTAGTCGCCGTTCTCCGAGCGGTCGCCGTTGCCAGCCGCCCAGGCCACGGTTTCCACCACTTTCGGACGTTCCACCTGCAATAGCTTGCGCAATTTGTCCTGCATGCGGCGGTGGCCTTCCGGGGTCATGTAGTTCTTGACACTCGACGGGATCGCTTGCGGCTCACCGGGCAAATCGGCCTCGTCTTCCGTTTCCTTAACGAACGACTCGCTCATCGTATCCCCTTCTCCGGCCCGGCGCTGAATGACTTACCACAGGAGTGGTGGCCAGCGCCGGGGCCGACACGCTGAATCTCGCCAAGGGGGCGCGCGACGTGACCGGTGCGGGGAAGGCAACCGGAATCTCCTCACTCCGAAAACATGTGATTGGGGCGAGGACCGACCCATATCAGTGATGCGGAACATCGCCAGGGAACTGAGCGCTGACCAGTGCTGGGATTGGACGGGCCATTAGCGGTGGCAGCAGCTGTGAATTACGAATAATGAATGGACTGGTACGAGATGATGAAAACAGTCAGCGGGCCGTTCTCACAAAAACAAGACCCAAACCGAGTTTCACCGGTCGATAAACCGGGACTCGATCTCTTAGAAAAAAATCAGATAAAAACAAAGCGCCCAAGCATGTGGAACATCGTCTTATATAATGACGATTACACACCGATGGATTTTGTTGAATTCGTCCTGAAGACGGTATTTCATATGTCGACGCTAGATGCTCTGGCTCTGACCTTGGCTGTCCACACGCGAGGTAAGGGCATCGCCGGAACCTATATCTTTGAGGTTGCTGAGCAGAAGCAATCCGAGGTCTTGTTGATGGCCCAGCTCGAGGAGCATCCGCTGCGGGTTGAGGTCGAGAGGGTTTGACAGAGGCGATCGCCGCGGCGGGCATCGAGCTGACGGAAAGGCGGTCACGCGCCTGCGGGAGAGGGCCGCTGGCAGCTATCATTTTCTACATCTCCGGCAAGCCTGGCTCGGAGGTCACCGGCGCGCCGGGACGATTTTGCCGCGAGGAGGAGCGTGGTACTAAATTATGCCGCATACTCTTTGGACCACCCCTGAGCGCCAAATAGAAGGACAGGAAGGAGCCAAAGCCGCCTTACACGTCCGCCATGAAAAAGTTCAACCCATCGAGGGCATTTTGGCTTTCGCTCGATGGTTGTTCCGGAGTGCGTCGCGGATCAACCAGCCGTTCCATGCCCTCGTACGGAAGCAGCTCAGTGGTCTCATACGCCCAGTATCTGCGCTCGACCCCCGAGCGTGCCGATCCGACAGCGGATGCGGCTACTTTGGCTTGATCGATGGGTCGCCGCCGGGCGTGCCCGGTGGGGAATGACCAGCATCGGATCGGCTGAGTGAGAAGCATCCGCTTCATTTGGGGATCGACACCGGCGGGTGGGGTGATCACCCCACCCGACCGCGCCAAATTGGTGAGCTGGTGGTCCCGCTCAATGACTGTGCGCTGAGCGGGGTTGGCCGGTCGGCGTCCGGACGTCCGCTGGGATCAGCGGCCCAGGGGCGATGGCGCTGAACCCAACAACGGCCGCCGCTATGGCAAACATTCCACGCATTACCGCCTCCACGCGTTTGTATCCTCAAACTAACTCAAGATCAGGGCGGCGCAGTGCTTGGGCCTGCGCCCCCTGCTCCCCGCAGTATCGAGTAACCCCGAGCTGCGTCAGGCTGCACCGCTCTGGTTGTGTTGACCTCCTGGCTGCGAGATCCCATGGGGGCCCTTGCGTTTTTTCGGCAACGAACCTTGCAGCGCGAGATCGCCCCGCGAGACGATGCCGACGAGCCGTTCATCGCGGTTCATTACCGGAAGGCGCCGAACTTGCAGCTCCGCCATATTCTCAACCACGTGCGCGACTTCCTCATCCTCAAAGCAGTATTTAACCTCTTGGCTCATTACGTCCTGGACCGTTGCATCCGGCACCTTTCCCTCGGCGATAGAGCGAGCTGGCAAGCGCAATCGATCATTGGCCGAGCTGGCGCTTCGGTTTTACTGACCTCGAACCGGCAGACGGGGGATGAAAGGATCGAGCCGCGCCACTGATTGACCAAATTTCCGCGGGGCCATCAGTGATTCACAATGGTCGTCAGACCACCCGCCGCGCCCGGCGCGAACACTTGAGCAACGCCTCTTGGTATCGGCCAAAATCTTCAGCAACGCTGCTGCAGCATTTTTCCTCAAGACCGATGACAATGTCTCGTGCCGGGTATCGGTTACGACGGCGTTCAAAATTAAATAGATGTGTCCCGCATATTTCCGATTGCTCGCAGAGCTCCACAAAAGAATAGCCGAAGCCGGCGGCGGCCAGAGCGCAACTTGGCCGCCTTAAAGCTGATCCGCAATGGTTCCAGCACCTGATGGCCGGCGACGCAGAAGCGACGGTTGAACAGGAGAAGCTGACTCAAACACTGGCGCTTCGAGGCTCCGGCACTGCCAATTATCCACAAAAGAATAGTGATAAATGTAACGATTGGAAACAGCTATGTGCGTCATAGATTTGCAAAGAAATTAACCTTAAAGAAAGACCCAAAGGATCAGTAGCTTAAGAATGCTCAAAATTTAGGCAGTGACCAAAGGTTTACGAAATTTTAGGAACTTTTTAGACCTCGGCGATAAGGCAGCAATTTACCCACAGGGTTATCCACCATTTCGGCGGATGAAGCACTCGACGGAGATCTTCGCCGAGCGGCCAAGAGAACCCTTCTAACCCAAGGCCGCCGCTATCTCGGTTTCGTGGTGGTCTCAGTAGTTGTGGTGCTCCCGCCGTCGCGGTCAGTCTCTGTCTTCGTGTGAGTATCGGTGCTGCCTGCGATCCCTTCGCGATGAACATCCTTCTCGATGGCGGTATCGCCTTTCTTGTCAACCTCCCGGTGGATCGTGGTTTCGCTGTGATCGTCGTCGGGGCTTGGAGAGACGGTCGTGGTTATTGTGCTGGTGCCGGGGAAAGGAGGCGGCGGAGGCGCGGGAACCACCACGGCGCCAGGAGGTGGTGGCGGTGCGGGCGGGTAGAGCTGCGCGGAAGCCACGCCAGAGATCAAGACGGCGGCGGCAACACCGGCCAGTAGATGCTTGGTCATTCGTGCCCTCTTCTGTTGTTGGCGATCCCAGTAAAACCGCTGGTGCCCCTGACAAGTTCCCGGGTGCGAATTCCGCGAGTACGTCTTACAAGGACGTCGCGGCTGCTGTGGCGGATTGTGTAGGAGGCGCCCTGGTTTCGCGAAAAATCGAGGCCATTGCAGGGCTCACTCACCTGGCCTCTCTCAGCCTGCCAAAAGTATCTCCTGAACCCGTTGCACGAACGCGTCGGGTGGAAACGGCTTCGACAGGTACCGTTGTCCAGAACCGTCAAACTCAACAATTCTGTCGGGGCTGCCTGTCACCATTAGCACTTTGGCGCCTGCTGTCTCCGCCTGCTTGGCGAGGCTGATGCCTGAGCCGTCGATTAGCACGACATTTGTTGCCAGCAGGTCGGGAACCTCATCTCTGAGAATGCTGGCAGCTTCTGAAACAGTAGCGACAGCGGTCGCCTGGTGGCCCGCTTGCTCAAGCAGACGAACGAGATCATGACGAAGCTCAGTCTGAGTATCGACGATCAGGATGCGTGCCATATCCAATAAACACTTAGCTCGCTTCATCGTTCCAACTTGAGCCACGCCATCTTTTGCTCGCACTTCGGATGAATGGGTCTATTGCTGATGGTTGTTAAGGGCTGCCCTGCCCGCGCCGCTCGGGGGCGTCGGCTGGCGCATAAAGTTCATTGTACTGCGATCGGCTCGATCCGGTTCGGGTCATCGCGACGAGTGAGCTGACGGGCCAGGATATCATCTCTTCCGACGGGTAGGGTGCGAGTATGCCTTGAGCTGGCGCGCGTCGGCGGGATCCCCCCCCCCGAGCCATGCCGCCGGCCACGTCTCGGGGCCGAGGACCATCGCCATCCGGTTGTGCACCTCGGCGCGTAGCTCGCTCGGCGTCGTTGTGACAATGGCGAAGCTCCGCACCCATTCGCACGCCGGCGAGCGCCACGTCTCCCAAGCACTGAGCCGTCAATTAGTAGCCGGCTTCTTGGTGGTATCCTTCGAGCCGTTCGAATCGTGCGATCACGACTTTGCAGGAAGGGAACGCTTCCCGGTCTTGGCTTGGGACAGCGAGCGCCGATAAAATCTCGACAAATCGTGACTTTGCTGCTGCCGCCTCGGCAGAATCCTGAGCAGCGAGAACGATCAAGTCGCGGATCGCTGTTTCGGTCTGCGCGACGCGTTCATTTGCCACGCCGCAGCGATGCGCGTTGCCAGCAGGTAGGCCCTGTCTCGGCTAACTGCGTCGGAACGGAGGGCTCAGCCACAGCACTGCCGGAGAGGAGCAGGGCGGTGGCACCGATAAGAATTGAACGCATGGGAGGCCCCATCCGATTTCCTGCAACTTTGAACACTCAACACAGCGGCCCGTGCCGGGAACGCCACACTGCGAAATGCAGACATTCTGTTTTGTCCCTGTGTCGTTTTTGGGACTGTCCATAACGGTACTATAATTTCGATCTACTTCGCCAATCGGGCATTGGCATGCGCATTCGCGGCTCGGTGCTGCGTGACGGCAAAGGACGAGAGTGCGGAGGGCGTGTTAAAGGTTCGGGAGGCTGAGTTGCAGCGGCGCCAACGGTTCTGATCCATTCAGAAATGCGCCGCACCACCATGCTCTCGATCCGAAGATAGCCGTGCGCCGACATCCCTTCGCACGGGTCGGAGCGTCGCGCGATCTGGGTGCTCGTCAGCGCGACCAGTTCCTTGTGCGCGAACGTGTCAGGGCCGACAGCACACTCGGTGCATCGCCCGGCGGGCTGACGTGCAAGTGTCGTATTGGTTGTTGATAACCAGCACAGGGACAGTTACTGCGCCAGCTCAGCATCAAATAGGGTCTCATCACGCGGCCAGGGCGGGTTACCAACGAGGCAAAAACGACACCGGATACTTTCGAGCCAAGATGCGCCGCCACCATTGACCGCCGCTATCGAGCCTAGGCTGGTGGCAATTAGCCAAACTGGCCGATCGGCGCGCGATCGGCCGAAATCGACGGCTTTGCTGATCGCGTCCGCTGGCCGGCAAATGACGTCGACCGAACAGAGAGGTGCCATTCGGTGCGTCCGGCAGAATCACGTCAAATCCCTGCGTGATCCATTGACCGATGGTCCTCACCAAGAAATTTCCGCCGGGCGCGTTTCGCCCGACAGCGATGCCGAACGGCCAGATTGCAGCAAACACAATTAGGAGTGTCAATCGAGAAGCCCGTTGTCGGCGCGATGCCGCTCCGCCAGGTCGGGGAGGTGCAACTCGCCGAATCATTGGAATTTCTGCTGGGCAGCCGCTACTGCGAAACCGACTGTCTTTCGGATACTGCCTGGTCTTTCTTCGGTCGTGTGCCGCCCGGATGGACACGCGTCCAGGCAATTTGTGACTATCTGCACGATCGCCTGTGCTTCAGCTACGCTGACGCGCGCTCGACGCGAACGGCTTGGATGGGCATCAGGAAGGGATCGGCGTTTGCAAGGAATTTGCCCACCTATCGATTGCCTTGTGCCGCTGCATGAACATCCCGGTACTGCGCGGGCTATCTCGGCGACATCGGGGTGCCTCCGGTTCCCGACCTGATGGATTTCAGCGCGTGGTTCGAGGTCCTTCTGGAGGGCGGCTGGTACACGTTTGACGCCAGGCATAATCAGCCAAGAATTGGCCGGATCCTGATGGCGCGCGGTCGTGATGCTGCCGACGTCGCCTTGTCGACGAGCTTTGGTCCGGCACGGCTTGCCGAATTCAAGATCATCACAGAGGAATTACCCTAAAGCCTCGGCAATACAGCCAAGCGTAGAATTTGCATTTTCTCTTGATTTTCCGTAATAATTCTGAATTATTTAACACAATATCAGCCACTGGCAGGCAACCATGAGCACTTTAAAGTCGATTACCCGAATTCGCGTACGATCGGCGAGTTGATCGCGCGACGGGCGGTCACACTTGACGACGCGATCATTCACGAGAAAGTCGAGGATGCAATCCAAGCGCTTGTTTAACGAGACTCTTTCCGAACGCTGTTACTCGGATCGGCGTCCAAAATCGGCGAAAATGCCGCCATCGATTGCGAAAGGCGGCTTGACTGACTTCAGTCCTGCATTCCGCCCATGTGTCGGTGCGGCTTCTTCAGATCGAGTGCCCGATTAAGAGCGCTCTCGCCTAGTGCGGAAGTTCTTAATATTCGGCTCGCCTACCCTATCTCATCGGTTATTGGGGCCGGACAGCCGGAGGACAAAGCCCGTCAAGGTCCGCCTAAAAAGACCTCGCGCCAACCGGTTGGTCCTCTCCGGCTAGCTCCTGCCCATTCGACTTTGCGCATCCAAGAGTGCCCGCAACGCCAGATTTTCAGGGCTGGCGCCTGTTCGGTTAAGAAACTCCTCGACATTCCGTATCCGTGGTGCGCCCGCCGGATGAGAGATTTGGCTCATGTCGCACGAAGGAGCGCCCTGAGTCGATGTCGCGAATGAGCTGCCAGCGATCGCCGTTGGAGCTTCTGTAGAAATCTTTTGTGGTTATGGTCACGAAAATCGCTCCTGTGCCAAGCTCTCGCCAATACTTGCCCGATATGATGGATTCATCCGGGACCTCGCGCTGACGCCGAGTACCATCTCTCAAACAATTCCTCCTGCCGACGGTTCCCTTCTGTTCGAGTGCCAGCGCCGCTATTGCGGCATTCAATCCGCTGTTTTTCCGTACTGACATATATAGAGCATTCTTAGCTTGCTGGCGCGCGCACATCGCCGACTAGAGAGACGGAGTGCCCAAATCTCGGGTCCGATTGTTGTCGGATTCGTCCAAACCCTCTCTCCCCCGCTCTTCCTGCCTCTTGCCTCACGTAAGCGAGGAAGGATTGACCGTGGTCGTTCCGTCCGGGGAGTGGTAGTGATCCGGTTCGCCCTTGCCCGAGGATCGATGCCGAAGTGTCTGACACCGGCCCAGATCGAACAATATCGCGAGGA
>Ga0310913_10001778_pt1 | contig 11266 bp, 9 predicted proteins | sample GREbulkMGOX082_FD_203447 | JGI IMG/M metagenome (GOLD analysis project Ga0310913, IMG submission 203447) | Lab enrichment of tropical soil microbial communities from Luquillo Experimental Forest, Puerto Rico - GRE.bulkMG.OX082 | ecosystem: Environmental > Terrestrial > Soil > Tropical forest >...
CCCCGCAGAGATAGACATCAGCCCGAGCATGAAGAACGGGAGGGAGACCAGATGCGGGCCGAACAGAAGCATCGCCCAGCTCGCCACCACGATGAACCCGATGCCGATTCCGTCGTTTATGGGCGTCATCGGATTTTCGGGCGGGGAACCGAGATGTATCACTCTGTCAAAAACTGTTTCGACGGGTGCCTGCATATCGAGAAGCCGAATCTGGATCGCCGGATACACCTTTCCGAACGGCGCCCCGTAAACGACGTGAGATACGGCCGTGGCCAAACCGATTCGCTCACAGAAAAAGGAATTATCGCGGTGGCGCTGCAGGACCACTACCGCACTCGCGTAGATGATGAAGGACAGCACTGCCACCACTACCTGAAGCCGGCTCGACACCGCGGTGTCGCGGAACGCAGCCCGATTAAGCGGCGGCGGGCGCAGCATTTCTACCCCATAAAATTCGCTCGAAGATGTTGAAGGAAACGACTGACGGTCGCGCAGTGATCGGCGAAGCGCTCCCACCGACAGAATATCCACCCGCCGCCCCACTTCATCGCTGCCGAGCACTGCGGCTTGCGGTCATCGCCTTATCACCAAACCCTGGCCCGTCGGCGATTCGAGGATCTCATGATCGTGGCCGCGCATGAAGTCATCCTCGGCTTCCTTCTGCTTGTGGAACATCTTCCATCCGTAATCGTCGAATACAATGACCCCGCCGGGCGGCACGTGCTCGAAGAGACGCTCGAACACAGCGATCCCGGCGCGAGGAGATTCGTGCCCAGGTCTATACGCAGAAGACCGAATGCGGAAGACCGATTTGTCCCAGCATCGCTTTGTTAAGCGCCGCGGGGAGGAAACCAAGGTGATGTTGGGGAAGAGGCGAAGCGCCCCCCTGACGGATTCATGAACGCCGGTCTGACCGTAGAACCCGTCGGCAAAATCAAGGGAGCCAGGGTTCTCGGGAAAATCCTCGACGCTTGAATAGTCCGGCGAAAGCCTTCGAATCTGTCGAACAGCCAGAGACGCGGGATACGCTTGGCACCGATAGCGTTCAGAACGACCCATGCCATGTCGCCCTTGAAAGCCGGCCCAAATCAGGGTGCTGAGACGCCAAGCGATACCGTCCGGTCCGTTATACTGGTCGTATTGATGGAGCCGCAGATTGTGCGAAGGACCGTCGCGAAAGCCGGCTCCCCCATGAAATCTGCACTCTTGTCTAGAGTGAGAAGCCGATTACCCCACGACAGCGAGCGGTGGTTGTGCGCCAGCGGAGCAACAGATAATAAATCGTTAGAGCAATCGGCACACCGGTCAGAAAAGCCCCGAAACAAAAAAATTCACCATCTGGCGCTTGCGTCGTCCGACTTCAGACACCCGGCGACGAGTACGCCCGGCAAATCGATCAGAGCACCCGCTACCGCTTCACGACCAGTCCCTGACCAGTCGGCATTTCGAGTATTTCGTATCCCTGTCGGCGCATGAAGTCATCCTCGGCTTCCTTTTGCTTGTGGAACATCCCCCACCCGTAATCGTCGAACACAACGACCCCGCCGGGCAGCACACGCTCAAACAATCGTTCGAGCACCGCGATCTCGGCGCGGGGGGAGTTGAGGTCGACATGTAGAAAGCCGATACCTGCAGGTATCGCGGCATCAAGCGCCTCAGGCAGAAAGCCCCTGACCAAGGTGACGTTCGGGAAGGAGGCGAATCGGCCCCTGACGTATTCGTAAAGACCGGCCTGACGATAAAACCCGTTGGCAAAGTCGAGAAAGCCCGGGCTGTCGGGAAAATCGTCGACGCTGGAATAATTCGGCGAAAAGCCGTCGAAGCTGTTGAACAGCCAGAAGCGCGGGATACGCTCGGCGCCGATCGTCTGAAGGACGACCCACGCCATGTCGCCCTTGAAGGTGCCGCATTCGACAAAATCGCCGCCGGTCCACAGCCCGCACCGGCCTGCCCACACCAAGGTGTTGAGGCGCCAGGCGATGCTGTCGGGCGCGTTATATTGATCATATTGGTGGGAGCCGCGAATCTGGTCAAAGGCCTGCGCAATAGCAGGCTCCTCCTTGAAACCGGCGCTCTTGTCGAGGGTGAGGAGCCGGTCGCCCCACGAGACTGACTGGTGAACGGGCGCCAGCGTCTCGACGGTGTCGTTGACCAGCCGGGTTACGAGGGCGTCGCGTCGATTTCCTGCCGCTTCGCCATAAAGCTGGGTCAACGATGGCGTAAGGTCCATGGGCGCCATTTGCTGCGACCGCGTCGATCGTCTTTGCGGGGAACAGAGTGTTCGAGGTCCTCGAACGCATTGGGCCTCAACACAGACCAGTATCGCTCCTCGAGCACTTTATTGTCTGTCCGGGTGCCAGTGTTGACGTCAATCGGGGCGACATAAGGAGTGTCGAATACCTTCTGCATTACGGCTAGGAGCATCATATCAGCCGCTCGATAAGCGCTAGACCGGCCCTCGATGTCGGGGCGGAAAGGCGATATGGCCTCGACGATGTTTTGGGGCAGCTCGTAGTAGCTCGTCGACCCAAAAACATTTATATCAATGAATTTGTATCCATTGCTGCGAGCGAGCATCCAGAAGAACTTTGGATTATAGTTGATAAGGCCGTGATTGAACATGCCCTGTGTCGGAAGGTGGTGGATCATGATCCCGCCGAGACGAGTGAGATCGTGAATTACCTTAAATGCATTGAGCTGATTCGCAACATGCTCCGTGGTGCCAAAGTTCGTCACCAGCTGGTATTTCCCGAGGGCGGTCTCGGGGGCGGGATCGTAATTCAGATCGAGAGGAATGCTGCCGGGGCTGCCGTCGATATCGATCGAGATATACTCGAAACCAAGCCACATCCAAAAATCGCGCGCAAACGGTGCCGCCGTATCGAGATGTTCCATTTGCCCGTGCACGATGAAGGTTGGCTTCGCTTCAGGCAGTACACAAGGCTGACGCGCCCCGAACATCTCACCAACTCTCTCAATCAGCGTTCGCGCCTCGAGAAAAGAGTTGGCAAGCTGTTGCGCGCCAACCTCGATCACCGAGACCCGGCCCTCCAGATAACCCGCGTCTTTGAGCCGGATTACAAGCTCTATGGCATCGCTTCCCAGCGCCACTACTCTTCTCTCCCCTCATTACGCCCCCGCAGCGATTCGTCGCGCGAGGCGCGCCATCCGCCGGCTCGGCCCCAACGCTCTGAGCTGCTGCCCACATGCTTGTACGCGGACTCTCCGGAAAGAACAATTCGTTACGCGCTAACCTCCGGAGGAAACAACACGAAGCAGGAACCGGGACGAGCGTCCGGCCGCGCCCTATTACGTGGTGGGGTCCGCTTAACTTTGACTGCCGCAATGCGACAATCGGGGCCCAGGGGAATTAGAAGCCTCAGAAGGTCTTCATGTTCCTTGTGCATTCTTATGGGTTGCCAATCGCTTTGGGGGAAATGCCATGTCAGAAGTCGATTTTTCTAACGCCGATCTATCAGAGATATTATACCCATATTTTACTGACGGCTGCGTTTTGCTACGGAAGTTTGCTAGCATCGAAGGATTAACCAAACTTATTTCCGCTGTGGATGAGCTATACTCCGAGATGAGTGAGACTCATATCAGTCCAAGAGATTTGCGGCAGCGGGGGATGCCCGAATTTCATGAGTATTTCTTTGACGAGAAGCACAACTCTCTTTTGGATAATGTTTTTAGAAGTGAATATAAAGTGAGTGACGACACAGCAACACGAAGGATTGACAGCGTAACTCAAAGTGGGCAATGGGAAGCTCCCTTAGGTCCACATTTGGATGCGTTCATCCACGAATTTGCCTTTACAGTAAACTTTTGGATCCCTTTCCGGGATTGCGGGGTTAAAGTGCCAAGCCTAGGGGTGGTCCGGGCGCCATTCCGCGAAATCTTGAACTTTTCCGGCTATGACGGAGGCCCAGAGGCTAACGGTCCTGCCGGGGAGTGGAATTTCCCTCGTTTTGGCCCGGCGATGCTCACGCTCGCCAGCACGATGAATCCAGGTGTGGTCGATCGACTTCGCACTTTATTCGGGGATCGCGTCTGGACCCCCACCTATTCGTTGGGAGACGCGATGATGCTGTCAAATTGGACCCTTCATTTTACCCATGCGCTTCCGGAGATGACCGAGCGAAGGGGAAACGTTGAGTTGCGCTTCCGATCGGATCAAACCCTGACCGAGGTGTTGGATCGGCACACGCAGACGCTATACGTGCAAGAGGATGATCGTGAGGTTGCTTTGCCGTCCCGGAATGACAGAAGCATCGCAGCAGCCCTTGAATGGGTACGATGCAGGACGCAGCGATTTGGATTGAGATGACCATCCCAAATCTGAACTGATCCTGCCAGAGGAACATTATAAGCAAAATCGAGCGCCGGCGATCGAGATTCGATTTTAAAAAGATTATGGCTTTGTGAAAGACTATTTGCGATTTCACCATACCTAAAACGCAGACCGGCGTTATGGCGGTCGAAGATGTTGCTTGTCTTCACAGGCAAGGCGAGTTTTCCCGCGTGGGCTAGCGACCCATCCACAGACCAACGCTTTGCGAACATACCATACCGCATCCCGCGACCTGATATGGTGGTGTCGTCACCAGCTTGAACCATCGCCGGCTCCTTCGGATGGCGATGTACAGCGTGTAGAAGGGGGTCAAAATGAAGGCGCTCGACGTCATAAGGCGCGCAATAAATAACACGGGCGCATCGGCACAGTCCTTGGTCGAGCTTCCCGTGGCGATCGCCAATCGATCTGACCTTTTAAACCGCAAGCTTGAAGCAATCGTCGCCGGTCTCGACAATCAATCCGATCTGCTGAACCGCAAATTCGAACAGGTCGTTGCCGGTCTCGACAATCGATCCGATCTGCTGAACCGCAAATTCGAACAGGTCGTTGCCGGTCTCGACAATCAATCCGATCTGCTGAACCGCAAATTCGAACAGATCGTTGCCGGTCTCGATTATCGATCTGATCTGCTGAGCCGAAAGCTCAATCGCCTCACCGATGCTGTCATCCGCGACCGTGAGTTGGCCGACGGGGCGATGCAAGTGCCGGACGCGATGCAGGCACTAGCAGCGACGCTACGCGAGGCCATGGAGCGGATGCCGCTGTTGATCGCCGAACGAACCTATAACACCTCCCACCCCGGCTACGACACACGCGTGGTCCGCAATTTTCCCGGTCACATCTTCAATCATAACAAGTTATGCGAGAATGCCGCCTTCCGGGTGCTCGACCGCCTCGCCCACGGAGACGAGATTCCCGACGAGGCGTGGCGCGCCGTCCTCGACGAGACGCTTGTCGAGGCCACGTCGGTTCCTTATGCCGCGCAAGTCTTTGAGCGCCGCAGCTATGTGGAGCAGTACTTGGCCGCCCTCGATCACAAATATCACGCCCATTACGTGCCCGGTTGGGTCAACCTCGACGATGCGCTGTTTCTCTATTGGCTGGTACGCCAGGTGAAACCGCGGACGATCGTGCAGACCGGGGTGTGTAACGGGTTATCCGCCGCCTTTATGATGCTTGGATTGGTCAAGAACGGCCCCGAGGGAACGCTCCACGTCATCGACCTGCCGCCGGTGTTCAACCCGCACGACCCGACCTGGACCGTCGAGGGCAAGGTTTATGGGGTCGTGATCCCCGAAGGCAAGACCAGCGGCTGGCTGGTGCCGGACGCCTATCGCGATCGGTTCGAGGTATGGAACGGCGACGCCCGGGAACTGCTGCCCAAAATGGTCGACAAGGTCGATTCGATCGACTTTTTCTATCACGATTCCGACCACACCTATAACCATATGATGTTTGAGTTCCACGAGGCCAAGCACAGGCTCAATAAGGGCGGCCTCGTGGTCGGCGATGATGTGTCGTGGAATGCCTCGCTGTGGGATTTTGCCGACGAGTTCGCCGTTCCTTCCTATAACTTCAGAGGCGCGGTCGGGGTGGCGTTTTTCTGAGAGGTTTGGGTGGATTTGGGCTGGTTCCGAGTCCTCCGCACCTGACCCAAAATGAATCCCGACCTATTGGAAAAGCTTTGCGCCATGAGAGCGGCAGGTTTATTACGATATTAACCACCATTAAATTGCCTCCCTCGCATTGGACAACGAGATGCTTATGTGTGACGGGCTTCGCCAACAAGCACTGCGCCGGACTGGCTTGACGAGCACTTCAACCCGAGGACGAGATTTTGCTGCAGATCCGCTGCAGATTCGCCGACGAGTGATTCGGCGATCCAATTTCTGGTTGTGGTTTGCAGCCACCAGGTGCGCGGTCCCCGGCCACGCGTCAGGCTTTTCCGAATCTGAAGAGGGCGCGCAGCGATATAGTGCCGTCGCCGCTAAGCACGATTGGCGGTTGAAATTGGGGGAGTATGAACGTCACTAATATCCTCAACCGCGCCACGCACCACACAGACGCTGCGGCTCAGTCGGAGACCGGGCTCTTGGAAAAGCCCGCTGCGCTTGTCACCGCCAGCGTCAGGAGCCCAGATCTTCTGTATCGCAAATCCGATCGGCTCATCGCGGGCCTCGTCGATCGATCTCGCAAGTTGAAGGGCAAGATCAAGCCCGTCATCAGGCGGGCCTTGATGCGGTTACCATCGCGAGGGCAAACACCCGCGGCGGAACTGCGTCAGGCCCTGGAGGGGATGCCGCTGTTGCGCGCCGAGCGGACCTACAACACCTCCCACCCCGACTACGACGCAAGCCTGGTACGAAACTTTCCCGGCCGCATCTTCAATCGGAAAACTCCCTGCGACAATGTCGCCTTCCGAGCGCTCGCCTCACTGGCGCAGGGTGCGAGGGTTCCGCACCGGGTGTGGAACGCCGTCCTTCGTGCAGCGCTCGCCGAAGCTTCGTCGATACCTCATGCCGGCCAGGTCTTCGAGCGGCGCGCCTTTGTGGAGCGGTATGTGAGCGAGCTCGCGGCCAAATACGGCTCGCATTACGTCCCCGGGTGGGTCAACCTCGACGATGCACTCTTTCTCTACTGGCTGGTGCGCCAGGCAAAGCCGCGGACGATCGTCCAGACCGGCGTGTGCAATGGGTTATCGGCCGCCTTCATGATGCTTGCCCTAGTCAAGAACGGCCCCGAGGGAAGGCTCCGCGTCATCGACCTGCCGCCGGTGTTCGATCCGGACGACCCGGCCTGGACGGTCGCGGGTACCGTCTACGGCGTCGTGATACCCGAAGGGAAGACCAGTGGCTGGCTGGTGCCCGATGCCTATCGCGACCGCTTCGAAGTGTGGAACGGCGACGCCAAGGATCTCCTCCCCAAGATGGTCGACGAGGTCGATTCCATCGATTTTCTCTTTCACGATTCGGATCACACTTATGACCACATGATGTTCGAGTTCCGCCAGGTCAAACGCAAGCTGACAAAGGGCGGCCTTTTGGTCAGCGACGACGTGTCGTGGAATGCCTCGGTCTGGGATTTCGCCGACGAATTCCGGGTCCCGTCCTATAACTTTAGGGGTACGATCGGGGTCGTGTTCTTCTGAAGAAAAGCGGTCGCAACCCGCCTTCACGGAAGGTGCCCCGATGGTCGAGCAAAGCTCGGCGCCGAGCTGGATTCGGCGGGCAGGGCATTACCGCATGCTGCGGGAATGCCGGTACGAGGACCTCATTCGCACCGATTTCAGTCGGCTGTTTGCATTCTCGGCAGGGGCGAGCGGGCATCTGCTCGATGCCGGGTGCGGCACCGGCAACGAGACCGTCAACCTGCAACGACAGGCTCCCAGGCTGCGGATTTACGGGGTCGACGTCTCACCGGCCGCCTTGGCGATCGCCGTCACCAGGCCCGAGACCAGCGATTCCATTTTCTACCGATCGGCGCTCGAGAGCCTGCCGTTTCCCGACGGGGTTTTTGATTATATCGCCTCGCACGAGGTGATCGAGCACGTCGAGGACCCGGCGGTGGTCCTCCGCGAATTCTCCCGGGTGCTGAAGCCGGCCGGAGTTTGCGTCATCGCCACGCCGAACGGTGCGAGTTTGTGGATCGAGCATCTGCGCCAGCGGGTGATGCGGCTCTGCGGCCGTCGCGGTGCGCCGGTCGGAGCCGACCATACCCGGCCACCATCGTTCTGGCGGCATGAATTCCGCCGCGCCGGGTTTGTCCTCGACCAGCAAATCTTCGATGGCGCCGCGCTCGAGTTTCAGCTCTTCGTCGCGCCGGTTCGGTGGATGCCGATGCTGAGCCGGCTCTTCGAGCCCTTGCGCGTGGTGCCGCTGGTCAACTGGCTGCTCTGCGACCGGGTGAAGTTCCGCCTGCGCAGGCCCGACGCCGGCGGCGGCACATCCGGGGAAGTCATGCCATGCTGCCCGGTGTGCCGTGCCGGCCTCGACGAGCAAGGATCGATGCTCGTGTGCGGCAACGGCCACCGCTTCGCGCGCAATGCCGCAGGACTGGTCGATTTCACCGGGCTCGCCGCCGAGCCGGCCGCGGTGGCCGAAGGCTCCCCGGACCCGATTTCCGAAATCCCCTCGTTCACGCCGGCCGCGCGGTCCCGGTGGGTTCGGTACCTGCGGCGTGGCGCGCTGTTGGGGCTAAGTCTTTTTTATGCAGGGCTCCTGCTGGCTCTGATTCCATTGGCGTTCGCTGTCGGGCTGTTTCACCAACCGCTTCGACGCTAATCAAAACCTTGCAGAACAGTTGGCTGGGGCGGGAGGATTCGAACCTCCGTATGGCGGAATCAAAATCCGCTGCCTTGCCACTTGGCTACGCCCCAACCGCCTTGGCAGGTTAACCGCAAGCCCCTCTCTCGGCAACAAGACCGCTGGCGAACTCTCGCCATGTTGGCGTCAAGATCGAAACCTATCATGGACGCGAGAATGGGATCGACGGAGGCCGTCCGGTCCGGTCGGTCGAGCTGCCATTTCGCGGTTATTTCCCTATTACAAGCGATTTTCCCGGATTTGGCAGCAGGATATTCGCGGTTTCGGGCGCCGGCGATGCGCGGTTGGGGCTATTCTAAGCAATTGATCCAGCAAGGTTACTCGCAGAAAGGCCAGGAGATTTTCGCGCCCGCCCGCGTTTTTTTGCGGGAATTTTCCCGGTTTAACCGGGAATTCGAGAGCCCGTCCGGGCGACGGCCTCTCCCGTGACCAGAGCGCCGGCGGCGCACCACCATTGCGGCTCGGCCGCGGCGAGTGCGACGCGCGCTTGATATGCCGCACTGCGGCCGGGGAACAGCGCGAAGCAGGTGGCGCCGCTGCCGCTCATCCGCGCGAGCAAGGCGCCGGGGAGCCCGGCGAGCCGGCCGAGAACCGCAGTGATTTCGGGCACGAGACCAATCGCGGCATCGGTCAGGTCGTTGCGACGCGCCATCAGCGCGCGCGCTAGACCGGCGGCGTCGCTCGGCATCGGCGCGAACCGCCCAGCCTCATAGAACGAACCGGTCCGAGCAGCGAATACCGCGGCACTCGGCAGCTCCTTGCGTGGATTGGCAAGTAATATTCCGGTTTCCGGCAGGTCCGGCGCGGGCTCGATCCGCTCGCCGATGCCACTGACCCAGGCGGCACGACCATAGAGGCAGACCGGGAGGTCGGCGCCGAGCCGCTCGCCGAGGCGGCCGAGCGCCTCTTCGCCGATCGACAGCTGCCACAGCGCCGCGAGCAGCCTTAGCGCCGCAGCAGCATCGCTCGACCCACCGCCGATCCCGGCGGCAACCGGCAGGTTCTTCTCCAGAAGCAGTGTCGCACCCCGAGCCGCCTCAGCGTGGTCGGCAAGGAGGCGAGCGGCGCGCAGCACGAGATTGTCCTGCCCCAAATTGGCAAGACCGGTCGCCTCCGGCCCGGTGATCTCGAGCGACAGTGTCGTAGCAGGCTCGGCGGTGATGCGATCGCCGATATCGGCGAAGGTGATCAGGCTGTCGAGCAGGTGATAGCCGTCCGGCCGCCGTCCGATCAGATGCAGATAGAGGTTGACCTTTGCCGGAGCAAAGGCCGTGAGGGCCATCGGGGCTCAGCCGCCGCCGGCCCGATTGGGGGAGACGAGACCCTGGTCGAGCTTGGCTTCGATCGGCTTGACCTCGTCCGCCTCCGGTCCGAATTGCAAGGCTCGCCGCCATTGAAAGCGTGCCTCGTTCGGACGTCCGCTTTGCCAATAAGCGTCACCGAGATGGTCGTTGATCGTCGGATCCTCAGGCACCAACTCGATCGCTTTCTCGAGATATTCCACGGCGCTCGAGTAATCGCCGAGCCGGTAATGCGCCCAGCCCAGGCTGTCGACGATGTATCCGTCCTCGGGCCGCAGCTCTACCGCCTTTTTGATCATTTGGAGGCCGCGCTCCAGATTCTCGCCTCGGTCGATCCAGGAATAGCCGAGATAGTTGAGGACCAGCGGCTGGTCGGGCTTGAGCTCGAGCGCGTGTAGGAGGTCCGCCTCGGACGGCTTCCACTGGCCCGAGCGTTCGAGCGCGATACCGCGGCTGTAGTACAGCGACCAGCGCTCCGGCATGCTGCTCGCTTGGAGTCGCCGGATCGCCTCGTCATAGGCATCAACCGCCTCGTTAAAGCGCTTCTTGGCGCGCAGCAAATCGCCTAGCTGCATATCGGCACCGGCCCGCGTCGGCGCCTCGGCCGACATTTCTTTCAGCTGAGCGACGGCTTCATCGGTGCGGTCGAGCATCTCGAGATTGGCGGCGACGCGCAATCGCGCTGACCATGAATAGGGCGAGTTCGGCGGGAATTCGGCGAGGATAACAAGGCTTTCCTCCGGTTTGTTTTGCGCGCTCAGCACGTCGGAGAGCAGCAGCCGAGCGAGCGAGAGATGCGGGCGCAACTGGAGGGCGCAGCGAGCGTAGAGCAGCGCCAGGTCGATCGTTTCGGGTTGGTTGACGACGCTCGCCAGATCAAACAGTGCCTCGGCAAGACCTTCCTCGGCGGTATCGATCAGGGGTAGGGGCGGTTCGGCCGGCTTGTGCGCCACCACCGATTCCGCCAGCTCGCTTCCGGCATTCTCCTTGATGAACCGTTGATAGAGTGCGTCTGCTTTATCGGCGCGACCGTGGCGCTCGTAAAAATTGGCCATCGCGTCGGTCAGCCGCCAGTTGAGCTGGCCAGTCGCCTCGAGCGTCTTGTTAAAGTTCTCTTCCGCCTTATCGGGTTGCCCGGCAAAGTCGTAGAGCAGACCGAGCTGGTAAAGTTCGAGCGGGGCAAAACCGTTGAATTTGTTGAGCTGGCGCAGCGCGGCATCGGCGCCGGCAACGTCGCCCACCGCCATCCGGGTCCAGCCCAATGCGAGCGGGGCGACGAAGCGATG
>Ga0310913_10001782_pt1 | contig 11262 bp, 16 predicted proteins | sample GREbulkMGOX082_FD_203447 | JGI IMG/M metagenome (GOLD analysis project Ga0310913, IMG submission 203447) | Lab enrichment of tropical soil microbial communities from Luquillo Experimental Forest, Puerto Rico - GRE.bulkMG.OX082 | ecosystem: Environmental > Terrestrial > Soil > Tropical forest >...
CCTCTCTTTACAACTTCGAGAACGACGTGATCCGCCCCATCGGCGATCCGCGCGTGCACTTCGCGCTCAATTGCATGGTCGTAAGCTGCCCGAGACTGCCGCGTACGGCGTTTTCCGCTGCGGCCCTCGATCGCGAGCTGGATCGTGCGGCGCGCTCCTTCATTGCGGAAAATCGCAACGTCCGCCTCGATCCGCAAAATCGGTTGGTATACCTGTCGGCGATCTTCGATTTTTACACAAAGGACTTTCTCGCTCAGAGCCCGAGCCTGATCGCCTACCTAAATTGCTATCGAGGCGAGCCGGTTCCGCTCGATTACCGCGTCGCGTTTTTCGAATATGATTGGACGATCAATGCTCAGACCGGCCGGGCGCGCTCGCCCCCGTCGACAGAATAGATCCTGGTCGGCCCTCGGGATGGCCATGGGACGCGAAACCCGCGCGGGCCTCTTCCGCTACCGGGCACGGATCGGGGCCTGCGGATGGAAGGCGCGGAACGCGAAGGCGAAGCTCACATCGTAGACCGCATCCTCCAATCCCTCAGCCGTGCGGCGCTGGACGACAACGTTGCCGATTTCCCGTCCGGCGTCGATGTCGGCGGTATCAAGCGGGGAGGCCTGACCGGGCTCCCAGGTCAGTACGAGATCCCCCGCCTCGATATGCCGGCGCTTCTTTAGGAGATCGAGGGTCCAGGCTTCTTCGCCGACCGTGACAACGCGGGCGAGCGGCGCCACGGGCCCGGCATATTGGCCACGATAGAGAAACGGCGAGGCGGCCCTATCGTAGCTCTCATACGGGTTACGCCCGTATGAGCGTTGGCCGCCTGCGGGCGCAAGCAGGACGCGGCCATTGGGGAAACGGGCCGCGAAACGGTCGAAGGCTTCGACGCGCATCGGCACGAGTTTGAGCTCGGCGCCGAGCAGCGTACCGACAATGCAGTCGCCGCCGAACTGCTGCCACCAGCTTTCGGTCTCGCGGTCATACATGACGAGATCTGAGTTGTGCAATTTTCCGGTCGTGCCGAAGCTCAGTGTCCGGCCGCCGAGCCGGCGATCGAAAACCACCGAAGAATTGCACAGCGGGCACCAAGTGACGGCGATCGGCACACCGCCGACCCTGTCATTGACGATCTCGTGCCAGATCATAATCCGCAGCGGATAAGCCTTCGCCTCGCCGCCAATAGCGACGGAGATCACGGGAGCGTGCGCGGCAACCCCACGGATCTCGGAGACCGGCGCGAAAGAAGGATTGTCGATGGCCGGAATGCCGTCTTTAGGCGGGCCGCCCGACATGATCTCATCATAGGCGACCGAACGACGAGAAAAATCGGTGTGGGGCCATTCCTGGCGCCATGCTGCCGGATCGGCAATCGCCGGCGTCATGCCGATCAGCAGTGCGGAGAGATAGCCCAGCGCACACTGTGACAATAGAGACCAGAGGCGCATAGCACACGGCTCCGTTCAGCTTTCGTCGAGAAAGCGGCGGCGGATGAGCCAGTCGAGCGAAAGCGTCCCGGGGCCGCGCGCCAGCAGCACAAAGAGCATCGCCGCCCACTTGATATGGGTCGGCCAAGCCTCCGGGTAGACGAAGACCTCGATGACCGTCGTCATGCCGAGCAGCACCAACGCCGCCTCCCGCGTCAACAGGCCGAGCACCAGCAGGATCGGTGTCGAGACCTCGATCGCCACCGCCATACACGCGGCGGGGACCGGCGGCAGAAACGGTAGGGCGTAGTCGGTTTCGAACAGGTAGAGCGTCGTGTCCCAATTCGCGAGATGGCTTTGAGCGGAGTTCCAGAACACGATGGCAACGGCCAGTCGCAACGGGAATGCGAGCAGCGCATACGGGATGCTATCGAGCCAACGGATTGCGCGCCCGGACAGACTGACGGCGGAAATGCGTGAAGACCACTGGGCTACAGAGCTAATCATAAAGATGTCCATCGGCTGCAAAGGACGGGTGCTCGTTTCAACAGAAGGGCAGCGCGATCCGGCGGCCGCCGGATCGGGTCGCGCCGCGCGCGAGTGGCGGTCTGTTAACGCGACAACATCCGCGTCGTCGTCAGGTCGCCTTTAGATTGCCGCCCTGGATCTTGCTGCAATCGCCGGCCGGGAGCAGCACGAAGGATTTGGCATCGCGGGCCTGCGTCGCCTGGCCGGCGCAGGAATGGGCACCCTCGGCGCAGTCGTTCTTGGCGGCGGCATTGATGCCGTAGCACTTCTCGAGATGCTGCTGCTGCATCCTCGCCATGTTGTCCTTCACTACCTGCGGCGGGTTCTGCATTCCTTGCGCCGCGGTCGGCTGCGCCTGCATCGCCATAGCGAGCCCGATCGCAGTCGACAGCGCGGAAGCGGCAAATAGGCGGCCGTTCATGATCTCGCACCTCTTTGGTTGCTGGTCTCCCTTCGAGACCGACAACGAGAGGTTCGGTGACGCCCGTCGAAAGGTTACCCGACCGCATCGACATATCCGAATGCCACATTCCATTGATCGCTTGATTGACGGCGTTGACACGCCGTGGGGTCGGCTGGCAGGCTCGCTATCCTGCATCCACCGGAGGAGCCGGTGATGAGCGAGCTTTATGCCTCCACACCAATCGCGATCCGCGGCGATCTGGCTGCCACACATACCCGCGCCTGGGAGCGGCTCGGGCGCCCCGGCACGTGGTGGGACGGCGCCCAGCGCGTCGCAATCGCGGCTGAGACCCGCCACGCGCCTTCATGCGAGTTGTGCCGTCGGCGCAAGGAGGCGCTGTCGCCGGCCGCGATCGAAGGCGAGCACGACAGCCTTGGCGATGTGTCAGACATCGTCGTCGAGGTCATCCATCGGGTACGGACCGACCCCGGCCGTCTCAGCGAGCGATGGTTCCGCAGCGTCGTCGCTGCCGGCTTCAGCGAAGAGCAATATGTCGAGACCGTCAGCATCGTCGCTCATGTTGTCGCGATCGACACGATGGCACGCGGCCTGGGTCTCGACGCGCTGCCCTTGCCGGGACCGAAGCCGGGCCTGCCGTCACACTATCGGCCCGCCGGCGCTAAGCCGGGCGGTGCCTGGGTCCCGTGGCTGGAGCCGGCGGACCTGAGTGAAGCGGAGGGGGGGATCTACCCGGCCGGTCGGCCGGCGGCAAACATCATGAAGGCGATGAGCCTGGTGCCCAACGAGGTGAAGAGCTTCTTCGAAATCGTGTCGCACCAATACCAGGGGCCGCTCGAAATGCGTGACTTCTCACGCGAGTACCGCGCGATCAGCCACGCCCAAATCGAGCTGTTGGCGGCGCGGGTGTCGGCCTTGAACCAGTGTCTCTATTGAACCACCAGTCACACCTTGCTGCTCCGTGCGAGCGGCGTGACCCACGATAAAGATTACGATCTTGCGGCCGTGACGGGGGCAGGATTCGGTGATGCCGGCGTCCCGCAAGGCCGCCTGCTCGTCGAATTCGCCGAAGCCGTGCTCGGCGAGGACGATGCGACGCTCTCTCGCGCACGCGCGGGGCTGATGAGCGCTTTGGGCGCGGCCGGCCTCGTCGACGCCGCCGGCGTTGTCGGCCTGTTTAATGCGATCGACCGGGTCGCCGATGCGACCGGCATCCCGCTCGAAGCGGAGAAGGCGGAAGCGAGCGCCGATTTCCGTGCCGCGCTCGGCCTCGACCGTTTCGACGTCAGCGCCCGCGGCTGAACTGTTTCGGCTCAAACATAACAGCCCTTGAGGTGCTTCTCGCTTCGGTTGCTCCCATTTGCCGATTGAAAAAGCAAAGACGAGACTACCGGTTACGGGAGGAAACGATGATGAGCCGGATGCTGCGTTGGACCAATGCCATATTCCTCGCGTCTCTCCCGCAGACGGTGCTTGCGGCCGACTCGGGCCTCGTAACGATGCCGAGCAAATACTCGGTAGAAGTCACTGTTCGACGCTTTGAGGCGGCGATAAGGGAAAAGTCGGACCAAGGATGGATGGTCTTTACGGAAATTGATCACGCTGCCGCAGCAGAAAAGAACGGATTGAAACTACCGGCGCGGACCGTAATCGTCTTCGGCAATCCGCGGTCCGGCACACCGTCAATGCAGAAATCCCCCACTCTGGCCATCGATGTGCCGCCCAAAGCTCTCGTCTGGCAAGATGATCAGGGAAAGGTGTGGCTCACTCTCAACACGGGGGCATATCTCGAGGATTACGTGTATCCGCGCCATGGATTACCGTCCAATCCGGCCGCAGCAAAAACCTTCGATGAATTTCTCAAACACGCGGCCGAGCAAGCTACGGAATAGCTTGCCGCGAGCGGTACCTTCAAACTGAGACCTATCCGCTCGCGGTTAGGATCAAGCCACCAACGCTTCGAACTCCGATTCGAGCGGCACGCGTAGCGCGTCATTCAGTTTGTTCAGCATCCCCATCGACGTCGCCACGATCGCCACTTCGATCCGCTCCTGCGGCGTGAACTCTCGGATGAAGTCGGCATAAACATCGGCTGGAACACCGCTGGCATCGAGCGTGATCGCCTGCGCAAAGCGGACCGCGGCACGCTCGCGCGGGCTCAGTTCGTCGGTATCGGGCTTCCAAATCGCCGCCATCTTTTCTTCCGAGACGCCGAGGCCGGCGAGCTGGTGCCGCTGGTGCGCCGTGCAGTAACGGCACTGGTTAGCGGTCGCGACGGCCAAGCGGATCAGCAACCGCAGCTCGTTCGGTAATTCGGTGAGCTTAGCCACCGACTCGAAGTAATCCCGTGTCGCGCCGCCGAGCTCTTCCGAATGCGCGAAGGCATGCAGGCTATTGACGTTGACCCCGAGGCGCTCCCTGCCGTGTCGTGCTCGCGCCTGGAACGCGGGGCTCAGCTCCTCAAAGGAAGGAATCGGAACGATTGGATCGGCCGTTGTGCTCATCGTTGTTGTTCCTCCATCATCGTCGCCGGCCATCAGGTGCGCGTGACGTTCCATATTTCCTCCAACCTCGTTCCCGACTGACGGATGACCTTCGAGACCGGGCAGAATTTGCCGAGGTCGGCCTTCACCCGCTCCACCTGCAAGTCAGTGGCGGGCGTGATCAGATTGATCGTCAGCCGGATCTCGGGGAAGGGGACGCCACCTCCTCCTCGAGCAGCACGCCGCAGCGGTCGAAGCTGCCTCGGCCGTAAGCGACAGCGCGCTTACCTCGACATGATTCTTCTCGGCGACGCGGTTGAGGATGACGTTGGTGCAGCCCAAGAGAGACGCGATCATCGTCTGGATCGGCGTCGGGCCCTGATCGGTGCCGCCACGCGCGACCGGCTCGTCGATGACGAGTTCGTGCTTACCGGCGTGTGCGTTGGTGCGCGCATGGGTCGGGCACGCGGCGCTGACCGTCATCGGCACGACCGTTTTCTGCTTAATCGCCATCCTCTGTTTCTCCCCGTCAACATTACCTTACCAAGGCCGGCTCGGGCTGCGTCGCGAGCCGCGCTGCATGCAGCCGATACGAGACAGCGCCGTAGGTGCTGACAAAGTAGGGCACCAGATAGGTGAGCAGCAGCTTGGTGAGATCGATCGGCATCCCGCTCAGCATTGCATCGCCCTGGTTGATCAGGTTGAGAACCGTTCCAACGATCAGGGCAACGACCAGCGAGCGCCGCGGCACTCCCTCCGAGACCGCGCAATAGCAGATCTGGCCCACTCGCACCATCGGCGTCCGTGCCATGTTCAATTCCGCATTTGAATGTTACGGTCAGGGTGCAGGTGCCGCAAGTCTTGTGTCGAAGCTTGCGACCGACTGGACCCTGCCGATTTGTTCAACTATAGCTCAGGTTGTGATTTTGCCGGTGTTTGCACATGACTGACGCACGACGCGAAATGTTCGGCTACTTGGCGGAGACTGCGGGGGTCTTGGCGAGCCCAAGCCGGATCGAGCTCGTCGACCTGTTGGCGCAGGGCGAGCGCAGCGTCGAAGAACTATCCGAGGCATCCCGTCTCTCGGTCGCCAACGCCTCGCAGCATCTTCAGCAATTGCGGCGCGCGGGGGTCGTCACGCGCCGCCGCAACGGCCGGCAAATCCTCTATGACCTCGCTGACGAACGCGTGCTCGACCTGATGGCGATCCTGCGCGGCATGGCCGAAGCGAACCACGCTGCGGCGCAACGGACCGTCGACCACTGGTACCACGCGCGCGACTCGCTTGCGCCGGTGACCCGGGACGAGCTCACAGAGCGGCTCAGGCGGCGCTCGGTCCGGCTGATCGACGTGCGCCCCGAGATCGAGTATCGGGCGGCCCACATCCCGGGCGCACTCAGCATCCCGGTCATCGCCTTACCGCAACACCTCAACGCGCTCCCTAAGCGCCCAGAGGTCGTCGCCTATTGCCGCGGGCCCTATTGTGTGATGGCCTACAAGGCGGTCGAGATCCTGCGGCCGGCCGGCTACCGCGCACGGCGGCTAGAGGGCGGGTTCATGGAATGGCGGCGCGCGGGACTGCCATTGGTTCGCGGCGAAACTCAGACGGCTGCGCCGTTGAGATAGGCCCAGTTTACCGCCGGCGCGTTTGGTCCTTCCACCAAGCGGCACGCGGCCTACGGGCCGATGCCGTTGCGCAAGGTGCCAGGACGGATATCGTCCCGCAAGCTCGAACCTGACGCCGCAGCGTCCGATTGGACACCGACAGCGGCGCGAGAGGCACCAATCTGTGGCGCCGCACTGCATGCAGCGAGGGCTAGCGCGACTGGAAGCATCAAGATTATCGAACGCCAGTCTGATTTCGTCGACGCCGTTCGCGAACAAGTCTGTAACATGGCGGAACCCCGTAAGAGCAGCTGGCAATGAGTGTGCCTTTGATTGCAAGGTTCGTTCAGCCACAGCCAATGTTACAGCTCTCGCGCGATTGTGATGGCCCACCACGACCGATCAGGTATCACGTTCACCGGCTCGATGGCGGGTTCACGGAATAGTGGCTTGCCGCGAGTTCGCGACGATGCATCGGCCTAGCCATGTTCGGCCGCGATCCCGATCTCGGCCCTTATCGCCTTTTCCCAGGTGTCGGGGTTGAAGCCGAAGGGGCCCCGCTCGCCGGTATAGAGGATTTTGCCATCACCGCCGATCAGGTATAGCCGCATTGGCAGCGCGATGTAGCTTTCTTCGACGCTGTTGTCGATCGCGTCGGCCAGCATCGGCATCTGCAGATCGAGGTTGATCTGGCACACGGTCGCCACCGCGGTCCGCTCGGCATCGCTCTTCGGTTCTCGAAAGCGGATGTCTTGCCGCAAATTTTCGGGCACGCGCCAGCCATCGTCGGGGTGCGCTTCGCGAATGTAGACGACGTAGAAGAGAACCTGGTCCCTGTACTTCCTATAGATCTCGTTCAGGCGCACGGCCCAATTACGAAACGGGGGTCAAGTATAGGAGCCAAAGATCAATCCTACCGGCTCCCCGCGCAACGCGGAGAGTCGAACCCTCTCGCCGGTGGGCTTCCGTTCCCGCGTGACGATGTCGAGCGCGAAATCGGGGGCGATCGTTCCCGGCAGCGGGACCTTGACTTGGCGCGCCTTCTGTTCCGCCTGAAGGGCGTCGAACTGCGCCTCGCTGATGTCCGAGATCGAAAGCCACATCTTCTTGCGCTCTTCCGGCGTCATCGCTGCGCCCTGCATCGCCCTTTGCTCGAGGGAGAGATTACTGGTTTCGGTCATGCGCTTTTCCTTTCTGCTTTATTTCCCTATTGCGCCGGGATCTTGACAGTCGCCGGCCCGGGCGCCCGTCCGGTGAGCGCGGCGTCGAGCTCCTCGATCGTGCGGCCGCGCGTCTCGATCGCGATGAACAGGAAGGCGAGCGCGGCGAGGACATACCAGCCGGCAAAGTAGTTGAAGGCCGGAATGATTGCGTCGAGTGTGGCCTGCGGGGTGACGAAATTGGACGTTCCGGCGATCAGCGCCAAACCGGCCGGGCCGATGAATTTGCCGAGATTGCTCGTCCCGTAGGCGAGGCCGAGGCCGCTGGCGCGCAGCGGCGCCGGCCACACTTCGGTCATGTATGGCCCGATGATCGCGTAGGTGCCGGGCCCGAAGAAGCCGTTGACCAAGATCATCAGATAGAACATCGACATCGCGCCGAGCATCACATCGTGCAGATAACCGGCGAGCGACATCGTTAGTGCCGCGACCAGACAAATCAGAATTCCCGCAGGACGGCGTCCCAGCGCATCGGAGAGCCACGCGCAAAAGAAGCGGCCGAAGATCGCGATCAGGCTGACCCAGATCGTCAGATAGGAAGCGTGAGCCGGCGTCACCTTGAGCACGAGCACCAGCAATGTGACCTGCCAGAGTGCCAGACCCACCCCGCCCGTCTGGCTCAGCCCGGTCAGGCAGCTGGCGGCGATGCTGCGCGGGTATTTGAACAGCTCCGACCATGATGTCTGCCGTGGCGCGGGAAGCGATGCGGGGAGGCCGATCTCGTTGGGATCGAGCATCAGCGCCCAGGCGAGCGAGCGGCGCGCCTCCTCGAGTCGCCCCTTGCCGATGAGCCAGCGCGGCGATTCCGGAACCCAGACCCGGATCACTAAGGCCATCAGCGCCGGCAACAGACCGATCGCGAATAGGCCGCGCCAGCCGATGATCGGCCCGAGAGCGGCGCTGAGGGCGCCGGCCGCCAGCGGACCAGCCGGCAGCAGGCTCATCGACGCGCCGCTGATCCAGCCGCGTTTCGAGGCGGGCACGAATTCCTGGAGCAGAGGCATGTCGACCGCGAAGAAGCCGCCGACCCCGAGACCGACGATGAAGCGCATCACGGTCAGGAAGATCCAGCCGCGTTCCGGCGTCAGCGCCATCAGGCCGGTGGCGAGTGAAAAAGTAAGGATCGTGATCATGAACACTTTGCGGCGGCCGATCCTGTCGCCCAGCCAGCCAAAGAAATATCCCGCCGGCACCGACGCCACGCCCGAGGACAATAGAATCAGCGCCGACTGGCCATAGGTCAGGTTCCAATCGCGCACGAAAAACGCCAGAACGAAGCTGATTAGGAAGAAATCAAAAAAGTCGAGCGCCAGCGAGAAGAAACAAGCGAGGAAAATCTTCCACTGATTGATCGTCAGCGAGGTTTGCCGTTCGAGAAGCTCCAGCATGTCGTCCTCCCGTGCGCCCTCTGTTGGGGTTTAAACGCCGATCAGCGTAGGCAACTCCGCCAGCGAGCTGATCTCGTAGTCCGGTTTGCCCGGCAGCCGCTCCGGCCGTTGCCCGTAACGGTTGCACCACACGACTCGCATGCCGAAAGCCGAGGCGGCGTAGGCGTCCCAGGCGTTCGACGATTGGAACGCGATCGCCGACGCTGGGATCCCGAACCGATCGACCGCCAAGTGGTAGACCTTCGGATGCGGCTTGTAGACGCCGACCGCTTCGACCGAGAGCACAGCATCGAGAAGGTCGCCGATCCCCGCGTTCCTGACCGCCGCATCGAGCATGTCCGGCGTGCCGTTCGACAGGATCGCAGTCTGCACACCGACCGCCTTCAGCCGTCGCAGCGTCTCCGGGACCTCGGGGAAGGCGTCGAGGGTGAGGTACAGGTCCATTAGGCGGGTGCGCAATCGCGCATCGCCGAGCCCCAATGTCTCCAGCGCGAAATCGAGCGCGTCGCCGGTCACCTGCCAAAAGTCCGCGTGCCGACCCTGCAACGCGCGCAGCCAGGTGTATTGCAGCTGTTTCTCGCGCCACAGCGCATTGAGGGCGTCGAGCCGGTCGCCCAGCACATCGCGGCAGCGCGCCGCCGCCGAGGCATAATCGAACAGCGTGCCATAGGCGTCGAAGACGCAAGCCTTGATCCCGGGAAGCGCAGCCGGCATTGGTGCCACCCGCGCTATGCCGCGGTCCCGCGGATCGGGTAGCCTCGCTCCTTGATGATCTTGAGGCCGTTCAGAACGCCCTTGAGGTCGGGCCGGGCGAAGGGCGCGTTCGATATGTCGATGATGTGCGCCTGCCCCATTGGATTGATGACGAACAGGCCGGGCTCGGGGAACAGCCGGTCGGTTTCCTGCGGTGAGCGCGGCTCGGAGATGTAAAGCCCGAGTTGGCCCATCTGATCGGTGGTCAGCCCGTAGCCGACCGGAAAGTGCCAGCCTTCTTCGGCGGCTTCGCTCTCGGCCTTCTCCTTCGGGTCGCCGGAAACTGCGACGACCTCGGTTCCGCCAGCGCGGAACTCGTCGTAGAGCCCGTCCAAGCCCTTCAGGTAGCTCCGGCAAATCGGACAATGCTTGCCGCGGTAGACCACCACCATCTGCCATACGCCGGTATTGCCGATCGCGACCTCGCCGCCGCCAACCTTGGGAACGGCCATCGCCGGCACTGCACCGCCCGCCTCTAACTTTCGGGTCGTGCTCATGATTGCTCCTAGCGTCCGTTCGCCCATCATTGGTCAATTGACGACTTGAATCAACCGCTATCGCAGCTCGAACCGGATAAAACGCCCCGCCGCCAAATGACCAGCCAGGACGCTCGCAGCATCGATTTCCGGGGCGGCTTCGATCGCTTCCTGCAGCGGTCGCGAGGTACACAGCTCGGCTGCAAACCGCCACTCCGGTTCGGTTAATCGCATGACCTCAATCCCGGTCGCACAGCGTTCGACAAGCAACCAAGCTGGTCCGGCGGCGAGGTCGACTGCGGCGATCGCCGCATCGACTTGCGACAGCACCGCGCGCCAGATGGCGTCCGCCGGATAATCCGCCGTGACGAAACCCACCGACGGATGCGGCACGAATGCGATATGGTCGTGATCTGCGGGGTCGATCGACGCGAGACGCGACAGGTCGAGAGGAGCGGCATCGGCGGCGTGAAGCGACGTATTGACCGCCCGTTCGAGCCGTGCAACCCCCGGTAGGTAAGGCAGCGAGGCCGCCGGTGCAAAGCCTGCGAGAAATTCCGGAAACCCGCCGCCATACTCGTCGAGCCAGGCGCTCTGCGGCGGCTGCGCTTCGATGAACAGGCGGGCGGCGCTCTCGAAGAACGGCGCGCCGACCAGCCGATGGATCGCCGGGTACACCAGCCGGAGCGCGGTCGTCAGATTGGCGATGAAGGTGTTGCGGTAGACGCTCAGGCGGCCCTCGCCGGCGATCCCGTCAGCGACGACATGCGCGGCGCAGGGGCCGTGTTCACCGGCCACCAAGCCGCGGTAGACCGCGCGCTGCAGCTCAAGCAGCGTCGGCATCGCGGAACCCTTGCCGCATCTCGCCGAGCAGCGTCTCGGCGCGGCTCGCCTCGCCGAGCAGGACCCCGGGCTCGGGTATGTCGGTGTCCCATTCGATCAGGGTCGGGACCGGGCCGAAGCGCGC
>Ga0310913_10001796_pt1 | contig 11222 bp, 10 predicted proteins | sample GREbulkMGOX082_FD_203447 | JGI IMG/M metagenome (GOLD analysis project Ga0310913, IMG submission 203447) | Lab enrichment of tropical soil microbial communities from Luquillo Experimental Forest, Puerto Rico - GRE.bulkMG.OX082 | ecosystem: Environmental > Terrestrial > Soil > Tropical forest >...
GCATGAGCATTCGCCTCGGGCGTCGCGAGGAAACGCGTTCCCATCACGACGCCGTCGGCACCAAGGCAGAGCGCGGCCGCGAGGCCTCTTGCATCGGCGATGCCTCCGGCAGCGAGGACAAGGGTGGGCGCGACCGCGTCCACGACACGAGGCAGCAGCACCATGGTGGAGACCTGGCCGGCGAGGTGCCCGCCAGCTTCAGCCCCTTGCACGATGATGACGTCGATGCCCGCCTCGAGTGCGCGCATCGCGGCATCCACCGAGCCAACCTGGTGCAACACTGCGATACCCGCGGCATGGGCGGGGGCCACGAATTCGGCAGGATCGCCCCAAAAGAACGATAACGCCGCAACTCGCTCTTCGATACAGACCCCGACACCCGCTCTGTGGGGGAAATGCAGAACGAAGTTCACGCCAAAAGGCCGACTCGTGAGTGTGCGAAGATGGCGAATCTGCTGCCGCAGCATTGGCGGCGGGCAGAGTTGTGCCTGAAGAATGCCGAATCCGCCCGCGTTGCACGCGGCAGCCACGAGTTCGGGACCCGTGAGATCGGGCCCCATGGGCGCGACTACTATCGGAGCCTCGATTCCAAACCGTTCGCAAAACCGCGTTCGCAGCATGTCACGATCGTCCTCCTACGAGAGCAAAATGGGGGCGATCTGGCTAACGATGCAATTGCGAACACATTGGCAGTGGTTTGGCGGAGGCCATCTGATGTTAAATGACCGCTGTCGGCGCGCGACTTAGCCGGTCACCACGAGATTGGTGAAGGTCGGCTAACTCAACGGATACCGGCCGTTCAGCCTAAGCGGCGGGAATGGGTCAAAGTGCCCCATTCCAGACCCTCGCCGCCGCTGGCTCAAACCGTCGGTTTGGGTCGACGAGTGGAGGGAGGTATTGTAAGCCGTCGTCAACTCTGTGCCGTATGGCAGCCTCACGCTGATCAAACGTCGATAACAGTGGCCAAAAAGTCTCTTAGCGCCGGCTTTGTTTCAAAGCCGATACCGGGAAGCTCTGGCGGGATCGCGGTGCCATTCGCGACGTTCGTTCCGTCGCCGTAGCCGCCGAAGGGTTGGAAACAGAGTGGGTTGACCTCGGCACCGCCGAGCCCAAGCGCTGCTACGACATGTAGGCAGAAGAGATGCCCACCGTGTGGCCAAAAGGCCCCGCGCGGCCAGCCGCGCTTTTCAAGCAGCTCGATGATCTGCAGATATCCCGGTAGGCCGTAGCAATGGACAGGATCAAAAACCAGGATATCCCTGTCGCGGCGCAATCCGCCGTGCCGGTCAAGCAGATTGGCTTCGGCCGCGGAGAAGAGCGCTTCGCCCGCGGCGATTGGGGCCGCGTAGCGCCTCGCCACCGTGGCGACCGTTTCGAAATCCAGCGGATCGCATATGTCCTCGAACCACCACAGCCCGCGAGGGGCAAGCGCATCGGCGGCCTCAGGACTGGTCGCGGCGGTATAGGCGTATATGGCATCCACTGCGACATTCCCGGGACCATCGAGCAGCCGTGCCGCGGCGTCGATCCGTTTCAAATCCCGCGCCAACGGCGCGCTGCCGATCTTGATCTTGGTGCGCCCGTACCCAAGGTCGCGAAAGCGGCGCACCTCGTCCGATAAGCAAGCGATGTCATCGGTGGGATAATAATAGCCGCCGCCGGCGTAGACCGAGACCGTGCAGGGCCCATCGCGCTGGGTGGCGCCCGTGCGCTCCATCAGAAGTCGGTAAAGCGGCAGCCGCGCGATCTTCCCGACGGCATCCCACAACGCCATGTCGAGCGCCCCGACGGCGACGCAACGCTCGCCATGGCCGCCGGGCTTTTCGTTCGCCATCATGACCTTCCACGCGCGGAACGGATCGAGGTTCGTTCCCGCTTGATCCGTTAGATCTGCATCGCTGGCAGCGAGCAGTCGCGGTGCGAACCGCTCGCGAATGAGGCCGCCTTGCGCGAAGCGGCCGATCGATGCAAAGCCGTAACCGACGATCGGCTTGGCGTCCCGAACAACATCGGTGATCACTGCCACCACACTCGTGTTGAGCCCGCCCGACGGCACGGTTGGGTCGGCATAACGGGAGATCGGTACGGAGATTTCTCGTATATCGACGATGCGCATCGTTGGTCTTCACTCCACGTAATCTCGCCGGCCGGCGAGGCGTGCCACTACGGGGACAACCCGTTCCATCGCGGCGTCGGACAGCTCAAAAATATGAAAATCCATACCGCGCGCGACGCCCCTTGCATCTTCACCGCGATATGCTCCGTCAACCTGGCTTTTGCGTGCAACACATGTACGAACGCGAATTTCGCGGTAGATTGAGCTTATGGGTATAACGCTCGTCCTTTTGGTGACCCGACGTCGACGCCGCATCTCCTGCGGCGCCGGCGAGCGTTCGCGGTCAATGAGGCGACGACGATGCTGATCGTCACTCTCGGACTGACCACGCCGCCGCCGATGCTCTCGGCGGTTTTTTTGTCTCTGAAGGATATCGCCATGCCCACAAGCAATTTCTTCGCGCACAATCCCGTCGCCCTCTGGCAGGTTCCGGACGCCTTTCGCTCGGTCTATTCGCATGCCACCGAAGCTGCAGCGCCGAGCCGGATGCTGTTCATTTCGAGCCAGTTCGGCGTCGCGGCCGATGGTCGCCTTCCCGCCGACTTTGCGGCGCAATGCGAACGTGCGATGGACAATGTTGAGGCGCTGCTGGCAGCGGCCGGGATGACCACCGCGAACATCATCAAGTTGAACTATTACGCGACGCAGGCGACTGATTTCCCGATCCTGGTGCAGATCCGGCAGCGCCGCTGGGCCTTCGACCCTGCGCCAGCGGTGACGGCCATTGCGGTTTCAGCCCTAGCCCGGCCGGAATATCTGATCGAAATCGAGGCAGTAGCGATCGTCGCGATGGAGCAAAGCCCATGACCGGCTTTATCCCCGCTCCGATCAAACCCGAAATCACGATGGATCATCTCGAGAAAATCGATATCCGTGTTGGCGTAATCGAACGAGTGGAGCTCGTTCCAGGTTCCAGCAAGCTCGCCCGGCTGACCGTCGACTTTGGTGATCACCGACGCACAGTATTGGCGGGCCTACGGGGGGGGACGCGTCGACCCGAAAGCGGAAATCGAGGGCTGCCAGGCGCTGTTTGTCGTCAACCTCCCAGCCCGCCGGATGGCAGGTGAAATCTCCGAGGCGATGCTGTTCGATATCGGTTACGCGGATGGCCTCACTCCAGTGCTCGCGATACCGGAGAAGCCGCTGCCAAATGGTGCCAGGGCGGGATGAACGCTGATTTTGATCCGCTGCGATGCGACGTGGGGCGACTCAGCCGGGCTCGCAAAAGCGCGGCGCGATGATCGTTGCACCAGTCCGCGGGTTTGGTGCGATCGCGATCGTCGGTCGACACCTTCATGGGGCCGGCAAGGTTGTTTGAGATTACGACCACTAGATAGTCGGAAGGAAAGATCGTGAGTCAACAAGCACCGGTCACTCTTGCCGAAATCAAGCAGGAGAATTTGTCAAATCAGGAATCGTGGAAGAGTACTCGTCTGCTGTCGGTTAATGAAAACAATGTTAAATACCGGATGATGCGCAATGCGGAAGCTCCGTGGCATCGTCGCGAAGATAGCGACGAATTGTTTATCGTGCAGACCGGCACAATAACAATCGACGTCCGAGATGAAGCGGGCAACGTGTCGAGCTACCCGCTTGCCTCAGGCCAGCTGTTAGTCGTCCACAGACGGACCGAGCATCGCGCCCGATGCAGCGGGAGCGCCACGCTTCTCGTCATCGTGCGTTCGCACAGGATCGCAACGTGCCGCTACGGCATGGTTAGCACCGCTTGGGTATCTTGCAATCCGATGTCCGCTTCGGGTAGATGCGGTAGGTTTACCAACGCGACAGGCCAACAATCCATGTGACCAGAGTCAGCACTATAGTTCCGGCGATCACGGCCCAGTTGCCACGGTACACGCTGGGAAGATCGAGACCTCGACCTGTATCCCACCACAGGTGACGGAGGCCCGCGCAAAGGTGGTAACATAGCGCCACGCTCCACCCGAACAGCAGCAGCAGGCCGATCCACGACCCGAGAAATCGCTGCATTTTCTCGAATTCGGTCGGCCCGTCAGCGGCAGCCGCCAGCCACCAGACCAACAGGACAGCACCAACACTCAAAGCAATGCCGCTCACCCGGTGAAGGATCGACAGCGCCATCGCCAGTGGCCAACGATATATCTGAAAATCCGGTGAGCGCGGCGGATGACCGGACTTCATGAACGCGGTCCAAAGCGTGAGACGTTCGCGGTCACTTAAAGGTCCTCCGCGCGGGTCGCAACAGCGAATAGCCTCTCAAGCGGAGGGAGCAACCGGCCCGATTAGCCGGCGTCGCCGCGCTCGCGCAAGCGGTACGTAACCATCCGCGCACGGCCTTTCGGCCGCTTTCGGTGCTTCTTCCCCGTTGCTGTGCATCCCAGCGAAGGTCTCTTGACCGAACGCACAGCCGACGCTCGGGTTTGTCGGTACGAACTGGTCTTGATGCCCCATCAGAGACATTCGACGGGATGCTGCTCGATATACCTCGTCGGCGGACCGAGGGTAGGATCGTCAGATCGAGCGCCTCAAGGTCTTGGTGGCCGGCGGGACCTACGAAGCTGCGTGTCAAGCAGGGTAAGTAGCGGCACGGCGGGATTACGAAACCTATCGTCGAAGACCCTGTGTGCCGCGGCCCGAATTCCGAATCCCTATCATAGCGGAGAGCTGAGCGAATGCGGTAGATTTCGCCGTCGTACCATCTCATCCCCGAGAACCATCAGCCGGATGCTTCCGGAGATTGAGATTCACGCGTTTCGAGAGAAGTTGGATCACCCAGATGACCGTAGCGAAAGCGCAGCTCGCTGTACTAATCCTGATGGGAATTTCGATCGCGAGTCCTAGCCCTGGCGCCACCCTGAAAGTCGGTCCAAATGAGACTTACAAAGCTCCATCGGCAGCGGCGGCGGTGGCCAAAAATGGCGATCGTATCGAAATCGAGCCGGGGCAATATTTCGACTGCGCGGTGTGGAACGCCGACGACCTCGTAATCGAGGGTACCGGTCCTGGCGTTGTCATCACCGACAAAACATGCTGGGGAAAAGGACTTTTTGTCATCGAGGGTAATAACACGACAGTGCGGAACCTGACCCTGACACGCGCCCGCGTGCCCGACAACAACGGCGCGGGTATTCGCCTGGACAAGGGCAACCTGACGGTCAACACAGTCAAGTTCATAGACAATCAAACCGGTATCCTTGGCGGCGTCCCGGGAACGACGGTCACGATCCGCAACAGCGACTTCGACAGGAACGGCACCGTGCACGGGATCTATCTGGACAACATCGATTTGCTGCACGTCGAGAATTCGCGCTTCTCCAGCACTAAGCAGGGTCATTCGATCAAATCCCGGGCACTGCGCACCGAAGTAATTGGTTGCACGATCAATGACGGTCCGGACGGTACATCCAGCTATCTGATTGACGTCCCTAACGGTGGGGTAATCACAGTGCGCGACAACACCCTCGTAAAAGGGCCAAAGGCAGAGAACCACACGACCGCGATCGCCATCGGGGAGGAGGGCGTGACCCATCCGACCCCGGAGATCATGATCACCAACAACGATTTCCGCAATGAGGGCGACTACCAGACCCTCCTCGTATGGAATGTTACGGCGACCCCGGCGATACTAAAAGGCAACAAGCTCTCCGGCTCCGTCATCCCCCTCAAGGGGGATGGCAGCGTACAATAGACAAGTGCGCTAGCCCCGCGCCCTATTATCGACGATTCGCCAGCTGACCCAACTGCCGTCTGGCCATCCGCTAGGCGCACATTGAAGACGCTTGATAAGCTTAGCCTGGCTAACAAATGGGCCGTCGTCAGCCTGTCGCTTCTCGGCGAGGTTCTCGCTAGTTCACCGGGCGCGACAGCGGCTGCCGACGAGCTTGTGCTACCGCAGGCAGTCGAACGTAACCAATCGGTCGAGGTTGTCTATCGCTTCAATAAACCCGCAACCGGACACGGCTTTCTCGATGTTGAATGGAGCGACGTCGACGGCCGATTGGTCGAGCGCCGGCGCATCCCCCTCGATCTCGCGGATGCGGCCGAAGTGGCATTTCTGTTGGACGGCAGGCGAGCCGTAACCATGAAAAACCGTATCGCCGCGCATCTCTCGATCGACGCCGTAGATCAACTCGGCAACAGACTTCATCGCGAGAACGATGAGGCCGGGTCATTCATCGCTTCGCCATCGGACCACCCTTGGTCGGATTACCAAATCATCATGTGGCAGCAGCAGACCCGAGCCGGGTACGCTGCTTTGAAGCGGCTCGGGGTCACGGCGGGAATGGTCTATCCGTCGCAGTTGGGCAGCGCCACGGCGGATCCGACCGTTCCTCTACTCGACAACGATATGCGCTGGTATATCGAGAACATCGCCACCGATTTCTATTCTCCCTACCATAAGTGGTCCGGCGGCCGGCCGAAGAACTGGAAGTTCCTCGAGGTCAAGGAACGCTATTGGGCAAATCCTCTCGATCCCTCGGCTCTGATCCGCGAGCCCAGCCTGTCTGACCGCGAGTGGCTGACCAAAATCCGAGATCGCTTGACGCGGGTCGTGACGGCGCAGCATCCCTACCGGCCCCTTTATTACAATCTCGGCGACGAAACCGGCATTGCCGATCTCGCGGCATTCTGGGACTTCGATTTTTCCGGTGCATCGCTGAGCGCAATGCGCGACTGGTTGAAAGAGTGTTACGCCAGCTTGACGGCGCTCAATCAAGAATGGGGCTCAGAGTTCGCTCGCTGGGACGACGTCAAGCCCATGACGACGCGAGAAGCGATGCAGCTGCCCGGTCAAAATTTCTCGGCCTGGGCGGATTTCAAGGAATGGATGGATGTCGCCTTCGCGCGCGCTATCGAGGTCGGGACCGGGGCCATCCACGCCGCCGATCCACAAGCGCTGTCGGCTATCGAAGGCGCCCAAATTCCCGGCTGGGGCGGCTACGATTATTCTCGTTTGGCGGGTAGCGTCGATGCAATGGAGCTTTATGATTATGGCGGCAACGTCGAGATGGCGCGGGCGTTAAACTCCAGTTTGATCATGCTGTTGACTTCGGGGGGAGGCGGGGCATTAGAGGAGCACCGTGTATGGCGAGAAGCGCTGCGCGGAATACGCGGGCTCATCCTGTGGGACGAAAACAACGAGTTTGTCAGTCCGGACGGTAGAATCGGAAAACGGGGCCATGAGGCCGAGCCGTACTTCGCCGAGCTACGCGGCGGGCTCGGCGCCCTGCTGATCAACAGCCGCAGGCACACCGATCCGATTGGCATCCTCTACTCGCCCGCGAGCATGCGGGTGCAATGGCTGCTTGATCGCAAAGCGACGGGAGAGGACTGGAGCGGCCGCAACGCAAGTTCGGAGTGGCAGGATAATGCGATCCGAGCAGCCACGCGAAACTTCACCCGCTTGATCGAGCACAGCGCGCTGCAATACCGGTTCGTTTCGTCCGAAGAGGTGAGTCGCGGCAAACTTCGAAGCGGAGATTACCGGATCCTGCTCCTCCCCCTCACGATCGCGTTGTCGCCCATCGAGGCCAAGGAGATCAGCGATTTCGTTGAGCACGGCGGTGCCGTCGTGGCCGACGGAGAGCCAGGAATTTTCGACGAGCACGGTCGGAGAGTGGCCGATCCGCTGTTATCGCGGGTTTTCGCTGGCCCGGCTACGCTCACGGAAACGAGGTTTACGTTTGGGAAAGGAAAGGCGGTCTACACCAGCTTCCGCGATGAAGCGGGCGATGCAGGGAGTCACGCTTTCAGCGAGATACTGGAAGCGGCCGACGTGCGGCCCCGCTTCCCTGTGGTCCGAACCGATGGCGCGCCGGCGCGCGATGTCGAGACTTATATTTTCGAGAATGGCGGGGTAACGGTTGTCGCTTTGTTGCGCGATTTCGTTCCTACAGCGGACCTGGGCAGCCGAGAAGCCGTCGTCATGACTTTGCCGCAGCCTCTGAACGCCTACGATATACAGACAGGACAACACCTCGGAAACATCGACCGGTTGACGGTCGAACTGGGTCCGGTGAAGCCTATGCTGTTGGCTCTGTCAGGAAGGTCCCTCGCTGCACCATTCATCTCAGGCCCAAGCAATACCCGTCTGGGCAGCAATGTAGAGTTCCAAATTCAAACGAATTCACCCGCCGCGGTCGATGTGGTCCATCTCGATGTTATTGATCCCGCAGGGAACATTGTTGCCCATTACTCGGGCAATGTGCTTGTCCCACAAGGCGGGGTCTCGAAGCTGCTTCCATTAGCCTTTAACGATCAACCTGGTGTTTGGTCGATCCGAGTGAGAGATTTGCTGGGAGGCGGAAGCGAGGTGGCTAAATTGCAAGTCGATCCCTGATGCGGGATCGCTTTAGGGCCCGTCTTGGGTCGCGTGCTGCCGATATTGCCGTGCCGATCGAGCGGCCGCTTTCGGCGCACCCTCGCCGTACCCGGGCGGTCCGGTGAAGGTCTCTTCACCACCCCGTTTGCGGACCGTGCTCATCGCGTATGGCACACCGGTGTTTTTTTGAGTTCACGACCTGCGCCCTGGCAAGCCGCCTGAAGGCGAGCTGGATGAGGCGAGAGTAACGAAGCTGGGCCAGGGTTTCTCCGAACCGGAAGAAGGTGCGCTCGACTACCCAGCGGCGCGGCAAGACGACGAGACCCTTCGTGTCATCGCTGCGCTTGACGATCTCCATGCGCACGGGCGACACCTTTGCCACCGCAGCGTCAACTTGCCAGGCATTGTTGCCGCCATCACCTCAGCTCAGTTCGTGGCGGAAAGCTGCGCGCCCTGGGGCAGGCCACCGGCCCTCCGACGCACCGCCACTTAGGCTGTTCCGTCGTCCGAACGGTCTGATGAACTATCCGTCGGGTTTGGCCGTCCAACCGGATTATTGCGAGTATTTTGGGGGCGGCGAGGTATCGGCTTGCCCGTCTCGCTGGTGCTGCGGGCGCGTCGTTGCGCGAGGTACTCTTCGAGCGCGTGGATCGAGTAGACGACTGCTTTGCCGACGACTTCGAACTCGGGACCTGTTCCGGCGCACCGCATCTTTTCGAGGGTCGAGGGGGAGATGCCAAGATATCGCGCGGCGCCCGGAGTTCGCAGCCGCGGCCCTAATGACGGTCTCAACTCGGATTTGCTCATGCTGCTCTCCGATACGGCCGGCAGCGTCAACCAACTGCCGGACCAGGACGGCAACATGCAGAGACCGGATTGCTCGGTCGAATGGGGGAACCCAAGTTTTTTCCGACAGCGTTCCCCAACCTCTTAAGTTCAATGTCCAGCTGATTTCAAATAATATTCAACCGCATCGGGGCCAAACGGCTTGCCGTCTCGGGGAGTAGTTGCTCCCATAATCGAGAGTACTTCGAGGATAAACCGAATTCCCGGGCCGCTTGGGTCGCCGGTTACTTTGTCGCGCGAATAGCCAAACTCGTCGCCAAAATATTGCGTGTAAACTCTGGGTAGGGCCTCGCCAATCAACCAATGTTCAGCGGCGGAATACGTGGACCCGATGCGGTCAAGACCATAGGGTTCTCGCAACAGTTTCCCATAAATCGCCTCCACGATCTGAATCGAGACGATAGCGCGCCGTAGTTGAGAAGTATTATGACGGTCGTGTGAGGCAATGAATATCAACTTCGCGAGATACTTGGCGCCGCCAGGAGGGCGATCGTGAAGTTTACGAAGTCTTCTTGCCGCGCTTACATTAGCAGCGAGCCACCTACGAACCTTTCCGTCTGGTGGCTGATCGTTGACTTCGCACCGGATTGAATAGTTCTTTGCCACGCGCTCAAACTCTTTGACAAATCCGTCGCGCTGCAACAGGGGCTTACCCACCGCAGTGACGATTCGATCGAGCGCGGCATCGTTGAAGAGCCGGCTCGCCTCGACACTTGACTCCCATTCTTGCTTCCACCGCGCGGACCATTCGTCGAAGCTTTCATGATCGTTCATCGGGGCCTTCCCTCTACCGTAGATTAGTTCTCGAATTGGACCACCTTTGTCGATGTGTCTATTACTCGACCGAAGACCGCGGCACCTTGGCAGCCGTAGGGATCCGCCCGGGTCTGCTTCCACCTGTCCGAGTGGCAAGGATGGCGCGGGCACACAGGCACTTCATGAGGTTTGCCAATTCGGAGTCGGAACCATTCGGCAGGGCCACCCTCCATCTTCGTGACCACGATTCCTGCCGATCGGTTAAGTGCCGCGTTACCGGCGCTCGGAGGAGTGGCGCGGCAGCACTCTTTCCTGGTCTCTCCCTGTTGCACCCATCGCGGCGGCGATCTTATTGGCGACAGCAGCAGCAGCGGTTTTTACCGGATCGCTCGCGAGGTGTGCGTAACGCGCCGTCGTAGCCGGCTGGCTATGACCGAGCATCTTGCCGATGATTGGCAAACCGAGACCGCTCGACGCGGCGATGCTGGCGAAGGCGTGCCTTAAATCGTGGAGGCGTACATCATCGAGCGCCGCGGCTCCGCGTATCGCCCGCCAGGGCTTTTCGAGGTTAACGAGTGCGGCGCCGGGCTTGGCACCCACGATCACATAGGGATTGCCTTCGAGCTGGCGCACCTCGGCAAGCACGGCAAGCGCCGGCGGCGGCAGATGAATGGTCTTGGCGCCGGTCTTACTGTCAGGCAGCCGCGCTTCGCCGCGTTCGAAATCGATCCATTTCCACTTAAGGCCGAGCACTTCGCCGAGCCGCGCCCCGGTGAACACCAACAGCTTGACCGCGGCGCCGGCGTAGGGCGAGCCGTCATACGCCGCGAGCGCGTCGCCAAGCCGCGCTAGTTCGGCGGACGACAGCATCCGCTCGCGCTTCTTTTCGGTAAATTTCTCGACGTGGCGGCAGGGGTTCGAGCCGTCCGGTCGCAAGCCCCATCGTTCGGCGAGATTGAACATCTTGCGGAGCACCGCGAGCACTCGGTTGGCTTGGTAGGGCGCGGCGCGGTTGGTGTGATGCAGCTTCGTGACGTCGGCGCGGGTGACGTCCGCCACTTTTCGCTTAGCGAGTACCGGCAGGATGATCTTCTTGAGCAACCGCCTGTACTCAGCTGCGGTGCTGCTCTTGCGCTTCGCCTCGGCATGCTCGACCAGGAAACGTTCGCCGAGTTCGGCCACCGTCGGCGCTTTTTGACGGGC
>Ga0310913_10001799_pt1 | contig 11216 bp, 10 predicted proteins | sample GREbulkMGOX082_FD_203447 | JGI IMG/M metagenome (GOLD analysis project Ga0310913, IMG submission 203447) | Lab enrichment of tropical soil microbial communities from Luquillo Experimental Forest, Puerto Rico - GRE.bulkMG.OX082 | ecosystem: Environmental > Terrestrial > Soil > Tropical forest >...
CGCCTTGAGATTGCGCAGTGGGTACCGCCGCACCGGGCCTTTGGCGACGCGCCTGAAAGCTTCGGCCACCCGTTCCGGCGTCAGCTCCCGCTCGAGAAAATCCCAATGCCTGACATCGTAGCAGATCACCGAAATGTTTGAGGTGTTGCCTTTGTCGCCGGCGCGCGCATGGGCGAGATCATAGACGCGGACACTCATAACGCGCCCTCCACGATCACCTGCGAATTGACCAGATTGCGCGGCAGCAGCACCGACTTCACCGCCAGCACGTCACGCACGCGCGGCTCGCAGGCGCCGCCAGCGCCGCCCGGACCGTGCATATGCATCGCGCGCACCTCGAAACCGATCGCGTGCGCCGCCTTGCGCTCACGCGTGCGTCCGGCGAGCCGCAGACGGACTTCGTACGGCTCCGGCCGGATCTCCACCTGATCATGCAGGCTAGACATGCCGATCAGGTCGACGCGGAAATCGTCGTAGACCCAGCCCTGCAATTTCAGCCGTTCCTTGACGATCTCCGCCGCCCATTTCGCGCGGGCGACGGCGTCGATGCCACCATAGGAAACCTCGCCTTCACCGATATAGCCGTCGGCATAACCGACATTGACCTTATACGTCTCGGTGCGCGGCTGTGCTCTGGCGTTTTCCACCCGCACACGGTCGGCGCTGTCCTGCGTGAGCACAATGCCCGTGATATCGAGCGTGCAGTCGGGCGTGATGTAGGCGGTCGGATCGTGGATCTCGTAGATCAACTGCTCCGTGCAGGTCATCACATCGAGCCGCCCACCGGTATCCGGCGTCTTTCCGATCACGATCGAGCCGTCGGCTTTGACGTCGGCGAACGGATAGCCGTTGCGCGCGAGATCGGGCACCTCCTTCTTGCCGGGCCAGCCGAAGCAGCCACCGGTGACGGAGGCTGTGCATTCGAGCAGATGGCCGGCCGCGGTGCCCTGCGCAATTTTCGGCAGGTCGTCGTAGGACCAGCCGAACTCGTGCAGCATCGGCGCCAGGAATAGCGATGGGTCCGCCACCCGGCCGGACAACACAATCGGCGCGCCAGTGCTAAGCGCTTCGCAGACCACATCTGCGCCGAGATAGGCGTTGGCGGAAATCATCTTGGGCAGGATGGACTCGAGCGGCTCGCCGTTCTCGATAAGCTTAAGCTCAGGCCGGTGTTTCACAATACTCGACACATCATCGCCGAGCACGACTGCGACTGGAACATCGCCGAGACCCAAATCGACGGCCTCCTTGCGCGCCGCACGCGCGCCGCCGAGCGGATTGGCCGCGCCCATATTGCTGACGATGCGGATGCCCTTAGCGATGCAGGTGGGCAGCACAATGCGCAAGCGTGCGTGCAGCGACGGCGAATAGCCGAGTTCCGGATCCCTGCTACGTGCCAGGTTCTCCCTCGAGACGGTGCGCTCGGCTAGGCATTCGAACACCAGGTAATCGATATCGCCACGCTCGGCCAATTCGAGCGCTGGCGCCATGCGGTCATCCGAGGTGCCGGCGCCGGCGCCGATGCGCAGCCTATCCCGCGATTTCATCGAACGTTGCCTCGCCGTGCCTTTTCTTGCCTTCGCCGAGACTTTGCCTTTGCCGGGGGTGCATAATCTAGAGTCTTGGCGAGCCTATACGGTCCAAACTATTATCAGACCACATTGCGGAGACTACCGAAGTCGCGCACAGTAAGAAACAATAAGAAAAAGTTTGACGCTGGAGGAAGTAACCGATGCCGATCGACGCGCCACTGGCATCGAAGTCCGCGTCCTCGGGTGTTGGCGAGTCGAGACCGACTGCGGCCGGTCGCGCTCGCGCAGTCGCCGACCCGTCGCGGCCGCTGCTCGGCGTCCGCGGCGTCACTATCCAATACAAGACCCAGCGACATCTTGTTACCGCGACCTATCGGGTCGGTTTCAGCGTATTGCAGGCCGACCGCTTTGTCCTACTGGGACCCTCCGGCTGCGGCAAGTCGACCCTGCTGAAAGCAGTCGGCGGCTATCTACAGCCAACTGAGGGCGATATTCGCTTAAAGGGCGAGCTGATCACCAAGCCCGGGCCGGACCGGATTATGGTGTTCCAGGAATTCGACCAACTGCTGCCGTGGAAGACCGTGCTGGAGAACGTCATTTTCCCGCTCAAGACGACGAGAACGCTTAATGCCAAGGCCGCCGAAGAGCGGGCGATGCACTACATCAAGAAGGTCAATCTCACCAAGTTCGCGCACAGCTACCCGCACACTCTCTCCGGCGGCATGAAGCAGCGTGTCGCCATCGCGCGCGGCATGGCCATGGAGCCTGATATATTGCTCATGGACGAACCGTTCGCTGCGCTTGACGCGCTCACGCGCACCCGCATGCAGGACGAGCTGTTGGCGCTGTGGGACGAAACGCAATTCACCGTACTGTTCGTCACCCATTCAATCCCGGAAGCGATCAAGATCGGCAGCCGCATCCTGCTGTTGTCGCCGCATCCGGGTCAGGTGAAGGCCGAAATCAACAGCGTGCCGCGCGGGCAGGAAAACTCCAACGAAGCCGCCGCGCTCAGCCGCGAGATTCACAAAATGCTGTTCACCGATCAAATTGAGGAGACCCCCAATGCTTGAGGCGGCGCAACGGGCAAACATCTACTGCGAGACCTTGGGGCCCGAGCAGTTCGGCATCATCCAGAAGCCGCTGACCCTGGCCGAAAAGATTTATAACCAGGCCTGGCTGCGCAAGATCAGCATCATTGTGGTGCTGGCCCTAGCCTGGGAGCTCTACGGCCGCTGGCTCGACAATCCGCTGCTGGTGCCGACCTTCGCCGACACTATACGTGCGCTCATTGCCGGCGTCGCAGAGGGGACGATCCCCCAACGCGCGCTGAGCTCGATGCAGGTGCTGCTGATCGGCTTCGCGACCGGAACGCTGCTCGCCGGCATGCTCACGGTGTTCGCCATAGGCACGCGGATCGGCACCGATTTCCTGGAAACAATGACCGCAATGTTCAACCCGTTGCCCGCTATCGCGTTGCTGCCGCTAGCGCTGATCTGGTTCGGGCTCGGCGCCGGCAGTCTGATTTTCGTGCTCGTGCATTCAGTGATGTGGGCGGTTGCACTCAACACGCTGGCCGGCTTCCGCAGCGTATCGACCACCGTACGCATGGTCGGACGCAACTACAATCTCAATGGTTTACGCTTCGTCGCCAAGATCTTGATCCCTGCGGCGTTTCCCAGCATTCTTGCCGGCCTCAAAATCGGCTGGGCCTTTGCGTGGCGCACGCTGATCGCGGCCGAACTGGTATTCGGCGTCTCATCGGGCCAGGGAGGGCTTGGCTGGTACATCTTCGAGAGCAAAAATCAGCTTAATATCCCGGAAGTGTTCGCCGGCCTTCTCACCATTATTCTGATTGGCCTCGCAGTCGAAAACGTCGTGTTTCGTTTCGTCGAAACCAGAACGGTCCAACGCTGGGGTATGCAATCATGACTGCCCAAGCCCGGTTTCGATCAACGGGAGCTTGTCATGATTCATAGGCGTGCTTTGTGCGAAGCGCTGGCGGCGGCGCCGCTTCTGGCAACGCCGGCGCTGCTGCGGTCGGCCTTTGCGGAAGAAGTGTCAAGCGTCGTCTTAGTGAGCCAGCACGGTCTGCCGTATTTACCGTTGATGGTGATGGACACGCTCAAGTTGGTCGAAAAGCATTCCGCCAAAGCAGGCATCACGTCGCTCAAGCCGGAATATAAGACCTTGGGTGGCACGCAGTCGCTGATCGACGCCCTTTTGAGCGGGCAAATGAATTTCGGTGTCACCGGCGTGCCGGGCCTCGCGACGCTTTGGGACAAGACAGCCGGCACGGCAAACGAGGTGCGAGCGCTCTCTGCGGTGCAGTCGATGCCCTTCATGCTGGTGACCAACCGCGAGTCAATCAAGACGATCAAGGACTTCACCGACAAGGACAAGATCGCGTTACCAGCGGTGAAGGTGTCAAGTCAGGCGATCTGCCTGCAGATGGCCGCCGCCAAGGAGTGGGGGCAGGATCAATATGCCAGGCTCGATCCGTTCACCATCACCCGGCCGCATCCGGACGCCGCCACGTCGGTGATCTCGAAGGCAACCGAGATTAACAGCCACTATTCCGTCGCGCCTTATTACTATTACGAGCTTGCGACGCCGGGCGTACACAACGTGCTCAAGTCCTACGACACACTCGGCGGTCCGGCGACCAATGGCGTAATGATCATGGCGAAAAAATTCCGCGACGCAAATCCGAAGGTGACCAGCGCGGTTTACGGCGCCCTCAGCGAGGCGGAGGAATTCATCAACAAGAACGCCGGCGAGGCGGCGCAGATCTACATCAAGACCACCAATGAGAAACGCAGCAGCCAGGCCGAGATGGTCAAGTTCATCTCCGATCCGGACAATGTGTGGACAACAGCACCGCAGCAGTCGATGGAATTTGCCATCTTCATGCACAAAGTCGGCACCATGAAGCGGCTCCCGGCGTCATGGCAAGACATGTACATGCCGGAATCGCACGAGCTTAAAGGCAGCTGAGCACGTGATTTGTACCCGTACGTAGGAAACTCAGACGCTAAGCTCACTGCTGGTGGTACAGCAACTATCCAAGGCGCTCGCCGGTCGCGAGCAGGGCGGCTACGGCTGCTCACCATAGGTCTAAAGCTCGCGTAGCGCGTTGAACGGGGCGACGTAGCCGGAGGCATCGATCCGCACTGCGATAACGGTGGTGCCCTTGGACTGCACCGGGGCGCTCGTCCCGCACATATCCTCACAGCGTCGGCCGTGCATATATCCTCGCAACGTTGGCCTTCCAGCAAGTAGAGCCTGCAAGGATCCATGCAAATAGTCTGTCAGCAAATTTTGGGGGTTCCCCCCACCAGCACGGTCTGCATCCATGCGCGATCGATGTTCTGTCCGGTCAGGATGACGGCTGCCCGCCGCCCTTGCAGTCGACCGCGCTCCTTGGATAGTGCTGCCAACGCCGCGGCACCGGCGCCCTCGGCGCAGTTGTGGGTCGCACTGTAGATGCTCCGGATCGCCTCGGCGATTTCGTCGTCCGACACCTGGACAATTCGTTCCGCGCCCTTGCGAATAACTTCGACGGCTGTTGGATCGGGCACGCGCACTGCCATTCCGTCGGCGAATGTCAATGCAGAGTTGGTCGCCACCACTCCGCGGTCCGCAGCGAATGACCGAAGATAGGCGTTCGCGGCCTCGGCAACCACGCCTACAATTTTTGTCTTTAGCCCAAGGGCGTCGCGCATGCCGATCATTCCACAAATGCCGGAGCCTAGTCCGATCGGTACGTAAGCGGTGTCTAGATTATCGATCGTGCTAAACAGCTCATGCGCGTAAGTTGCAACTCCAATAACGAAGTGTCGGTGAAAGGAAGGTGCATATTCAAGCCCGCGCTCGGTCGCGATCCTTATGGCGGCCTCCTTCGCCTCGTCGAAGTCTCGGCCATGCTCGATGAGCTCGGCGCCGAATGCGCGCATCGCTGCGTTTTTCTCAGTGGAGTTGCCGTGTGGCACTACGATGGTCACAGGAATACCGGCGTGCGTTCCGGCGAAAGCCAGCGATTGGCCGTGGTTACCGCGCGTGGCGGTCACTATCCCTCGCACCCGCGGCCGCTCGCGCTTGAGCCGGTCAAAATAGACAATGCCACCGCGCAGCTTGAAGGCACCTATGGGCGTGTGGTTCTCGTGCTTCACTACGATTTCCACACCGGTCAGCGCCTTGAGCAAAGGCCAAGCATATTGTGGCGTCGGCGGGACGATCGCGCGAACCAGCGGAATCACGTTGTCTATCTCAGCGAGTGTAAACATCCGGCTTTACGTCAGACTGCAACTCACGAATGATCTTACGTTGGCGCTCAATGCGTTGTTGTCCTTGAGCGACACCGCGGAACGGCCAAATCTGCCCGAACGGTCAATTAGTAATCCGTCTCGTCACCTTCATGCGCGAAACGCTGTCCCCGGCGAGATGGCTCCAAATGAACGAATCGCGCACTAGCTTGTCGGTGTGCGGATCCATGTGGCCGCTATCGGCGCCGCGAATATCCATATAGAGTTCGGTCACCTCCTGCACGACATCGGAGGAATAGTTCATTGCCAGGCCAGCATTACACGAGCGGATCTTTCTGTCGTGCTCCCAGGCTACCCGCAAGACGAACGAACGCAGCGCCTCGGTCATCATGTACATCCGGTTGATCTTCAACTGCACAAGTTGCTGCGCGAACAAAGTCTGACCGCCTTGTCTCGCTGTTTTGCCGTAGCGCAGCGCACTCTCACAGGCATCGTCGCAGATGCCGAGAGCGTTGGCGCTGAGTTCGAGGTCACCGAATAGGTCGCCGCCAGTAGTGTCGCCACCGTCGGCGCCGGTCTTACGGACTGCACCGTTGACCTCGCCGACCACGTTGGCGTGCGGCACCCGTGCGTTCTCGAAGATCATCTCGCCATTCTGATAGAACCGCCAGCCGCTCTTGTTGAACACTTTGCCGATGCGGAAGCCGGGCGTGTCGCTCGGCACCAAGAACATGGTGATACCCTGCTTGAGCGGGACAGTTGGATCAGTACGGGCGTCGACGAAGAACAGCTTGCCAACCGGGGCGTTAGCGATGAAAGCCTTCTCCCCGTTAAGGATCCACTCGTCGCCGTGGCGTTCAGCCTTCAGCCTCAGGCCAGGCTTGGGATCGTCGGTTGGCGGCATGCGATTGTCGGAGCCGGCGCCAGGCTCGGTAATGCCCTTGCCAAGGACGAAGGTGTCATCGGCAACGAACGGCTTGAGGAAGCGCTCCTTCTGGTCGTCGGAACAGGCAGCTGAAATCAGGTGGCTCCATTTCCAGTTCTGGCTGAAGGCTTTGGAAATAGCGCTGTCGGCTTTGGCGAGCTCGGTCATCACCAGCGCCTGGGTGACGAAATCGGTTTCTTGACCGCCGTATTTCTTCGGCACCGCCATGGTGCGAAACCCGAGTTTGGAGCCCTTCTTGATGATGTCCCAGGTCCAGGTCTCGCGTGCGGTCGGAATGGCATCGCGCTCGAGCGAGATGGGCCGAATCTCGTCGTCGGCAAATTTGCGGGCTAACATCTGCCAGGAACGTTGTTCGTTGCTGAGCGAAAAGTCCATAAAAGCACCTAACCTCGTGAGTGTTACTGGCGATCACTCGCCCGCGAGCGCCATCGGCAGATGTGCTGACCGCCGGAAGCCGGCGATCACTTCGGCGAGGCGCAGTTTGGCGTCGCTGTTGCCATTTCCGTTGTGCTGACAAGCTCGGGCATCGTGGATGTATTTCTGTAACGGCATGTCGCGCATCACGCCCATGGCGCCGAAGATCTCGGCCGCGTCCTTGGTCGCCTTTACCATCATTTCAGAGGTAAAGATCTGCGCGACCGCCTGCAGGGGCAGATCAGGCAGGCTGCCGTCCGCAATCGCCTCGGGATGATCTGACGCCCAGGCCGCCCGCCAGACCGAGGCTCGAGCGACTTCCAGCCGGATCGCGATTTCGGCAAGCTTGGTTCCGATCGCCTGATGTTCGATGAGCGGTCGCCCTCCCTGCACGCGCAGGTGCGCAAAATCGAGTGCGGCTTCGTAAGCTGCACGACCTATTCCGACGTTCAGCGCCTGAAACAGCGGCATAGCGTTGCCTAGAAAGCAAGCCAGCAGCGCAGCCGCATCGTCACCGAGAAGATTGTCGGCCGGCGCTCGGCAATCTTTGAAGGTCACTTCGCCACAACAACCATGCGACCATGGTTTCTCGTGTACTCGTACGATTAGTCCAGGCGCATCCGCCGGAACCAGCAGCACCTTGGGCACTGGCTGCCCCGGTATTTTGACCGTGACCGTGAACAGGGCGGCGATTGGCGCGTTGGCTACGTAGTCCTTCACGCCATTGATGATCCACTCGCCACTAGCCGCCTTTGCGGCGACGGTCTCGAGCGCTACGTCGGGCGGTGCCGGGCGATGATAGTTCACGCCAAGCCGCGTGTCTGTTTGAGTTTCATGGTTGGCGAAGGCGAGATGGAAGTCGCCGTCGTTGACGAATTTCAGCAAGAAGCGTTCGCGCTGGGCGTCATTCATCACGTGGTCAAACAGAAGATGACCAAGCCACGAGGTCGTCGAGAGTGCGGCGGCAACGTCGGCATCGCCGGTCGCCAGTTCTTCGGCCACGATGCAGCAGGTGAGATGATCCGCGCCAGCGCCGCCACGGTCTTCGGACAAGGCCAGCGTGCGCAGCCCCATCTGCGAGGCCTGATCCATGAGCTGCATCGGCAGCCGCCGATCGCAGATTTCGAGCCGCTGAGCCTTGAGCACGACCGGCTTGATCTCCCGCGTGACAAAATCGCGGATCGTGTCGCGAACTTCCAGCTGTTCGGTGCTGAGGTGAAGATTGTACATGGCTGTGCTTGTCCGAATTCGATATTGTGAATTTCACTATTGCATGACGGCCGCCGCGATTGCGTCGCCCATGTCCTGCGTACTAGCCTTTCCGCCGAGGTCGCTAGTCAGGTGTCTGGCTTCAGCGATGACGCTGCCGATCGCTCGCTGCATATCGTCAGCAGCGGCGGTCGCTTTCGGTTCGGTGTGCTTGCGGCCGAGCCATGCCAGCAGCATCTGCCCCGACATGATCATGGCGTAGGGATTGGCGATATTGCGTCCAGCAATATCCGGCGCCGAGCCGTGGGTAGCCTGCGCCATGGCCTGACGTTCGCCAACACAAAGCCCGGGAGCGAGCCCGAGCCCGCCAACGAGCCCTGCGCCGATATCGGAGAGGATATCGCCAAACTGATTGGTCGTGACGACGACATCATATTGCTGAGGTGCCATCACAAGTTTCATTGAGATTGTATCGATCATCGATTCTTCAAACGTGACGTCGGGGAATTCGCGCGCGACCTTCCGGCATTCTTCCGCAAACATTCCGCAGGCCAGCCGGTAGACCGGCTCCTTGTGTGCGGCAGTGACTTTCTTGCGCTCGCGCGTGCGTGCAATTTCAAAGGCTTCGCGCGCGACGCGGCTAGCGCCTTTTCGCGTGATTACACGCATCGCAACGGTGATATCGTCATTCGGTCTGAATTCCGGCGCGCCTGCCACGACGGTTTCCGAATACAACATCCCTTCTGTGAGTTCTCGCACAAAGACAATGTCGACGTTCTTGTGGATTGACTTCAAATTGGCATAGGAGCGCGCCGGTCGAGCGGCCGCAAATAATTCAAACTTTTTCCGAATCGGGGGCATCACCCAGGTCGGGTCGTTACGCGGGTAGCTCGCATGTCCTATGGGTCCTAGGATCCAGCCGTCGAGCTTATGTAAAGCCTGTTCGGTCACAGTCGGCAACGTATCGCCATGCTTCTCATGCCCGGTTCGTCCAATCGGCAATGGATGCCAATCGATGGTCAGTCCGGAACGGGAAGCCGCCGCCTTCATGACCTTGACGCATTCGGGCACGACTTCGCCGCCGATATCGTCGCCCAGCAAAACCCCGATCTTCACGACCATTCCCCGCGAAAACTCGTCATTCACATTACGCAGTGCAAGATAATTGTTCGAGTCATTGATGACCGCCTGCCATTGTATCGAGCATAAAGGTAGAATGCCTAGCGCCGACAAAAGCAACGTGGGCGAGGTTGCGTTCGGCAAGATTGGTAGGCGGAAATGAGAAAATTAATACCCATATTCGCAGCTGCGGTCGTATTGGCCCTGACTGGTGTGCCATCGATCGCTCAAGATTGGCCGCAAAAACAAACGATCAGAATGATCGTCCCATTTCCTGCTGGTGGTGGCACCGATGTCGTCGCCCGAATTGTCGCAAAGTATCTATCCGAACGATTGCGTCAAACGATCATCATTGAGAACCGCGGCGGAGCGAACGGTCAGATCGGCTTACAAGCATTAAAACAGTCCGCCCCGGACGGCTACACGATCGAAGTCACCTCGGATACCCCGATGACGGTCAATCCTTGGATTTATAAGAACATTCCATACGACCCGTTGCGTGACTTCATACCGGTCGTTTCGTTGATACGGCTGCCATCGATGCTGGCGGTACACCCGTCTGTACCAGCGCGCAGCGTTGCCGAATTTATTGCGTTGGCCAAGTCGAAGCCGGGCGAGCTCACTTATGCTTCCGCCGGCGTTGGTAATTTTAGCCATCTGGAAATGGAATTGTTCTCGCTAGCAGCCGGTGTGAAGCTTGTCCATGTTCCGTACAAAGGGACTGGTCCTTCATCCATGGGGATGATTGGCGGTGAGGTGCAAGCCGGATTTAATAACGTTTCGACATTATTGCCGCACACTCAAACCGGAAAGCTGATCGCACTAGCAGTTGCCGAGCCGAAACGGTTGCCTGAGCTACCTGACATTCCAGCAATCGCCGAAACCTTGTCCGGTTTCGAGATGGCCCCCTGGGTCGGCCTCATTGTTCCTACTGGAACCCCGAAACCAATCGTTGACCGGCTCACCGAGGAAACAGTTGCGGTCATGCACGATCCGGTCGTCGTTAAGCAGTTCACCGAGCAACAGTTAAGCGTCATGGTGCTTGAGAGAGATCGTTTTGCGGACCTGATCCGAAAAGACACGGAAAGGTGGGGCAAGGTGGTCGAAAGCGCAGGCATCAAGGCGGAATGAGTGCAAAATTCTAAGGTTATTGATTTCAATGGTGGGCGCTGTAGGGATTGAACCTACGACCTCTCCCGTGTGAAGGGGTTACCCTGTTTTTGATTGTCCTTTGCTTTCAATCACTTGCGACATGCTGCCTTAATTTACCACGGATTTTCCACTAGTTTTGTGCGAGGTTTCTACCTGGACACTCGCCCCGGTTCTTCCCCGGCTCCCCGGTTATCTAGCTCGCCTACTAGTGCCATTACCCGGTGTGCCTCAGTCCGCAGGACAGTAGGCTGGATCTATGCTGCCCGCATCTTAAAGGGCACGCAGCCTTCTACGCTCCCGGTGCTGCAACCGACGAAATTTGAGCTGGTGATTAAAGTTAGGCCGCAAAGGCCCTGGGGCTCGAAATTCCACATGACTTCCTCATGCTCGCCGACGAGGTGATCGAATAGCGATCGTTGTTTGCTGCACTGCATGAGTCCGCTTTTGGGGGGGTAAAGCGGACATGCCCTGTTGCGGCGCGTTCTTCCCGTCTTCGGCATCATCCTGACCGGTTATCTTGCCGGGCGCTTCGAGGCATTGGGGCCGGAATCAGCCGCTGCTCTCAACCGCTTCGTGTTT